>Ga0137392_10002165_pt1 | contig 11742 bp, 14 predicted proteins | sample 15con2h34AmetaG_FD_101394 | JGI IMG/M metagenome (GOLD analysis project Ga0137392, IMG submission 101394) | Vadose zone soil microbial communities from Angelo Coast Range Reserve, California, USA - 15con2h3.4A metaG | ecosystem: Environmental > Terrestrial > Soil > Vadose zone > Saprolite... | reverse complement strand
CTCGGTCAGCGATCCGCCCACTTGTTCTGCGCCCAGCGGTCCTTACAGCCACGTGTTCGTGACTGTGACCGATGTGAAAATCCACAGCAGCTCGAATGCCGGTGCAAATGATTCCGGCTGGATCGATCTGACTCCGGATTTGAAGAATAGCCCGAAACAAGTGGACTTGCTGGCGCAGGCAAGCACGGAGTGTTTTTTGGCCATGCTTGGGTCTAAGAAGGAGATCCAGGCAGGCACTTATCAGCAAATCCGAGTATTCCTGGCACCGGACAATACTTCCATCTCCGCTAACCAATGCTCTTCGGCGCCAGGCAATCCGGCTAATTGCGTGGTTCTTGCGGCCGACAACAGCGTGCACGCGCTGCAGCTCGCCAGCGAGGCGCAGAGTGGTTTAAAAATACCGTCCGGTCAGATCGCAGGGGGGAAATTCACCATTGGGTCGGGAGAAACCAAAGATCTCGATATAGATTTCAATGCCTGTGCTTCGATTGTAGTTACGGGTAATGGGCAATTCATTCTAAAGCCCGTGCTTCATGCCGGCGACGTTGGAACGTCATCTGCGATCAACGGGACCGTGATTGACTCCGCCACGGGTATTCCGGTGGTAGGCGGCACAACCGTAGTTGCCCTTGAGCAAAAGGACGCGAACGGCGTGGATCGAGTGTTGTTGTCCACCCTGGCGGATTCGAGCGGCAATTTTGCACTCTGTCCTGTGCCCACCGGCAGTTACGACCTTGTAGTTGCGGCGGTGAATGGGGCAGGAGTGTTCTATGCCGCGACCGTGACCACAGGAGTGCAGGACAGCACCGCGGTGGGGAACATTCCAGTAACGCCTGAACCGAGTACAAACTCGACCGGGCCGGCTTCGCTTACGGGAACGGTGCAAACGGGTGGCTCGTCTGGGGCGGTGTCGGAGGTCGTTACTCTGTCTGCGCTGCAAACGGTCAGCATCAACGGATCAGGTGTTCAGACAACGATTCCGCTGGTACAGCAGTCGGTTGCCACTGCCAACGTAACTACGATCAGTGGAAGCTGCCAGACCGGGTTTGACTGCGTGGATTTCACGCTCGCGGTGCCGGGGGTGAACGCATTCGCCGGCGCGTTCAGCGGATCGGGGACGCAGTACACCCAGGGAAGCGGAGCCGTAGGCTACGAGGTCGATGGGCAACCAGTGAACCACACGGACGGCACCCCAGTGTGCGGTCAAACTGATGCAAAGAGCAGCACCGTCACGGTGACGCCGGGGAATAGCTTCTCGACAGGACCGCTGTCGTTCACTGGGTGCAGCTAGATCGCCTGAAGAGATGGGGCGTTCCTCCCTGCCGACCTCCTCCGGACGGCAGGCACGCCCACATCATCTTGCACGCTGGCACACGGCGCGCATCCGCTCTTCGTATTCCAGGTTAGAGCACGGCCAGGGCAGTTCCACTGCCCACAGCGGGAGTCCGATTCGGTCGGCCTGCGCTTCCACCAGTGCACGCCGGACCGCATGCATCGCCACGCGGTTCGCTTCGGTGTTAAAGGTCGTGACCAGCGCGGCTACCTGGATGTCGGGCCGTTGACGTAGGAGGTGCAGCGTCCAGGCGCTGTCTTTACCGCTGCTCCACGATAAGGCAACCTTCGTCAAGTTTGGTTCACGGTGATCCGCCGCGAATCTCGCGCGGCAGTCGCGCCGACCCGGCGCCAATGCACTCCTTCGGTTCCTCCGCCGAACGGGACGCCGTGAAGGATTTCGGCAATGATTTCTGCCGTTTCGGAGACCGTCATTCCGGAACGGTTGAAGAACAGATTGCCGTCCGCAAACGCGACGTTACCGTTTCGCACCGCGCGAAGATCCCGCCACCACGGATATCGCTCCAACACGCTTTGTTCCCGCAGACTCCGCTCCAAGTTGAATCCGGAGGGAGCCACTATCAGGCACTCCGGATCAGCATCGCGAAGAGATCCTTAGCCGAGACCCGAGAAGCCCTGCGGCTGGAGCTGAACATCATAATGATTTATGGCAACCTAGCACCCTTTACCTGAGGCTCAACAGGCTGGATGAAGCTAAGGCGACTCTAGATCAGGCGCTAGGGCGCAAGCCAGATAATGGATCAGACCACACTCGCAGCGCACTACTTCGCGGCTCTTGACCCGGGGCTGAGTGAAGGCGCTCGCGCAGGAATCTCCTGCCTGTTGGCACTCATTTCACCCTTCCAGGACGCAAGTTTTAGCTGTACTGTTCCGACACTCTACCGATTACGACCGTGTTGAGCAATGTCGAATGTCACTCGGGGCGCCAGGGCAGCCCCATGGCTCAGGACACTTCTGCCCGGGCGCGCCGAGTTTTTCGTACGCCTCAGCTTCGGCAAGCTTCGGCGTCCACATCCTACGGGGTGTACTTGAAGTTGCTGATGTACATGTACCGCGTCAGTCCGGTGGTGGCCAGGCCTCCCCAGCTTGACGAGTTGGTTCCCCAAAAATTGAAAAGGAACGGCGCCGGAGCGCTGGGCACCGCCCGGGTGTGATGAACCACAAGCTTGCCGTCAACGTACCAGTCAACATATGTGGACCGCCAGACAATCTTGAAAGCGTGGGTGTTTCCTTGGTTGTAGCCGGTGACCTGGGTATCCTGGAAATTTGATAGGCCCTTCCAATTGGTGCAATCCACAGCGTCGGGTTTGTTCCCGACCTGCTCCATATCGATTTCTGTGATCGAGTTGGTTGCGTAAAGGAAGCCCGACGCTACTGAACCCGAAGCTACGTTGACCACCCGGGAAGTGAACTCGAACGTCCCATAGGTAAAGGTTCGCGTGGTCCCGACCTCCGCTCCGCTCGACAGAATCTGCGAGCCTGACCGAGTCTGCTTGAGCGTCAGGACCAGATAAGAACCAACACTCACATTCGACACATAAAACGTGCCCACATTTCCATTCAGGTTGCCAACGCGGGGAGCGGACCACCCATGGCTTTGCCACGTATATCCCCCGAACGTGAACTGACTCGGGCCGACGATTGTATGGCCAACAGGTGAACCGCTGGCAGGCAATTTACCGTTGGCCGCATCCCCGGCGTTATGGGGCGGAGCGAAAGGCATGCTCCCTCCACCGCAACCCACCAGGAAAAGAGTTGCCAAAACAAAGACACTCATCCTCTTCATAAAATCTCTCTCTTGTACAGGGATAGGGATTGGCGAGCCAATCCCTTCTGGCCAGAAAAGATTGCAGGGGCCCGAGGAACAGGAAACTTGTAGATTGCTCAACGCGAAAGATGCTCTGTGATGCCGGGCCAGACGAAGGACCCAGCACAACAGTCAAAAGCTAATGTTGCAGACGATGAAGCGGCCCGCAAAGTATAGCAAGAAATCCACTTTTACGCGGCTATGCGGCGATTTTTATGCCCCCATGATGGTTGGAGATGCCAGTGTTGCGGGGCCAGGTCAAATCTGGAGGTTCACCACAAGTCTCGCAGCCAGGGCGGTGATGATTCCGAGGAGAATCTGATTGCTCTGTGTGCCGGTTGTCACGCGCTGGTGCTTTGCTGTTCCGATTGAACCGGTACGCCGCACCATCCGGACTAGGCAGGACCAGGCTATGCCTCACGTTTTGCTCAAAATCCTCAAAGCAAGTGGTGCCTAAGAGGCCGTTCCTGTTGAGTTCAGCCTTCCCGAAAAGGCCTCGTAAACAGAAGTACTATTGACATCCTCCTTTCTGTTACACCACACCTACCAACGCTCAATAGAATTTTCTTCTGCCTGGCAATACGCTATTCCCTGATTGACCGGAGACCGACCGCGGTGGTGGAACTTGTTGGGGCTGCGTCTTGTACACGACCCCCCCTCGCTGGACTTAGCGTTCAAACAATCCGACCTGAATAGTCGCGATCCACTGCAACGCCCTTGGTTGGGAATATAATGGCGCGCACGGATGGCCCTCGCTTCTGGCACGAAACTCGGTCCGTATGAAGTCCTGTGCCGCTGGGCGCGGGCGGAATGGGAGAGGTGTATCGCGCGCGCGACCCGCGACTAGGACGCGTTGCATCGAACGATTGCGGCTCCTGGCACCATGGCATCTCCTGGCCCGTCGGAGATCCGACGCAGGCTCTCCGAAAAACGAGCCGAAACTGTAAACCGGTGGCAGCCTGTGGCTCTGTTGGGCTTGACCCAACGAATCCCGGGTTCGCCACCGTGGCTCTCCTGCCTCTGTTGCCAAACGTGGGTCTCTCCGAGTCTCCCCTTTGCATTCTGATAGCACTGCTCGCGATCGTCTCCCGGCGCACACCGATTTGAACGCTCCTAGACGTTTCGACGAGCATTCTTGGCCTCTACGCGCATATCATCTGTTTGAAAACAGGAGTAGTTGTTGGATTTGTTTCGCTCAAACCAGGTCGAAAAACCTACTTCCCTCCGCTCCGGCCCGCCTTGAATGCGGCGTGCCCTCTTGGCCTATCTCCGCTTCTGGAGCTTCTTTTGCGGAAGTGACGTTATCGTCGTGCTCTTAATTTCCTTACCACCTCTGTCCCGCGCATTGGCAGCAGGTGCCGGTCCAGACAAAATTCGATCCGTTTTGACTCCGCGCAGTCAACATGGCAGCAGGTTCCGTCACATGTGAACGGCGCAACTATCTTTTCTCCCTTCTTGCGGCATTTACGCGGGGAGGCGATCCCAACGACACAATCGCGTCTGGGTCCACTCCGCGCTCGATCGATACAGGCGGATCCTCTCGCTCGTAGAGGCCCAGTCCCGGTCGTAAGGAAGACTTCCTGCGCTGCGTTGAGCGCTCAACCGCAACAATGGTGCTGGCGATTTGCGGCTGCCAGAACTGGTCGAAGAGCCTAACTTCCACGGGCGCGGGCCTGCCGGGTCCATATTCTTCGGGTACCGGTTTGTAGCCCATGGCCAAGAGCCAGCCCTCCCGTATATCTCCCCGCCGGAAACGCAAGTGACGCTCGATGCGATCGTTCAGAACTTCTTTGACGTTAAAATCGAGTCCAGGGGCGAATCGATACGGAGTGCGTCCCTCGGGGTAGCAAGGAGAGACGCCCGGGTCCCAGCGTGTAGCGACCTCGAATTCTTGAAGGGTTACGCCACGTTCGGCCACTAATTACCCGAAAAATGTAAAGAACAATCGACGGGGAGAGTTGGATTATCAAGCTTTCCGGCGAGCCAGCTATCGTAATGCGCAGGAGCCGAGCGTTCTCCTGCCATTCATCGGGAATATCGACCCTCGTCCCTGCGGCCTCCAACTCCCGTGCGATCGAAAGATATTTTGCCTGCTCCCTCTGAGTAAGCTCCGGCTTATAAGTGGGCATGTGAGACCTTCATGAATCCTACAGAACCTACACTCCTACATGGACTCCTGCGCCACAATCGTATCCGGTCCGGCGCAAACGGCACAGCCCGGCAGCTCGGGTAAATCGAGCCCAAATCTTCGTACGAGCCGGTGCAGCAGCGGGGTGTTATCGCCAGAAAAACGCAACACCATGCCGCTCCCGTTGCGGCGGCGGTCGAACCCACGGTTCCTCAAGATCCAGCCAACCTCTCCCTCGCGGTACTCGTAGTGCCCGCCCCGGGTCCGCAGCCTGAGGTTCAAATATTCGGTGATTTTCTTCACGCTGATCTCTGGAACCTGATGCGCCGGCTCCCAGAGCACTTCGAGGACGACGACCTCGGCCTCAAGCTTTCGACGGGCCGTTGCTTCTTCAACCAGGCCGCGCAGAAGTGGGGTCACAGTTTCCATCAGTTCAGGTTCGTACCACGCGCAAGCGGAGAGGGATTGAGCCAGTTCACTTTCCGGAAAAGGTCTTGCAGGTCTGGTGCGATTCGGGCCCGTGCTTGTTCGTCGAGGGGCGGAAGTTCGGTTTCTGCCGCCGGCAGCGAAATCCAGAGGCCCTCCCGCTCCAAGAGCTAGGGCTCGCCGTGCTGCCCAGAACGATCGCTTTGGAGCCGGCCCAGTCCAGGATCGCACCGCTTTTTCCTGGGACATGCACTCCGCGATAGTTCGCCGCGGTCAGCAGCTGCGACAGGCTGCGGGAAAGAGCGGGTTGGCTGATCAACAAGGTCAGATTGAGGTCCATGGGCAAGCCAACCAGGGCAGCGCGGTTGATTCCGGTTAGCCCTAGCGCACGGCGAGAGCCACATGCAAGCAATTGGAACAGATCGACGGCGCGGCGCATGTTCGGCCCTAGGGCGATGAGAGCGGGCGGGCTGGGCAACTGGTCCGACAGCCAAGTGGTGGCCTTCCACATGGTGAGCTGTTGCGCCAAGTCTGGTGGAAGCCCCAGATATTGTTGGAACAAGGCTGAGACTTCAGCGAAAACCTTGGGCACAGAACCGCTTCGGCCGACGCGGTCGGGGAGTCTCATTATGCGGCCAACGCTAGGATGCAATTCGGGTGCTTGATACCAGAGGTCGCCATGGCGAACCCTCGGCGCGACCGTCGCCCGTCCCAGAAAACAAGGTTGGGCCTGCAGGGATCCTCTGAAGCCGCCAGGTCGATGATTCCATCCGGGAAAATGCAGCCCGCTGTGATCACAACCGCATCATTCGTCGGTGATTTGTGGGTTGAAGTTTTGCTGCTGCCTGCTGGCATGGTTTGCCCCCACGTCGGACACCGCCGAGCCATTTCGGCCGCCGATCGCACAAAAACAAGCGAACTTTCAAACCGAGGATGGCTACGGTGCGGGATTGTCACTACCTTGATCCAAACCGTGAAAAACCTGAAGACCTACCCGTTCGAGGATCTAGACCGCATTCCGGAGGTAATACTGCCCAATCTTAGGATACTCGTGCAGTATAAAACGCGGGCTAGCGGAAATCAACGAGCTTCGTTGGTTCCGCAGCCGCCGAAGCTACTGGATGGAATTGCGATGCCATTCGATCCCGCGAAAAGGACTATGGTGGAAACGGTGCCCGCAATTGACCAACTAGCGATTGGGCTCATTTCGAATTTCTGCCGTCATCGATCAGGTTCAGATCGAGCGTCCTTGTCATCTCGAACGATGTCGCACTCCTTAACTTGTGGCGCAGCGGTACAATCTCCGCGGGTGTTCCGTAACCGCGATCATGAGCTGCTTTCGATACCGCATACCTCTTCAACTCGCTACACCGCCAGCGGCTGGAAACGGGCGGTCTGCCGCAGGAACAGTACAGTATGTAATCTTCCGAAGATCCAGCGAAAGCGGGCACGAGGTAGGATCCGTTGCCATAGGGGCTGAAGGCAACCAAATAGCGGGTGAGGCACTTCGGACATTCCACGCAATGGCGAAGAAAGCAGTACATAAGTTGTGTTCGTCAAGATAGACCGTCTCATCGAACCACATTGGACGTTTGCGGGACCATTTTGAGGTTTGTCTCGGCGCTGACGACGGAACTCCTGATCTGCACTTTCCGGCTTTCATTGATTAGCGCAATATTTTTGCTGAAAAAGAGCTAAGTAATCCGGTGGTGCGCTGTGCACCCGTGCGAATCAAAAATAGATCGATTGCCAGAATCAGGTTGGACGTTTGCGGACGTCGCTCCCCATACTTTGGACGTTTCCGGACCTTGCTCCCGCGGTGGCTGCGGCGTGCAATCGGAGCGGTGAAAATCGGGCTTTAGAGTGCGGTCCGAAAATGTCTAGTCCGTCAGCGCGAATCCACTATCATGGTTCGCGAAGATATGAATTTGGATTGGCAGGTGTGTTCGCGAGCGAGACTGTCGCGCGATGCGCGCTTCGATGGCAAATTCTTCATTGGCGTGCTCACCAGCCGAGTCTACTGCCGTTCAATTTGTCCTGCGCCTACAGCGAAAGAAAAAAATGTTCGTTACTATTCCAGCGCCGCCGCAGCGGCTGAAGCGGGTTTTCGTCCCTGTCTGCGTTGCCGGCCGGAATGCTCGCCCGGAACTCCAGCTTGGTTGGGAACTTCAAACACCGTTTCGCGAGCTTTGCGGCTAATCGATGAGAGCGCACTTGAGGATGGCGGAGTAGAAGTTCTCGCAGGGCGGCTGGGAGTTGGCTCGCGCCATCTTCGCCGCCTCTTCCTCCGGCACCTGGGTGCGACGCCCAGTGCCGTTGCTCAAACCCGCCGTCTGCACTTTGCGAAAAAGCTCATCGACGAGACGAGTTTACCGATGAATCAGGTCGCCCTCGCTTCGGGATTCGGTTGCGTACGACGATTCAACGCAGGCATTCGCCACGTCTATCATCGAACCCCGACTCAAATCCGGCGGCTGGCGCGGCAGACAACCATTCAGCCGGAAAATCAATACCTCTTCCGCCTTCGTTTCCGCCCGCCCTATCACTGGAATGGCATGCTGGCATTTCTCGCACCCCGGGCCACACCGGGCGTGGAAGTAGTGGAACATGGCAGTTATCGCCGATCGATTTCCTTGCACGGCAGCCACGGCTGTGTTGAGGTCTCACTCGACGAAGGAAACGACGCACTCGCCGTACGTGTTCAATTTGGCGATCCGCGTTCGCTTTTTCTTATTACCGAGCGAATTCGCGCCATGTTTGACCTGAGTGCAGACTGGGCGGATATCGTACAGAGTCTGAGAACCGACCCTGTGTTGGCGAGGCGGGTTGACGCTGAGCCGGGCCTGCGAGTCCCTGGCTGCTGGAATGGTTTCGAACTGGCCACGCGGGCAATCCTTGGTCAGCAGGTGAGCGTTAAGGGCGCGACCACTCTTGCCGGCCGGATTGTAAAAACTTTTGGGCGGCCTTTTCACGCGGCAAGTGGACTCACACATCTTTTTCCCGCACCCGAGGTTCTCGCCGAGGCCAGGCTGGCTGGTATCGGCTTGCCTCGGGCGCGAGCTGAAACCATCCAGACCCTCGCCCGCGCGGTTTGTGACGGGCAGATTAGTTTTGAAGGCATCATCGACTCCGATGGTTTCCTGGCTCGGCTATGCGAAATTCCCGGCATTGGAAAATGGACAGCACAATACGTGGCAATGCGAGCGCTCAGGGAACCCGATGCGTTTCCATGCGGCGACCTCGGTCTTCTGCACGCCCTGGATTTGGAGACTCCCCGTGAGGTTGAGCAGCGCGCCGAAGCTTGGCGGCCCTGGCGAGCATACGCAACTATGTATCTCTGGAATATGGCCGGCGAACGTAGCTCTTACGGAAGCAAACCCGTTTTGTCTAAGCGCCAAAGGCCCGTGTTACAAGAGTCGCTTCTCGACAGGGCGTCTCAATGACCGTATGGCGGGTAATTCGAAAGGGGTCAGGAATCCGTTCGCACCATTACTTCCTCTTGCTAAAAATAACCGGTCCAAATCTGTTTGGACCTTATTTCAGCGTTATTTTCGGCTTAACTGGTCCAATCTGTGCACGCTCCCTTAAATCTCTCCATCTGCTTGAGTTACGGCCGCGCGGGCATCATGATTGGCCAGTTACGCCGACGAACCGGCAGTTGACCATCGGGCCAAAAAGACTTGAGGCGGTATCGTGCCCAAAGATCAAGCTGGCGAGTTTCTGCGAGGGCAGCGTGCTGCGGCGCGGCGTAAATTGACGCTCTGCCGGGCTCGATTTAGGTTGTGCGCCTCGTCGACTTCATTGGGTAGATATGGTGATAGATCCGACGAGCGACGACGCAAGCTGCAGAGTTCCCGCGTCGCCGCCTGGCTGCTACTGGTTTATGTCCTGCTTGGCCTCCAGTTGTCTCACCAAACCATCCAGGTAGCTCTTCTGATTGTCCGGAGCTCCTGCCATCGCTAGCTTCATTTCCTCTGCCGCGTCGTCAAACTTGCCCTGCGCGCAGTACATCCGAGCCAGCCCCGAATGCACGAACCACTGGTCGGGGTGTTTTTTCGCGTTTTCGCGGAAGATTGCGAACGCTTCTTCGCTGCGCTTCTCGCCTTGCAGCTGACGAGCGTATAAATGGATCTGGAGCGGGCTGGCCATATCGAGCGCTTTCCTCTGCGCGGTTGCCGCTTCGTCCTTACGATTAAGAGCCTTCAGCACCTTCGACTTGGTGATCTCATTGTCGTAGCGGTCTTCATTTTCGATGGACTTGTTTGCATACGTTAGCGCTTCATCGAGGCCGATTTTTTCTGCGAGCAGATAGTTGGCTGCGTCGTCCCAACTCATCCACGTGTACTGCGAAAGATTGCGAAGTTGTTTCTTCAGACTGGCCTGCACCACGTCGTGCACATCCACTGAGACCTTGAACGGGACCGCGATCTTCCCCCACTCCAGTTCAACTACCGCTGAATCCGGCTGCAGTTGGTCGAAGTCGTAGGTCAGCGCGTTATGCATATCCGTATCCTTGGGCTTCACGGTCACGCGGAGCGCATCTTCCGCCTCGTCGTAGGTGAAAGACCCCCAGGACGTCGAGTTCTTCGAAAAAATGATCGTCCATTCATCGGCGCTCGGGATCATGTGCAATCCGTATGTCCCCTTGTTGATCGGCTTGCCCTCGATCAGGACCGGATCGCTGAACATGATCGTAGTGTTTTCATTCGCGCCCGCACGCCAGACCTTGCCGTACGGAACCAGGCCATTCCAGATCTTGCGATCCTTCACCAGAGGCCGGTGATAGTTGATCACGATATCGGTGATCCCGATCCTCTGTGAGACCTCTGCCCGCTGGCTCGGGAAAGGCAGATCGAGTACCAACGATTGCGCCGGGCTCACACCCGACATGGCTGCCATCAGTAGGCAGAACAAGAATCCTCGCACCGCTGATCTAAACATGGGGAATGCCTCCTTGTAATATGCATCGCAAATTTTGCTTAAACGGCCACGCATCACAGGCCAGGCCGGCCCAGCATCTTAGACTTGCCCGAGTCCTGGCGGTGAGCAAGAGTACGACGTATAAATCGGCGGCGCCTTCGCGCTTTCAGTCCAGATGAGGGGTAGTACGCTTCAGGCCAAAAGATCAGCAATCGCAGATGCTGCGCAGCCATTGCCGGCTCCAATGAGGTCCTGCAGTCGGTGCAAATCCTGGCAGGACGGGACATCCAGGTGGTTTGGGTGCCCGCAGACAACACCGCAATCGAGGGGTATGAAGGTGCGGTGAAAGGCGCGAAGGATGGCGGTTGCCATTGATCACCGACGAATGCTCTTCCCTATCCCGTGGCGGCCTGGCGTGCCTCGGCGTGGGCCTACACTCCGCGGGACTGGCTGCGGGAAAGCTGGCGGGCCGGGCTCTCCTGGGCGTCTGGCTCGATATCCAAAGGTCGACCTTCGCTTGCTTCCGTGAGGTCCGCTAGAGGGTCCAGTTTTGCAACTTCAGACCACGCACCCGGCGGAATTCCTTCTCATTGCTTGTAACCAACGTCAACCGCGCGGCTATGGCGTGCGCTGCGATCCAAAGATCGTTGTTTCCGATCATCTCGCCCTTTGATTCCAGCTGGGCGCGGATCATTGCGTAGACTTCGCCCGCAGTTTCCGGCAAGGAAAGCGCGGGCAGCAAATTGACGAGCTCACGCAACCGCTCAAGCGCAGACACTCGTTGCTCGCTCTTGGCGGCGCCGTATTGCAGTTCACCATAAGTAATAACCGAAAGAACTGCTTCTCCGGGACGAAGCTTCCGAAATCGGCGCAAGACTTCGTCCGGGCGCTTCTGCCGGATGTAAATGCAGATGTTCGTGTCCAAGAGATAGCGAGGCTCCATTACAGACCCTTGCGTTTCTGCGGTTGATCCTTTTCGCGCCCTGCCAATTCAAGGTCGTCTGGCAAACTGGCCAGCAGATCAAACGCTCGCACCATGGTTCCATCCTTCTCCCTCAGGACGATCTCATCCCCGCGGCGAAAGATCTCAACTTCTTTGCTCTTTAGT
>Ga0137392_10002163_pt1 | contig 11746 bp, 16 predicted proteins | sample 15con2h34AmetaG_FD_101394 | JGI IMG/M metagenome (GOLD analysis project Ga0137392, IMG submission 101394) | Vadose zone soil microbial communities from Angelo Coast Range Reserve, California, USA - 15con2h3.4A metaG | ecosystem: Environmental > Terrestrial > Soil > Vadose zone > Saprolite... | reverse complement strand
GCTCGTGCCGCTCCCCGGCCAGGAACCGCCTGAACGCCCCTCTTCCCTGAAGTTGGGCCAGCACCTGTTGTGCTGCCGCCAGCCGGGCCTGACGGCGCGCCCACTCTCCATCGGGCGTCTGCACGTGTAGGTCTCCCTGCCACTGGCGCAGCTGGCGCTCCAGTTCTTCCTGCCGTGCTACCAGCGGGACAAGCTGCTTCTTCGCCGCTGCACACTTCTCCCCCTCTTCCCTGATACCCCTGTCGATGCTCTCGATCCGCTTGCGCTTGCGCTCCTCCAATTCCGAAAGCGCCCCTTGCAGCGCCTCGATCTGCGGTTCGAGCTGCGCCCACTCCACCTGCCAGCGTTCTTCCTGCTGCTGCAGGTGCCGAGCAAGGCTCTCGATCCGCTTCGCCAGCGTGCGCTGCGCTTCTTCTAACCGCAACCGTGTCTGGGCGAGGTCGCCCAGACGCTCCTCGGCAATGGAGTTCACCGTCAGGTGTTGGTACGCTCCGGTGAGCAGGCTGCGGTGGCGCGGATCGCCCAGGCGAACCATACGCTGAGAGCGTAAGAGGTGGAGTAAGTCGGCATCGCCGCTCGCTTCGGCGAACTGCACCAGGCGCAGGAACAGGTTGTCGGTGGCGATATTTGTATGAGAGACGGCCAGGATGGAGAGGTCTTCTTTCAAAAAGCGATTGCCGAGCAGGGCCTGGACCGCCGACTTGCCGGTCCCTCCCGGCCCGACAATAATGGTCCGCTCGCTACCAAGACCATGCTCGATGGCCCGCTTTTGTTGCTCATCGGGGGTGAACGGGCCGAACGTGCCCCTGACCCTCCTCGTGCCGTAGCGAACCGGCTGCAGGTCCAGCACCTTCGCCGCGTAGCCTCCGGGGGCCTCTTCAAGTTGCCCCTCCAGGTACGCTTTCAGCACCTCGCGCTGGCGCTCCAGTAACCAGACGGTATCCTCAATGAGCGTGACCTTCTTGAGGAACTGCCCGGGGATTGGCTCTCTGGTGGAGAGCATCAGGGTCGTCCCCACCAGGCTCACCACCCTGGCGGCGAGCTTCTGCTTGGCCTGTTTGTCGATCTCAACGTAGACCCTGCTGTTTTCTTCCGGCTCCCACTGGACGCGGATCTTGAACTGGTAGATGTAATGGGCACCGCTCTGGGAGAGGAGTTCGCCATCAAAGGCAAAGTAGGAAATGTATTTGGCGGTCTGAGCATCGGCAATCGCCTGATCCAAGGCCAGCACCATCTGCTCAATCATTGTCTGTAATGCTTGTTCCATCTATAATGAATCCTTTCTTGCCGAGAAGGGCATATCGTTTTCGTCACCATCAACGGGTACCAGGGAATCCCTGCCACATTCCTGCAAGCACCCTGCCGTCCGCCGGTAGGATGCCTGAAGGCACCCTGTACACCGACCATCTCACAACGCTGCTTTTTAGGCACCTTTTGTACGGTAGTGCAGCCCATTGCATCGCTGTAACCGTCAGTTGACGCGTCCGTATACAAGACAGATGATGAGACAAAGGACGGAGAGCGATGATACCCAAACATCAACAGATCGTTGATGACACGCTTGCGCGCATGCACGCCAGCATAGGATAGAATCGAGATGCGTAGGGCTATAAGGCCCCTGCTTCCCGTCTGGGATTCCTGTGGTACATCGCATACTACTTAGGACAGGAGCAGGACGAGGGGAAGAATGGCTAGATCACTCCCCTCGCCTTGCCTTATGGTATCCTCTTTTTGGCCTCTTGACGGCCTCACCTCTTGCTTAGGTGCTGGCTTGCAGCTCGAGCCTGAGCCAGATCCTCCTTACGCTCCTCCTTTCCATAGACGACTAGATGCAAGCCCTCTCGACCTAAAGGCCAATGCTTGTCTTAAAAGTACACCGGAGACCATGAAACGACTCTGAAGCGACTCTGAAGCGACTCTGAAATGACTCTGAAATTGTGGGCTTAGGTTCGCCTGCTGAGCCGAATGAGATGCATGGCCAGCATCCGACCAGCAGGAGGCGGATAAGGAGGAGTGCGCTCCAGAACTTGCGTACGTTTGGTATCATGGACGTGTACCTCCGAACAGGGTGTATCGGGGAGCTTGGCCGTGGTGGGGGACCGCAACATCTACCGGCCATCGGCCAAAGCTCCTCGCAATGCTCTTCATGTTGTTGACTGTAGCATGAGCCACGGCCTTTTACAACAACACTTGTCAATCCAAAATTAACATTTGTTAATTTAGCTTATGAAATTTTCACCTGCATGAGTACGATCCTGGTAGCAGTCCCATGCACTTTCGCGATGAGCCCATTGCCAGGATGCAGGCCCTCAGCCTGCTGATGCACTGGTTCCCAACTTGGGGTGCGCATTTTCTCTACACCAGCAGTATACACAACGCGGGCGGGAGGAACCTGGGAGGTGAACGGGAGGAAGGCGGGAGGTAAACGGGAGGTCAGGAGCAACTGTGCTAGGCCGATTCTCTTCATCAGCAAGTATACACAACGCGGGCGGGAGGTGTACGGGAGGAAGGCGGGAGGCGAGCGGGAGGTCAGGAGCAACTGTGCCAGGTCGATCTTATTTTTGCAACTTCGAGTGGCTGGCCAGCATTCCTTTTCTTTCACCGATCCTCCCACGGTTCGCACCAGAGCTTCGCCCGCGGGATATCGCGCCAGGCGCTTCGCCAGCGCGGAACCAGGTCGAGCATCGAGCGCTGCGGCAGCAGTTCCGGCGTGACGAAGCGCTTCGAGCGGTAGCGCTTGCCGGTCCACCAGTCTGGCTCCAGCAGACATTCTCCAAACTTGACCGGCTGCACCAGCAGGCCCTCGTACCAATAGTAGACCTTGGCATAGTACATCCGGTGGAGGTAGCGTTCCCAATCTTTGGGCGCATAGCGCGACTCGAGCAGTTCCATTGAAAAGAGTGGCATCCACAGCACCGCGATATTCCTTCTCGCGTAGGCCTTCGTTCGCTCCTCGATCTTCTTCAGAGAAAGCTGGCTCAGTTGGATCTCGATGGCGACCATCTGTCCGTTCAGAACAAAGCTGACATCGGGCCGGACCCCGCGCAGGTACCGCTCGAGGCGAATATCGGTCACGCCAGGTACTTGCAGGAGCGCCTGGCGGATCTCCCGCTTGGCCAGCCGGTGCTCTTCACTTTCCCCCTCGTTGGTATACTCACACTCGGCATCAGGCCAGTGGGCGTAGTGCGCGACTACCTTTCTGCCCTTCTTGAGGATAAGTTCTTGCCGGCATGCCGGGCAATAAAACGGACCATGCGACAGCTCGACCTCTTCTGCCAACACGTCCTCACCAGACTGATTCCACGCACTCAGCATCGTCGTTTTCTTTTCAGGCATGCACTCGGGAGATGCTCCTTGTTATTCCTATTCCTCTTTATAGCTGCACATCCCCCACCAGACGGCCCCGTCCGGCTGAATGAGGTCAATGTCTACATCTGCATCGCAGCAATAGATGCCGAAGCGGTAGCCAGCGATCCAGCCTTCATACTCCCGTATTGGTATCTCCCCTGCAATGCCTGGTGAAGCGTAGACGAGATACGGAGCAAGTTTGACCGGCGAGCCGCGCACAAACAGACTGACGCTCAGACCCTGGACGCGGATCAGCACCCCCTCCTCGTCGCCAATCTCCAATGAGGTGCGAACTCCCTCGGGAGCAACAGAGACGTTGTTTTTGAGCAAGCCGTAACTCCACCGGTCTTGCGTCTGCGACATCGTTTCTTCCATTCACAAGCCTACTTTCAGTCAGCCAGCTTGCGCCGGGACTCAGCGCAAATAATGCCGGATAACCACATCAATACGATTATGTCCAAGCGCCCAGCTCACTCGCTGGGCCGCGTCACGATCATAGTCTCTCGGTTTGAGCCTGCCCTGCGCAGGTGGCAGGCCTCGGCCTGGCGCATAGTGCTGATAAAGTGCCTGGGCATACTCACGGCGGTAGCTGTGTACATCCAAATGCTTCGGAATCCGCGAGAAGACCAATGCCTCCGGATCGCTGCCAGAAAGGACAGCTCGCACGTCAGCTTCACGGCCTGGCAGCACTGGCACTGTTCGCGCCTTCCCGCCCTTGCCATTGCGCACTTTCACCACAACCTCATCCAGATATTCCAGGTCATCCCTGATAATGTCTTGATCGCGCAGGGTGCGCAGCTCATTGCGACGTAACCCCGTCGCCTGAAGAAATCGGATTAAGGGCTGCCAGTTCGCAAGCTGGATATGCCGATCATGTGCAGCAGGACCACGCGAGCGCGTGATATGTTCCCTGGTCCGGCGAGGGATAGCTACATCCTGCGCAAGTGTACGATTCCCGAAGAACAGGCGCAGCGCTGCACGTTCGGCCTGGAGCGTGTAGGGGCTTTTGCCCTCGGCGAGCTGCGCCTGCAACCATTCAGTAGCGAGGGCCTCGGCGCGTGGATCCAGTTGTGCCAGGTTCTTGACCTGGTGGATGGACCTGGCCCAGCGCACAAAACGCACAACATGGGCTTGATAGACCGTCCTCGTTTTAAACGAGTGAATGCGTCCGGTGGAGAATGCCCAGGTGGATTCGCCGGCAGCCTCCGCAATCTCTTTTGCTTCGCCGCGACTGTGCTTAATCGCCATCATCCCCTCCAGGCGATCAACGGCTTCTTTGACAATGCTCTTCTGATGTGCTGACATGTTGCTTGCTCCTGCTCATGCTGCACAATCACACTACGAGAACGGAAACCAGGGTTCAAACTTGTACGTGATGCAGTGCCAGATGGAACTGGCGCGGCGCATACGGGACCACACTCGCCTCTTCATTCATTCATTCTTTGCAGCACACCTGCTGTTTAGAACTCCATTTTTTGGATTTCTAACCGCAGGTTTTCCGCGACTATACGAAGAGGCACCAACCTACAAGGGGACGCTACAAGGCTGCACGAAGAGGACGCGCTACCGGGACGCTTTCCGCTCCTGCCAGTCGGACTCCCACCGCTGGCAGGCCTGCACGACCAGGCGTATCTACGAGGATGAACAGACGATTCGGAACGACATCTCAGGACTGCTGAGACTCCAGGCGCCGCCAAGTACAACGCTGACCAGTCCGTTCAGGTGGACCAGACCGCGCTCGTGAGGTGAGCCGCTCCCCTCATTGCCCACAGCTTTGCCGTTGACGGCTAGAGGCGAGTCCGTTCATTGTGGTGAGTTCTTCCACGAGGGAGGTCCTCTTGATCCCCAGTTGGGGAGAGTTCTGCCTATGACAGCCCTTCTTGCAACCACGAGGTGAACGATTCCCCTGCTGGAAGTTCAGACCCGGCGAGTAGCTCAGCACAGCGATCAGGTTTCCAGCAACCTCGCTCGATTCCAGGGGTTTCCTACTCTGGCGTAGAGAGCGAACCTACAACCTCTTATTGGAGAGGTCAACCATAAAACACTAGTAGCATAACATGGCTTGTCAGGCGGCGTCAAAGATGCTTGGAAATCCTAGAAGACCCAACATACTCCGATTCCTGCCAGGGATATATAGGAGCAATGCAGAGTATCTATGTGTATTCTGGAAGAGCGAAGAGAGCGCAGGAATTTCCATGATTTCCAAGAATCAAACAGACAAGCGCAACTTATCAAGCAAACCAACGTATTACCATCAGAATCTTGAATATCCAAGAATTATTCAGGGACTTCGATGGTTATATAGGTTAATCTAGTATGAATGAAAGAGAGTGATGAGCCGCCGATTCACTTTTACCCAGTGCATCACGCTATTGCACACCAACTCCAAAACCTTTCTCAAATGGCTCGCGGAGGATGGGATTGACGCATCGAAGCAAATTGATCCCGCCGATCCGCGCCGGAAGTATGTCACGGAAGAACAGCTCATCTCGATTGCGAAAAAGCGCGAGATCGATTTGCATCTGCCAGACCCGGACCGGAAACCAGAGTCATCTGCGACCAGGATTCTAGCGGCTGTGAATGAACATTTCGCCACGCTCAATGAGCGACTCTTCACGCTGGAGCAGCAACTTACCCACCGCTTTGACCAGCTCGATGCACGCCTGGACCATCTGCTTGCCGAACTGCAACGAGCACGCGCGTCAGCCCCGCCACAGGAACGCCCACATGCCCCTACCCCCCGGGCGAGGACTGCCGCCCCTGCCGCTTCCGCCCCCTCATCCCCCACCGCCGCCCCACCCAAGCCTACGGCCAAAAAGCGCGGGAAACGCAAGACGAAAGCCAGAAAGCCTCTTCCAGCTACATTCGTACCACTCTCCACCTTCCGGCAGCTCCACAGGATCTCAGATAAAGCGGTCGAATATGCCATGGAAAAGCAAAAGCTCACTGTGAAGCGCGGAAGATGGCGATACGACGATGGAAGAACAATCATGATCGCCCTGGATGCGCAGGGGCGACAGCAGTTCTATGAGTTGTTCTATGAACGGCAAGGATTCCAACGCTGCGACGACTGCCCACACGCGCTCTAAGCCCGAAACAAAGTAGAATACTTGCAATCGGCTGAAAAATGAAACAAAGCGATTGAAATAACCAGGTGAGCGTGCAGGCTTGGATAAGCAGAACAAAATACATCCCAAAAAATTGCGATATCCCTCCTAAAAAGCGGGGACGAAAACGCTACTCTCTCCAACGCACTATGGGTATTTTCTAGATAGGAGGGCTGTGTAGGGAACTGCTCCACGTCTGCTTTTGCGCAGTGAGTAGATAGCAGCTCTCCCCCAAACACAGCCCCCTTTCATGCGCGTGCCACAAGACCACATCTTATACCGCTTTTTCCTGTCCAATCAGCAGAAGGAAGCAGAATAGGAGAGAGTTCAAAGTCTTTTCCGGTATACTCCTTTTAGCTTGCACGATTGACACCCACAAGCGAGGAAAGGAACATAGCATGAATACACAACTGGCACACCCACTCTCTCCCGTTCCTAGCGCCCACATGTTCGATAAGCCGGTGATCCTGGTCGTCGAAGACGACTTTTCTCTGAGCGACCTTTTATGCGACATGCTTTCTGTGAAGTATCCTCAGTTTTGTATCGTGAGTGCATCGAGCGAACAGGTGCTTGTACTGGCTACAGTGACCAGGCCGTTCCTTTTACTCAATATACGCCGCATACCGCTCATAACGAAATCACACGATCTGGACGCGGTACTGAAGCTTATAGAAGAGATTCTCGCAGTTTCGCGTTATCTCTTTCCTTCTCAATCATCGTTTCTATGCTACATTGTCACCTTGTTTGCTACACAAGTAGAGAAAGGCAGGTGTCCATGAGCGCCGCCGATAGTGTTAGCGAAGTCGCCCGGCTGCGTGCACGTCTCGAAAAAGAGTATGAGGCGTTAACCGTTTTAAAAGCGGGTTTCGTGGTATCCGCGAACCATGCATCAATCACCAAAAGGATGGAATTGTTCGGGGATTGCCTCAGCCAAACAGAAGAACAACTTGCCCTGCTTATCGGGGACGCAGCAGCAGAACAAGTCGTCGCGGAGGTACTGCTTGGGTGATGAAACAACCGTGGCTGTTTAGGGCTATTCGGCTTTTCCTACCCGTAGAAGTGTAGTTAATCCCTCATCAAAGGTGTGCCATATGGCAATGCGGCGGGGATTAGTTTCTTTTGTCCAGAGTGCTCCCATTCCAGTTTGATTAAGTCGTAACTCCAAGCCATCGGCACCAGGAAGCGACTGGAAGACAGTAAACAGTGTGCGTGGCATCTCTTCCAGTTCGGGGTTTGTGTGCGCGGTACGAATGGCAACAAGCCTTTGCGTCTCTAACCGGTTGACCAGTGGGGGGCAAGCACGAATGAACTGTACATAAGCGTCATAATCTTCATCGTGAGGTTTGATAGTAGCAGGGCTGCTTGCACGAAAATGCAGGGTAACTTGCTGTTGCTCTGCATTAAACGCTATGCGAGAAATGACACTCTCTTGATCCAGGGAGACGATTTCGGCGTCTCCGATGCGATGAAACATGCACGTTATTCCTTTCTTGAATGCTTTTGTTTCCAGTGTTCCAAAGCTTTGCTATACGAGGTCAATCAATTTGGTAAGGAGCGCTTCTCGGCCAATTTTGCAGAATATTTTCGCAAAAAAGGCATGCCGCTTTCGGCAACGCGTACCGAGAAAAGCTCTATGCCAGGGACAGGCGAAATCAGCCAGGGAAGACCGAGCCTTCGCATGAGTTTAATTCCATCCTGAGTATGACTACGCGCGGTGGCTGTCTCGATTATTACTCCACGCTCGGCCATTGCAAGCATAAAGGAGAAGAATCCAGCGAGCAGTGCAGCGCCGTATTCGTGTCGTATCTTGATCGGGAATTTGGGATCAATAGCCATCGCAACCACATAGAGGTGAATTGTTGCGCCCGCCGCAAACAACGGGATGTCCTCATCCACGAGGTCTGTGAGCGAGATCTCGCCACGGATAACACGATCAAGAGCAGAGCGCGTCAGGGGCAAGATGGAGACAAATCCAACGACTGTGCCGTTGCTATCACGCAGTGCGAAAAGTGTTTCTGGATTCCGCTGCTGCCAGCGTAGAAGAAACTCATCATTATATTGATCGTCTTCAGGATGGATTGCATCGTGATCTATTTTGGCAATGGCCGGGATATCTGATCGTCGCGCGATTGAGAAGAAAGATCGATGTTTCTGATGTTTGGCACCAGGGAATGCAGCACTCACATCCTCAAGTATTTTGACATCATCCTCGTTATAAAAACCGTATTTTCGTCCATGCGGGACGTAACGGCGAATCTTGCCATCTGAAACGTAGCGACTCAACAGCGAGTCGCTGATGCGTAGGCGCGCGGTGGCTTCACTACCTCTGATCCAGCCAGGCGGTGGTTGCATTCGCGGCATAAGTTGCTCCTTTTTAAATATATTCTACACAATGCTTACAATTCCCACAAGGATATAGGCCAATATCTCTAGTAAACGGTTTATTTGGCTTTCAATACAATTGTAAGGATATTGAAATAACCATCAATAAACTCTCACCTATGGTTTGATAGGAATATTCGTCTTTCATAGAATTGTTCGGAAAACTTGACAATCCCGATTTTATCAGGTACTCTTAGATGGGTCAGTAGTGACCATTTTGAAAGTGACGATCAAGGAAGGTGCTTATCGACTAGCGAAGACATGGCGACCGAGCGGGCGGGTGCCTCTAGTGGGTGCTGAGAGAGTCGGAGCAACCCGTACTGTTACAACCCGATGGCAAGGGCAATAGACGTGGGTGAAGCACCGAGGTGCATAGGCCCGAAAGACGGTTCAATCCCGATCTCGTCGAGAGAAATCTTTCCTTATTTTCCTGCGTCTCCGCCAACGTGAAGGTTCTGTTCACTCGAAACCGCCTCTTGCAACACCGACAAGACTGCTACCAGTACCAGGAAGACGGCCAGCAGGACGGTAAAATAGGTCAGGGAGCATATTCCCCCTAGTGCTATCTATATCCCGGCATTTAAAAAAGCAAACTACTAAACGGCAAATTTATAAACCTATTTTCGCCCTAACACATTAAAATTTTCGCCGTTGTTAAAAGTGTACATTTTTTCATCCTTAAACCTCTTGCCTTTTGAGCAAAAATGGCTAATACTATACAATAGTATCCACTAATCGAGTTGGAGAGAGCGTATAGTATGGCAACACTGAAGGAACTACGCCTAGAGGCTGGTTACTCGTATGCTGAACTCTCAAGACGCGCAAATGTATCAGAGCCAACGGTGAAACGTGCTGAAATGGGAGACCCGATCCAAGAAGTGAAAGCCGCCCAAATTGCACGCGCACTATCTGAGGCATTAGGAAGAAGGGTAAGCATCAGTGATATTGACGGACTCAATATCTACCAGTAGCAAATCCGCTATTTTGTATAGCTTCTCTAGGCACAGAAAAGGAGTGATGCCAAGAAACGCTTGAGCAAAACCCAAGCGTTCCCTGTAGACCTTTTGTTTAGCGATGTTGAGTACTGCCGCCTCGCAAGCTGAAGCAGTACAAAACATAAAACGTATCGTCCTCGTAGTGCAGTTTTTACACTGTGGCAGCAGAGCGGCTTACTATGCCGTTTTTGCTGCCAGGACAGTCTAAAGGTCTATGCTAATAATGCCACAAATGGCCTCGACTGTCAATTTAAGCGAGGTAAGACATGCAAGACAGCACACCGTTTCGCCTACCACTTACGGAGTACCCGCTACTCTCTCCACTGGTGACGGATACAGCAAGCCCCGTACAGACGATACCCGTTTACTATTTTCACTCCTTTGAACAGCCTTTTTGCAGGGATGCCACCTGTAAATGTCATTGGAAACAACAGGAAGTGAAGCGGCTGTTAGGAAGCATACTTGATGGCGAGTTATCGCTAAGAGAAGCGGCAAACCTCATTGATGAAGAACGGAGAGAGGGGGACTGATGAAAACATTATGGGGGGAAACAGCACGCCGGAGACGCAGAAGCAAACGGAACGTCGCCACACCTACGTCAAAAATATCCTATTCGATTACCGGCTCTGATGATTGCGCGATCATCGGTCATTCAGAGGGGTTCCGTGACCTGCTGGGCTGTACCACGTGCCTTGATTGCGGAGTGCATATCTTCTGTCCCCAGTGTACTCCAAAACACCCCATTGACCCGAATGCAATCCCTGTATTGTGCGAGCAACACGAAGAAAGGACGCTACACCATGCCGGATGATATGTATAGAGACTACGAAGAACAAATAGCGTTTCAATACACGCAGCAACAACCCCGGCATCATAGAGATGCGCAACGGCTTACCAATACCACCAACGCCGCTCTGCCTAACCGCTCTCAGAGAGCCGCAGCGCAGCGCCAGGCGGAAACAGAGGCGAGACAGCGCAATTTACGCACAAATTCACGAGTACCCCCGGACGGACTGCCGCGAGGGAGAGGCCGCAATCACGATGATGATTATGCGACGGCACAGCCCCCGCGATCCGCACTACGGCACAGGCCAACCAATGGAGCGGATCTTGAAGCGATACCAGGCGTGCAATTCCATACACATAACGAGCCATTTATTCCGCGATCCACGCTCGTGCGCGGCCTCCCGCAAGGCACCTACTACCAGCAGGAGGTGGACACCGGTGAAATTGAGGAAGACGAGCAGGAAACGCAGCAGCCACTACCAAAACCACGACCACGAAAAGGACATACCCGCGTTCGCTGGCACCCGCTCGTGTATCTAGGGGCAGGCATGATTGTGATGGGTTTTTTGTGGATAGCAATAACCTACGCAACCATCTTTGTTCAGACGACCTTAAACGACTGGCATTACAGCCGCCCGCGCACCTATCAGACAGACGCGGTAGTCGGGCATGGGGACAGCGCAAGCAACCCAAGCCATTTTATCGCCGTTAACTTAAACCGGCATGTCTTGGTCATTGAAGTGCCTGGGGGAGACCCCTCCAAAGCAAAAATTTACCCCATCACCACACTCTTTGGCGACGGCCAGGATTTAACCCCAGTCACGCTGACGTTCAAAGACGTAAACGGGAAGGGTCTCTTGGACATGGAGGTACATATCCAGGATCAAACCCTTGTGATGATAAACGAAAATGGCAGCTTCCGGCCACTCAAGGCAGGGGAAAAAGTACACCTGTAGCGCAAGCGAAAAAAGAGGAGGTATACTGATGCAGAGAAACACGCAGCAACTTCGAGAGGATATTGACAGGATACTTGCAGGGATGGATAGCACCGGACAAGACGGCATTGATGCAGACGAGGAGCGTGAACCGGACACGGCCATACCCTATGCTGCCCAGGAAGAACCGGGC
>Ga0137392_10002161_pt1 | contig 11750 bp, 9 predicted proteins | sample 15con2h34AmetaG_FD_101394 | JGI IMG/M metagenome (GOLD analysis project Ga0137392, IMG submission 101394) | Vadose zone soil microbial communities from Angelo Coast Range Reserve, California, USA - 15con2h3.4A metaG | ecosystem: Environmental > Terrestrial > Soil > Vadose zone > Saprolite... | reverse complement strand
GCGCTCGTGGCGCCGAGGCGGAGGCGGAGAGGCTCACCCGTGAGCTTGAACGGCTTGAGCACCGCAGCAAGGTAATTCCCTATATTGATCCGTTCGACGTTCGCTACAACCGTTTCGAGCGCGTGCCTCGCCCGAATACCGAAGCGGTGATGTTCTGCCTGATGGACGTATCGGGATCGATGACCGAGGCGATGAAGGATCTTGCCAAGCGGTTCTTCATGCTTTTGCACGTCTTTCTGATCCGGCGCTACCGGCATGTCGACATCGTCTTCATCCGTCATACGAGCACAGCGGAGGAGGTGGACGAGGAGACCTTTTTCTACAGCCGCGAAACTGGCGGTACGGTGGTTTCGACCGCACTCGAAAAGATGTTGGAGATCGCGCGGGCTCGCTACTCTACTGATCGGTGGAACATCTACGCGGCGCAGGCCTCCGACGGCGACAATTACGGAGCCGACAGCGGCCGCTGCGTGGCCCTGCTGGGTGGAGAAGTGCTCCCGCTCTGCCAATATTTTGCCTATGTCGAGGTCGGCGACGGCATGGGAGGCAGTCTCACCGGCCTGTCACGGGACAGCGATTTATGGCGGGCCTACAGCGAGGTCGCGCCCGCAAATCCGCACTTCGCGATGCGCCGGGTCGGGGACCCGTCGCAAATCTTTTCGGTGTTCCACGAACTATTTGCGAAAGGGGGCGTCCGTGCCTGACACACGCTTGGCGGAGGCCGTACGGCTCGAGGCCTCATCCCCTCTCTTCACCGGCCCTAATTGGGATTTCACGGCGTTGCGCCAAGTCTATGACGCGGTCGAGCGGATCGCAGTGGATGAGCTCGGCCTCGACGTCTATCCGGTTCAGATAGAGGTCATCACTTCCGAGCAGATGCTCGACGCCTACGCCTCGGTAGGTCTGCCGCTGATGTATCGTCATTGGAGCTTCGGTAAGCGTTTTGCTTTTCACGAAACTCTTTACCGCAAAGGTCTACAGGGGCTTGCCTACGAAATAGTGATCAATTCCAACCCCTGCATTTGCTATATCATGGAAGAAAATTCCATGACGATGCAGACTTTGGTCATTGCCCATGCGGCTTTCGGCCATAATCATTTTTTCAAGAACAATTATCTGTTCCGGCAGTGGACCGACGCCAACGGCATTCTTGATTACTTGAGCTTCGCTCGCGACTATGTCGCCAAATGTGAGGAGCGGCACGGGATCGAGGCGGTCGAGCGCGTCCTCGATGCCGCGCACGCGCTCAAGGACCATGGGGTCAACCGCTACGCCCATCGCGCCAAGCCCAACCTCGCGGAGGAACAGCGCCGGGCCGAGGAGTGGCGGGCGCATTCCGAGGCGACCTACAACGATTTGTGGCGTACCGTGCCCGGCGCTGGAAAAGACAAGGAAGATCCCGGCACGGCCGAGGCCCGTCTGCAAGAGATCAAGCGGGAACTCAGCCTGCCCGAGGAAAACCTGCTGTATCTGATCGAAAAGCGCGCCCCGCGACTTGAGGACTGGCAGCGCGAGCTAGTCCGTATCGTCCGGTTGATCGCGCAATACTTTTATCCCCAAAAGCAGCTGCAACTGATGAACGAAGGGTGCGCGACCTTCGTCCATTACGAGATTATGCGACGGCTGCACGACAAGGGTTTGATCACCGAAGGATCGATGCTGGAGTTTCTGCATTCGCATTCGAGCGTCGTCTTTCAGCCGGATTTTGACGACCCACGGTTCAGCGGCTTCAACCCTTACGCGCTCGGCTTCGCGATGATGAGCGATATCCGTCGCATTTGCGAAGACCCGACCGAGGAGGATCGAGAGTGGTTTCCCGACATCGCCGGCGCTGGAGACGGTTATGGTGTCCTACGTAACGCCTGGGCAAACTACCGCGATGAGAGCTTCGTGCTGCAATTTCTGAGCCCGGCGATAATTCGGCGCTTCCGCCTATTTCAAGTTTCCGACGACAGCACCAAGCCTGCCCTGCGGGTCGAGGCAATCCATGACGATCTCGGATACCGCAAAATCCGCAGTGCATTGTCCCGGCAATACGATCTGTCTCGGCGCGAGCCGGACGTCCAGGTCGTCGATGTGGATCTCAGAGGCGACCGCTGCCTAATCCTTGCGCATTATGTCCATAACGGTGTCTTGCTCGAGGAAAAGAACAGCCGCGCCGTGCTGCGCCATGCGGCGACGCTGTGGGGGTATTCCGTCAAGCTGCTCGAGATCGATGCCGCCTCCGACAAGACCCTCAAGACCTATGAGGTCGCGGCACCTGGCTAATCGCCGGGTTGCCGCGTTACGCCGTTCGGAGGTCTCGGTTCCGGACACCATCGCCTTCGTTCGATGATTGTCCTCGGCATTGAAACCAGCTGTGACGAGACGGCCGCTGCGGTTGTTGCCGAGATCCCGCCCGGACCACGGATCCGATCGAATCTAGTTCAGACGCAGATCGCCGCGCACGCGCCTTTTGGCGGGGTAGTGCCTGAGATCGCTGCACGCGAGCACCTCGATCACCTTGACGCGATTATCATCCGTGCGCTCGCCGAGGCCGACGTCACGCTTGCCGAGATCGATGGGGTGGCCGCTGCCGCAGGCCCCGGCCTGATCGGTGGATTGATCGTCGGCACAATGACTGCGAAGGGGATCGCTTGGGCTGCTAACAAGCCGTTCGTTGCGGTTAACCATCTCGAAGCCCACGCTCTGACCGCCCGCCTGACCGATGATGTCACCTTTCCCTATCTCCTCCTGCTGGTTTCTGGGGGGCATTGCCAGCTTCTGTCGTGTATCGGCGTCGGGCGCTATGTCTGCCTCGGTACGACGCTCGATGACGCGGCGGGGGAAGCATTTGACAAGACCGCCAAACAGATCGGGCTCGGCTATCCCGGCGGACCGGCAATCGAACGCGCGGCAGCCGAGGGAGACTCCCGCCGATTTAACTTACCCCGCCCGCTCAGAGGCAGGCCGGGTTGCGATTTCTCGTTCTCCGGACTGAAGACTGCCGTGCGTCAACTCATCGCGGAGCAGGACCGGCTCGATTCGAGCGACAGAGCCGATCTCGCCGCGTCGGTCGAACACGCCATATGCGATGCGCTCGCCGATCGAACAACAAACGCCATCGCCTGGTTCCGCCGCCATCACCCGGAGGGAGAGAGCCTAGTCGCAGCAGGCGGCGTCGCGGCCAATGCGCGGTTGCGCCGTTGTCTGGCGGCCCTCGCTAAGGCTGCAGGGCTGCGCTTTGTCGCGCCACCGCCGGCGCTCTGCACCGACAACGCGGCGATGATTGCCTGGGTGGGGATCGAGCGGCTTCGCCTGGGCTTGGTCGACGGGCTCGGTTCGGCACCCCGGCCGCGTTGGCCGCTCGACTCTTCCGCGCGACAGCGGCCCGGGGGACGAGGCTGATGCGGTGAGGAGGTTGGCGATCATCGGAGGCGGTGCCTGGGGAACTGCGCTCAGCCTCGTTGCCCTCCGCGCGGGCTCAACGCCGATGCTATGGTCACGCGATCGCAATGTCGCCGCGGCAATTAACGAGCGGCACGAAAACTCATTCCTCCTGCCCGGCGTACCGCTCGACCCCGCCATCATCGCCACGAGCGACATCGATCGAGCAACGGATTGCGCCGACGCAGCGCTCCTCGTTGTTCCGGCTCAGTTCCTGCGCGGCGTGATCCACACGCTTCGGCCCGGCTTGCCGGCAGGGTTTCCGGTCCTGCATTGCGCTAAGGGGCTCGAGGCCGGCTCGCTCAAGACAATGTCGGAAATTTCGGCCGAACTCCTACCGAATTCTCCTTGCGCGGTGCTGTCTGGGCCGACCTTCGCCGCCGAAGTCGCACGCGACCTGCCGACCGCGGTCACGATTGCCAGCCGTGATGCGGCGCTCGCCCGCGCCTTTGTGGAGGCGCTCGGTAGCAGCCGGTTCCGCCCCTATCTGTCGGACGACCCGACGGGTGCCGAAATCGGCGGCGCGGTCAAGAACGTGCTGGCGATCGCGTGCGGGATCGTCCTCGGCCGCGGATTGGGCGAGAATGCCCGCGCCTCGCTGATCACCCGCGGGCTCGCCGAGATGATACGGCTGGGGCGCGCCAAGGGCGGGCGCGTCGAGACCTTCGGAGGCCTTTCCGGGCTGGGGGATCTCGTGCTCACGTGCAGCACCGCCCAGTCGCGCAATTATGCGCTCGGGCTCGCTCTCGGTCGCGGGCACGATCTCGGCGTGGCGCTCTCCGGCCGTCGGTCGGTGGTCGAGGGCGTGGCCACCGCCGCCGCTGTCGCAGGATTGGCTGAGCGGCTCGCCATCGAGATGCCGATCAGCGAAGCCGTCGAGGCGGTGCTACATCGCGGCGCGTCGATAGACGTGATGATCGACGGCTTGCTGCGCCGGCCCTATCGGAGCGAGTAGCCGGTTCTACCTGAGGCTCTGACCAGCGTTTCGGGCGGGTCATGGAAAAGACTTTTGCGCAGCGGCAGAAAGCCAATATCATCAGTCAGCGAGCAGCGTCATCGCTTCGGGCCGACATGAGCGAGAACGGAAAGCACGGCGAGGAGGGGCCGGGTACCGGCGTCGTCGTCAAGGCGAAGCCGAAGACGAAGAAGCCCTCTATGTACAAGGTATTGATGTTAAACGACGACTACACTCCGATGGAGTTCGTCGTCCACATTCTCGAGCGGTTCTTCAATAAGAACCGGCAGGAGGCAACCCGCATCATGCTCCATGTGCATAAGCGGGGAGTTGGGGTCTGCGGCGTCTATACCTACGAAGTAGCCGAAACCAAGGTAACCCAGGTCATGGATTTCGCCCGGCAGCACCAGCATCCGCTGCAGTGCACACTGGAAAAGGACTAGCCCCCGAGCGATCCCCGCCGGGGCCGGGAAGGAAGGATAGGCGGGCGTGTTGTCACGCAATCTCGAAAAGTCCCTGCATCGGGCTCTCGCCTACGCCAACGAGCGCCGGCACGAATATGCCACCCTCGAACATCTGTTGCTCGCGCTGACCGAGGATCAGGACGCGGTCGCTGTGTTGCGCGGTTGCGGCGTCGATCTCGATCGGCTGCGTCGCGAGGTTTTGAACTATATCGACAGCGAGCTTGCCAACCTTGTCGCCGCCCACAACGACGACGCTAAGCCGACGGCGAGCTTTCAGCGCGTATTGCAGCGCGCGGCGATCCACGTCCAATCCTCGGGCCGCGAGGAGGTAACCGGGGCCAACGTCCTCGTCGCGATGTTCGCGGAGCGCGAAAGCCACGCTGTATATTTCCTGCAAGAACAGGACATGACCCGGTTCGACGCGGTCAACTACATTTCCCATGGCATCGCCAAAGCCCCGGGACGCTCGGAAACTCGGCGCGTACAAGGAGCCGAGGAAGATGATCGCGGCGAAAAGTCGCAGAAGCGCAATCATGACGCCCTTGATGCCTATTGCGTCAATCTCAACAAGAAGGCCAAGGGCGGTAGGATCGATCCGCTGATCGGCCGCGAAGCCGAAGTCGAGCGCACGATCCAGATCCTGTGCCGGCGGGCCAAGAACAATCCGCTCTATGTCGGAGAACCCGGTGTCGGGAAGACCGCGATCGCCGAAGGGCTGGCGCGCCGTATCGTCCAGCGTGAAGTGCCGGAAGTGCTGGCGAGCGCGACGATCTATGCGCTCGACATGGGCGCGCTCCTCGCCGGCACGCGCTATCGCGGCGATTTCGAAGAGCGGCTCAAGGGGGTGCTGGCGGAGCTCGAGGCACAGCCGGGCGCCATCCTTTTCATCGACGAGATCCATACGGTGATCGGCGCTGGCGCGACGAGCGGCGGAGCAATGGATGCTTCGAACTTGCTGAAGCCGGCGCTCGCCGGCGGCGTGATCCGCTGTATCGGTTCGACGACCTACAAGGAGTACCGCAACTATTTCGAAAAGGACCGCGCGCTCGTTCGGCGGTTTCAGAAGATTGACGTCAACGAGCCGACGGTCGAGGACTCGATCAAGATCCTGCGCGGTCTGAAGCCTTATTACGAACGCCACCACAAGGTTCGCTACACAAGCGACGCGTTGCGCGCCGCGGTCGAGCTGTCGCATCGCTACATCGGGGACCGCAAGCTGCCCGACAAGGCGATCGACGTGATCGACGAGACCGGGGCGGCGCAGATGCTGGTCCCCGAGAACCGGCGGCGCAAGACCATCACTGCGCGCGAGGTCGAGGCGTGCATCGCGACGATGGCGCGGATCCCGCCGAAGAGCGTGTCGCGCGACGATCGCGAGGTGCTGAAGAATTTGGACCGCGATCTGAAGACGATGGTGTTCGGTCAGGACAAAGCGATCGAGGCGCTGGTCTCGGCGATCAAGCTGGCGCGTGCTGGTTTGCGCGATCCCGAAAAGCCGATCGGCTCATATCTGTTCTCAGGCCCGACGGGGGTCGGCAAGACCGAAGTGGCGCGCCAGCTCGCCCGCACGCTCGGCATCGAGATCACCCGTTTCGACATGTCGGAGTACATGGAGCGGCATACGGTGTCGCGGCTGATCGGCGCACCGCCCGGTTATGTCGGCTTCGACCAGGGCGGGCTTTTGACCGATGCCATCGACCAGCATCCCCACAGCGTGCTGCTGCTCGACGAGATCGAGAAGGCGCATCCCGATCTGTTCAACATCCTGTTGCAGGTGATGGATTACGGGAAGCTGACCGATCACAACGGCAAGAACGTCGACTTCCGCAACGTCATTCTGATCATGACGACGAATGCCGGCGCGTCCGACCTTGCCAAAGCCGCGATCGGCTTCGGCAGCGGTATCCGTGAGGGCGACGATCACGAAGCAATCAACCGCATGTTCTCACCGGAGTTTCGCAACCGGCTCGACGCGACGATCTCGTTCTCCGCGCTGTCGACCGAGACGATCGGCCGGGTTGTCGACAAGTTCGTGCTCCAGCTCGAAGAGCAGCTTGCGGACCGCAATGTTATAATCGAACTCGACGCGAGTGCGCGCGCATGGCTCGCGGAAAAGGGCTACGATCCGCTTTTCGGTGCCCGCCCGCTCGCCCGTATCATCCAGGAGCACGTCAAGAAGCCGCTCGCCGATGAGCTGCTGTTCGGGCGCTTAGCCAAAGGCGGGATCGTCCGGGCCACCAGAAGAGCGGAGGAAGACGCGCTCGCCTTCTCCTTCGAGGAGCGCCCGGTCGCACCGGTGCGCAAGGAGCCCGAACTCGTCGAATAACAAAGCCCCATCCTTGCACGCGGGGTGAGTTACGGTGGCGCCTCCTCATGTCGGAATGGGGAAAATTCGGCGAGCCCCTCCATCTTATGCGCGATCATGTCGCGCTCACGGGCAAGAAACTGCGCGACCGCCCGGCGAAAGGTCGGATCGGGAATCCAATGGGCGCTGTAGGTTGGCAGCGGCAGATAGCCGCGCTGGATCTTGTGCGGCCCCTGCGCGCCCGCCTCGACGCGCGTCAGCCCGTGGGTGATGGCGAATTCGATCGCCTGATAGTAGCAGCATTCAAAATGCAGGAACTTGTAGTCGCCATAGCTGCCCCAATTGCGGCCGTAGATCGTGTCCTTGCCGAGAAGGTTGAACGCCCCAGCGACGTAGTTGGCCCCATGTCGCGCCATGATGAGGACGATCTTTTCTGGCATTCGCTCGCCGATCAAGGCGAAGAAACGGCGATTAAGGTAGGCTGAGCCCCATTTACGGTCCGAAGTCGCGAGATAGAACTCGTAGAACGCGTCCCAGTGACGGGTCTTCAGATCGGCCCCGGTCAAGACCTCGATCTCGATCCCTGGAGCCAACGCCCCACGTCGTTCCTTCTTCACCGCCTTGCGCTTGCGCGAATTCAGCGCCGCAAGGAAGTCGTCGAAATCGCGATAGCCGTCATTCGTCCAATGAAATTGCTGGCCGAGGCGTTGCAGAAACCCTGCCTCAACGAAAGCTTCCATATCCGCGAGTTCGGGAAAATTGACGTGCAACGACGAAATGCGTCGTCGCTTGGCGAGCTCGATCATCGCTGCAATCAGGTGCGACCGAGTCTCCGCAGGCGCGCCGGCACGCAGCATCAGTCGCGGCCCGGGCACGGGAGTAAACGGCGCGGCGGATAGCAACTTCGGATAGTAACGACCGCCGGCCCGCTCGTAGGCGTCCGCCCAGCCGTAATCGAAGATGTATTCGCCGTAGGAATGGGTCTTCACGTAGAGCGGCACCGCGCCGACGACGGACGATCCCAGATCGGCGAGAGTGAGATGTTGCGGCGTCCAGCCCGTGCGGGGCGTCGTCGAGCCGCTTTCCTCGAGCGCGTTCAGAAACGCATAGGAGACGCTCGGATTTACCTCCCCGGCGCAGGCATCCCAGGCGGCGGCCGGAATCTCGGCGATTGCAGCATGGACTTTGACCGTGATCGTTCCGTCGGTATCGTTCATCGCCTGCCCGTAGATGCGAGAGTGCGCGAATTGATGCCGCCGTTCATCGCGACCCCCGTCTCATCCATTACCATTTGACCGGGCACCAAGATACGGGTTGCGCCGCAGCTGTCCAGCGCGTCGCACCGCATTCGCCGCGGAGCGGCCCGGGGCTGGGCCCGAAGCCAACTAGGTGCTTGCCTCGACTCTTTCCCATCGCGTTCTGGCTCTTGATGCTGGGGTCTCCCCATCTCTCAGCTGAGACCCTTGGCGACGCGCGTGTCGGCTTCAGCGCGGAGCGGGTGCTGGTCCTCGATGGGCGGCGTTACGTCGGGAGGATGTGGCACATGCCGGGTGAGCAACGGCACGAGCAGGATTTGACGGCAATAAAGCCGGTTTTCATTCTGCGTGCGGGCAGCGCGCTCGGCGACGTCGTCCTACCCCAGCTTCACACGGTGGTCGAATTCGCGCTTCCGAAAGAGCTGTCACTCCTCGGCAACCCGAATTTGCTGCGCAGGCCGGCCGGCCAGGAAACCGTCAACGGGATCGCGACGACGAGATATACGGTACGCAGGACGTATTACCGGCTCGCTCTGGCTCAGTCGTGACGGCATCCCGATGAGGTGCGATGGCAAGCTGGAATCGAAGAACGGGAAGAGCTCGACGATTTTCTGGGAGCTGCGTCACGTCAAGCTCGGCAAGCAGGACCCCGCACTGTTCGAAGTTCCGCAAGGATATGCGAAGCTGCCACCGGAGGCCGCGGCCCCGCTGCTCGGCATGCGCTTGGCGCCCGCTCCCGCCCGGTGAGTCCCCTGGTCGAGGCCAGCGACGGTCCAACCGTCCGGTGCGCCATTTGGAATTCCTTGGACCACACCCGCGTCGGGTTGCGAGGCCGCGGGAGGGGCGATAGGCTCCACATCTCGATCGGAAGCGAACCTTGCGCTATCTCAGTACCCGCGATCCCAGCCCCTCGCCGTCCACCCTCTCTTTCGTAGAGGTGCTTCTGGCCGGCCTGGCCGAGGATGGCGGACTTTACGTGCCGGACCGGCTGCCTGCGCTTCGGGAAACGGTTTTGCGGGACTATGCCTGCCTGCCCTATGCCGAGCTCGCGGCCCGGCTCGTTTCGTTGTTTGCGGGCGACGACTTTCCCACCGACGAGCTGCGGCGGCTTGCCGAGGTAGCCTATAAAGGGTTCCGCCATGCGGCGGTGACTCCTCTGGTGCAGCTCGACGAGCGGCTGTGGTTGCTCGAGCTGTTTCACGGTCCGACGCTCGCCTTCAAAGACCTTGCATTGCAGCTCGTCGGGCTGCTGTTCGATGCGGTGCTGGCCCGGCGGCGCGAGCATCTGACGATCGTCGGCGCCACCTCGGGCGACACTGGCTCCGCCGCAATCGAGGCCTGCCGCGACCGCCAGGCGATCGACATATTCATCCTCTATCCGCACAACCGCGTTTCAGAGGTCCAACGCCGTCAGATGACCACGGTCGAATCGCCGAACGCCCACGCGGTTGCCATCGCAGGGACGTTCGACGATTGTCAGGATCTCGTCAAAGCTCTGTTTGCTGATGCAGGGCTACGAAGCGAACTGAACCTCGCGGCGGCCAATTCGATCAACTGGGCGCGGATTGTCGCGCAGACCGTTTATTATTTCGCCGCCGGCGCGGCGCTCGGCGCGCCGGCACGGCCGATCTCGTTCAGCGTGCCGACCGGCAATTTCGGCAACGTCTATGCCGGACACGTCGCCCGCCGCATGGGGCTTCCGATCGACCGCCTAGTAATCGGCACCAACAGGAACGACATCCTCGCGCGCTTTTTGGCAACGGGGCATATGGCAATCGTCCCCGTTGAGCAGAGCCTCAGCCCGAGCATGGACATCCAGGTATCGAGCAATTTCGAGCGCCTGCTGTTCGAGCTGAAAGGGGGTAACGGTGCGGCAGTCGGCGAGGCGATGCGGCTCTTTCGAGAGAGCGGGTGCCTGCCGGAGGATGACCAAGGATGGCGCCTCGCGCGCCGGTTATTTTCCGGCCACAGGGTCGACGACACTTGCACGATGCAAACCATCAAAGAGATTTACGCGCGATCGGGCGCGCTGATCGATCCCCACACCGCGGTCGCGGTGGCCGCCGCACGCGCCGAAATCCGCGCCAGCAACAGCAGCGCACCGATGATCGCCTTCGCTTGCGCCCATCCGGCGAAGTTTCCCGACGCGGTCGAGCGCGCAACCGGCATTCGTCCGACGTTACCGCCCCCCCTCGACGACCTTCTCGAGCGGCGCGAGCGTCTGATCGTGTTGCCGAACGATCCGGACGTAGTAACGCGATTTATCCGCGCTCATGCGCGGCGTGCCAAAACCTCCTGAGTGGAGCACCGAATGACGACACAACTCTCCACCTTAGCCAACGGATTGCGGGTCGCTACCGACCCTGTCGATACTGTCGACACGGTCTCGCTGGGCATCTGGATCGATGTCGGCACGCGGCACGAGCCCGCCGAGATCAACGGGGTCGCGCATTTCCTCGAACACATGGCCTTCAAGGGGACCGAACGGCGCAGCGCCCTCGCGATCGCCGAGGAGATCGAAGCGGTCGGCGGTCACCTCAACGCCTACACCTCGCGCGAGAGCACGGCCTTCTACGCGAAAGTGCTCAAAGAGGATATCCCGCTGGCGCTCGACATCCTGTCCGACATTCTTCAGTACTCCACCTTCGACCCGGAGGAGCTCGAGCGCGAGCGCGCGGTGATCCTGCAGGAAATCGGCCAGGCGAACGATACTCCCGACGACATCATCTTCGACTATTTCCAGGAGTGCGCTTATCCCGACCAGGCGATGGGCCGGCCGGTACTGGGGAAGCCTGAGATCATCCGCCAGCTCGGACGAGAGGCGGTGCTCGGCTATCTTCGCGACCATTACGGCGCACGGCGCATGGTGCTCGCAGCAGCCGGGCATCTCGATCATGACCGTATCGTCGGCCTTGCCGAAGAGCTGCTCGGAGGCCTGCCGGCGCAACGGTCCGCAACGACGGAGCCTGCGCGCTATGCCGGTGGCGACCGGCGCGAGCATCGCGATCTTGAGCAGCTGCACCTCGTTATGGGCTTTCCTGGAGTGGTCCTTGACGACCCGGATTACTACGCCGCCGCAGTGCTATCGACGGCGTTCGGCGGAGGCATGTCCTCCCGCCTGTTCCAGGAGATCCGAGAAAAGCGGGGATTGGTCTACTCTATCCACTCCTTTGTTCACGGTTACCGCGATGGCGGGCTCTTCGGGATCTATGCCGGCACGGGCGAGGACGAGGCGGCCGAGCTAGTTCCTGCGCTGTGCGAGCAGGCGATTCGGCTGGAGGGAGGACTGAGCCCGGTGGAGCTCGCTCGCGCCAAGACGCAGATGAAGGCGGGTCTGCTGATGT
>Ga0137392_10002158_pt1 | contig 11759 bp, 7 predicted proteins | sample 15con2h34AmetaG_FD_101394 | JGI IMG/M metagenome (GOLD analysis project Ga0137392, IMG submission 101394) | Vadose zone soil microbial communities from Angelo Coast Range Reserve, California, USA - 15con2h3.4A metaG | ecosystem: Environmental > Terrestrial > Soil > Vadose zone > Saprolite... | reverse complement strand
CGCGTAGACTTGATGAGCCCCTCCCCCTTGACTTCGGCGACTGCACGTTCCGGATCGGCTAACGCGTACACCTTGAGTTCGAAAAAGCGGAACTTCTCCACAGCGCCGACGAACCAAATTGCGTGACGGACCGCTTCCTCCCGCCCGGACAGCTGTGCTGGATGGCCGATGGATGGTGCGTAGGCGAGTTCCCACAAAATATCATCGGCGATCAGCGTCTGCCATTGCGCGTTGTCGTCAACGAGCGTCTGGATATGTCGTTGTAAGAGATCGGAAGCGATTGTCACCTTAGCTCCTCGTTGTTTTAGCGGTGCTCTTCATAATACGTCCTGCTAGCGACCCCTCCGGGGCGCGCTCAATTGGTATGGCAGGAACTTGGCATCTAAAACAATTGCTTTAGAATTGAGTCCATCATGTTCAAGCGGCTCAGCCTAATCGTTCTCCTGCTCCTGCAATTCTTCTGCATTAGCGCCAAGTTACAGAATGCAGCGACAGAGCAGTCCGAACAACGTAAAACCAGTAAGCCGTACACTGGCGACCTTTCCATCTTTGATTCGCCAGGAAGCGACGAAAGGCTGCAAATCAATCGCGTCATGGACATTCTAGGGATAGCTCCCGGTAAGACTGTCGCTGATATGGTTCACAGTCCGTGCCGCGAAACGTGTGCGGGATACTGGAACCGTGTACGCCGTCGATATCAATCCGGCGGCCATACGTTACATTGAATCTCGAATTCGCAAAGAGAACTTGCGCAACGTCAAACCGATATTGGGCAGGCCTGATAACCCGCTGCTGCCAGGGACAGTTGACGCCGTGCTCCTGTTGAAGACGTATCACGAGGTCGCTCAGCCCATCGTACTGTTGCGCAACCTTCGGGCATCGCTCTCGCCTGGGACCAAGGTGGGAGTGATTGATCGTAATGGGAATGGCGAGAACCATGGCGTTGCCCGGGACATCGTGATTCGGGAGGCGAACGCAGCTGGCTATCAGTTGCTGGAACAAGATGATTTCGTCAAGGACGGAACGGATTATTTTCTAGTTTTTGGCGCAAAATAGCGTTGGGCCACTCAGAGACCAGACGTCATGGCCGAACACGAGTACCTTAATGCAAAGAACGCAGCGGTAGTCCATAACGCATCCAAACAGCGTTTCGAAATCAATATAGGTGGTCAGCTTTCCATGCTCGAATATACATTCAAGAATCACCGACTATTTCTGACGCACACAGAAGTTCCGCCGGCCCTGGAAAGCCAAGGCCTGGGCACGGAGCTAGCTCATGCTGCATTGGAATATGCGCGCCAGAACGAGTTGACTGTCGTTGCGGTTTGCCCTTTTGTGCAGGAATACGTAAGCAGTCACCCGGAATATCAGTCGTTTGTGACCACTTCGGTTGCCTGAACCAGTTCTCTTGTTGTGACTATTGGGCGACCCTACTTTCGAACAACATCCGGATGAGAATGCGACTAAAGGCAAGTGAGCACCGGAGTGGAGCAGAACACTCGCTGACCAGGACAGATGCGACAGGAGGGCAAATTCCCAAATTGCAGATTGCAGATCCATATTTGCTCGCGAGAATACGACACGCCTACCCTTCAAAGTGAATTCTTTGAGTATCCCAATACCCGAGCTGAGCTATCGAGACGTAGACGCGTGACCGATGCCGCCCGCTCACTTCCGTGGGATAGCGCAATTGGTCAGATCGTTGTGGAAAGTTTGTGTAAAACGCAGCTATTGGGTTTCCACACCCGGCAAACGACAGACTCTAAACGAACTTTCATCTCGTGATTGTGTCGCACCCCTGTGCAAGGGTTGCACCAAAAAGCGGCATTGACAACCATCCACCAACCCTTTAACTTGCGCACTGTCGACGATCGAAAGGATTGGCTCAAACAAAATTTAGCCAGTCCGAAGTAGATTGGGTGATCAGCCTGGCAGGGCAACCTGCGGGGCCGCCAAACCTGAAAAAACCGACAGCTCTGCGAGGAGTGGTTGGGGTTTGGAACTGCGAAAGCAGTGATTACATCAGGGGCCGTGATGGTGCATGCTTCCACGCTGTTGGCTTCCTCGCAAGGAGCGAACGGCTAGAGCATAACCAATGTCACGGCCTTTTCCGTGCCTGAGTCTTCCTCGCTCAATTGTCCTTCCTAAGTTCTTGCCGTGATGGTGGCGATCCACCTCACATGCATTTAATTCCGTTTGAATGAAGTCGCCGTGAAGGAAGAACTCGAGAGTATCGTCTTGCAAATGTATAGGGCTGGCGTGCGATGCTCTGAAGCTGTGCGGGAGTTTCAAAGGGCCTTCATCCTCACGGTACTCAAAGATCAAAGAGGGAATCAGTGCAAAGCTGCCGAGAGACTCGGCGTACACCGGAATACGCTACGCCGTACGATTCGAGATCTGGAGATTGATATCGGCCCGACACGAGCAACGGGGAGGCGTCGACCACCAGGATCGGACATTCCAACGCCGTCGGTGCGGCGACGAGCAACTTAAATGACCACGATTTTCGGTTAACTGCGCTTGGTTGGCGTATCAGCTCACGTAGCAGAGAAATTAATCAGCTCGACATTGCGCTGGGATGCTTCAATGCCGCTACAATCCGCCGGTACTGCAATCTCTGCAATGGCCAACCCACTTGCATGCAACGTTTTGGGTTCATCGCGACTCGCAAGTAAACCGTCTGTGACACCGCTGTGGCCGGGTGGCTCTTCCGAACGTTGGTGACCTTTCGGATCTCCGGTCTCCACCTATCATCTGATCAGCTAACAGCCTTGCCGAGATCGTGGGGTTACAAACCCAACGATCCTAGCGAGTTCCTCGCTGTGCTTTGTTCTTGTTCATTCCGTGCAGTATCGTGCAGAATTCCCCCAAGTTCGTCAGAACTGGCTCCTATATAACCTGAAGTTTCCGGAGCAAGGCTGGGCCTCGGAGGCCGTCGATGAAAGATTCTCACCAGGATGAAAAGCTACTTCACCAGATAACGCCTGCTTCCAAGGGGCGGCGTTGCTTCATCGGCAGCATCGCAACCCTCGGGGCAGGGTTAACCGGTTCTGTCATCTTACCCGGCGCCGTGATAGCACAGCTCAACCCGAATGCTCCCGCAAGAACAAAATCCACAGTCAGCGGTTGCGCAAGCAGAACCGTCGTTGCTTCCGACGCGGCGACGGTCGCAGAAACAAGCGCTGGGAAAATCCGTGGATTCAGGCGGAACGGTGTGTACATTTTCAAGGGTGTCCCCTACGGTGCCTCAACCGCTGGTGGCAGGCGCTTCAGGCCACCGGTCAAGCCCGAACCGTGGACAGGTATTCGCAACGCGCTGCAGTATGGCCGGACCTGTCCAAGCCAGGATTCTGCTCACTTCAATACTGACGGAAGAAACCTAGCGACCTCCGACGAAGATGCATTCGTGCTGCATCGCGGAGCCTTCGCCGCGGTGCCCGGCGAGGACTGTCTGCGTGCCAATCTTTGGACGCCGGAGATCAATTCTTCACGAAAACGTCCGGTCATGGTCTACATGCATGGCGGAGCGTTTTCCGGAGGCAGCGGGCACGATCTGCTCGCCTATGACGGTGAATGTCTCGCCCGCAACCATGATGTTGTCGTAGTGACACACAATCATCGTCTGAACGTGTATGGATATCTCAATCTCGGACATTTGGCAGGAGAAGAATATGCCAGCTCGGCTAATGTTGGGATGCTCGATATCGTCGCGGTCTTAGAGTGGGTTCGCGACAACATTGAGAATTTCGGTGGGGATTCCGGCAACGTAACAATTTTCGGCCAGTCTGGCGGCGGGGGAAAAATCATCGCCCTTATGGCGATGCCTGCCGCAAGAGGTTTGTTTCATCGCGCTATTGTTCAGAGCGGCCCCTTTCTGAGATCGCTCTCTCCCGACTACTCAGGGCGACTGGCTGAGCTGGTGATCGCAGAACTTGGCTTATCCAAATCGCAAGTGAGGGAGTTGCAGAGAATTCCGGTGGATCGTCTTTCAGGTGCGGCGGCGGAAGCGATGAAGAAAATGCCCGCGTATAAACCTTCTATTCGCCAGGTTTACGGCGAACAAGATTGGGGACCAACGGTAGACGGCCGCATTCTTCCGCGCCATCCATTCGATCCGGACGCTCCAGAAATATCAGCAGATGTCCCATTGCTAACCGGCTCAAACCTCCACGAATTTGTAAATGGGCTTGACCGCCCCGATGCGAATGCCATGCGAGTCGACGAGCTTGACCGCCTAGTGAGTCAGGAGTTCGGCGATCGCGGCAGGGAGATCGTCGAAGCTTACCGATGCAATTACCCGGAAGCCACGCCGTTTGACCTATATGCCACCATTGCAGCAGCTTGTGTCCGTCGCCCGGCTTTTGAACAGGCGAGCCGGAAAGCTGCTTTACGCGCCGCCCCGGCGTACTCCTATGTTTATGCTTGGCGCACTCCGGTATTGAATGGCCGTCCGGGCTCATTCCATGCTTCTGAAATTGCCTTCACTTTTGATAATGCTGAAATCTGTGATCACTACAGCTGTGGCGTTCCAGAGGCATTCGTCCTGTCGAAACAAATTAGTAATGCGTGGGCGAATTTTGCTCGAACCGGAAATCCTAGTCACAGTGGCTTGCCGCGCTGGCCTGCGTACAGATCGGAGCGCCGTGCAACGATGTACCTCGACGCGCCATGTCATGTTCGCAACGATGCAGAACAAGACGCATTGAGACTGATAGCACTGTCGTGAATAGCGCAGTAAGAGAGAGCCGAGAGACACGGTATGAATGCGCACCTTTAGTCGCGCTATATCCAGATGAGAGTGAGCAATGATGATGTGATCGGGAGCTGCATTTAGTATTGCCGGGGTTTCACAAGGCACCTGCACCAAGTTCAACCGGCGCCTTCTCCAGGGATATGCGGAGGGTGGCGGTGTCTACCGTTTGGCACTGCGAACCTTCCACGACAGCCGCGGGTGTTGGAGTTGGACGCAGTTCCAATGTCGGTTGTCCAGGAAATCAAAGCCTAGCTGACATTATTCCTTCAAGAGAGCGGAACATGATTCTCACCCGACGTACCGCAATACGATTGCTTGCTGGAGCCCCCGCCATGGTCTTGGGCCAGAAAACTGCAAGCTCGCCAGTTCGCCCATCTCCACCCGCAGCGAGTCGGATAAACGAAATCATCGTGGTGTGCAAGACACACTTCGACATCGGATATTCGGACAGAGTACAGGATGTATTGACCTACTACCGTACTACGATGATTGATCGCGCGCTCGATCTGATCGATAGATCGAAGGACTTGCCTCACGAAGAACAATTCACTTGGACATGCCCCGGTTGGGTTTTCGATTGGATTGTTGAAGACTGGCCCGGACAGACAGCCGAACGTCGTGAGCGACTGGACCGCGCTGTAAAGACGGGTCGACTTGTTGCTCACGCGCTGCCTTTCAGCATTGAGAGCGAGTTGATGTGGCCGGAAGAATTCGCGCGAGGTTACGCATTTGCGGATCGTTCGTGCCAGCGCTATGGCATGCCGTTACCGCGAGCGGCGAAAACATCAGACGTGCCTTCGCAATCGAGAGCGTTAGCTACGTCCCTAGCTCACGGCGGAGTAAGATTCATGCACATTGGGTGCAACTGGCCATCAGGGTATGTTCATGATCTTCCGCCGCTCTTTTGGTGGGAGGGTCCGGACGGCTCACGCGTGTTGACCATGTATTCAACTATCTACGGAACGTGTACAGCACTGTGGCCTTGGGGAGGAGAGGGAGATCCTTACATTGGACATAACCTACTCCCGCCCACTGACTGGCCATATAAAACCTGGCCCGCCATCATCGTTACTGCGGACAATTCGGGACCACCGACTCTGGAAGCCGTCAGGTCCCTCTTTGCTGAAACATTAGAAAAGTTTCCCGACGTAAAAGTCCGAATGGGCACGTTGGACGACATCGCGGACGCTATCCTGGCAGAGAATCCGGAATTAGCTGTTGTTCGCGGTGAAACACCAGACACATGGATTCATGGATGCATGTCGGATCCCGGAGGAATGCGATATGCCCGGAATGTGCGTCCATTGATTCCAGCTGTTGAGGTCCTACACACTCACTTGCGCCAGTGGGGTGTGCCAGTCGAGGAACACGATGAGGGAGTCGCAAAGGCCTTTGAACAAAGCTTGCTGTACAGCGAGCATACCTGGGGACTTGGGCAGTCTGTTGATGTTTACGGGCGAGCCTTTAGGGAGCTTCCTCCGGCCAAGTATCATCAACTTGAAGCCTCTTGGGAAGACAAGACCAACTACATCCGAAATGCAGCAAGCATTACTTCATCGTTGTTTGATGCTGGGCTCTCCGCTCTCACGCGAGCGGTTGACGCCGAGGGATCTAAAGTTGTGGTATACAACCCCCTGCCTTGGCCACGTTCTGGGATAGTCGAGATCGATGGCACCTCATTCCTTGCCAAGGATATTCCGGCACACGGCTACAGAACGTTCTCTCCTCCGCCCTCTACGGTGTCGAAATCACTGTCCGGTAACACATTGGAAAACGAATTCATAAGGGTGACACTCGATCCAGTCCGCGGCGTGATTGCGTCGCTTGTCCAGAAGGGCACAGGCCGAGAGTGGGTAGACGGATCCCTTGAATATGGCATGGGACAATATCTCAACGAGCGATTTGAAAGTTCGCAGACAGAGGACTACTGCCGAGCGTATCAACAAGGCAGATGGGGTACTCATCTTCATTCTGGGATGTACAAGCCTGGTCTTCCTGCTGGGGTGCGCTACCGTCGCGCTTCAGGAACGAACGGCTCAATACGTCTCGTCAAACGAGGTGAAACGCTGACCGGCATTCTGGAGATGCCGGGTGATTTGAATAACCATCTCCCGGCAACTTCCCTGCGCGTGACCATTCATGCGGGTGTTGCTTACCTCGATGTTGAGCTGATAATCAAGGACAAAGCGAAGGACAACTGGCCAGAAGCCGACTGGCTTTGCCTACCATTCAGATCAAACTCACCGCAGTTCCGCATAGCCCGGACGCTCGGAGTTATGGACCCGTCTTGCGATATTTTGCCCGGCTCGAATCGCCATATTTATGCGGTTGGCGCCGGATTGACAATCACGGGCAGCGATGGAGCGAGCGTCTCATTCTGTCCAATGGACCACCCTTTGGTCAGTCTCGATACGCCGGGGATCTGGAAGTTTTCTCTGGATTTTGTCCCCAAGAAGCCAGTGGTCTTCCTCAATCTTTACAACAACCAATGGAATACGAATTACCGTTATTGGTATTCAGGCACTTGGAGCTCACGAGTACGCATTTGGTTTGGCGACCAACTCGCCGTGCCCGCGTTAGAGACTATGGTGCCACTGGTCGCTTCGGCGGGTTCCGGAGCTCGTGGACCACTTCCCTCAACGCAGTCAGGGGTTAGCGTGTCGCGTCCGGGCGTGGTGATCACCGCGCTCAAGCAGAAGTCAACAGATAAAGTGACCTTCCTGCGGTTATGGGAATTCGCGGGAGAATCCGGCAAAGTAACCGTGCAACTCCCTTCCGGATCACTCGCCCGCATCGCCAGGCCTGTGGACCTACGCGGCGATTCGCTGGGTCCACCAATTGCAGTACAAGACGGCTCATTCGAGTTCTTGCTCAGCCGCTTTGCCCCGGCTTCGTTCGAATTGGAATAGATTCGCACGTGGTAAAGCGCCACTATTGATTTAGAAGTCCGGCAGAAATTGAAACTTGACGAATGTCGCGTAAATCAAACTACGACAAATATCCCTGTATTCCCGTGAGTACCAGCGCGGACGATTGCCGGGTGGGCTGGCGGAACATCATTGATCGATTGAAGCCTTTGTCCGAACAGGGCCGATGCACTCTCGCTGTTGAATGCTACCCCGGCACATTTGAAGGAATTATTAAGGATGCGCTCGTCGAAGGTTTGCGTCCCGCAGGCATGATTTACACGCCCGACTTGCTGAAGGCACCACCCTGTCTGGACACGTTGCTGGCTCCATACTTGGGTGATGATCCGGTCTTTGGGCGGATGAACGACATTGGTTTGCATGTGTTTTTCGACGAATCGAAACTGAGCCACGCACGCGAGAAACTCACAACTTGGAAAAACGGATTGCTGCTTGTGATAGGCGTCGGTGCGGCGTTCGTTTCCCCCGAGTTCGACGTTCTCGTTTACGCTGACTTGGCACGCTGGGAGATACAAGGTCGGCAGCGGCGAAATGAGATCCCAAATCTGGGCACAGACAACATTGAGGAGAGTCCGAGTCTGAAGTACAAAAGAGCATTTTTTGTAGACTGGCGCGCCGCCGATCGCCTCAAGAAGGAACTCCTGCCGAAAGCCGACTTCTTCTTAGACACAAACAGTTCCACGCCAAAACTCGTGGCCGGCGATTGCGTACGAGCGGGCCTCAAGACAGTCGCGAGCCGGCCGTTCCGCGTGGTGCCCTACTTCGACCCCGGCCCGTGGGGCGGGCATTGGATGGAAGAGATATGTAACCTGCCGAAAGACGCGCCCAATCATGCGTGGTGTTTCGATTGCGTTCCCGAAGAAAACAGCTTGCTTCTTGGGTTCGGCGATTCGCAAATTGAGTTGCCGGCGATTGACCTGACCTTCCTTCACGCCCGTGAATTACTGGGAAACCACATTTACAGCCGGTTCGGTGCGGAGTTTCCGATCCGTTTTGATTTCCTCGACACGATGGGCGGCGGGAACCTTTCGCTGCAGGTCCATCCGCGCACAGAATACATTCGCCAGCAGTTTGGCATGGACTATACGCAAGATGAAAGTTACTACTTGCTCGACGCTGGCGAGGACGGCTCAGCCTATCTTGGCCTGAAGGAGGAAATCGATCGCGAGGCAATGGCCCGCGAACTGCGGCTCGCACAGGAGGGTGGACCGCCGTTTTGTGCAGAAACCTACGTAAACAAGTTTCCTGCCAAGAAGCACGATCACTTCCTGATTCCAGCCGGAACGATTCACTGCTCGGGAAGAAACACCATGGTGCTCGAAATCAGCGCGACTCCGTACATCTTCACGTTCAAGCTCTGGGATTGGGGGCGGCTCGGCCTAAACGGCTTGCCGCGGCCGATCCATCTTGATCATGGAATCGCAAACATCGCCTGGGACCGGCAAACGGACTGGGTAAAAAAGAACCTGATCAACCGAGTCGAGTTTGTGGGCAAAGGCGCAGGTTGGACCGAGGAGCGGACGGGGCTGCACGAGCTGGAATTTATTGAGACACGTCGGAATTGGTCCACAGATAAAACTCCACACGATACTAAGGGCACCGTAAATGTCCTGAATCTTGTGGAGGGCAGGGAAGCAATCGTGGAAAGTCCGAGCGGCGCATTTGATCCGTTTGCGGTTCACTATGCGGAAACTTTCATCGTGCCTGCGGCAGTGGGCGCGTACACGATTCGTCCCGGCGGAGAATCCGCGGGATCAAAGTGCGGCACGATTAAAGCCTTCGTACGATCGGGACAGATGTGATCTCGTAAATGCAACTTCACAATTGTCGAAACGACTTCAGCGTGATCTCAAGTACAAAGGTTTGTAGGAGAATGCATGCATGTCCCGGCCGCAACTGTGAACGCTGAGGTTGGGCAAGCAAAAGCCCAGTCGCTGAGCTATGTCGTGCTCCTGGCTGCGACCACTGCAATTTCCGGATTTCTTTTCGGCTTCGACACTGCCGTCATTAACGGAGTCCTCCTTCTACTTCGTCGCCAATTTGCGCTTTCGAACCTGCAGACTGAGATCGCGGCAAGTTCGCTCCTGCTAGGTTGTCTGCTCGGTGCTGCCGGCGCAAGTATGATCGGCGACCGCTACGGTCGGCGGAAATCGCTGATTGCTTCGGCGTTGTTGTTTGCATTTTCCTCCATCAGCGCGGCGCTGGCCAGCACAGTCATGATCTTTTCCGCAGCCCGACTCTCTGGGGGGCTGGCAATCGGCCTTGCCTCTGTACTCACGCCGGTCTATATTGCGGAAATTTCGCCTTCAAATAATCGAGGAACGCTCGTCTCGTTGAATCAATTGGCGATCGTCGTTGGAATTCTCACGGCATATCTGGTCAATTGGCAGGTCGCTCGCCTCGGAGAGAGCAGCTGGCGGTGGATGTTAGCCGTCGCAGCAATTCCATCAATCGCGTTTCTGTTTGGGCTGCTTCTGATTCCCGAGAGTCCACGCTGGCTGATCAGCATAGGCCGCCTCGACCAAGGTGAACGCGTTCTGGCCCGAATCTTCGGCGAGCAGACCGCAAAGCAACAGGTCGAGGCGGTTGAACAAGCGGCAGCGGGCGAGGAGGGTTCATGGCATGAGGTACTTTCTCCGAACATGCGCAAGCGTCTTGCAGTTGGAATGTTGCTCGCGCTTTTCTCGCAGATTACCGGAATCAACACCGTGCTTTACTACGGCTCAATCATCGTTAGCGAGCACTTCCCAGGACAATCGACGAGCATGGCGCTGGTCGCAAACGTGATTGTCGGAGCGGTGAATTTATTATTGACCATTGTCGCCATGATCTTTCTCGACCGTTGGGGCAGGCGCGCGATTTTGATGATCTCGAGCGGAGGAATGGGAGTCGCGCTCACATTTCTGGTGATCGGTTTGATTTACGGCGTGTCGCCACTACTGATGCTGGCCAGCATTCTGCTTTATGTCGCCTTTTTCGCTCTTGGCATGGGCCCGGGCCCTTGGCTGATCATTTCCGAGATCTTTCCCACAAAGGTGCGAAGTCGCGCCGCCTCGCTCGCGACGTCGACTCTTTGGTCGGGCACACTTCTGGTCACGTTCACATTTCTCAGCTTGGTGAAGATTCTGAACCTTTGGGGAACACTTGCGATCTACGGCGCGCTTTCCGGTCTGTGCTGTATTTTCGTCTGGAAGATGGTTCCTGAAACGAAAGGCCGCACGCTCGAACAGATTCAACAGGCGTGGAGCAAGTAGAACTGAATATTGGTCGAACTGAATTATTCAATCTATTAACAGTATGCGCTGTTCAGTCCACCTCATAACTGAGATGAAAGTCTTGGAAAGTGTACTGCCATTCAACTGCGGCCGTTTGTTCGCCGCAACCGGATCGTATAAGTGCGCAAGGTTCAAGCAGCGAACGATAGCGCGAGGAGTCATTTTTAGGTGAAAGTCTTGGCTATTGATTTTGGCGGAACACATGTAACGTGTGGCTTGGTCGAGGATCGTGTCCTCCTTGCGCATGAAACGATTGATACAGATTGCGCGAAGAGTCTCCAGGCAGTGCTGCCACGGATTCGGGATGTATGCCTTGAACTCATGCAAGCACCTTCATCCCGTGACGTTGCGGGCGTAGCAATCGGATTTGCCGCGCTTGTTGATTCTCGGGTGAACCGAATCCTTTCAACTGACGGCAAGTACGAGGACGTCAAAGACATCGATCTCGCGAAATGGGTCCGCGAAAATATTGGCTTGCCGACACGAATTGAGAACGATGCGCGCATGGCGCTGTTGGGAGAATCGTACGCTGGCGCGGCGCTTGGTTTTACTGATGTCGTGATGATGACGTTAGGCACTGGCATTGGCGGCGTGGCAATGATCGAAGGCAAGTTGCTTCGCGGCAAGCATGCGCAAGCAGGTTGTTTGGGGGGGCACATTCCGGCAGTATTCAATGGCCGGCCATGCACCCGGAGGAGACCGCCTCAAGAAGTCCCCAAAGTGAAATCGAGGCCACAAGCCGCAGGAAAACGGCATGACTCACATCAACGCGTCACAACTAGGGCGGGATCGGCATCTGGCCCT
>Ga0137392_10002146_pt1 | contig 11775 bp, 10 predicted proteins | sample 15con2h34AmetaG_FD_101394 | JGI IMG/M metagenome (GOLD analysis project Ga0137392, IMG submission 101394) | Vadose zone soil microbial communities from Angelo Coast Range Reserve, California, USA - 15con2h3.4A metaG | ecosystem: Environmental > Terrestrial > Soil > Vadose zone > Saprolite... | reverse complement strand
GGTAGTGATCGGAGAAGCTGTTGTTCTGCTCCGGATCGAGCACCTCGAGCAGCGCCGCGCTGGGGTCGCCGCGGAAGTCGGCGCCCAGCTTGTCGATCTCGTCGAGCATCATGACCGGGTTGACGGTGCCGGCCTTCTTCATCGACTGGATGATCCGGCCCGGCAGCGCGCCCACGTAGGTGCGCCGGTGGCCGCGGATCTCCGCCTCGTCGCGCACACCGCCCAGGCTGAGGCGCACGAACTTGCGGTTGGTGGCGCGGGCGATCGACTGCCCGAGCGATGTCTTGCCCACGCCGGGAGGCCCGACCAGGCAGAGGATGGGTCCTTTCATGTCGTTCTTCAGCTTGCGGACCGCCAGATACTCGAGGATGCGCTTCTTCACCTTCTCCAGCGAGTAGTGGTCCTTGTGCAGCACCTCGCGGGCATTCTCGACGTCGAGGTTGTCCTCGGTCTTCTTCGACCAAGGCAGATCCGCGATCCATTCCAGATACGTGCGCGCGACCGTGTACTCGGACGAGGCGGTGGGGATGCTCTTGAGGCGGTTGAGCTCCTTCTGCGCGACCTTCTCCACCTCGGGCGGCAGGCCGACCTTCTTCAGGCGCTCGCCCAGCTCGTCGAGCTCCTCCTCTTCCTCGCCCAGCTCGCCCAGCTCCTCCTTGATGGCCTTGAGCTGCTGGCGCAGGTAGTATTCGCGCTGGGTCTTGGACATCTCGCCCTTGACCTGCGAGTCGATCTTCGAGCTGAGCTTGAGGATCTCGCGCTTGCGATTCAAAAGCTCGAGGACGAGCTTCATCCTCTCCTTGAGGTCGACGGTCTCGAGGACTTGCTGCTTCTCCTCGATGGGCACGTCGACGTTGGCGGCGATGAGGTCGGCGAGGTGGCCGGGCTGCGTGATGCTCTCCACCAGCTCGGTGGCGGCGGCGGGCAGCTCGGGCATCATCTCGATCACTTCGCGGGCCAGCTTCTTCAAGTTGATGCCCAGCGCCTCGATCTCCACCTCGTCGAGCGAGGTCTTGTCCTCGACCGGCTCGATGCGGGCCTTGAGATAGGGGTGCTCCTGCACCAGCTCGACCACCCGGAAGCGGGCGAGCCCTTGCACGACGAGCGAGTAGTTGTCCTCGCCCATCTTGAGCAATTTGACGATGCGCGCCACCGTGCCCATCTGGTGAAGATCGGCGGCACCGGGGTCCTCTTCCTCGGCCTTGCGCTGCGTGACCACACCGATGACCTGGTCGTCGCGCACGGCATCCTTGATGAGCGCGATGGTCTTCTGCCGGCCCACCGCCAGCGGCAGCACCCCGCCGGGGAAGAACACGCTGTTGCGCAGCGGCAGGATGGGGAGGACGGACGGGATGTCCTCCTTGTTGATCAGCCCCGGCGCGGCGGGGGTCACGACTTTGCCTTTCTCGGACATCGTTGTCTCCCAGTCCTGCGAAACTTGATTCCTCGTGTCTTGTGTCTAACGAAGAAGCGCCAATGTAGCCATAGCAGACTCTCTGGCAATAGCTTTCCCCCGCAGACCGGACTGCCGGGCTTGCGGAGCCTTGACGGCACGGCGCGCCATCCAAACCTTGCCGCCGAACGGGGCCGCGCGGGGGAAGCCCACCATCATGCGAAGTCTCCTCTCATCCACCGTGCTCTGCCTCCTCTGCGCCTGCCAGAGCTACGTGGCCGTGCCTGTGCAGCCGGTGACACTGGTGGCGGTGTCTCAGCGCGCGAAGGTCAAGGTGACGACGAAGGCCGACGTGCTGCTGGTCGTCGACGACAGCCTCTCCATGTCCGGCAAGCAGCAGCGGCTCGCCGCGGCCTTGCGGAGTTTTACCGACGAGCTCGATGCCCTGCGCCCACCCGTGGAGTATCAGGTCGCGGTGACCACCACCAGCGTGGGGGAGCGACTCGGGGCCTGCGGGCCGGCCGGAAATCCCAACGCTGCCGCCCAGTGCAACAGCGATTGGGGAGCCACGGGGTTCGCCTGCGACGAGGGCCTGGCGTGCCTGCGCGCTTTCCCCTCGGCGGGAAGACTGTTCAAGGCTCCCGGCGCGCCGTCGGCCATCCTCCGGCGGCGCGACCTGTCGGCGGACCAGTTCGCGGCCTTGCTGAGCGCACAGGTCAAAGTGGGCGTGGACGGCTCGCGGCAGCCGCAGGGCATGGAGGCGATGAAGCTCGCGCTCGCCGACTCTAGTAGCGGCCTCTTGCGCGATGGCGCCAAAGTGGTCGTCGCCTTCTTCACCGACGCGGAGGACTGCTCCGACCCGGCGCATCGCTTCTCCGCGCTGGTGCTCGACCCGGCCACCGGGAACATCGTCGACATGTGCGCGAAGGAGAGCGCGGGCCGCGGCACCGGCCCCTCGCTCGAACCGGTCGCGTCGTACGTGAACTTCCTGCGCGGGCTGAAGAACGCCGACGGAAGCGCCAAGGAGATCGAGGTGGGGTCCATCGTCTCGCTCGCCGACGGCACGCGCGACCCTGGCGTGTGCTCCAACCCGGCTTGCGACGCGGAGTGCGACTCGCCGGCCGGCAAGTCGCGCTGCGAGGCGCGTTGCGCCCTGGCGCCCACCTACCAAATCTGCCTGGCCGACTGCGCTTCCGAATGCCACCTCTTCTGCGGCGGACAGACCCCAGGGCGCCGCTATCTCGAGCTGGCTTATGCTTTCGAGGGGGCCGTCGCCAACGTGTGCAGCGAGGACGCCAGCCCGGCGCTGTCGAGGCTCACGGCGGTGATCGGCATCCCCAAGCTGGTCCAGCTCAAGGCCCGTCCCCAGACGCCCGACCTGCTCGACGTCAGGGTGGAGCGGGGGGGCGTGTCGATGTCGTGCCCGGCGGGAGTCGGCCACGAGCTGGTGGAGACGACCGATGGAACCGCGGTCCACTTCATCGGCCCCTGCGTGCTGCTGCCCGACGACGTCTGGGACGTGCGGTATTTGACCACGCGCTGACCTGTCGGCCGCGGCTCGCTTTCACGTTGCCCAGCCGCTCCCCGCGGTGGTACCCCTTCGCTCCCATGCGCGTTTCTGCTCTGGCTCTATTCTTTTCTTCCGCCGCTGTCGCCCAAGCCCCGACGGTCAGGCCTGCCGAGGCGGGTCCGCCCGTCGCGACGCAGCCCGGCCTGGCGCCCGCCGAGGGTCCTGCGGGGTGGAGGGAGCGCTTCGACGACTTGTGGCAGAAGCGCGACGAGCCGGGCGTCGAGAAGCAGCTCGAGGGCATCGTCCGCGAGCAGCTCTCCGTCGAGCCCCGCTCGTTCGAAGCCAACTGGCGCCTCGCCTCGCTCCTCAACTGGGAAGCCGACGGCACCGACGGCGACGAGAAGGCCGCGCTGGGAAAGCAGGCGTGGGAAGCCGGCGACAAGGCCATCCTCGCCAATCCGCAGGACGTGCGCGGCCACTATTACTCCGGTGTCGGCGTGGGGCTCTACTCGGAGGGCGTGGGCATCCTCACCGCGCTCTCCCAGGGGTTGGAAGGAAAGTTCCGCGACCGCCTCCAGGCCGCGCTGAAGATCGACAGGAACTTTCTCGACGGCGCGCCCCAGGTGGTCTGGGGGCGCTACTTCTACAAGCTGCCTTGGCCCAAGCGGGACGTGGACGAGTCGATCCGGGTCCTCACCCAGACGGTCAAGTCGCACCCGCGCAACTGGCGGGCGAAGATCTACCTCGCCGATTCGCTCGTCGGCGACGCGCGCTCGGACGAGGGCCGCAAGCTGGTACAGGAAGTCCTCGACGCCAAGCGCGGCGGCAGCGATCCACCCGATGACAAGCGCTTGAAGGACAGGGCAAGGAAGTGGATGGCCGACCACTAGCCCCGCAGGGAGCAACACCATGGCAACCGCAGAGAGCCACCTGAACGCGATGCAGAAGCAGCGCAACGAGCTGGCCAACGTCAACTCGGTGGCGCAGCTCTTCCAGCAGCGCGCGGCGCAAGACGCGCAGCGGACGGCGGCGCGGCGCAAGGTGGCAGGCGCGTGGCAGGACGTGAGCTGGGCCCAGCTCGCGCAGGAAGGCGAAGAGACCGCCTGGGGGCTGGTCGCGTTGGGCGTGAAGAAGGGCGAGATGGTCTCCATCATCGCCAACACGCGCGTCGAGTGGACCGTCGCCGACCTGGGCATCGCCCACGCGGGCGCCGTGGGGGTGCCCATCTACCAGTCGAACACCGCCGAGGAATGCCGGTTCATCCTCGACAACTGCGGGGCCGTGGTGGTGTTCGTCGAGGACCAGAAGCAGCTCGCCAAGCTGAATCAGGAGAAGGCCCGGCTGGAGAAAATCCGCCACGTCGTCGTCCTCGACGGCGCCGGCGAGGGCGATCGGGTCTTGACCCTCGCCCAGCTCAAGGAGAGGGGCCGCGAGTACAAGGGCCGCGTTCCCGGCGAGCTGCAGCAGCGGGTCTCGCAGGGGAAGCGCGAGGAGCTGGCGACCATCCTCTACACCTCGGGCACCACCGGCATGCCCAAGGGTGTGATGATCACCAACGACAACATGATCTTCGCCGCCGAGGTGGTGGTAGGGACGCGACTGCTCTCGCGCGAGGACAGCCACCTGCTCTTCTTGCCCTTCGCCCACTCCTTCGCGCAGATCATCAAGGCGGCGTGGTTCGGCAGCGGCATGACGATGATCTTCGCCGAGTCGGTCGACAAGCTGGCCGACAACGCCGGCGAGACGGGGCCCACCGTCCTCTCGGCCGTGCCTCGCGTCTATGAGAAGGCGTTCAACAACGTGATGACCGGCGGCATGTCGAACCCGGGCCTGCAAGGCACGCTCTTCCGCATGGCCATGCGCGAGTTCGAGCTCTACGCCAGGGCGAAGCAAAACGGCCAGAGCTACAACTCGCTCGCCTTCACGCTGGCGAAGAAGCTCGTCTTTCCCAAGGTGCGGCAGAAGCTGCTCAAGCGATTCGGCGGGCGCATCAACGAGTTCGTCTCGGGCGGAGCGCCGCTGGCGCGGAAGATCGCCTACTTCTTCGACCTGCTCGGTTTCAACCTCCTCGAGGGCTACGGGCTGACCGAGACCATCGCCGTCACCAGCGTCAACCTGCCCGGCCAGAACAAGCTGGGCACGGTGGGCCGGCCCTTCCCGGGTGTCGAGGTGAAGATCGCCGAGGACGGCGAGATCCTCGAGCGCGGCCGCAACGTCATGCGCGGGTACCTCGGGCTGCCCGAGGCGACGGCCGAGGTGATCGATCGCGACGGCTGGTTCCGGACCGGGGACATCGGCGAAATCGACAACGACGGCTATTTGAAAATTACCGATCGCAAGAAGGACCTCATCAAGACCTCCGGCGGCAAGTACATCGCCCCCCAAAGCATCGAAGGCGCGCTCAAGACGCAGAGCGAGGTGATTTCGCAGGTGGTGGTCATCGGCGACAAGCGCAAGTACGTGTCGGTGCTGCTGACGGTGGTCGAGGCGGAGGCGAAGAAGATCTCCGGCGCCGCCACCTACGCCGAGGCGACGCGCAGCGCGGCGGTGAAGCAGAAGGTCCAGGAGGCGATCGACAAGCTCAACCAGACGCTGCCCTCCTACGAGAGCATCAAGCGGTTCACCATCCTGGAACGCGATTTCTCCCAGGAGACGGGCGAGCTGACCCCGACCCTCAAAGTAAAGCGCAAGGCGGCCACGCAGAAGTTCAAGAAAGAGATCGACGCCATGTATGACGGGGAGACGCTCGACTGACTCAGCCGCAGTGGACCGGCCCGTCCCGCTGCTCGCTCACCATCCGACCGCCTTTGACCACCAGCCGGGCGTGCTCTACCCCCGCGTGGTAGGGCAGGTGGTTGGGGTCGCGCGTGGCGAACACGACCAGGTCGGCGCGAAGCCCGACCCGCAGAATGCCGCGATCGTCGAGCCGGAGAGCCCGCGCGGCGCCCGCCGTGCACGCCCAGAGCGCCTGCGCCGGCGTCAGACCCGCCAGCAGGCAACCCGCCGCCAGCAGCATCGAAACGCTCTCGATGCGCTGGCTGCCCGGGTTGATGTTGCTTCCCAGGGCGACGGTCACGCCCGCCGCCAGGAAAGGCCCGGCCTGCGCCGGCCGCGGCTCGCGCAGAAACCAGGCTGCGAGCGGCAGCAGCACCGCGGCCGTGCCGGCGCGGGCCATCGCCGCGATGCCCTCGGCGGTGGTGCGCTCGAGATGGTCCGCGCTGGCGCAGCCCAGCTCGGCAGCGAGATGCGCGCCGCCGCCCGGCGTGAGCTGGTCGGCGTGCAGGTGAGGCGCGAGGCCGGCGCGCGCCCCCGCTTCCAGAGCGATGCGGCACTCCGCGGGCGTGAACGCGCCCTCCTCGCAAAACGCGTCGCACCCGCGCGCGCCCAGACGAGCCGCCTCGGGAGTCAGCTCCTCGGCGACCTTGCGGACCCACGCCGAGCGATCCATCCCGGCCGGAACGGCGTGCAGCCCGAGCAGCGTCGGGACCGCGCCCGCGTCGCGGGCCAGCCGCAGCAGGCGCAGCTCTTGCTCCACGGACAAGCCGTAGCCGGTTTTCACCTCGACGGTCGTCACGCCGGAGCGCTCGAGGCGCGCCATGCGCTCGCGCGCGCCCGCCAGCAGCTCCTCGTCGCTTGCCGCCCGCGTCGCCCGCACGGTGCTGGCGATTCCGCCCCCGGCCTTGGCGATGTCCAGATAGCTCGAGCCCGTGAGCCGCTGCGCATGCTCGCGCGCCCGATCTCCCGCGAAGAGCAGGTGGGTATGTGGATCGACGAACCCCGGCGTCACCAGCGCGCCCCCCGCGTCGATGATCTGTTCCGCCGGCGGCGCGCCCGCGGCGGGGCCGAGCCAGGCGATGCGCTCGCCGTCGCAAGCGATGGCGCCGCTTTCCATCATGCCCAGCGGCGCTTCGCCCGAGGCTGCTTGCCGGCCCTCCATCGTCGCCAGGCGCGCGTTGCGGATGAGCAGCATCTCTAGCTCCCGCGCGTGAGGCCGGGGATCGACACGCCGCGCTCGCGGGCGACGCGGATGGCTTCCTCGTATCCCGCGTCGGCGTGGCGCAGGATGCCCATGGCGGGGTCGCTGGTGAGCACGCGCTCGAGCCGGCGGGCCGCGGCCGGCGTTCCGTCGGCGACGGTGACCTGGCCGGCATGCAGCGAGTACCCGATGCCCACGCCGCCGCCGTGGTGGAACGACACCCACGACGCGCCGTTCACGGCGTTGACCAGCGCATTGAGGATGGGCCAGTCGGCGATGGCGTCGGAGCCGTCCTTCATCGCCTCCGTCTCGCGGTTGGGCGAGGCGACGCTGCCGCAGTCGAGGTGGTCGCGCCCGATGACGATGGGCGCCTTCACGCGCCCGCTCGCCACCAGCTCGTTGAAGAGCAGGCCGGCCTTGGCGCGCTCGCCATACCCCAGCCAGCAGATGCGCGCCGGCAGCCCCTGGAACTGCACGCGCTCGCGCGCCAGCCGCAGCCAGCGGAGCAGCGCGGGCTTGTGGGGAAACGCCTCCATCAGCGCGTCGTCGGTGGCGCGGATGTCCGCCGGATCTCCCGACAGCGCCACCCAGCGGAACGGCCCCGCCCCCTCGCAGAACAGCGGCCGGATGTACGCAGGCACGAACCCCGGATAGGCGAACGCGTCGGCCACGCCGCCTTCCTGCGCCTCGGCCCGAAGGTTGTTCCCGTAGTCGAAGACGTGGCTGCCGCGGGCGCGGAAATCGAGCATGGCGCGCACGTGGCGGGCCATGCTCTCGCGGGCGCGGCGGACATATTCTTTCTCGTCGCGCACGCGCAACCCGGCCGCTTCCTCCAACGACAGCCCCGCCGGGATGTAGCCGTTCAAAGGGTCGTGCGCGCTGGTCTGGTCGGTCACCAGATCCGGCTTCACGCCGCGCCGGACCAGCTCGGGGAGCGCGTCGGCCGCGTTCATCACCACCCCGATGGAAAGCGCTTCGCCTTTTTCGCGCGCCTCTTCGACACGCTTGAGGGCCGCGTCGAGGCTCGGCGCCTCCTCGTCGAGATAGCGCTGCGCCAGCCGGCGCCGCAGCCGCGCCGGGTCGACCTCGAAGCCGAGGAACACCGCGCCGGCCATCGTCGCCGCCAGCGGCTGCGCGCCGCCCATGCCGCCCAGCCCGGCGCTCACCACCAGCCGGGAGGTGAGATTTTCCGTGCCGAAGTGCCGGCGGGCCGCCGCCACGAACGTCTCGTACGTGCCTTGCAAGATTCCCTGCGTGCCGATGTAGATCCACGACCCGGCGGTCATCTGCCCGTACATGGTCAGGCCCGCCCGCTCCAGCTCGCGGAACTTCTCCCATGTCGCCCAGCGCGGGACGAGGTTCGAGTTGGCGATGAGCACGCGCGGCGCGTCGGGGTGCGTGCGCAGGACGCCGACCGGCTTTCCGCTCTGCACCAGCAGCGTCTCATCCTCGGAGAGCGAGCGCAGCGTGGCGCAGATGCGCTCGAACGATGGCCAGTCGCGCGCCGCCTTTCCGCTGCCGCCGTAGACGATCAGCTCCTCGGGCTTCTCGGCCACCTCGGGGTCGAGGTTGTTCTGCAGCATGCGCAGCGCCGCCTCTTGGACCCAGCCCTTGCACGAGCGGCTCTGTCCGCGGGCGGCCGTCACCCGGTGGGCCATGCCCGCCCTTCTACTACTGGTCTGCGGCCCCCAGGGGATCTATCTTCCCCGCGCATGGACGACTGGCGCCGGAACTTGATCGGCGACGACGAGGAGCGGCTGGCGGACCTGCTTCGCTCGGCGCGGCGCGTCGCCGTTTTGGGCATCAAGACGGAGGCGCAGAGCGGCCAGCCCGCGTTCTACGTCGCCCAGGCGCTCAAGCAGATGGGGCTGCAGATCGTGCCCGTGCCCGTCTACTTCCCCGACGTGACGGCAATCCTCGGCGAGAAGGTCTACCGGAAGGTCGCCGACGTGCCGGGGGAGATCGACATCGTCGACGTCTTCCGCCGCTCGAACGACGTGGCGGCGCACTTGCCTGATCTCTTGTCCAAGAAGCCGCGCGCGGTCTGGCTGCAGAGCGGCATCCGCGACGATCGCACCGCCGAGACGCTGGCGCAGGCGGGCATCAAGGTGGTCCAGGATCGCTGCCTGATGGTCGACTACCGCGGCGTCGCGCGCAGCCGCTGAAGGTGTCCTGAGTCCGTCCCGCAGCAGCCGCCGCGCAGGCGCGCGGGCGCGAGGCGGTGGGCCCACTCGTCGGGGGCGAGGCCGGCCGAGTCGGGCTTGAGCACGTCGGCGCCGCGCGCCTCGGCAGGCCAGGGCCGGCAGTTGTAGCCCGCCGCGCACGCGCCGGCGTCGCGCAACTGGCCCAGCGGCGCGACCACCATGGCGCAGGTGATCACGACGGGCAGCGCCGTCGCCGCCACCGCCGTCCGGACCGCGGCCAGCGCCTGCTCCGGGCGCGTGGCCGTCTCCAGCCAGATGGCGTCCGCGCCGGCGAGCCGGGCGATCTGCTGCGCCAGGTCCGGCAGCCCCGCCCAGAGCGAACCCGCGACGAACCTCGCTCCGCTACGGCGCGCGACGTCCAGCGCGGCCGCGGTTTCCTCTGCCGACGCGCCCACGAACGTGTTGGTCAGGACCAATTCCGCCCCGGCGGCGACGTGCGATCGATGGACGGCGAGCACCTCGTCGGGGTGCGTGAGGTTCCACGCCGGCGCGCTCCCCTTGAGGCCGCGCGCGAGCAGCGCGCTGCCCATCGCGGCGTCGAGCAGCAGCGTCCCGCCGCGGAGGATTTCCTCCAGCTCCGTCACAGCTCGACCACCGCGCCCGGTTGGGGCGCCTCCACCCGCCAGCCCTTCGCTGCCAGGCGAGCGCGCTGCGCCTCGAGGGCCGCCGGCTCGCCGTGGACGAGGAAGACGCGCCCCGGCGCGGGCGCGCCCGAGAGCCAGCGCTCCTCTTCCGACCAGTCGGCGTGCGCCGAGAACCCCGACATCTGCTCCACCCGGGCCCGTACCGGCACCATTCCGCCCCGAATCTTGATCTGCGTCGCGCCGTCCGCGAGCCGGCGGCCGCGCGTCTCCTCCGCCTGGTAGCCCACCAGCAGCACCGTCGCCGACGGGTTGGGGAGGTGGCGCTCGAGGTGCCCGAGGATGCGCCCGCCGGTGGCCATCCCGCTGGCGGCGATCACCGCGAAGAACCCCGGCCGCTCGAGCAGCTTGGCCGACTCCATGCCGCCGCGCACGAAGTTGAGCCGCGCGGGCGTGAGGGGCCGGATCTGCTGCTGCAAAAGCGATCGCACCTCGGGAGACTGGTCCTGGGGATATTTGAGATAGAGGGGCGTCGCGTCGGTGGCCATCGGGCTGTCGACGAAGAGCGACACCTTGGGGATGCGGCCTTCCTGCTCGAGCTGCCGCCAGATGAAGAGCAGCTCCTGCGTGCGGCCGATGGCGAAGGCCGGGATGAGCAGCGGCCCGCCCCGCTTCATCGCCTCGACGACGGCTCGGGCGAGCTGGTCGGCCGCGGGCTCGGGCGGATGCCTGCGATCGCCGTAGGTGCACTCGAGCAAGAGCGCGTCGGCGGGGGTGGGCGCGTCGGGATCGGAGAGGAGCGGCGACCCGTAGCGGCCCAGATCGCCCGAGAAGAGGATGCGCTTTCCGTCGGCGCGCAGGTCGAGAAACGCGCTCCCGAGGATGTGCCCCGCGCGCCGGAACGTCACTTGCGCTCCCTCGACCACCTCGACCGGCTTGTCGAAAGGAAAGCCCTCCAACTTCCGCGCCGCGGCCTGGCCGTCGGCGGCGGTATAGAGCGGCAGGGCCGGCTTGTGCTTGCTGTACCCGAGCTGGTTGGCGATGCGGGCATCCTCTTCCTGAAGGTGGCCGCTGTCGGGGAGGAGGAGCGCCGCCAGCTCTCTGGTGGCCTGCGTGCAGAAGGCGCGGCCGACGAACCCCTTGGCGTTGAGCCGCGGCAAGAAACCCGTGTGATCGATATGCGCGTGCGTGAGCACGACCGCGTCGAGCTTGCCGTAGGTCCAGTCGGCCCAGTTGCGATCGCGCAGGTCGCGCCGGCCCTGGAAGAGTCCCGCGTCGACCAGGACTTTCTTCCCCGCCGCCGTCGTCAAGAGGTGGCGCGAACCGGTGACGGTCTGGGCCGCCCCGAGGAAGGTGAGACTGGTCACGGCGCCGAAGACTGCCACAACCGGCTGGCATGGGGGAGAAGGCGCTGGCCGATTTGGTTTTCGTTGCGCTTTCTGTGAAGGAGGCCGACGATGATGAACTGGACGACTCTTCCACACCAGAACCTGATCGCTTATCAGGTCGCTCGCGAGCTGGTGGTGATTGTGCGCGAGGCAAAGATCGCGGATGCGAAGCTCCGCGATCAGGCGCTGCGGGCTGCCACGAGCGCCTGTCTAAACATCGCGGAAGCTGGTGGGCACCTCCACGAGAACGACAAACGAGAACGAGCAACGAGAACGAGAACGGTTTTCGTTTGAGGTTTTCGTTTTGGTTTTTCGTTTTCGTTGATGGTGTTCGTTTTGGTTTTCGTTGGCCGCGGCTAGCGAATGAGTCCGCTGAGCAGGGCATACACCCGGCGGGCGCAGGCTGCCCCTGCGTCGGCAACGTCGGCAGCGCAACCGCCCCCGAGAGCAGCGATATCGAGTGCCGCTGCCGCCTCACAGACCTCACCGCGGGCGATCGCATAGACCCGCTTCTGATCCGCGCTCCCCGACCTGCCGGTAGCCTCTGCGATGTTCAAGCAGGCGCTGCTGGCAGCATTGAGAGCCTGCTCACGGATCCTGGGATTGGAAATACGAGCCTCACGCACCAGCGACAGCAACTGCCGCGCAGCCTGATATGCGATGAGCTTCTCGTGTGGAAGAGTCGTCCAGTTCTTCATCGTCGTCCTCCTTTGAAAGCGGCAG
>Ga0137392_10002140_pt1 | contig 11790 bp, 10 predicted proteins | sample 15con2h34AmetaG_FD_101394 | JGI IMG/M metagenome (GOLD analysis project Ga0137392, IMG submission 101394) | Vadose zone soil microbial communities from Angelo Coast Range Reserve, California, USA - 15con2h3.4A metaG | ecosystem: Environmental > Terrestrial > Soil > Vadose zone > Saprolite... | reverse complement strand
GCTTTCGTCGCAGCAGGTAGCGGTGCTCGCCTTCCATCACCAGCTCACCGGCCTGGTTGTGCACGGTGGCGCGCATGACCACCACTCCGGTGGTGCGCCCGGGCTCGAGCGCGGTGATCATCAGCGCCGGATACACGGTGTCCCCCACGTAGACCGGCTTGAGGAAGCGGGAGGACTGCTCGAGGAACGCGATCAGGGACTCCCCGATCCCGTGCGGGAAGAGGCCCGCGCCGGCCGCGGCCTGCGCGGTGACCAGGAGGCCGTGGGCGAGGAGATCGCGGTGGCCGTGGGCGTGGCAGTACTCGCGGTCGTAGTGGATCGGGTGGTTGTCCGCGGAGGCGAGCTGGAAGGCGGCGAAGAGGGCCTCGGTCATGGTGCGCGAGGGGTTGCAGAAGCGCTCGCCCACCTGCAGATCTTCGAACCAGCGCGGCTCGGCGAGCCGGTGCGCGCCCGGAGTGAAGGCCGGATCGGGCATGGACGGCGTCCCGGTCGGCCGCGCTAGCGCGCCGGCACGGGCGCGGCGGCGGGCGCGGTGGACGGGACGCGTCCGGGCAGCAGCGAGACGAAGAGCGTGGTGAGGGACGAGATGCCCGCCATCACCACGAGCAGTGTGGTGAAGCCGGCCGCCTTGACCGTCGGCCCCAGCAGGTAGACCGCGAGGGCGCTGACCCCGAAGGAGACCGCGAGGCGCATGCCGGCCACCCGGGAGCGCATCCGATCGTCCACGTACTGCACGATCATGGCGTCGATGAACGGGATGGCGCCGAACACGAAGACCATGAAGAGGAGCATGCAGGCGTAGAGCGCCCAGCCCTCCGCGCGGGCCGCCAAGGCGAAGAGCGGGACCTGGGCGGCCACGATGGGCAGGTAGACGTACTTGAGCGGGTAGCGGTCGATCAGCTTCCCCACCACGATCTGGGCGAGCGAGGCGATCGCGTAGACCACCGCGAGGAGGACGCCGAGGGTGGCCGGATCCTCGACCAGGCCGCGGAGCCGCTCGGCCAGGAGCTGGTTGTTGCCGTTGGTGGTGAAGTTGAAGATCATGCTGCCCGAGACCGCGGCCAGCGACATCACGAAGAAGATCCGCGCCATCAGCGAGGCGGGCAGCGCCACGTGGCGCCGGGGCTTCTTGGCGGGCGCCATGTCTTCGCGTGGGACCACGAGCGCGAAGAGGACGCCGCACCCGATCGCGAGCAGGGAGGGCACCACGAAGGCCACGCGCCAGCCCGCCTGCTGGACGAGGAAGCCGGTCAGGATCGCCGCGACCGCGATGCCCAGGTTGCCCGCGAGGCCGTTGAGCCCGATGGTGAAACCCGGTCGGGTCGAGTTTTGCACGATCATCGGGATGCCCACCGGGTGATAGATGGAGGCGAAGACCCCCATCACGGTGAGCGCGGCCGCGAGCTGCCACGGCCGCTGCGCCGCCGCCACCAGCAAGCCCGCCGCGCCCAGGCCCAGGAAGAAGATGACCATCATGACGCGCCGGCCCCAGAGATCGCCCAGCCGGCCGGCGGGCAGCGAGCCCAGCCCGAACAGCACGAAGGCCCCGACGGTGTAGGGCATGAGGTCCTGCCACACCATGCCCCACTCCGCCGCGATGGCCGAAACGGCGGTGGCGAAGATGAGCAGGAAGAGATGATCCATGGCGTGACCGGCGTTCAGCAGCAGCGCGGTCGGACTCGTGTTGGACATGTCGTTTACCGTCCTGGGCGTGCCCAGATGCCCCGGTCGTGCATGAGGCGGATCTGGCGCTTGATGACCTTCTCGCGGTACTCCTTGTGCTTCATGGGCGCGCGCTTGAGATAGAGGTTCTTGGGATAGATCGGCTTCTCGTAGAGCATACCGTACAACTCGGTGCGCAGGTCCTTCATCCAGTTGTCCCACTGGGCGCGCGCGCGATGGTCCCGCAGGGCCTCGACGTCGATCACCCCGCCCACGTAGGTGGAGCCCGCCCCGTAGTCCTGGCGGCCGACGATGCGCCCCTTGTAGTCGATGATGAACGACCGGCCGCCGAAGGTGTCGATGGGCGTGCTCTCCTCCGGGAACAGATAATACGTCCCCATGTTCGGGGCGACGACATACATGTTGTTGTCCAGCGCCCGCGCCCGGCTCTGGATCTCGAAGATCTCGTTGCCGGTGGCCGGGTGGGGGTAGGAGGCGCGGTAGACCACCTCGGCCCCGTTGAGGGCCAGCGCGCGGGCGTTCTCCGGGTAGGAGCCCTCGTTCGCCATCATGATGCCGAGCCGGCCGATCTCGGTGTCGACTACCGGCCAGAAGCTCTGTAACGTGCGGCCGTACTTCTCCACCCACCAGTCGTAGACGTCGTGCGGGCACACCGAGTGCTCCACCGGGAAGAGCGGCGAGACTTTGTAGTGCTGCAGGATCACCCGGCCGCGCGGATTGATGATGAAGCCCACGTTGAAGTAGCGGTCCTTGAGGTCGGGATGCCGCGCCTTGGCCTGGGCCATGATGAAGGCGTTGTACTCCTTGGCGATCTTGCCGAGGGCCTCCGTCTCCTCTCCGGGGATGTCGATGGCGCACTCGCGGGCGAAGGTGGCGTGGTCGAGGTCGAGCACCTCGTCGTTGAAGGCCTGGAGCGCGCCCTCCGGGAACGCGATGAGCCGCACCGGCAGGTCGAGGCTCGACAGCCAGGAGGCGGCCTTCACCAGGTGGGAGAGATGGTCGAGGTTGATCTGGATGTCCTTCCTCTTGCGGATGCCGCGGACGGTGGGGACGAGCCCGACGGCGGTGTAGGGCTTGATCATGAGCGCGCTCCTTGCGGTGGGAGGTCCGTTCGCTGCTGCCGCTGCACTTCTTCCATGATCATGGTGTTGAGGTCGTCCACCAACTTGCCGCGCTCCTGGCTGCCGTCGTTCCGGATCAGCTCGCGGATGCGTGACGGCCGGGCCGAGAGCATGATCAGCGTGGTGCCGATGGCCACCGCCTCCTCGATCGAGTGCGTCACGAAGAGGATGGTACGTCGGGTCTCGGCCCAGATGCGACGGACTTCATGCTGCATGATCCGGCGGTTCTGGGCGTCGAGGGCTCCGAAGGGCTCGTCCATGAGGAGCACGTCCGGCTCGATCGCGAGCGCCCGCGCGATGGCGGCCCGCTGACGCATGCCGCCGCTCACGCGTCCCGGGTAGTAGTGCTCGAAGCCCTGCAGCCCCGCGAGGTTCAGGTACCGGTCCGCGCGCGCGTGACGGGTCGCGGCGTCCAGCCCGAGCGGCTTGAGCACGAGCTTTACGTTATCGCGCAGCGAGAGCCAGGGCAGGAGCCGGTCCTCCTGGAAGACCACGCCCACGTGACGGTGGTGCCGGCGGTCGGCGACCACCGGCTTGCCGTCGAGGAGTACCTCGCCGCGGGTGGCCGGCTCGATGCCGCCCACGATGCGCAGCAGCGTGGTCTTGCCGCAGCCGTTGGGGCCCAGCAGGCAAACGAACTCGCCCGGCTTCACCGAGAAGGAGACCGCGTCGATAACCGGGATGAGGAAGTCCTTCCCGACGCCGCGGACGTCGAGCTTCAGCGCCATCGGGCCAGGCGGCGGTTGAGGGTGTCGAAGAGCAGCTTGTCGGTGGCGAACATGATGAGGATCATCACGAGGGCCCAGACGAAGACCATCTGGGTGGCGAGGATCTCGCGGCTGTAGTTCATCACGTAGCCGATGCCCGAGGTGACCCCGAAGATCTCCGCCACCACCGAGACCTTGAGGGCCAGGCCGAAGCCCACCTTCATGCCCGCCACCAGATAGGGCAGGGTGGAGGGGATCACGATGGCGGTGAACTTCTGGTACTCGCTCAGCCGATAGACGTCGCCCATCTCGAGGAGCCGCCGGTCCACCGCGGCCACGCCTTCCACTAGATTCGACGCCACGACCGGGAGCGTGATCATGAAGGTGGTGAAGATCGGCGCCCAGTTGCTGAGCCCGAACCAGATCAGCGAGATGACGATCCAGACGAAGACCGAGGTGGAGTTGAGGATGGCGAGGAGGTCGTGCACGACGCCGCGCGCGGTCCGCGAGGCGAAGGCGCCGAGGCCCATCAGCAGCGAGAGCAGCACGGCCAGGCCGAAGCCGACCGCGATGCGGGCGAGCGAGGCGGCCGCGTGGGTCCAGATCTCGCCGCTGCGCACGATCTCGACAAAGCCGGTGACGATGGACCCGGGCGCGGGCAGCACGTAGGCGCCGTAGCGCCGCGACAGCAGCGTCCAGCCGGCCAGCACCACCGCGAGGGCGACCAGAGTCGGCAGGTGCAGGCGGCCGGCCCAGTCGCGCGCGCTCACGACCGTCAGGCCCTGTGGAAGAACTCCCGGCGGATGCGGTCGGGGTTGTCCCAGATGTCCGACTTGAGGAAGCCGAACTCTTTGTTGATCTTGAGCTGGGCGATGAGGGTCTCGACCTGCTCGTCCGGCAGCCCTGAGAGCATGCGCACCGTCTCCTTGTGTGCGACCGCGATCACATCCTTCGGCAGCTTGGTGACCTCCGCGACGATCTCCATGGCCCGCGCCGGGTTGTTGTACCAGACGTCCACCGCGTCCTTCTGCGCGTCGTTGAGGTCCTTCGGAAACGACGGGTTCTTCTGGATGAACTCGGTGCTGGCCAGGTAGCAGACGTGGACGGGGAAGCCGGTCGGGCGCCCGGTGGCCTTGCGCCACAGGTCGATCTGCTTGGCCAGATAGACGCCTTCGCCGCGGAACACCACGGAATCGGTGATCGGCTGCCAGGCGATGATGGCGTCCACGTCCTTCTTGCCGAGCATGGTGACCATGTCGGGCGGCGAGGTCGCGGTGACGAGCTGGGTGTCCTTCTGCAAGTCGAACCCGTAGCCCTTCAGAGTCAGCGCCCGAATGTCGAAGAAGGTCGAGGTGCCGACGATCGCGGCCACCTTGCGGCCCTTGAGGTCTTCCACCTTGGCGAGCCCGGCGTCCTTGCGCGCGACGATGGCCCCCAGCACCGCGGTGGCCACCCCGGTCACCTTCAGCGGCACCCCGTCCTCGAAAGCCTTGGCGGCCAGCGCGAAGCTCATGTCGATGGCGTCCACGTTCTTGGCCGCGAGCTGGTTCAGCAGCGGGCCCGGCGCGCCGGGGACGATGGAGTACTCGGCGCTCCAGCCGCGCCGGCCGAGCAGATCCTCCTTGTGAATGATCTCGGTGGCCGCCCAGCCGAGCTGGAGATACGCGAGGCGGACCTTGCCCTTGCCCTGCGCTCGCAGGACCGCCGGTACGCCCGTCACCGCGACCGCGGCGCCCCCACCGGCCAGCTTGAGGAACTCGCGACGCGCGAGCATCGGGGCGACTCCTCCTAGCCCTTCACCCGAGGCAGATGCTTGAGGGCCTCCCGCACCTTCTCGTCCGGATACTCGTAGTCCTGGAGCTTGCCGGCCAGATACGCCTCGTAGGCCGAGAGATCGAGGAAGCCGTGGCCGCAGAGATTGAACACGATGGTCTTGCGCTTGCCTTCCTTCTTCGCGGTGAGCGCCTCGTCGATGGCGCCGCGGACCGCGTGGGCCGCCTCCGGGGCGGGCAAGATCCCTTCGGCCCGGGCGAACAGGATGGCCGCCTCGAAGGTGGCGAGCTGGGGCACCGCGCGCGCCTCGATCACGCCCTCGTCGTAGAGCTTGCAGATGAGCGGGGCCATCCCGTGATAGCGCAGGCCGCCCGCGTGCATCGGCGCGGGCACGAAGGTGTGGCCGAGCGTGTGCATCTTCACGAGCGGGGTGAGGCCCACCGTGTCGCCGAAGTCGTAGGCGTACTTGCCCTTGGTGAGGCTCGGGCAGGCGCTGGGCTCGATCGCCACGATGCGCCGCTTCTTGTTCTTGCCGGTGAGCTTGTCGGCGACGAAGGGGAAGGAGAAACCGGCGAAGTTCGAGCCCCCGCCGATGCAGCCCACGAGCACGTCGGCCTCGGCGTCCGCCTTCTCGAGCTGCTTCTTCGTCTCGAGCCCGATCACGGTCTGGTGCATGAGCACGTGGTTGAGCACGCTGCCCAGCGAGTACTTGGTGTCCTCCCGCGTGGCCGCGTCCTCGACCGCCTCGCTGATGGCGATGCCGAGGCTGCCCGGCGAGTCCGGATCCTGCTCGAGGATCTTCTTGCCCGCCTGGGTGTCGGGGCTCGGACTCGCCACCACCTGGGCGCCGAACGTCTCCATGAGGATGCGGCGGTACGGTTTCTGCTGGTACGACACCTTCACCATGTACACCTTGCACTGCAGCCCGAAGAACGAGCAGGCCTGCGCCAGCGCGGAGCCCCACTGGCCCGCACCGGTCTCGGTGGAGAGCCGCGCGACCTTCTCCTTCTTGTTGTAGTAGGCCTGCGCAATCGCCGTATTTGGTTTGTGGCTGCCCGCCGGGCTCCCGCCCTCGTACTTGTAGTAGATGCGCGCGGGCGTATCGAGCGCCTTCTCGAGCCGGCGCGCCCGGTACAGCGGGGTGGGGCGCCACAGCCGGAGGATGTCGCGCACCTCGTCCGGGATCTCGATCCAGCGCTCCTGGCTGACCTCCTGCTTGATCAGCTCCATCGGGAAGAGCGGGGCCAGATCCTGGGGCCCGATGGGCTGGCCGGTGCCCGGGTGCAGGGGCGGGGGCAGCGGGGTCTTGAAGTCGGCCTGGATGTTGTACCAGCGGGTCGGCAGCTCCTTCTCGGAGAGGACGTACTTGGTGGTCATGTCGGCCGGTTTCCGAGCCATGAGCGGCCTCCTTCCGGGTGCGCACGGTGGGACTGATGGGAGAAACGCGGACAACACTACAGGTCTCATGTGAAAGCCGTCAAGGGGGAGGGAGCTTCACCGGCACCGCACCGTTGGCGACGATGACGGCCTCGCCCGCTGAGCTGCGAATGAACTCGATGAACCGGGAGACCGGCGGAGCGGGGGGCGCTTTCGTGACCAGGACCGAGTCTCGTGTCAGGGTATAGATCTGGCGCGCCACATTGGCCGCGGTGGGGATGACGCCATTGAGAGACAGGGCTTTGATCTGCCCGCGGCTCTGCTCCACGACGGTCGCCGTCGTCATCCCGATAGCTCCCTCGCTGGTAGCGAGATCCTTGGCCATGTCCCCGGATCTCGGCATCACCTTCACGCGTTCGGGCATCGTCAGGTCCCTCAGGCACGCGATCTTCGCCCTGACCACCTCGGCGTCAACCTCCGAGTCGGGCCGGGTGCGGGGGGCAATCGAGAGGTCGGGTCCCCCCAGGTCCTTCCAGCTCGTGACCTTGCCCGCGTAGGTGTCGCAGATGTGGCGGTCGGTGACGTTCGTCACGGGCACGCTCGCGTTAACCCCAAAAACGACGGCCACCTTGGCGATTTCGTGCACGGCCATTCCTCGCCGGGTAAGCTCCTCGACGACCAGACCGTGGCTGGCCAAGGCAATGTCGATCGTTCCTTCCGCCAGAGCCTGGAGGCGTGCCGTCGTGCCCAACCCCTTGCCCATTTCCACCGTGACGCTCGGATATTGCTCTTGATACGCCTTGGCGAGCGCCGCCACTAACGGCATGACCCCAGTTGACCCGTCGACGACGATCTTCTCGCTCGTTTGCGCGTGAGTCGTCGGCGCCAGGGTAAGGCCCAGCATCAGCGTACCGATATGGCATACCCATCGAAGTCGCATCACCCACCTACTTCCCTCTGCGTGGCGCGCTTTGCAGCAGCTCCGCCAGATCCTGCTTCTCCTTCAGCCTAGTCGGTGATCGCCTGGTACACGAGTTGCTTGAACAGCCTTCGATAGTAAGCGCGCTCCGGACTGGGAGCCTGGGTCATGAGGACCCCGAGAAGCTACTCCTTCGGATCCACCCAGAAGTAGGTCCCGGCGAATCCGGCCCACATGAACTCGCCGGCTGACCCGGGCACACCTGCCACACCGGGGCCTTGCCGCACCGCGAAACCGAGGCCGAATGTGTAGCCAGGGGTCCCCAGCAGCAGCTCGCCGGGCGTGACGGGCGTGCTGATCCTGGCCAGGTGGTCCGAGGTCATCAGGCTGACGCTGGTTCGGCTCAGCACGCGGGCGCCATCCAACCGACCACCGTTGAGCAGCATCTGACTGAAGCGCGCGTAGTCCATGGCGGTCGACACGCCGCCCGCTCCACCGGAATCGTTCTTCGGCGGGGCCGACACGTCGATGAGCTTGACGGGATTGTCCGGGGAAGGCTGGGCCAACCGACGCATCTTCTCGGCAGGGACAGAAAATCCGGAATCGGGCATCTTCAAGGGTTCGAACAGCCGCTGTTGCAGAAACTGGGCGAGCCTCATCCCCGATGCCGCCTCGACGACGCGCCCGAGCACGTCGCTCGCCAAACTGTACTCCCACACCGTCCCCGGCTGGTGCGCCAGCGGCGCCTTGCTCAGCCCCGTGACTTGCTCGGCGGGCGTCGATCCCCGCGCGTCGAAGGGCAGCCCGCTCGGCTGATAGGCACCGGCCTTCGCGTAGGCCTCCTTGACGGGCGCGTTAGCGGTGATCTCCCCGTAGGCCAAGCCGGAGGTGTGGCGCAGGAGATCTTGGATCGTCATCTCCCGCTCCGTCGGCAGCATCTGGTAGGTGACTCTGGCGAACGTCGAGTCAGCTTTCGGGGCGCTGACCTGAAGCTTCGTGAGCTGCGGCAGGTGGAGCGAGACGGGGTCCGTGAGCACGAGCCGCCCGTCTTCCATCAGCATGATGGCCGCCACCGAGACGAGTGGCTTCGTCATCGAGTAGATGCGGAAGATCGCGTCGTTGGCCATCGGCGCCCCACCGGCCTTGTCCTGGAGCCCGAAGCTCTCGAAGTAGGCCACCCGGCCTTTCCTCGCCACCAGCGCCACCGCCCCCGGAAGCTTACCCTTCGCGATCTCGCCCTTCAGCGCCTGGCCGACGCGATCGAGCCGTTCGGAGGACAGCCCCACCTGCTCCGGCTTCGCCGAGGGCAGGGACTGGGCCCAGGCCACGCTGCCGGTCAACACGAGCATCACGGACATCACGAGGCTGATCAGCTTGCTCATCGGCGGACCTCCTCCACCCACAGATTGGTGGCGGTCAGGATGTGGCTGCCAAGAACTAGACCAGTGCCAAGCGCTGCCTCTGCTTCATTCTTACGACCCGTGCCGGGCCAGCCCAACGCGCCGTATCAGTCTGCGGCGCGGAGCGCCGCCAGCTGCATGCGGAAGTTAGGGTTCGCGCCAGAGAGTACCTGTCTGCACCACATTCCGCAGGCTGTTCGCGATCGTCTCAGGGACCCCTTCGATCGCGTCAATGTGGATGGCCCGCATGCCAACCGCCATCGCACCCTCGACATTCTCCCTGGTGTCATCGAAGAAGAGGATCCGATCGAGCGACACGCCGATCGTTTCGGCGATTGCCGCGAAGGCCTCCGGCTCGGGCTTTCTCAGTCCGAGGTCTGACGACACAAACACCCGACGAAAGCTCTTCAGGGTCTCCGAGTAACGGTTGGCCCACAGCACCATGTGTGTCGGGTTCGAATTGGTGAAGGCGTAGAGCGGTATCTGATCCTTCACCGACCGTAGCAGCTGAGCCACCCCCGGTATCTCGTCAAGATAGATCGCCGTCCACCCATCAGCGAACTGGGCATCCGACAGGTTGATCTGCAACGAGGACCGCAGCGACGCAAAGTATTCGGTTGCTTGAATCTCCCCCCGCTCGTGGCGAGCATAGAACGCATCGAGGGAGAACCGCGCGCGGATGGTCTCCGGCTCCTCACCCGCATAGGCAGCCCAGCGGGCGAACATCCGGTTGAAATCGATCTCGAAAACGACACCGCCAAGGTCGAACAAGAGCGCATCGATCTTGGGTGACGTTACCGGCATCTGTTCTCCCGGAAGCCTAACGTCTGCGCTCAGCCGCCGGCGGAGGCGGTCGGCCGCAACGGGTTGTTGGACGACAGCTTCCAGACAGCTACGAGATGCCTCGCCACCGCCTCGATGTCTGCAGCGGGATAGTGCAGCCAGCCCGGCTGGACCGAAGGCAGCTCGCGACCGACAAACACCGGAAAGGCAACTGCTCCAAGCATCTGTTGATCGCCCGCGGAATCACCCACTGCGGCTGTTCTCTCCCAGGGCACCCCAAGCCGCTGAGCGAGGCCTCGCACCCAGGACGCCTTGTCTTCGGGCCAGACGTGACGGATCTCCCCCGACTCTTCGAGAACGGTGCCCTGCCAATGTTCTACATCCAGCAAACGCGCAAAGTGTTCAACCGCAAAGCTCCACGTGATGGAAGCAATGCCCACCGCGACGCCATGGGCCCTGAGCAGCCCAAGACCGTCCTTGGTACCTGGGGCGAGGCGTGGGCCCTCGAGAGAATCACGAAGGCGCGCGAGCCCCACCGGCAGATACCAGCGCGCCATCTCCTCGCGTGCCATTCGCAGTTCCTGGTCGCTAGCAAACCGCTCGAGCTGCCGCATGCGCTCCAGCCGACCAAGCGCCTCCGCCAACACCTCACATACGGTTGGCCCGCGCAGCAGAGTCCCGTCGAGGTCGAAGACGACAAGCGCGTTCCAAGGATGCAGTTTCAGCCTCCTCTGGTCGCCCAACGGTCAGGCTGAGCGGCCGGCGTCGAGCCGGACCGCTCAAGCCTGTCCGTTGGGCAGCAACGTCTCAGACACGTGAGCGCCAGTAGCCTGGCCGACGGTGAAGGTGCATGACCGCGATGATGTAGATGCGGTCAGGCTCGACGCGATACAGAAGACCGTAGGGAAACTTTGGGACCAGAACGCGCCTGAAACGGCGACCGAACGGGGCACCAGTGGTCGGGAAGTCGAGGAGTCGTTCGTACGTTCTCTGGATCGTGCGGATGAAGTCGAGTCCGAGCCCCTTCGTCCGATCTTCGTAGAACTGCGCTGCCGAAACGAACTCGTCCTGGGCCTCCGGATGAAACTCAACGCTTCTCACCGAAGCGCGGAGCGGGCTTTCTTGATAACCTTCCCGGCAGGAATCGCGGCGGCCTTTCCGGACTTGAGTTCACCGAACCGACGCTCGGCCTCCGCGAGCCAGAGCCTCTCCGCATCGGCATCTACTTCCTGATCAAGGCTGGAGATGAGTCGTTGCGCGAGACGGGCCCGCTCCCTGCGCGAGAGCTTCAGGGCCTTAGATTCCAGTTCGCGCGCTGGTCTAGCCATACCGGGAGGCTATCACGAAGGCCGGCGTCCGGGCTCGGTTTCGGGTCGTCCGTAGACCGCGCCTGGCCGAGCTACCGCTGCTGCCCAACGTCGGCGCTCCGCGGCCGGGGGCGGGCATCGCGAGCCCCGGGTCCGCTGGAGCGCGTAGTTCGACGCCCTGTCGTTGCGATCCCGCCAGTTGGCTCATTCGATGACGCGATCCGCGCGCAGCAAGAATGACTGCGGAATCGTGACGCTGAGCGCTTTGGCGGTCCTGAGATTCAGGACCAAGTCGAGCTTCGTGACCTGTTCGAAAGGCAGATCCGCAGGCTTGGCGCCCTTGAGGATCTTGTCGGCGAACCTGGCGGCGCGCCGGGACATGTCGACTCGATCGGGGCCGTACGCGATGAGGGCGCCGGCCTCGACCACCTCGATTACTCCGCTGGATACCGGCAGACGGTGCTTCAGCGCCAGGTCCGCGATCTGGGTTCGAGCGGAAGGGAGGAGCGGGTCGTCCTGTAGCACGACCGCACCGGCGCCACCCGTCGCCGCCGAACGAAACGCGTTGTCGAAGTCACCCGCGCCGCGAATCTCCACCCGCTGTATCTCGAGACCCAACGTCCGGCCGGCCGCGTCGAGTGCGCTCAACGTGGATCGCGTTCCCGGGTTGGCCGGGAACAGGAAGACCGCCACTCGCGACACGCCTGGAAGCAACTCCTT
>Ga0137392_10002132_pt1 | contig 11816 bp, 14 predicted proteins | sample 15con2h34AmetaG_FD_101394 | JGI IMG/M metagenome (GOLD analysis project Ga0137392, IMG submission 101394) | Vadose zone soil microbial communities from Angelo Coast Range Reserve, California, USA - 15con2h3.4A metaG | ecosystem: Environmental > Terrestrial > Soil > Vadose zone > Saprolite... | reverse complement strand
TAGACCAAAAGGTTAACCGCGAAGCTAGGGCTTCGGCGAAGGGAAATGCGGCTCCAGACTCGGGTCCTTGCGACCGCCAAAAGATCTCGAACCCCAGATTCCCATCACCAGCACGGCGACCACGAACGTGCCGGCGGCCGCCAGCACCACGCCCAGGGACGGAAGGCCGATCGCGAGAGCGACCAGCGCTCCGATCGCGCCCACGATGGCCGCGACGATCACCGAAAGCATGCCGGGCAGCGTCTGGAACACGTGCAGAGGCGACCCCACCCCTCGCCCAGCGGTGATGTCGATGCCGAGCGTCCGCAGGGCGCCTGGCGCGTCGTCATACGGGCTGGTGATGAAGTTGGGCTGCAGCTCCGGATGCAGCTCGAGGTACGCGTGCCGAAGCCTGTTCATGCCGATCGCCCAGCGGTAGTCATCGCCATTGAGGTGCATCAGCCGGGCGATCGTCGCGATGCCCGTGAACAGGACCACGAGGAGGGTGAGGATGGCGATCGCGATGAAGGTCGCCCCGAAGTGGTCCGCCTGTGCCACCAGCGCCAGGGCGATCACCGCCCCGGACAGGATGGCGAGAAACACGTTCACGCGGCCCAGCGACTCGGTGTAGGTCAGCGAACGAGTCGCGAGCAGGCTCCAGTGCTCGGTGGCGAGGATCTGCAGCTTCGCCGCCGCGGATGGTCCGGGAGGGGTCTCCGTCATGCCTCATCTATACAACGAAAGGGCCGCCCGGAAATCGACGCTTCTAGATGGATCCGACCTGCATCGGCTTAATCGGCGCCGAATCTGTATCGTCCCACCGATAGCGGAGTCGATCCACGACCGCAACCACCCCGTCAAGCTCTTTCGCCAAGCGGATCAGCATCTCCACGTCGGTTTTCCGGTCGACCTCACCTGAAAGAGTGGCGATGTTCCAGCTGACCGCGACGCCGACGGCATCGTCCGAGGCCGGGAGAACCGCGGGGATCAGCCTGCGCACGATCTCGTCACGCAGGTCGTCATCGGTGCGGAGGAACACCTGAAGGAGGTCGCCGCGGCTCACGATGCCTGCTATCCGGCCGCGCTGGTCCACCACGACAAGGCGCCGGACGTTCCTCTCCTGCATCCTCCGGGCGGCCTTGCTGAGGCTCGTGTCGAACGGAACAGTCAGGACGGGAGAGGTCATGACCTGTGACGCGACCGTTGCGGCGGCCTTCGCCCTCTCGTAGCGGCGCTTCTTGAGATGGAGCAGGTCGGTCGAGGATTCGAGCTCGCGGCGCCTCTCCTTGAGAAGCAGGTCGGTCTCCGAAACGATTCCAATAGGGACGCCCTGCTGGTCCACGATCGGAATTGCGCTGACGCGGTTCTCTTCGATCAGGCGCACCAGCAGTTTGAATGGCGCAAACGGGCTCGCGACATGAACGTGACTCGTCATCACGTCCGCTACGGTCCAATGCCGCGGCAACTCGTTCATGACCACAGGCTTCCACCGCGCGATGCCTGGTGATAGGGCCGAACGGCCCGTTGTGAAACGGTCGGACGTCCGGCCGCGGCCGCGCCCCCTAGAGTAGATTCGCGATCGTGGCCCGCCGGACAGATCGGAAGGATGTGCTGCTCGAGGCCGGCCTCGCCCTCGCATCAGAGCTGTCACTTCCAATTGTCTTGCAGCGGATCGTGGATCTCGCAGCCCAGGTGACCGACGCCCGATACGGGGCTTTGGGCGTGATCGGCGAAGATGGCCGGCTCAATGAGTTCATCACAACCGGGATCTCGGCGAAGCAGCGAAAAGCGATCGGACCTCTTCCTCGCGGTCGAGGGATCCTTGGGCTTTTGATTCAGCGGCCAAAGCCCATCCGGATCGCCAACATCGCGGGCCACTCGAAATCCGTGGGCTTTCCGGCCAACCACCCTCCGATGCATTCATTCCTCGGCGCTCCCGTTCAGGCGATGGGCAAGATCTTCGGCAACATCTACCTCGCCGAAAAACGCGGCGATTCGAAGTTCAGCCGAGAGGACGAGGAATCCGTCGTCATCCTGGCCACCCAGGCCGGCGCGGCGATCGCCAACGCGACTCTTTACGCAGAAACCCACCAGCGGGAGTTGTGGCTCGACGCGCTTCGACACATCACCAGTGAGATTCTCGCGGGCTCCGATTCGGATTCACTGCTGGCCGGAATCGCGGAGCACGCGCGCCACCTCGCCGGAGCCGATTCGGCGCAGATAGTCACAACAGCCTCGAGCCCTGGACTCCTTGTCGTTGCGGCCGCGGCAGGCGCATACGCGGCGCAGGTCCGAGGACAGTCTGTTCCGGCCGAGAAGTCCATCTCGGGCAAAGTTATGGAGTCAGGCAAGCCCCTCGTCACGGATGACGCGAGCGCCAACCGTGGCGCGTACCAGCCGATCATCCGCCTCGGACGTGTCGGCCCCGCCATCTTCGTGCCGCTTCGCGTCCTCGGCCGTGCGACCGGCACGTTGATGGTCTTCAACATCAAAGGCGGGCGCCGATTCGACCAGAAAACCGTCCGGCTCGTCGAGACGTTCGCTGACCAGGCTTCCGTCGCGATGGAGTATGTGCGCGCCCAGGCGGACGTTCGACGAGTGGGCCTGATGGAGGAACGGGAGCGGATTGCCAAAGAGCTCCACGACGGCATCATCCAGTCGTTGTTTGCTGTCGGTATGAACCTCCAGAGCACCGCGTTGTTGTCCAGCTCGTCCTCGACCGCCGCGCGTGTCGAAGGAGCCGTGAGCGAGCTGGACAACGTAATCCGCGACCTCAGGAACTACATCTTCGGGCTGCGACCTGGAATCCTGGCAGACCGGCAGTTGGGTGAGGCGTTACTGGCCCTGGGCGAAGAGGCCCGAGCCAATTCGGGGTCTGCCGTCGTGGTCGAGATCGACAGCGACCTGGCGGCCCGCCTTTCGGGCCGTTCACACGAGATTGTCCAGCTGACCCGAGAGGCGCTCTCCAACGTGGCGAGGCACGCGAAAGCGAAGAACTCCGCTGTCAGGCTCGCGCGCACGGGCCGCACCGCGGTGCTCTCAATCGAAGACGATGGCACTGGCTTCGACACGCAGCGCGACTTCGGCGGAAACGGGCTGCGAAACATGCGCGAGCGAGCGTCTGCGTTGGGCGGAAGGATCAGCATCACGAGCAAGAACGGGCGCGGCACCAGGCTAAGGGTCACGTTCCCGATGCCTGGCGACCGCATCCGCGCCGCCGCTCGCCGCAGGGTGGAAACATAGCCGCCGTGACACCGAATCGCCTCCGCGTCATGCTCGTCGACGACCACGAGGTCGTCCGCGACGGCGTCAAGTCGCTCATCAACGCCAATGACGACCTGACCGTGGTTGCCGAAGCGGGTTCGGTGCAAGAAGCCATCGACCAGGCGGTCCGCACGAAACCGGACGTGGTAGTGATGGACGTCAGGCTTGCGGACGGGAGCGGGATCGAGGCGACGCGCGAGATACGCGCCAGGCTCGAGAAGACGCAGGTGCTGATGCTGACCTCGTTCGCGGATGATGAGGCGCTCTTCGCCTCGATCATGGCGGGCGCCGCCGGCTACGTGCTGAAGCAGATCCGGGGCGGCGAGCTCATTCGCGCGATCCGCGAGGTCGGCGCCGGCCGGAGCATGCTCGACCCCGAAGTGACCCGTTCCGTCCTGGAGCGCCTGCGCAAGGGCAAGACGATGCGCGACGAAAAGCTGGCCAGGTTGTCAGGCCAGGAGGAGCGGATCCTCGTGCTCATCGCCAAAGGCCAGACCAATGGGCAGATTGGTAAGGAGCTGAAGCTGGCCGAGAAAACCGTCAAGAACTACGTTTCGACCATCCTGTCGAAGCTGGAGGTGGCTCGCCGCGCCGAGGCGGCCGCCTACCTGGCGCGGCACACCACGACTCCGGGGTCCTAAGAAAGAGAACCTCCGGTGGGTTGAACCCGCCGGAGATTGCCGTTCGGGCACGGCTGTCATGCAGCGACTCTCTGCCCGACCTTGACCTTGATCGATTCGGGCTTGCGCCATGCGGCTACAAGCTCGAACACGAGCGCGCCGAGAACGCCGAGAGCCGCCACGAGGAGCCCGATTCCTGCGTAGGTGGTGTAAACGCCGAGAGTCCACCAGCCCCACGAGTTGAGAAGGGTGCCGCGCAGCATCTCGCCCTGGAACAGGGTCGCCTTCTGGCCGTTCAGGGTCGCGAGCTGCGACTGGAGCGTGGCGTAGCTGGGGTCGGTTTTCGGAGTCGACGCGATCTGCGAGTTCAGCGCGATGGCGGCGCTGCTGACCTGCGAGTACGTCTTGCCGCCGGCCACACCCTGCAGGTGCTTGCCGATGAAGTCGGCCGCGTAAACCCTGGCCTTGTCGCCGTTGTCGACCTGCTGGCCGGCGTAGTTCCGGATCTCCGCCGGGAACTCGGCCGGGTCGAGAGCGCCACCGGCTTTGATCTGGTCGGTGCCCGGGAAGAAGATCTGCTGCGCCACGAGTTGGTCGTGCACCATCCCGGTCACGAAGCTGCCTTCGTAGAAGAGGAAGCCCGAGGCTGCCGCGAGAACCACGACGAGCATCGCCTGTAGAGAGACGATTCGCCACCGAATTGCCTTGTTCATGCCATTTCTCCTGCGCCTCTTGCAAGGCTCTGATGAGCTGTTGACGGATCCTGATGCCAAGTGAACAGCGATCCGTGGCATCGGACATCTGCCATTCGGCCCAACGCGATCAGGGTCGGCAGGCCCGCGTTTAAGGGGTCTTCCAGCCCTGTTGACACACCTGGTGGACGGGTTCCAATTGACGCCAGCGCTAGGCCCAAACAAGGAGAGACATATGGACGCGCCGGCGACTTACTTTCATTGGGGATTCATCCTCATCTCAGTGCCGAATCTGATCGTGATCGGCGGCATGATCGTCCTGTTTGCCATCGCCCTGGTCACCCCATTTCCGCACGGCGAGGAGGGCGCCGATGGCCGGAACAAGTAGCGTTCAAGCCGCGCCCCGGGAGTCCAGGAGCTGGACGCTGCGTCTGAGGCAGGCCATCGATCGACATTTGCCGATGGACCATCTGCTTCCCGACCGGCAGCCGTACTACGTCGGATCGTGGGTCTACGTGTTCGGCGTGGTTACGATCGCGGCGCTGGTCTGGGTGATCGTGAGCGGCGTCGTCCTCTCGTTCATGGGACCCCAGTGGTGGCATGACTCGAGAGTCGGGCGGTTCTTCAACAGCCTGCACTTCTGGTCCGTGCAGCTGTTTTTCATATTCATGGTCTTGCATCTGTGGGGTCAGTACTTCATGGCGGGCTGGCGTCACGGTCGCGCCGCCACCTGGATGATCGGCGTCGTGATCTTCGGAGTCAGCGTCCTCACCGCCTTCACGGGTTACCTCTCTCAACAGAACTTCGACGCCCAGTTCATCGCCCTCAACGCGAAGGACGCGATGAACGGGGCGGGCGTGGGAGCGTTTTTCAACGTCCTCAACTTCGGCCAGATGTACGGGCTGCACGTGATGCTGCTGCCGATCGGCGTCACGATCCTGGTGGTCGCTCACATCGTCATGGTGCGCACGCGGGGCGTTGTGAAACCAATCGACCCCGAAGGCAGGTCCCAGTGATCAAGCCGATGGGCGCGACTCAAGAGGCGTACTACCGCGGAGTCCGGATGGTGCCCTACGACCTCGTCAAAGAGCTCGCGCTCGCGATCGCCGGCGTCGGCGTGCTCACGCTGCTGATCGCGGCCGTGCTCTCCTCGCCCGACGTGCCGCCGGTAACCATCGCCACCTGGGCGCAACAGGACCCGGTTGATCTGGTTACGACCGCCACCAATGAGCTGGCCGGCGCGACGACAAGCGCCGCTTATGGCCCGCCGTACAACTCAATCGGCGCAGGCCAGAGCTGGGGGCCGATCGCACCACAGAAGTGGTTTGGATCTCGTATACCGATCGATTCAGCCAAGACGTTCGTGATTCAACCGTTGCAGCGGGCGAGCTTCAGCAACACGGATCTGGGCACTGCCCTCAGCGCCTGGCAGAACGCCAGCTCGGACCAGCAGAGCAAATGGCTCGACGCCTACACCAAAGCGCTGGCGGACGGGACCGTCACCGACGGCAAGGTGGTCGTGGCAACCGGCGACTACGGCCCGCTTCCGCTGATGATGTCGAACCTGCTCGGAGTCGCACAGGCCGGCGGCCTGGACGGGCTGCTCACGATCAACGGCCGCTTCTACCAGACCGACTACACGCAGCCGCTGCTTTTCATCGGCGATGGCGGCTACCTGTCCGGCCTGGCGCAGAACGCGCACCTGACGGGCAGCCTGTGGGGAATGATGAACGAGACCGGCAGCTACCCGGGCCAGACCTGGCTGTGGCTTTACACCATGTGGTACCAGGTGCCTCCGTACACCAGTTCGACAGGGTTCCTGGGCCTCAACGCCTCCAATGCCGATCTCGGGATCATCATCCTGATGACGCTGCTCACCGCAGCGTTGGCGCTCGTGCCGTTCATCCCGATCCTGCGTGACATTCCGCGCTGGATCCCCATCCACCGCTTGATCTGGCGGGCGTATTACTCCCGGGCGGCTCGCGCCTAGGCCGCGGGTTCTCTACTTGGGCGGAGTCTTCTGGCGGAGGGCTTTGTCAACCTCGTCGCCGACGTCGCGAAACGTCCCTGCCAGAGCTGCGCCAAACGATCTGGCCGCTTGCCTGGTCGTGGCCCGCACATCGGGGTCGCTCGCCGCGACATCCAGCGACGCGAAGAACTTCTCGGTGGCCTGCCCGATCTGGCGCAGCGCGCTGTTGATCTCCGCCGCCTTCGTGTCGCTGTCGGCGTCCTTGTAGTGCCGGTGCAGCTCTCCCGCCAGCGATTTCATGTCCATCTGGAATCGGCCCCAGGCCTCTTTCGTGCTCTCGTCTGTCATCGATTCAACCTCCTGAGTTGAGATTACGCTGGGCGGGTGGACGACGACGCGGCTGGCCGGCCGGCGCGGGTTCGCACCCGTTATCGCAACCGAGGTTGCGGCTGCACCTCCGGTGGATTCGTCTTCGTGCTCACCGTCGGTATCCTCTTGAGCCTCTTCAACGTTGGCATCGGAATCGGGGCGTCTGTCCGAATCCCGTTCACCGAGAGCAACCTGACCATCGCCGGCGTGGTGGGCGCGAAGAGCAAGGCCGTCGCCGCCTTCCCGAGCTACACGGACGGCCGGCTCGGCGGGAACCAGAACCTCTTCAACAATTCAACGACCATGACCATCGGCCCGGCGGAAGGTGCGGCGCTGGTGATCATCGGCAAGCAAGACGATGCGCCTGCCATCGACGTGCACCTGGACATTCGCTGATCCTCCTTACTCCTCCCGCAGTGGCCGCACCTCGATCGGAAGTGTCGTGGCCTTGCTGAGCTTCCCGCCCCATTCGAGGGCTGAGTCGAGGTCGGGCGCATTGATGATGACGAACCCGCCGATGTGCTCTTTGCCCTCGGCAAACGGGCCGTCGGTGGTGAGGACGTCTCCATCCTGAAGCCGCACCACCGTGGCTGTGCTCGGCGGGTGCAGGCCCGCATCGAAGACCCAGGCGCCGGCGGCCTTTAGCTCTCGGTTCAGTGCTTCGAGGTTTCTCATGACCTTTTCCAGGACCGCCGGCGGGGGCGGATCCCCATCGGGTTGGTAGATGCAGAGCAAGTACTGCGTCATCCGGTCTCTGGCTGGTAGGTCGCGATCACGACGCCTTTGGTCGTGGTCTTCATGTCGGTGAGCCGGAGGTGAGCTCCGGAGCCGTCATTGAACAGCCGGCGGCCCGAGCCCAGGACGAGAGGGTGGATCAGCAGCACGTACTGGTCGATGAGGTTGCTCCGCCTCAAGGACTCGATGAGCTGTCCGCTGCCGAGCACCACGATGTCCTTGCCCGGCTCCTCCTTCAGTTTCGCGACCGCCGACGCTGCGTCGCCCTCGAGCAGCTTTGAGTTCATCCACGGCAGCGGCTCCTTCAACGTGGTGGACGCAACGTATTTCAGGGTGTTGTTCAGCACCTGGGTGTAGGGGTTGTCCGCTCGCGCGGGCCAGACGGAATAGAAATCCTCGTAGGTCCTGCGGCCAAGCAAGATCGCTCCGGTGGTGGCCATGCTTTCCCCAGCCGCGCGGCCCATCGCCTCGTCGGCGTAGGGAATCGCCCAGCCGCCGTGGCCGAAGCCGCCGCGCTCATCCTCGTCGGCCCGGCCCGGGGCCTGCATCACACCGTCCAGCGACAGACTCTCGAACGCGATGATTTTTCTCATTTCGCCTTCTACACGAACGGGTTCCGGCCAAATCGACACCGGAGATTTCAGCGCCACCACGGTTTTTGAGCCGCTTCGACCGCGGCGCTCACCGGTTCCTCGAGGTCGGCTTCCAGGCGCGTGAGGTCCTGCACCCACTCCCCGGCCATCACCACCGCCATCGCCCCCCTCCCCACCTCGGCGTCGGTTTGCCAGCGGCGCAGGCAGCCGAGCTCAGCCTGGCGCAGCGCGGTCAAGGACACGCGCGGTTCGTGCTCCGAAGCCGGCTCGAGATCCAGCCGGCCAGCGAGATTCAGGTAGGCGGCCAGCAGCGCCCGCACCTGCTCACGCTCCTGGCGGGCGCCATCTGCGCAGGTCCCCGCCTGGTAGCCCATGCCCGCGATCACGCCGAGAAGATCGCCGGCCAGGATTCCGTGGTTGGCCGACGACAGCAGAAAAGCCGCGGTCTCCGGGTCGAAGGCGCGGTCACCCTTCTCGGTGATGAACGTGTCGAAGGCCGCGTCGGCACGGTCACGCGCCCGCACCACGACCTTCCGAGCCAGGCCGGGCGTAGTCGCGGGCTCAAACCCCAACACGCGATCGAAACCCTGGTCCAGGTACGCAACCAGGCTTCGATAAACGCTGGCCAGCGCGCGCGCGAGCTCGCGGCGAGCACCATGCGGCCAGAGCAGGACACCTACGAGCAGGCTGATGAAAGCCCCGACCATCAGGTCCTCGATCCGCACCAGGCCAACCTGCCAGCCTGCCGGGGAGATCAGGTTGAAGACGATGATCAGGTTGATGGTGAAGGCGGCCTGGCTCAGCATGAAGCCGATGGTCGTCGCGGCGTAGGCGGCCAGGAAGACGGTGAGCGGAAATGCGATCCACATCAGCGCCGGCTCGTTGCCGGCGAGCACCGCGAAGAGCCCGCCGACGATGACTCCGATCGCATTGCCGACCACGGCGAGAACGATGGTGCGGCCGGTACCGAGTGCGTTGCTGCGCAGGACCTGGATCGTTCCCAGCACGACCCAGAAGGCATGCGAGAGGTCGAGCGTGCGCGCCACGAAGACGGCCAGCGCCAGCCCGATCGCCACCCGAAGGCTGCCCTGCAGCACAGTCGACGGCGACCCAAGGTGCGTCCTGATCGCCTGCACGGCGTCGACCGCGGCGTCGCCGGCGTCGAGTTTCGCGCCCGCGGCTATGACCGCGTGGCGACCGAGCGTGAAGGTCACGTACGACACGACGCGCAGGGTGTCGTCGACGTCGAGCCCATCAAGCACCTGCTCGATCGGACGGCCGGCCCGCAGCTGCTCGGCGGCCCAGCGGTCGAGCGCCACGCGATGCTGCAAGCGCGCCGCCTCTATGGCTTTAACGTCCGGCTTCGCACCACCTTTGAGGACGCCGGCGCTGTCACGCAATGCCGCGACCACTGCAGCGACGAGCTGGTCCCCTTCGGACAGGGCAGGACGGACGGCGTTTCGAGCTTCGTTGAAGGGGTGCTCGATGATCTCGACGATCCGCTCCAGCTCGATCAGAAGCTGGACGAAGGCCCGGTCGCGACGAGCCGGAGCGATGGGGCGTTTGGCCATCGCGGCATATGCCTGCCGAGCCTCCTGCACCGCCTGGAGCGCGACCTCCTGGAGGCGCAGAAAATCGCCATCGCCCACACCCGGCCGCATCCCCGCGACGAGGTCAGCCACGGCGAGCAACGCCTGCGCGGCCAGCTTGTTGGTCTTGACCCGCTCGAACCGCGGCCAGAGGGCAACGGCAGCCGCGGTGGAAAACAAACCTGCCATCGCCCAACCGCCGACGCGCGCTGGAATGACGTCAGGCGACGCCGGGATCGTCACGGCGATCACAAACGAGAGCAGCATGCCCAGGTTCGCGGCCGCGATGTAGCCGCCATAGATGCGGCTGAACGAGATCACGAATCCCACTAGCAGCATCACGACCGCCGGCAGCCAGGTCGAGGTCGAGACCAGCGTTCCCAGCGCCACCAGCGCTGCTCCGACGAGGGTCGCGGTCAGGTAGGCGAGCGCGCGCGGTCGGCGCGGGCCCCCGAAGTCGGACATCACGAGCAGCGCGAAGCAGCCGAACATCACGAACACCAGGCTTTGCGTCGCGCGTAGAAGCACATCGGCGAACGCAAATGCGAGCGGTATGACGATGGCGGCGCGCGCTGCGCGGCGGAAGGCCGACAAACCAGGGTCGCGAGGCGGTTTGACGCTGACGTGCAGGCGGCGGCTGAGCGCCGTGACCGAGCTCAGCGGACGCGTTCGACCGCGAGTCCGGGATCCCACCTCGCTTGGCGGGCGCCGGCCGCATAGGTGCTCTCGAAGAAACGGAGCATTGCCTCGCGAGGCGATGCGCTCTTGCGGACGTCCTCGTACAGGAGCGCAAACTCGCCGAGCTGCGGGCTCCAGGAAGCCTCCGCTGGTTCGATCGCCTGCTGCTCGATACCGTCCGGCTTCGGATACGTGTAGGAGAAGAAGGCTGCTTGCGGAAAGCGCGAGTGTCCGGGCCAGAAACCACAGCAGACCTGCTCGGCGTCGCCGCCCAGCCGCTCGATGATCCCGGCGGCCGGTGGCGGCGTGACGGGACGGCCGTTGAATCTCGAGTAGGCGAGGTCGAACGTGCCCCAGAAGAATTGCACCGGCGAATTTCGCCCCCGATATCGAGAGCGGTGTTCCTTGAGCACGAGATCGACCTGGGACAGCACTCTCCAGCAACGATTCGCCCACTCCGGCGCGTACGTCGCGTGCACGGTGTCGGCGGCAAAGGGAATCGGATCGCTGACCTCGGACGGGATAGGTCGAAAGTGAGCGTCGACGCCGAGCGCGCCGAGGTTTGACAGGAAGTCGGCGTAGAAATCCGCGACCGGGCGGGCGTCCAGCGGCACCCGGCGGGTCTCGCCCCGCACGGTCTGAATCACCACCTGGTGGTCGATCAGATCGACGTCGACCTGAAAGATCAGGCCTGCGCTCTCCATCGGGGTGGTGGTGAGGCCGCGGGCGGTCAGGTAGAACGGCACGTTGGCCCACTGCGGCTCGAACGGGGTCTGCGAGAGCCGGACCTTGCCGACGATCTGCAGCTTCATGTGCAGCGTGTCGAGCGTGTCCTTCCACGCGTTGTAGGGCAGCTCCGGCCAGGCTTCCTGATTGCTCACCACCTCAGTCTGTCACGGGAACAGCACTGGACCGAGACGAGGTTAAATTAGCGAGATGACAGGCGCCGGCGTCGTCCTGCTGACGACCTTCCTGGCCTCGTCGGTCGAAGCGATCGAGATGGTCATCATCGTGCTCGGCGTGGGCGCGGCACGTGGATGGCGCTCAGCGCTCATCGGCGCCGCCGCGGGTTTCGCCCTGCTGGCTGTGACCATCGCGGTCCTGAACGTCGCGCTGGCGGGGATTCCAATTGGACCTCTGCGCGTGGTCGTCGGCGCTTTGCTCCTGCTGTTCGGCCTGCAGTGGTTCCGCAAAGGAATCGCGCGCGTGGCGGCCCGAGGCCTCGCAGGCGTGAGCGAAGAGGCGGTGGAGGATGACGATATCCCGGCCACCGGCATGGATTGGTTTGCCTTCGTCCTTGCCTTCAAGGGTGTGCTTCTCGAGGGCCT
>Ga0137392_10002116_pt1 | contig 11851 bp, 11 predicted proteins | sample 15con2h34AmetaG_FD_101394 | JGI IMG/M metagenome (GOLD analysis project Ga0137392, IMG submission 101394) | Vadose zone soil microbial communities from Angelo Coast Range Reserve, California, USA - 15con2h3.4A metaG | ecosystem: Environmental > Terrestrial > Soil > Vadose zone > Saprolite... | reverse complement strand
TACAAAGTCGTGCAGATAAGCAAGGCGTCAGTGATGATCGAAGACGTGCTGACCAACTTCCGCAATCCCATTCCACTCAGAGCCAGCAATGAGCGCTAACTCCCAATTCGCAACGCGCGCTCGAAAGAACGAGCAAGGCTACGTGCTTCTTGCTGTAATGCTTCTAGTGACCCTCCTGATCATTGCGCTTGCAATCGAGGCCCCTCGCCTGGGTCAGCAAATCAAGCGTGAAAGAGAAGAAGAGCTGATTCATCGCGGCCAGGAGTACTCCAGGGCCATCAAGAAGTTTTACATCGCATCGGGCGGCCACTATCCCACGTCCCTGGAGCAACTGGAAAACACCAACAACAAGCGCTTCCTGAGAAAACGCTATAAAGACCCCGTCACCGGAAAAGACGATTGGAGAATCATCCACGTGGGTGAAGCCCATCTGGATCTGACCCCTAATGGCCAGCCGGTCACCGGCGACCAGAACAACTCTACGCAATCCGGTAACAACTCAGGCAGCGCCAGTTTAAGCGGTGGTAGCTTGGGGGGAAATAGCGCAGGCGGAAGCGGCCTCGGCAGCGGTGGCCTTGGTAATAGCGGCCTAGGCAGCGGAAGCTCCAATTCTTCCGGAACAAACGCCTCTTCTGGAACCAACCCCTCTTCCGGGACAAACCCGCAGGCGGGCAATGCGCAGCCCGGTCAATCGAATTCGGGTTCGTTTGGCAGCGGTCAGACGTTCGGAGGACAGATCATGGGTGTGGCCAGCAGCAGCCACGATGAATCCATCAAGGAATTGAAAGGCAAAAACCACTACAACGATTGGGAGTTCATTTACGACCCGCGTCTGGACCGGCCGGGAGGAAACGGAGTCATCAACACCACGGGCAGGCCGGGCAACCTCAACGGACCGGGGTCCGACTCCTCCGGATCGTCGAAACCGCCGCAACCGCAATAAAAAAGCCTCGCCATTCTGGCGAGGCCCTCGAAACTTTTCTCTGCAACCGGCGCTTAGACGTTGAAAGACGAGCCGCAGCCGCAAGTGCTCTTCACATTCGGGTTCTCGAACTTAAAGCCCGCCGCTTCAATGGTCTCGACGTAATCCACAGTGCATCCATTCAGGTACATGGCAGAGGTCGCGTCAACGAAGACCTTCAGGCCGTCAAAATTGAGGACCTTGTCCATCACGCCGGCGCCGTTCTCGAACGACATGGAGTACGAAAACCCGGAGCAACCTCCGCCGACCACGCCAATGCGCAAGCCCGCCGGAACCGGGTTCTGAGAGCCCATGATTTCCTTCACTTTTACCACTGCGCTGGGCGTAAGGTTCACCGCGTTCTTGGGGGCAGTCTCAGTCGTTGGAATTGTCGTAGTCGCCATGGGCCGTCTCCTTGGGAAATGAGTGCAAGATCAATATAGCCGATTTCGCATCGTTTTGTCGCTGATTCTATTGGCCTTGCTCCTATTAGATGTCCGTCGGGCATCTAAGGTCGCAACAATGATCAGATCTGCTTGGGCAAAAAAATCCGGTTTGGCCTTGAAAACCCGGGGCTATAATCTGCTTAGGTTCCACGTACCCTCGCCGTACATTCGGTTACGGCATCGTAGGCGGGACCGGTTCCCAACTGAAATCGAGGTGTGTTTATGTTGACACCACTGCTGATCGTTTGGGCCGGTTTGACCGTGATCCTGATCGTACTCCTGATTTACCGCAGTACCCTCACCATGCATGAAGACGACCAGCTGTTCCTGGACGATGCGAATGCAAACTTCGCCAAGGAACAACAGGAACTTGTCGCGAAAATGGACAAGATCCAGCCATGGGTCCGTATCTGCGGCGCAGGATCGGCCTTGCTCATTATGTTCATTGCTGGAATGGAGTTGTATACCCGCATCACGCGCTGAATCGCCCCGTTCCCGCAAGCGCTGGTGGAAAACTGAGAGCTCGGCTCCGTACCTCGAGGGGACTTTTGCGTTTCTATACCTCACGACCTTTGCTTCAGGCCCGTTTCCGCGTACCCAAATCTACACGGGCCTGACCTCGCAACCTGCCATGCAGACGCGTTTACAATAAGAAAGCGCGACGCATTCGTATTCGCGACGCGTGAGCGCTAGTGCGAAAGTGGCGGAATTGGCAGACGCACCAGACTTAGGATCTGGCGCCGCAAGGCGTGGGGGTTCGAGTCCCCCCTTTCGCACCATCTTCCCTGATTTGTGATCTTAGTGACTCTTGGTCTTCCCGTCTATTGCCCCTCGGAAGTAGCTGTGTTATCAACTAACTACTGATTCTTTTTTAGCCGCAGTTTCTTGAAGGAGAGCCGGATGAAGGTGGTTGTGCTCTGCGGCGGTCTCGGTACCCGTTTGCGGGAAGAAACCGAGTTCCGTCCCAAGCCCATGGTTGAGATCGGCGGACGCCCGATTCTCTGGCACATCATGAAGATGTACGCGCACGCCGGACATCGCGATTTTGTGCTCTGCCTGGGTTATCGCGGGAACATGATCAAGGAATATTTCCTGAACTATGAGGCCATGAACAGCGATTTCACCATCGCCCTGGGCCGCGATTCACGCATCGCCTACAACAACGAGCATGGCGAGCAGAATTTCAAGGTCACTCTTGCCGATACCGGCCAGTCCACTATGACCGGCGGGCGCGTGCACCGAATCGAAAGATATATTGACGACGATAATTTCCTGCTGACCTACGGTGACGGCCTGAGCGATATCGATCTGGACCGCTTGATTAAGTTTCATAAGAGCCACGGCAAGATCGCCACGGTAAGCGCCGTGGTGCCCAGTTCCCGCTTTGGCATTGTCGACACCAGCGAAGATGGCCGTGTCCTCAAGTTCGTCGAGAAGCCGCGAAGCGAAAGCCGCGTCAGCGCAGGATTCTTTGTGTTTCGCCGCGATATTTTCAAATACCTCGGCGGAGATGACTGCATATTGGAGCGTGAGCCATTGGAAAAGCTGGCTGCCGAGGGCCAGTTGATGGCTTATGAACACAACGGTTTCTTCTACGCCATGGATACTTATCGTGAGTACGAACACCTGAACAATTTGTGGACCCAGGGCCAGGCGCCATGGAAGGTATGGAATGAGTAACAATTTCTGGCGCGATCGCTCCGTGCTGGTGACCGGCGCAACCGGCCTGCTTGGCGGATGGCTCACCAAGCGTCTGCTGGACGACGGCGCATCGGTAACGGCGATTGTCCGCGACTGGGTCCCGCAATCGGAGATCGTGCGCAAAGGCGCGCTCGACAAAGTCAACGTTGCCCGCGGAGACGTGATTGATCAGGAATTCGTGGAGCGAGTGCTCGGCGAGTATGAAATTCAGACCGTCTTCCATCTGGCCGCACAGACGGTGGTCGGAATCGCCAATGTAAATCCAGTCTCCACCATGGAGAGCAACATTCGCGGCACATGGTGTCTGTTGGAAGCCTGCCGCAGATCGCCGCGAGTGCAGGCCATCGTTACCGCGTCCTCTGACAAGGCTTATGGCGCGCAGCCGGTGCTTCCCTACTCTGAAGACATGCCGCTGCAAGGCCAGCATCCTTACGACGTAAGCAAATCGTGCGCCGACCTGATTGCCCAGTCTTACGCTCATACTTTCAAGCTGCCGGTAGCCATCACGCGCTGCGGAAATTTCTACGGCGGCGGCGATCTCAACTGGAACCGCATTGTTCCAGGGACGATCCGCTCGGTCATGCGCGATGAACGCCCCGTTATTCGCTCCGACGGAAAATACGTTCGCGACTATCTCTACGTCGAAGACGGCAGCGCCGCTTACATACTTCTGGCCGAGCATCTAACCAAAGACAAGGGACTGAGCGGCTGCGCTTTCAATTTTTCTACAGAGACCCCGATCACCGTTCTCGCACTGGTGAACAAGATTTTGGCGAAAATGGGCGCTAACCTGAAGCCGGATGTCCGCAATGAGGCCAACTACGAGATTCGCGAGCAATTTCTGAGCGCAAAACTTGCCCGGCAGCGCCTGCAATGGCGGCCGGAATTCACGCTGGACGACGGCCTTTCCCGCACCATCGCCTGGTATCAGGAGCTGTTGAAGTAGTGGACAAGGCAGGCGAGTTGCGTGGACGCATTCTGGAACTGGTAGGCGAGTATTTTGCCGAGGCTTTCCCGCCGCAGAAGTTTGTCCCCGGCGTTACTCCGGTTCCCGTCGCCGGACGCGTCTTCGATCAGTCAGAATTAAAGTCATTGACTGACTCTGCTCTCGATTTCTGGCTCACCGCTGGGCGCTTCGCCGAGCAATTCGAGCGTGAATTCGCCCGCTTCATCGGCGTGCGCTGCGCCACTCTGGTCAACTCCGGTTCGTCCGCGAACCTGCTGGCTCTGAGCGCACTCACTTCACATCGTCTTGAGGACCGCCAGCTCAAGCCCGGCGATGAAATCATTACCGTCGCGGCGGGTTTCCCTACCACGGTAAATCCGATCATCCAAAACGACCTTGTGCCGGTGTTTCTAGATATACAGGTTCCGACCTACAACATCGATCCCACGCAACTCGAAGCTGCGTTTTCGCCGAAGACACGCGGCATCATGCTGGCGCACACGCTGGGCAATCCGTTTGATCTCGACGCGGTCACGGCCTTCGCACAGCAGCACGGCCTCTGGCTGATCGAGGATTGCTGTGACGCAGTAGGATCTCAATATCGCGGCCAGAATGTCGGTACGTTTGGCGATCTGGCGACAACCAGCTTCTATCCGGCGCACCACATCACCATGGGCGAAGGCGGATGCGTCCTGACAGCCAAACCGCTGCTGCAGACGCAGGTTGACTCGTTCCGCGATTGGGGACGCGACTGCTGGTGCGATCCGGGCAAGGCAAATACCTGCGGGACCCGCTTCGGCGCCCAGCATGGCGGTCTTCCCTTTGGATACGATCACAAGTACACGTATTCCCACATCGGCTATAACATGAAGGCCACCGACATGCAGGCCGCCATCGGAGTAGCGCAGTTGAAAAAGCTTCCGGCGTTCATTGCTGCGCGCAAAAGCAATTTTCAGAAACTGAAAGACGGATTAAGGGACTTGACGGACTTTTTCCTGCTCCCTGAAGCCACGCCGCAATCCGATCCTGCGTGGTTTGGCTTTCCGCTGATGGTGCGTCCGGACGCTCCGTTCTCGCGCTATGAATTTGTGAACTTCCTGGAAGAACGCAAGATCGCGACGCGGCTGCTTTTTGGCGGGAACCTGACGCGCCAGCCGGCTTACAAAAACATAAAGTATCGCGCGATTGGCGCTCTGCCGAACAGCGATTTGGCGATGAATCAATTGCTTTGGATCGGCGTCTACCCAGGTCTAACGCAACCCATGTTGGATTACATGCTGGAGAGCATTCATGACGCGGTAACGATTCTGCCGTCGAAGCGTGTGACTCCGGCGCAGAGCGGCCGGGAGTAAAGGTTTTCTATGACAAGCGAGATCGCCAAACCTCTTCCCCAAGCTGATCTCGCTCACGTCATGCAGTTCGCACGACAGGATTTGGAAAAGCTTCGTGGCGCGCGGATCTTTGTAACCGGCGGCACCGGGTTCTTTGGCAAGTGGCTGGTTGGCAGCTTTCTGCACGCCAATCGCGAGTTGCAGCTCGCTGCAAGTCTGACGGTGCTGACACGCGATCCGGAAAGATTTCGAGCGGAAAACCCGGCCTTCGCTGCCGATCCAAGTTTGTTGTTGCATGCTGGCGATGTGCGCACCTTCGCATTTCCCCTAGGCAAATTCAGCCACGCCATTCTCGGGGCATCGAGCACCGGCAGTGGACCTCTGGATCTGTTCAGCACAATCGTGGACGGCACCCGCCATACTTTGGATTTCGCCGCACGATGCGGCGTACAGCGAGTCCTGTTCCTGAGTTCCGGAGCCGTCTATGGCGCGCAGCCTTCGGTGATCAGACATGTCCCCGAAACATACCACGGCGCACTCGACCAGCTTCAGCCCGGCTCGACCTACGGCGTAGCCAAGCGGGCGGCCGAGCATCTTTGCCGCATCTTCTCGGCAACCCACGTTCTCGAATCCGTTGTCGCACGCTGCTTTGCATTCTCTGGGCCATACCTGCCGCTGAACGCCAACTTCGCCATCGGAAACTTCATGGGCGACGTGATCGCCGGCCGGCCCATTTCCATTCAAGGGGATGGCACCCCGTACCGTTCGTATCTCCATGCCGCGGATCTCGCGGTGTGGCTGTGGGCGCTGCTGGTTCGGGGCAGGAGCGGAAGCGCATACAACGTCGGTTCCGATGAAGACGTGTCCATCGCAGAGCTGGCGCGGGCCGTGGCGGAAGAATCAGGGACCAGGACAGAAGTCCGCATCGCTAGAACCCCGGTACCTGGTGCGCCGCCAAGCCGCTATGTACCGTCGATTGATCGCGCACGGTCCGAGCTCGGCCTTGAGCCGCGTATTCGGCTGCGGGACGGTATCAGGCGGACATTCGAGTGGCTGCGGCAGAGCAGTCCGGCAGCTAAGTCCGCTCCATGAAGTAGAACGACACCATGTGACAGATGGCCATGTGGCTGTCTTCAATGCGTCCCACATGCGGTTCAGCGACGCGAATTTGCAATTGCGCGATAGCGCCGAGTTTGCCGCCGTCGCTTCCAGTGAGCGCGATAGTATGGCAGCCGATGGAATTCGCATACTCCGTAGCCCGCAGGACGTTGGGTGAATTGCCGGAAGCACTGATTGCTACCAGCACGTCGTCAGCTCCCGCAAGGTTCTTGAGTTGCTCGACGAAGATGGACTCATAGCCGACGTCGTTGCAGTAGGCGGTGATGATCGGCAATGAATCTGTGAGCGCGTGTACGCGGAACCGGGACTCGTGCTGAAAGCTGGCTCCCTTGGCCAGATCGGCGGAGAAGTGCGAAGCAGTGGAAGCGCTGCCGCCATTACCACAGACAAAGATTGTGCGGCCGCTGGCCCGCGCTTCGGCCAGAACCTCAATTACCATGGCAATGTTACCAAGGTCAATTGTATCCAGCGCGTGGGAGAGCATATTTTTATACAGCGCCAGGAAAAGCTGGGCGTCTTCCGCTTTTGGCGCTGGACCTGAACTGGGCATATAAGTTCACTTAATGTAACGTAGGACGTTCGCCACCGCAAAACCGGCCCGGGAAAGCGCGACCGCTGTTGTGTCGCTACCGCGGGCGCCTGCCTTGCGGTCTGTAATAATAGTCTGTGTTGCGCCAGGAGTCTCGTGAAATTTCTCAGCGTCGTCAGCGGTTGTTACAACGAAGAAGAAAATGTCCGCGAACTCTACGATCGAGTGAAGCGCGTATTCGCCGAGGACTTGCCGGAATATTCATTTGAGTTGATCCTGATTGATAACTGCTCCCAGGACAAAACGGTGAATGTTCTCCGCGAAATTTGCCGCGAGGACAAGCGCGTCAAGGTGATTGTCAACAACCGCAACTTCGGTCATATACGGTCGGGGTATCATGCGCTTTTTCAAGCCAAGGGTGACGCCATCATCGCCATGGCTTCCGATCTTCAGGACCCGCCGGAGATGATCCCGCAATTCGTCCGCAAGTGGGAGGCCGGATACAAGATCGCCCTCGCTCAGAAAACCAGCAGCGAAGAGTCAGCTATCTTTTTTTTGATCCGCAAAGCTTACTACAATCTCGCCAACCGGCTCTCCGAGGTACCGCTGGTAAAAAACGTGACCGGGTTCGGCATTTATGATCGCTGCGTGATCGAGGACGTCCGGCGCATCGACGATCCTTACCCCTACTTCCGCGGGTTGATCTGTGACCTTGGCTACGAGCAGGCGCTGATTCCTTTCACGCAGCCCGTACGGAAGCGCGGCTTCACGAAAAACAATCTCTACACGCTTTACGATCTGGCCATGCTCGGCATAACCAACCACTCCAAGCTGCCTCTGCGGCTCGCTACCTTCAGCGGCTTCTGCATGGGCGGGCTCAGTTTTCTGGTCGGCATGGTTTATCTCGTCTACAAATTGCTGTACTGGTCGCAATTTCAGGCAGGCACAGCTCCGGTGGTAATTGGACTGTTCTTTCTGGGCGCAATCCAGCTGTTTTTCATCGGAATCATTGGAGAATATATCGGCTCCATCCATACGCAGGTTCTGCATAGACCTCTTGTGATTGAGCGGGAGCGCATCAACTTTGATTGACTTCATCCATAGACCTTGCTTCGGGGGAGGAAAGCAATAAGATGATTACCGTCGACGGGTGTGTCATTTGCGAGGGTGAGCTTCGTGTGCGCGCAACCGGCCTAGTGGCGCCATTTTTGGCGCAACGAATCTGGAATAGGAAGGCGTTTTCAATCAAAATCGTGAAATGCAGCAGTTGCGGGTTTGAGTTTTTCAATCCGCGCCTTGAAGCGCATGAAGCGAAGCTGCTCTATGAGGAGTACCGGGGTGCACGTTATCAGCAAATGCGATTTCAGCATGAGCCTTGGTATACAGAAGCCTTGAACAAAGGACTCAGCAACGAAACCCTCATGGCCAGCCGGAGACATTTGCTGGATTCAATTCTTAGCGAACATACGGTAATGGCCAACATTAACAGTGTTTTGGATTTTGGAGGCGATCAGGGGCAGCTGATTCAGGATTTGCCCGTCGCCGAGAAATATGTGTACGACATCTCAGGCGTCGAGAAGCGGCCAGGCATTGTAGGACTCACTCATTTCGCCGAATGTCTGACGCGGTGCTACGACTTGATCGTCTGTAGCAACGTCCTTGAGCACGTATCCTTTCCACGAGATCTTGTGTCACAGATGCGGCAACTCGCCCATCCTGGTACGCTTCTTTATCTAGATGTCCCGCTGGAATCCCCTTTTTCTTTCACTTCGATCGCCAAGCGGCTGGCCCAGATTCTGATAGTTTGCCTTGCCCGAGTCCGCGACGCTTTGTCAGTGCTCAGGCCAAGTGCTTTTTACCTGATGCACGAGCACATTAATTTTTTTGAGGCGCGGTCTCTCGCCAATCTGGCTGAGCGCCTCGATTTCCAGGTTGTTGGGGTTGGTCGCTATGACATGAAGGGGCCACTCTTGGGCGGTGCCTGCGTTTGGTGTCTTGCGCGATTGAAGTAAGAACACGCCGCGTCCACTGTTTGATGGAGCCACGTCCGTCAGATAGCGGCAAATCCAGAGGCCAATTTACGGTTACTATCGTCAACGGTCCATGTCTGATCGTTATATCCATCGTCCGGCCCAAGGCAGTAGAATGACACTCAAGCTGCTGGAACCGCAAAATCAGGGCAAGGGGAATTTATTTTTTATGCCGGGCGTTGATGTTTCCAGATTCTTTCTGACATCCGCAGCGACCATAGAGGATGCCATTACCGCGATCGATAGGAGTGGCCGTGTCAGTCTGGCTCTGATGGTCGACGGACACCATCGCCTCATCAACACCATAAGTGATGGCGATGTGCGACGCGGCCTTCTCGCAGGCCTTCGGCTAACAGATCCTGCTGAAAAACTGTTGCCCATCAAGGCCCAGACTCCCTATCCAGCTCCTATTTCGGCGCGGGCCGGCACGGACTCCGCTACACTGCTTGGACTTATGCAGGCCCGATCCGTACGGCAAATTCCACTTCTCGACTCTAGTGGACGGGTGGTTGATATTGCGCTGCTGAGAGACCTTTTGCCATCTGCTACAGAGACTTTTCGTGCTGTGGTCATGGCTGGCGGACAAGGCTCTCGTCTCCGGCCACTGACAGTGGCGCTGCCGAAGCCCATGCTGCTGGTCGGCGGACGTCCGGTAATGGAGCGCATCATCGACCAGTTGCGTGCGGTCGGCGTATCGCAAGTGGAGATTACAACCCACCACAATGCCGACAAAATTGTCGAGCACTTCGGCGGCGGTGAAGCATTCGGGGTCAAGATCAGCTATGTCAACGAGGAGTCGCCGCTCGGTACGGCAGGCTTCCTGGGCCTGATCGAACGGCCACAAGAGCCTTTACTGGTAATCAATGGCGACATCGTGACCCAGATGAACTTCCGTAAGATGTTTGCTTACCATCGCGAGCAAAACGCAGAAATGACAGTCGCGGTCCGGCGATACGATTTTCAGGTTCCCTACGGGGTCGTAGAGTGCGGGGGCTCGCGCGTGACCCGTCTGGAAGAGAAGCCCATGATCGAGTTCTTCGTCAATGCCGGCATTTATCTTATCGAGCCTTCCGTATTCAATGTGGTTCAGCCACGACAACATCTGAATATGACTGAACTGATCCAAAAGCTCCTTGCTTGCGGACGCCCTGTCGCCAGTTTTCCTGTGTGCGAATATTGGTTGGATATCGGCCAATTGGCGGACTATGAACGCGCTCAAACAGATGCCGCGAATGGCATATTGGATCCGATTCCACGCACAGAGGTCTCCTAGTTCAATGGTCAAGCTTTCCGATTATGTCGTTCAATTCATGGTTGATCGCGGCATTCATGATGTCTTTCTGGCATCTGGGGGCGGCATCATGCACCTTTTGGATTCCGTCGGCCGGAACCCAGGCATCACTTATTACTGCAACTACCACGAACAGGCTTGTGCCGTAGCCGCCGAAGGACATGCGCGCATGACCGGGCGCATCGCCGCTTGCATGGCCACCACTGGCCCGGGCGCCGTAAACGCGCTCTCCGGAATTGTTGCCGCCTGGGTGGATTCGGTGCCGCTTTTCGTCTTGTCCGGGCAAGTGCGAACGGACTTGATTGCCGACTATTCCAAAGTTCGTCAGGTAGGGCCGCAGGAAGGGAACGTGATCGCTATGGCGAAGCCGGTGACGAAATATGCGGTATCGGTGCGCGATCCCCAGACCATTCGTTATGCGATGGAACGCGCATTTTACGAAGCCAGTACCGGCCGGCCGGGCCCCGTCTGGATCGAACTCCCTCTCGATATTCAGGCAGCAGCGGTGGATGAGACACAACTTGAAGGCTTTGCGCCCGCCGAGCCCCAAAAAGACGTCTGCGGGGAAGAGCTCGCTGCCCAGGTTGCGCTTGTCCTTGAGGAGTTGCGGCTCGCGAAACGCCCGGTTATTGTTCCGGGAAATGGCATTCACTATTCTGGTTCGCGAGATCTCCTGCGCGAGTTCGTTAAACGCACCAACACTCCCGTGATTCTTCCCCTGACGGCCAAGGACCTGTTTGAGGAATCGCATCCTCTCCAGCTTGGCGTTTTCGGCGGAACAGGACAGCGGCGCGCTAATTTCGCTATTCAGAACAGCGACTGCCTGATCACTCTGGCCGCAGGTCTGAATGTGCAAAAGATTGGTTTCAATCTGGCAGGCTTCGCGCCCAAAGCAAAGAAAATCGTTGTCGATATCGACACGGGCCAGCTCTTTCACCAGATCTTCAAGCCTGATATCTCTATCCCTGCAGACGTTCGCGGGTTCCTGCAGGAATCCCTCCGGCAATTGACAGGGCACACTATTGCACCAAAGCAGCGCTGGCTGGCTGCATGCGACACGTGGAAATCCCGATATCCGGTAATGGTTCCTGAATATTACGCGGATGAGGAACACGTCAACACGTACCGTTTCATGGATGCTTTGTCCAACCATCTGACTTCCGGCGACGCGCTTGTGACCGGCAACGGAACCGACGTTGTCAGTTACTATCAGGCTTTTCGAGTTTCCTCCGGACAGCGAACCATCAATACTGGGTGGGGCTCCATGGGCTGGGACCTTCCCAATGCTATTGGAATCTGCATTGCGAACAAGAAAGGCCGGACTGTCTGCGTGACCGGCGACGGCAGCATTCAATGGAACATCCAGGAATTGTTGACAATCCGTCGGTACGATCTGCCGCTTAAGATTTTTGTCTTCAACAATCGTGGGTACACGTGCATACGCTCGACGCAGACCAATTTTTTCAACGGAAGATTTGTGGGGTCAGACCCTGGTTC
>Ga0137392_10002113_pt1 | contig 11858 bp, 8 predicted proteins | sample 15con2h34AmetaG_FD_101394 | JGI IMG/M metagenome (GOLD analysis project Ga0137392, IMG submission 101394) | Vadose zone soil microbial communities from Angelo Coast Range Reserve, California, USA - 15con2h3.4A metaG | ecosystem: Environmental > Terrestrial > Soil > Vadose zone > Saprolite... | reverse complement strand
GAGAAAAGACGGCCTCAGCCAGCGTGATGCTAGCCGATAATCTCCGGGCAAATGCCGCAAATCGCCAAAAGGCCGTTCATGGCGTGGCACAATGGTCACACGCGGCGTCGCCGTCAAGAGGTTCCTCAAAATTCCGTAGCGTCGGCGCCCCGACTCTGGCATAGGCGTAACTCTCGCTTGCAACAAAGCGCCATCTCGTTCGTTAAGACTTCGTGTACGGAATCGGACCAAAATAGGTTCGTCCTCAACCATTCTGATGCGGTTTGGTCATGCGTAAGCTCATTGCACCCTTGGCGATTGTCGTTCTGGTGATTGTCGGTCTAACGGGTTTGGCCCTCCCGGCCGGCGCCGAAACCAAGATCTTCATTGTGGAAAATCAGCCCGACGGCTACGGCATCGATCAATGTCTGGCGAGCGGGGCGAATTGCGGCAAGCCGATGGCGAGCGCCTACTGCCAGTCGCGCAAATACGGCCAGGTGTTGTCGTTCCGCAAGGCCGAGCCGGACGAGATCACCGGCGGCGGAGCCTCCGCCGACGCCACCTGTCACACCCGCGGCTGCGTCGACTTCGTCGCGATCGAGTGCATCAGATAGCAGATGACAGAGATCAGATGACAGATGACAGAGGGCGCCCCCTCTGACATTAATTGTCTCTCATCCGACATCTGTCATCCGTCATGAAACTGTATTCCTATTTTCGCTCGTCGGCGGCCTATCGCACGCGCATTGCGCTCAACCTCAAGGGCATCGCGTTCGAGACCGTGCCTGTTCACCTGACCCGGAACGGCGGCCAGCAGCATGGGGCGGAATTTCTTGCTTTGAATCCGCAGAGGCGGGTACCGGCGCTGGCGCTGGACGCCGGCGAAGTGTTGCTGCAGTCGCTCGCCATCATGGAATATCTCGACGAGGTCTATCCCGACCCGCCGCTGCTGCCGACGGACCCGATCGAGCGGGCGCGCGTGCGGGCGGTGGCGCAGATCATTGCCTGCGACATCCACCCGCTCAATAATCTCGGCCCGCTCAGTTATCTGCGCCACACCCTCAAGGCCGACCAGAGCGCGATCCAGGAATGGTACCGGCACTGGATCATCACCGGCTTCGCAGCGGTCGAAGCGCTGATAAAGCCCGCGCCCTATGCGTTCGGGCGCCACGTGACGGTCGCGGATATCTGCATCGTGCCCCAGGTCGCCAATGCCCGGCGCTTCAACGTGCCGCTTGATCGCTTTCCCGGCGTCGTCGCCGTCGACGCTGCAGCCGCCAAGCTTTCCGCGTTCGACGCCGCGCGCCCGGACCTTCAGCCGGATGCCGAGTAGCGGGCGACGTCCGGATCTCGTCCGCGTCGTCCTGTGGATGACGGGCGCGCTGTTGTCGTTCTCCGCCATGGCGGTGTCGATCCGGGCGCTCGCGGGCACGCTGCGCATCATGGAGATACTGGCGATCCGCAACGGCGGCGGATTGGCGATCCTGCTGGCGGTGGGTGCGTTCAACCCGGCGCACTTACGCGCGCTCTCGGCGCGGCGCCTGGCATTGCATGTGACGCGCAACACCATCCATTTCGGCTCGCAATTCCTGTGGGCCATGGGCATCACGCTGCTGCCGCTTGCGACCGTGTTCGCCCTCGAATTCACCATGCCGGCTCACACGGCGCTGCTGGCCGCCATGTTTCTCGGCGAGCGCCTGACGCCGAGCCGCATCGGCGTGGTGATCTTTGGCTTTCTCGGCGTATTGGTGATCCTGCGGCCTGGCCTGGAGAGCTTCCAACCGGCGGCTTTTCTCGTCCTCGGCGCGGCCTTCGGCTACGCGGTATCGTTGACGCAGACCAAAGCGCTTACCTCGACCGAGACCACCTTTGCGATCCTGTTGTGGATGAACGTGGTCCAGTTGCCGCTGGCGATGCTCGGCAGCGATCCGCGCTCCTACTTTGCCCTTGGCGTGGCCGATCTCATGCCGATCTGCGCCGTCGCGCTGTCGGGCCTCGCCTCCCATTTCTGCCTGGCCCAAGCGTTCCGCAGCGGCGACGCGAGCCTGGTGGTGCCGCTGGATTTCATGCGGATCCCGCTGATCGCGGTGGTCGGCTGGTGGCTTTACGGCGAATCGCTCGACGCCTACGTGTTTCTTGGCGCGGGCCTGATCGTGCTCGGCGTGCTGTGGAACCTGCGCGCGGAGGCGGCACGAAAGACCGGAATCGCAAAATAAGGCAGCAGCTTGGCAGGGATTGGCGGCGCCGGACCGCGACACCAAATGGGCTTCCCACTGGGTCGAACAAGGCTTAAAAACAACACTCATTTGGTACGGCGCTTGCGAGCGACGGAAGAAATGCGGCGACCTCTCCCGCAACCGGGGAGGAGGTAAAGGCCGAGGAGATTATACTGGCCTTAAGGAAAGCCTTGCGGCTGGACCGGTAGGAGCGACAATGATGGTAACCGTCCCGCGCCGGATTGCGTGCGCTGCGTTGCTGATGCTCGCCCTGCCGGCCGCTGCAGCCGCACAAGTTGTCTATCCACAAGGCGGGTATTCGCAACCCGCCCCGCCCGCGGGCGCCGCGGCGGGCCCGGTTTGCGGGCGGCTCGAGGCGCAGCTAGCCGCCATCGACCGCGGCGTTGGCGCCGACCCGGCGCGCGCCGAACAGACCCGCCGTATCGAGGAGACCTTGAACAAGCAACAGGCGGAACTCGATCGCACCCAGGCGGAATGGCAACGGCTCGGCTGCCAGACGCCGAGCCTGTTTTCCATCTTTGCTAATCAGTCGCCGCGATGCGGACCACTCAACAGCCAGATTGGTCAGATGCGCGCGGGCATCGATCGCACTATGGCGGATCTGCAACGCTCGCGCCACGGCGCCGACGACGAAATGCAGCGTCAGGCGGTCATCGGCGCGCTGGCGCAGAACAATTGCGGTCCGCAGTATGTCGCCGCGGCCCCGCAGCAGAAGGGGTTTTTTGAAACGCTGTTCGGCGGTCTTGGCAATCCGGGCGGAGCTGTCCCGCCCGGGACAGTGGACCCCCAGCTTGGCGGCAACGGCTACCGGACCCTCTGCGTGCGCACCTGCGACGGATATTATTTCCCGATTTCATTCTCGACGGCGCCCACGCGCTTCGCCGAAGACGAACAGACTTGCCAGAAGCTGTGCCCCGCCACCGAAGCTGTGCTGTATTCCCATCGCAATCCCGGCGAGGACGTCGCTCAGGCGGTCGCCAGCAACGGCCGCGTCTATAAGGACCTGCCGAACGCCTTCCGCTACCGGCGCGAATTCACCGCATCCTGCAGCTGCAAGCAACCAGGGCAGACCTGGGCCGAAGCGCTGGGACAAACCAAGGATTCGACGATCGAGCGGGGCGATATCGTGGTCACCGAGGAGCGGGCGAAGGCTCTATCCCAGCCGCGCACCGAAAACCCAAATCGCGCCTCAGCGCGCCCGGAGGCCCGCAAGCCGACCGGAAACCTGCCCGTCGCTGCCCCCCCTGACTCACCTGCGTCCGAACCCGGCAAGCGCACGGTGCGCACGGTCGGGCCGACATTCATTCCGGCTCAGTGACAGGGCTCCTTAGAGCGGGTTTTGATCGTTCAGCCATACACCGGTGTCGTCGCCGGGCTTGTCCCGGCGACCCCGAACGTTGAGGCACGGAGCAGGAATAATCGGGGTGGCCGGGACGAGCCCGGCCACGACCGGGGAGAGAGGCAAGTGCCAGCGAAACAGTCTGACCCACCAGGGTGATTCAAACCCGATCCGGGCCTTTATGGACTTAATGATTTCGCCGAACATATCGTTGGGAGCATTTCCATTTGGCTTGAAAACGACATGCCGGCAGTCCTGGGAATAAGACAGCTTTGGATTTCGTTCGATCTGATACGTCACCTTGTCGAAAACACCGATATCCTTAAGCACGATTTCGAGGTTGACGTGAAGATTCCCGGTCAATTTATATGCCTTGAGGATATCGAGAACGGCATCATGGGCGCGGGATCTGGATAGATCGAGCGCACATGACAGCGACGCGGATCGCGTCGCGGGATGCTCCGACCGCCCCATAATGCATTTCGTTCCAGTTCGCAATTCGCTGTCGGCAGACGACCGGGAGATCGTCTTCGGCACTGGCATGGCGATATGTGGCGTTGCCTGAAGGGTCGCGGCAGTCATCGTCGGCTCTCCTCAGCGTTGAGGTCTTGCGGGATGCCTTCCGGTCGGGCTGTGGCGAGCAGTGCGATGCATCGGACTTAAAGCCTACGGCCCGGCGCGGGACATCCCCGACGCCGCCGATGTGCGCACGAGCGCATATAAATTCGAGAGAGATCAAGCAGGAGTTTCATAAGAACGGCATAGTGATGAGGCCCGCGAAATAATCGGCCGGTATTTTCTTGCGGACGCCAATCTTTATGAGATTCCTATATTGCGGGTCGCCGATCCCTCTCGAAGACTTATGCGACAAGTGGCACTTCATGGTACCCGCGCGGGTTCCCGAACCTGAACCGGCTCACCGCATTGGTGTGCAGGCACATGCTTGCTTAGGCGGTGCAGCGGGGCGCCGCAGGGAGCACCGAAATGCTGGACATCATCATGCTGGCCATTGGCCTCGGCTTCCTTGCGCTATCCGTCGGCTACGCGATGGCTTGCGATCAGCTCTAAGGGGGACGCTATGATCTTCGACTATTCACTCGCCGGCTTCGTGTCGGCCGGGCTGCTGTTCTACCTCACCTACGCCCTGCTGCGACCTGAGCGGTTCTAGGAGTGCGTTCCGGTGAGATCGAATCGCCGTGCCACCGTCATGCCCGCGCTTGTCGCGGGCATCCACGTCTTTCTTGCCGCAGCTCCGCAAGCAAGACGTGGATGGCCGGGACAAGCCCGGCCATGACTCCGGAGATCGGAACCCCCTCTAAGCCGCGCCCTGAACAGCGCCAAAAGGCACGACAATGACAATCATCGGCTGGATCCAAATCTTGCTCTACTGCGCGATCGTGGTCGCGCTCGTAAAGCCGCTCGGCTGGTACATGACGCGCGTTTTCAACGGCGAACATACCTTCTTGTCGCCGGTGTTACGCCCGATCGAAAGAGCGCTCTACTGGGCCGGCGGGGTCGACGAAAGGCGCGAGCAGCACTGGCTCTCCTACACGGTTGCCATGCTTTTCTTCCATGTGGGCGGTTTCCTCATTCTATACGTGCTGATGCGCGCGCAGGCGATGCTGCCATTCAATCCGGCGGGACAGTCGGCCGTCGCTGAAGATTTGTCGTTCAATACCGCCGTGAGCTTCATCACGAACACCAACTGGCAGAACTACGGCGGCGAAAGCACCATGTCCTATCTGGTGCAGATGGCGGGCCTGACGCACCAGAATTTCCTCTCGGCGGCGACCGGCATCGTGCTGGCAATGGCACTCATCCGCGGCTTCGCGCGTACGTCGGCAAGGACCGTCGGGAACTTCTGGGTCGATATCACGCGATGCACGCTCTACATCCTCCTCCCCATCTGCATTGCGTATGCGCTGTTCCTGGTCTGGCAAGGCATTCCGCAGACGCTCGGTCCTTATGTGGAAGCGACCACCCTCGAAGGGGCAAAGCAGACCATTGCGGTGGGCCCGGTCGCGTCGCAAGTCGCCATCAAGATGCTCGGCACCAATGGTGGCGGTTTCTTCAATGCCAATGCCTCCCATCCATTTGAGAATCCGACGGCGCTGTCGAACTTCGTGCAGATGGTCTCCATCTTCGCCATCGGCGCGGCCCTCACCAATGTGTTTGGCCGCATGGTCGGCAACGAGCGCCAGGGGTGGGCGATTCTGGCGGCGATGGGAACGCTGTTTATTGCCGGAGTCGTGGTGTGCTACGCGGCCGAGGCCGCAGGCACGCCGCTTCTCGACGCGCTCGGATTGACCGGCGGCAACATGGAGGGCAAGGAGGTCCGCTTCGGAATTGTTGCGTCGGCCTTGTTCGCCGTCATCACCACCGCCGCCTCCTGTGGCGCTGTCAACGCCATGCATGACTCGTTCACGGCGCTCGGCGGCATGATTCCGCTCATCAACATCCAGCTCGGCGAGATCATCGTCGGCGGTGTCGGCGCCGGCCTCTATGGCATGCTGCTGTTCGTCATCATCGCGATCTTCGTCGCCGGCCTCATGGTGGGCCGCACGCCCGAATACGTCGGCAAGAAGATCGAGGCGAAGGAGGTCAAGATGGCGATGCTGGCCATCCTGGTCCTCCCGCTGATGTATCTCGGCTGGACCGCGGTCGCCACTGTGGTGCCGTCCGCGGTTGCCGCCACCAACAACCCGGGGCCGCACGGTTTCTCGGAGATCCTCTATCTCTACACTTCGAGCACCGGCAACAACGGATCGGCGTTCGCCGGCATCTCCGCCAACACGATGTTTTACAATCTCACGGGGGCTGTCGCGATGTTCGTCGGCCGCTTCTGGATGATTATCCCGGCAATGGCGATCGCCGGCTCGCTCGCGGCCAAGAAGACGGTGCCGGCCTCAGCCGGAACCTTCCCGACGACGGGAGGCCTGTTCGTCGGCCTTGTCGTGGGCGTGATCGTGATCATCGGCGGCCTCACCTTCTTTCCGGCGCTCTCACTGGGGCCGATCGTTGAGCATCTTGCGATGCTTGCCAAAACAACGTTCTGAGCCAACGGTCTAAGTCATCACGTCGGAGCCATTTCCATGAAAACCTCGTATATCCGCAAGCAGATGCCGGTATCGGCGCTCTTCGATCCCAAGATCCTGCTTCCGGCCATCGGATCAGCATTCACAAAGCTCGATCCGCGGACTTTGATCAAGAATCCCGTCATGTTCGTGCTCGAGGTTGTATCGGCGCTGACGACGGTCATCTTGCTGCGCGATCTTGTCACGGGGGGCGGCCAGATCGGCTTTGAATTCCAGATCGTGGTGTGGCTGTGGTTCACGGTTCTGTTCGCGAACTTCTCCGAGGCGATTGCGGAAGGTCGCGGCAAAGCCCAAGCTGATTCGCTTCGCAAGACGCGCACGGAGACCCAGGCCAAGCTGCTGACCGGACCCAGCCGGAGCAACTACAAGACCGTCCCAGGCACCAGTCTGAAAGTCGGCGACGTGGTCATCGTCGAGGCCGGCGATACCATCCCGTCGGACGGCGAAGTGATCGAGGGTATCGCTTCGGTGAACGAGGCGGCTATCACTGGCGAATCCGCGCCGGTTATCCGCGAATCGGGCGGCGACCGTTCCGCCGTAACGGGGGGCACCCAGGTGCTGTCCGACTGGATCAAGGTGCGCATCAGTGCGGCTCAGGGGTCGACCTTTCTCGACCGCATGATCAAGCTGGTCGAAGGCGCCGAGCGTCAGAAGACGCCGAATGAGATTGCGCTGAACATTCTGCTGGTCGGCCTCACCATCATCTTCGTTTTTGCGACGGCGACGATCCCGAGTTACGTGGCCTATGCCGAAGGCACGGTTTCGGTCGTTATCCTCGTGGCGCTCTTCGTCACGCTGATCCCGACAACGATCGGCGCGCTGCTTTCGGCCATCGGCATCGCCGGCATGGACCGCCTGGTGCGCTTCAATGTGCTCGCCATGTCGGGGCGGGCCGTCGAGGCGGCAGGCGATGTCGATACGCTGCTCCTCGACAAGACCGGCACCATTACGCTCGGCAATCGCCAGGCGACCGAGTTCAAACCCATGCGCGGCGTCACTGAACAGGAGTTGGCGGATGCCGCCCAACTGGCGTCGCTCGCCGACGAGACCCCCGAGGGCCGTTCCGTTGTGGTGCTCGCAAAGGAGAAATACGGCATCCGCGGGCGCGACCTCGCGGAGATCGGCGCCAACTTCATTCCATTCACAGCCCAGAGCCGCATGAGCGGCGTCGAGGCTGGCAATTCGTGGGTGCGCAAGGGCGCAGTCGACTCGATCCTTAGTTTCCTGAACGCTCCGGTGGCTTCGGCCGGCCCTTCCGCTGCCGTTCGGGCATTGCAGCCGGCCGTCAGCACCGAACAAGTACGGGAGATCAATGCAATAGCCGACGCCATCGCCAAGTCCGGCGGCACGCCGCTTGCGGTGTCGAAGGACGGTCGACTGCTCGGCGTCATTCACCTCAAGGACATCGTCAAGGGCGGCATCCGTGAACGCTTTGCGGAGCTGCGTCGTATGGGCATTCGCACCATCATGATCACCGGCGACAACCCAATGACCGCTGCCGCCATTGCGGCTGAGGCCGGCGTCGACGATTTTCTCGCCCAGGCGACCCCGGAAGACAAGCTACAGCTCATTCGCGATGAGCAGGCCAAGGGAAAGCTGGTAGCGATGTGCGGCGACGGCACCAATGATGCGCCTGCGCTGGCGCAGGCCGATGTCGGCGTCGCCATGAACACCGGCACCGTTGCGGCGCGGGAGGCCGGCAACATGGTCGACCTCGACTCGAACCCGACCAAGCTGATCGAAATCGTCGAGATCGGCAAGCAGCTGCTGATGACGCGCGGCGCGTTGACCACGTTCTCGATCGCCAACGATGTAGCGAAGTATTTCGCCATTATCCCGGCGATGTTCCTCGCCTTCTATCCCCAGCTCGGGGCGCTGAACATCATGAAACTGTCGACCCCGCAAAGCGCGATCCTTTCGGCGATCATCTTCAATGCATTGATCATCATCGCGCTGATCCCGCTCGCGCTCAAAGGCGTCGCCTATCGTCCGATCGGCGCCGGGCCGCTCTTGCGCCGGAACCTGCTGATCTACGGTCTTGGCGGCGTGATTATTCCGTTTATCGGCATCAAGGCCATCGATCTCGCGGTTACGGCCCTGCACCTTGCCTAAAGGAGAATACCCATGCTGCGAGAAATTCGTCCGGCCATCGTCCTTGTTATCGCTCTGACGCTGATCACAGGCGTGGTTTATCCGTTCGCCATAACCGGCATCGCTCAGGTGATCTTCCCCGATAAGGCGCAGGGCAGCCTTTTGGAGCGCGACGGCAAGGTGGTTGGATCAGCCCTGATCGGCCAAGAGTTCACGAGCGAGGCGTATTTCCATGGCCGGCCGTCGGCGACGACCGCCCCGGACCCGAACGACCCCACCAAGACTGTTCCGGCTCCCTACAACGCGGCAAATTCCGGGGGCTCGAATCTCGGGCCTACCAACAAGTCGCTGATCGAGCGCGTCCAGGGCGACATTGAAAAGCTGAAACAGGAAAACCCTTCGGCTCAAGTCCCAGCCGATCTCGTGACCACGTCCGGCAGCGGGCTTGATCCGCATATCTCGCCGGAAGCGGCCCTGTTTCAGGTCCCTCGGGTTGCAAAGGCCCGCGATTTGCCTGAAAATCGGCTCCGCCAGCTTGTCGCTGAAAACACGAGCGACCGCTTCGTCGGTCTCCTCGGCGAGCCCCGCGTCAATGTGCTCGAACTCAATTTGGCGCTCGACAGAGTGGCGGCACGTTAGAGCAGGTTTTAGGTTGACTTCTCATACGCGGGCTTGACCCGCGTATCCATCCATTCGTAAAAAGTGCTTTGCTCTCGATGGATCGCCGGGTTAAGCCGGCGATGACGGCAGTCGAAAACGTGACTATATTATAATCGAAAAATGCTCTAGTTCCCTTGGGTCTCGTGTAAAAAGTTGATGGCTGATGGCCAATCAGCGGCGCAAACCTGAACAACGCCCCTCACCGGAGGCGCTGCTTGAGGCTGCCCGGCGGGAGGAGGGACGTGTCGGCAAGCTCCGAATCTTTGTCGGCGCGGCGCCTGGGGTCGGCAAGACCTACGAGATGCTGCAGAGCGCACGCGCCAGGAGAAAAGACGGCTATGACGTCGTTATCGGAGTGGTTGAGACCCATGGCCGCAAAGAAACAGAAGCGCTGCTGGAGGGTCTGGAAACCGTACCCCGCCAGCGCGTCGAGTATCGAGGTCAGTTGCTGGAGGAGATGGACCTCGATGCCATCATCGCCCGCCACCCGCAGATCGTTCTGGTCGACGAACTCGCCCATACCAATGCCCCCGGCAGCCGTCACCCGAAGCGGTATCTCGACGTCGAAGAGCTGTTGAGCCACGGCATCGACGTCTATTCCACGGTGAATATTCAACACATTGAAAGCTTGAATGATGTTGTCGCCCAGATCACCCATGTCCGCGTGCGTGAGACCGTGCCGGACTCGGTATTCGACCGGGCGGATGCCGTCGAACTGGTCGATCTCCCGCCGGGCGATCTGATCCAACGTCTCAAAGAGGGGAAGGTCTACGTCCCCCGGCAGGCGGAACGCGCACTCGAGCATTTTTTCTCTCCTGCCAATCTGACGGCGCTTCGCGAGCTTGCCCTCCGCCGGACGGCGGATCGGGTTGATGAGCAATTGCTCACTCAAATGCAGGCCGGAGCTATTCCGGGGCCCTGGGCCGCGGGTGAGCGCATCCTCGTCTGCGTGAGCGAGGACCCACGTGCCGCGGGGCTCGTGCGATACGCCAAACGGCTGGCCGACCGGCTGCATGGCCCATGGACCGCCCTTTACGTGGAAGGCCGGCGCAGCTTGCAGTACACCGAGGAGGAACGTGATCGCATCGCCGATACGCTTCGTCTCGCCGAATCGCTTGGCGGAGAGGCGGTTACGATCCCAAGTGCCGAGCGCAAGATTGCCGACGATGTGATTAGTTACGCGGAATCTCACAACGTCACCCATATCATTATCGGGAAATCGAGCCGTTCGCGCTGGTTTGAGATTCTTCACGGCTCCGTCGTGCACGAATTGGTGCGCCGATCCGGCAACATCAGCGTGCACGTGATTGCCGGCGACGCCGTCGGCGGCGAACCGATCCCGAAAAAGACGGTGCGGACCGCCGACGGCGCCGAGGCCTTCGATCTGCGGCGCTATATCGTGGCGCTGGCGGTCGTTGCGGTGGCGCTCGGTGTCGGTGAAGCAATCGAGCCGTGGCTCGGCATCGAAAATGTGGATCTCGTGTTCCTTACTGCGGTGGTCGGCGTAGCGGTTCGCTATGGATTGTTGCCATCGCTGGTTGCGAGCGTTGCGGCATCGCTGTGCTACAATTTCTTCTTCCTGCCGCCAATCTATACATTCACGATCACCGACCCGACGAATGTTGTGGCGTTTTTTTTCTTCATCGTCATGGCGGTTATCGTGTCCAATGTGGCGGCGCGCGTGCGCACTCAGGCGGTCGCAGCGGTGAGCCGGGCGCGCACCACCGAGTCGCTCTACACGTTCAGCCGCAAGCTTGCCGGAGCAGGCACGCTCGACGACGTGCTTTGGGCGACTGCGTATCAGGCGGCGTTGATGCTCAAGGTTCGCGTCGTTCTCTTGTTGCCGGAGAATGATGCGATTGCCGTCAAGGCCGGTTATCCGCCGGAGGATACCCTTGATGAGGCCGATTTGGCTGCCGCCAGATGGGCGTGGCAAAGCGACCGGGCCGCCGGGCGCGGGTCGGACACGTTGCCGGGAGCAAAGCGCCTCTTCTTGCCTATGCATACGGGCCGTGGCGCCGTCGGGGTCGTAGGCCTCGATAGCGATAAATCCGGCCCTCTATTGACCCCGGACAGGCGGCGTCTGCTCGATGCATTGATGGATCAGGCGGCGCTCGCTATCGAACGGGTTCGTCTGGTCGAGGATCTCGACCGGGCGAAGCGAACAGTCGAAACGGATCGCTTGCGCTCGGCGCTGCTGACGTCGATCTCACATGACCTCAAGACGCCGCTCGCCGGAATCCTCGGGGCCGCAAGCGCCCTTCGCGGCCTTTCAGGTGCATTGGACGAACATGCGAAGTCCGATCTGGTCGCTACGATCATCGACGAAGCCGAGCGCCTCAACCGGTTCATCGCCAACTTGCTTGATATGACCAGGCTCGAATCGGGGGCCATCGTGCCGAATTCGGCTCTCCATGACCTTGGGGAGAGCGTCGGCAGCGCCCTCGAACGGACGAG
>Ga0137392_10002112_pt1 | contig 11859 bp, 9 predicted proteins | sample 15con2h34AmetaG_FD_101394 | JGI IMG/M metagenome (GOLD analysis project Ga0137392, IMG submission 101394) | Vadose zone soil microbial communities from Angelo Coast Range Reserve, California, USA - 15con2h3.4A metaG | ecosystem: Environmental > Terrestrial > Soil > Vadose zone > Saprolite... | reverse complement strand
CGGCGCCACGGTCATGATGGGTGTTTCTCCGGCGCCGGCAGATGGCAGATCCTTGCGATCGAGCAAGACGGCCTCGATTTCAGGAACATCGCGGAATCGTGGAACGCGATAGTTCGCGAAATGCGAATTCTTGATGCGGCCGTTTTCGAATTCGATGGCTTCGAAAAGCGCGCCGCCCAGACCTTGAATCATCGCGCCGACGACCTGGTTGCGCAGCCCGTCGGGATTGACGATGGCGCCGCATTCGAATGCTTCCACCAGGCGAACGACGTGCACGGCGCCAGATGTGCGGTCGACGGCGACTTCCGCACAGGTGACGACATAGCTGCCCTTTTCAAACCCGGCGGCAAGACCGAAACCCTGCCCTTTCTGCGATTTCTTTCGCGGCCAGCCGAAGGATTTCGCAGCAGCGTCCAGCACAGCGCGCAGACGCGAATCGGAAAGGTTCTTGCGGCGGAATTCGAGTGGGTCTAATTTTGCCGCTCGTGCCAGCGCATCCATGTGTGTTTCGCGAGCAAAATGATTCGCCGTGGCGGCCAGCCCGCGGTAGGAGCCGCTCCGCAATACGAGGGGAACTGGATGATATTCGGTTCGCTGATTGGGAACGTCGTAGGGAGTTTCGATTCCTGACGAACCGGAATGGTAGTTGTGAAATTCCCATGCAGTGAGCGTGCCGTCGCCTGCGAGGCCGCTCTTAACCTCGATGACGCCGGCGGGACGAAAATAGGCCCAGGTAAATTCTTCTTCGCGCGTCCAAACGATTTTCACGGGACGCCCAGCCGCGCGGGACAAGCGAGCGGCCTCCAGCGCGGCGTCGCTGGTGTGCTTTCCGCCATACGCGGAACCAGTGTCCGGCACGATCACGCGAACGCTGCTTTCGGGAATATGAAATACGGCAGCCAGGTCATCGCGGACAGCAAAGGGCCGCTGCGTTCCCGTCCAAACCGTCAAGTTCCCCGCGGTGAATTCGGCGACAGCAGCACGCGGTTCGAGTGGGGCGTGCGCGATATAAGCAACGGTGTACGTCGCATCCAAACGATGCGCGGCACTAGCGAGGCCGTCGTTCACGGAACCTTTCTGATTGCGATGGCGAGCTTCGGAACTGCTCGAGGCCTTTTCCTTGAGATACGCAAAGAGTTCTTCGTTCGAAATCTGCGGGACTTCTTTCCATTGGGCGCGAATCGCAGCAACGGCGTTTTGTGCTTCGCACTCGGTGGGCGCGGCTGCGCCAATGAAATCACCATCTCGGACGATCACCACGCCCACCATCGCTCTTGCGACGCTATCATCGCAAGAAAGGAGCGTTGCGCCGAACGACGGCGGGCGCAGGACTTTGCCATAGAGCATCCCGGCCGGGCGCAGATCCGGCGTGTACTGGTGACGACCGGTAACGAAGGCACGGCCATCGACCTTTGGAACCGGTTTGCCGGCAATTTTCCATTGCGCCGCCGGTGTGACGGGATCGTCCGCAGGCAGATTTTGTACCAGCGTCTTGCCGCGCGCGAGCTCGGCATATCGCAGCGATCGACCTGAAGCGGGATCACCGATTTTTGCACCAGCGGCGATTAGCCCCTCAGGTGCAACGTTCCATTCTTTCGCCGCAATGCCGATAAGCAAATCGCGCGCGGCGGCTGCCACACGGCGAAACTGTGGGGTCATCGTGGGCGTCGTTCGGCTGCCGAAGGTGCCGGCGTCAAACGGCGTGAGTGCCGTATCCCCCGCCACCATGCGCACGCTTTCGAAAGGGACGCGCAGCTCATCGGCGATGGTTTGCGCCAGGGAGGTGCGGATATTCTGGCCGATTTCGACTTTCCCAGTGAATCCTGTAACCGAGCCGTCTTCGCCGACGTGCAGCCAGGAGGTGATCCCTTTGGGGAGCTCTTGGCTGTGGAAAGAGCGCGGTCCGGGAGCCGTTTCCTGCATCGCGGAGGAATTTTTCGCAACGGCAAAAACGGTGATGCCCGCGCCGAGGAGTTTGAAAAAATCGCGGCGATCCAATTCGAAGTGATGGATGGGGGCGGCGCAGAATTCATAGCGCTCCGGTTCCAGGAAGAGATTGTTCGTGGAGTCGCTCACGGCCGACCCACTTGCATCGTTTTTGCGGCTTGATGCACCGCGTCAATGATGCGCGGATGCGTCCCGCAACGGCAGATATTCCCCTGCAGGAATTGGATAATTTCAGAGGATGTTGGATTGGGTTTCGCTTGCAGGAGCGCGACGCTGCTCATGATCATTCCTGGAGTGCAGAAAGCGCACTGGAAAGCGTCCGCGTCGAGAAAAGCCTGCTGCACGGGATGCAGGAGGCCTTCTTTTTCCAGCCCTTCGATAGTTGTAATTGATTTTCCCACTCCTGCGCTGACCGGGACCTGGCACGAACGGCGCGGCGCGCCTTCAATCAAGACGGTGCATGCGCCGCACTGTCCTTCTCCGCAGCCATACTTGGCACCGGTCAGGCCAAGTTCATCGCGCAGCACCGTCAACAGGGAGGTATCCGGAGGGTATTGAACGGGGAATCTCTTGCCGTTTACTTCGAGTTCGATCGGCGCCGGCATACTCCCTCCTTTTCTTCAACAAACCCTAGCACGTTTCGCGAGGCCACGCGAAGCGGATGTGAATGGAAGAGCCGCAGACCGGCGACTTCGCGAGCGAAGAAATCATTCTACGGGTTGAAGTGGCGGCACTATCGCAAAGTACACTAGAATAGATGCGGCACGCTTTGTCGGGGCGTAGCGCAGCCTGGTAGCGCGCCTGCCTTGGGCGCAGGAGGTCCCGAGTTCAAATCTCGGCGCCCCGACCAAGCTTTTCAAATACTTAGCCGAGCGATCCATTAGTTTTATCCGACCCGCTGTGCCCATTTTTGTGCCCGCTGCTTGTTCGCTAGCGGCCAACCGCTTCTGTTCTGCTGCCGGATGAACGCATCGCATGGTCATCGTTATTGAGGTGTGGCCCGGCATTGCGCTCAACGTCGGGAGATCAACTCCTGCCGCAACGTAACCGCTCGCGTTGCAAATGTGTGACGATTATGCCGTCGTCGGCATAACCGTCATTCCTTCGCCGTTGCCACTTTGCTGCGTTGGTATCGTCAGGGCATTGACCCCAACTGTCGGCTTATGCATCTCGCGACGTTCCTTGGTCACACCGATCCCAACTCGAGCGCAGTGTATTTGACCATCACCGAAGAGTTGTTGCAGGAGGCGAGCGAACGTTTTCGTCCCTTGGCGCCGAAGGGAGGTAGCCAATGAGCGGCATCGGTCAAATACTTTTCGCCTTTTTTGAAGACCACCTTAAGGTTCAGAAAGGGCTTCGGCCCGGATCGGTGCGCAGTTACCGGGACACGTTAGAGCTCTTCTTGGTTTATATCGCAACCGCCTGCCGGCGACCGATTACACGCCTAACACTTCCCGATCTGATTTCGGAACGAGTCCTGGAGTTCCTGGGCATGATTGAAGGCGCGCGCGGAAACCAAGTGCGAACCTGAAACCAGAGGCTCGCTGCCCTACACACGTTCTATCGCTATCTCGCCGTCCACTACACTGAGATGCTGGCCGAAGCAGAGCGAGTGGAGCTATTCCCATGAAGCGGAGTGGGAGAATCGATTGCCGCTTGGGAAAAAGTGCGCCCTCCACAGTCAAAGCTAACCGACTCCAAGACGGGAGAACTAGTGGACTTTCTTTTTCTCGAGGAAATGAGGCGCGTCAGCGTGCGTTATCTCGATAGTTCAATCATTCCTATGCTATGTCGAAAGGCTGGAATACCAATAAACGATGTGCGGGGAAGAATCACCAGCCATCGAGCACGTTCAACCATCGCCTCGCAATTATTCAATGCCAAAGAGCCGATGACTCTGTTTGAGCTCCAGGAGTGGCTGGGCCACAGCTCGCCAGAAGCAACTCAGCATTACGCCAAGATTACTCCGACCAAGCTAGCCAAGTCTTACGCGGATGCTGGCTACTTCGCGCGGAACCTTCGGGCCATCGAAGTGCTTGTCGATCAGGAGTCGGTTCGGAATGGCCGAGCTGTCACCGAACCGTGGAAGTTCTATGACCTCGGCCATGGCATGTGCGAAGTGCTCGTTCTATCTCCCAAAGGATTTCCGGTTTAGTCCTTACCGAGTAGCCTCTGCCTTAGCCAGCATCACAGCCGAGTTCCGCGCCGCCGCTTCGTAATACCGCACCATTCGTTGCGGTTCCTCCGCCTTATAAGGTGCCAGGTTATGCGCCCACCGAAACCCGATAGGTTGAAACCAAAGCTCCGCCTCCACTTTAAACGGTCCCGTTGCGCTCCCGGTCGCGACCACATACCGCACGGAGCTTCCGCTGTCCGTGAATCCCGGATCGTCGGCCGCGTCGCCTGTCACCGCGATATCCTTATTTGCAGTGGCCTTATCGAAGCCGTGTGGCAACAACCGATTGTCCTTCAAGTACCCGATTGCATGCAGCAGACCCGTTGTAACCTTGCCCTCCGAATCCTTCAGGATCGGTTCGTAAATTTCCACTTCCTGTGAACTCCGAATCTCCCGATAGTGCGGCTCGAACTTCAGAGGGTCTTCGTCGTTGTCGTTGCCCACAATCGACCCGTCCGGTTTGAGCGCACCCGACTCAAACACCACGCCGCCATTGCCATCCCTCACCACAAAATGTAGCCACGCGCGCCGCGAAGGATAAGCCGTAGGCAGCTTATGCCCCCCCAGATTCTCCACATGCACATCCACGGCAAGTCTATTCGACGTCGCATCCACCCGGGTAATTGTCACTTTCGCCGCTTGCGTCTTCAAAAACTCGCTCGTGCGCTTCATCGCCCGATCCATTTCCTCGGGCTGGGCCTCTGTCGCCAATTCGGCGCGATGGTCTTGCAGCATCCCCTCCATTACGAAATTCGATCCGACAAACACATGTCGGTGCACGCCCTCACGTGGCTGGCCGTATAGCGCCGTCACCTCCACAGCCTCGTTTACGACCGGCATATGACAGTCCTGGCAGGTCTGCTTGTTCGCGTAGTCGCTATGCTGCCACTCTTGGAACGGCATCTGCTCGGGGAACGTCGCCACCTTCTCGCCCTTCGGCCCAAGTGCCGCAGTGTAGAGCGTATGGCAGCTCCCGCAAAGACCCGCATCGCGCATGTGGTCCCCCCTGGTCGGGAGGTACGTCGCCGTCGAGGAGTGCATCACCGTCTTGTGCCCTTTGTCGATGTCGAACGGCCCATACTCGGGCCGCAGGTTCTGCTGAACCGGTTTCGCGATTACTACGTTTCCAACGAAAGTCGCCTCGGTCCCCAGCCCCGTCTTCGCAATCTGGTGGCAAACCGAGCAGGTCACCCCATCTGCTGCCGCGCCCCCATTGGGGAACTTCTTCAATGGAAGGCTCGCAAAGACCTTGGTGTGCTTCCCCGCATCCCGATCCGCCATCCGCACCGCGGGCATATGGCAGATCGAGCATTCGTCCTCGATCGCCTGCGTCGACTCCGGATGATCGATTGACTCCCGCCGCACGCTTCCTTGCCAATAGGGATCGCGGGCCGAGTTAGCCATAATGCTCGCGCTCCAATCGAATCCGATCGAAATATCCTCGCCCGCACTCGTCTTGAGCCCGTTATGGCAAGCCACACAGCGATCCGATGTTAGAAAAAAAGTCCCCGGAGGCGTCTTGTCGCCCTTCGCGTTCTCTGTCTGCGACTGACCGCGCAGCATTGCCGTACTCCCGATCGCTGCGAGCCCTAGAACAACCGCACTACCCCAACGGAGTCTCATCGCCAACCTTGCCATAACTTTCCATCCGCCCGGTCCCAGAGCAGATAGAACTGCACATGCGGCGTTCGCCCTGCTGTATTCGTGAGCGGCTCCCTCACTCCAAAACCTATCCGCACGTGTTGCCGCCTGCTTATGGTGATTTGCATTTCCGGCAGAATATCCCAAGTGGTTTTTGCCCCCGGCGCGAAATCACGTACCGCCAGAAACTCAACCATAGGCGAAAACAGCCGTCCCAGCATGTGGTCCTGAGCCATCGCCTGCCCTACCGCGACCCGCCAGTACATGCTGCGCGGAGCCACCTTCGTATCAAACGGCAGGTCCGCCCCCAACTGGGTTTGCAAAAACGTGTTCTCCTTGAACAGCTGATCGAACGCCGCAAAGGGCTCGAACTGCGCGGTCCCCGCACCGAACCCTCGCTTGCTGTCCCCGGTCGGCAGCAAAAAACCGCCCTGCAGACTTAGGATTGAACCAGTCCGCAGACTGGAAAACATCTCGCGCTTCAGCGCCAGCGTAATGTCTCCAAACCCCGCCGTCCAGTTGTGCGCCTGGTCCGCATAGTTCACCGGAACATCGGTTTCAAGCTGCGTCCGTGCGTCAATGATCGTTCGTTCATCAATGATGTCCGTAGTCCACGACGGCACCCCCGAAGCACTCGCCGCCGTGGTAATCAGAATCTCGTTCTCTGGAAACGCCTTCTCCGTAACCAGGGCCTTTGGCAAATTCAATTCACCTAGCGGAAAGTGATGGACATTCTTGCAAAGGCTGCGCATGTACGCGATCACATCGTTGATCTCCGCGTCCGTCAGCAGATCCCCGAACGCAGGCATAATCTGCGAGAACCCACGCGATGGCCCGCCATGCGTGATCACTGCCTTCCAGGCGCTGTTCGGCTCAGGCGTCGTGCCAGCGCAGTCCGTAAATTGCGGAAACGTATCGGGCCGCTTGAAAACCGTATTCGCCATGGGAGCACCCTTCCCCTCGCTCCCGTGACACGCAATGCAGCCGCCGTTGTAAATCTTCTGTCCATTCTTCACATTCGGAGGTTTCGCATAGTGGATCGTCTGTGCGGAAAGAAGTAAAGGGAGACCAAAAAGCGCGACAAGCCACACGAGGCGTGCGCCCGCCGATCCCGTCAGAAACCCTAGGGGGAATCTGCGCACTGGTGATTTGGGGACGGCATTCAAGTGCCGGGCCTCCTTCAGTGCCGCAACTCTGTCGCCAACCGCGGTTGCCTCGTATCTCATTCGCCCTCCGCCTTCTTACACTTCGATGCTCAGAAAAGGCTATGCAGACCGAAAGTTACTCGCCCTGCCCACTTTCAAGAACTGCCAATCATCACTCCAGTCCCAAGGACCAAGGCTCCTCCCAGCGCCACCTGCGTTGCAGCCGACATGATTGGCGTCTCCATGTATCGATGTCGAATCCAGATGATTACAGCGAGTTCAACTGGAACAACGAGAAAAGCTATCGTCATCCCTGCGTGGAACCTTGGGATCAGGAAAGGCAAGGTATGGCCGATCCCACCGAGAGCTGTTATGGCACCGCAGACCAACCTGGCGGCGGCTACGTCAGTTCGAATAGTCGCATGCGGCTTTCCAAACGTCGCCTTGGCGCTAAGCCGAGGTTTGCAAATGGTTAGTTAGCTATGGAAGGAAACTAACTGTCCGTGTGTCCGACAGGCTGATGGCAGTGTCAGTATATAGACACTTTATATAGACACCTTGCTGCCAACAGCCTGATTCGCTCCATCACTGTCGCGGACTTCGCCTTCAAGGAGCTGCGGCATAGCTATTCCTGGATCGCCAATGCGATGATGTTCGACCCCGCAGCGACCGCTACATACTGCTTGCCGTCAAACATGTAGGTCATCGGCGACGCCTTCCAGGTGTGGTTGGTTTGGAAACTCCATAGAGGCTTGCCTGTCATCGCGTCTGCCGCCATCAAGCCCCCGCCTTCTTCACCAAAGATAACCAGCCCACTCGCCGTGGTTAGCGTGCCGCCCCAAGAAAGCGCGGGTCCAGGCTGCGTTAGTTCCCAAGCAATCGCGCCGGTGTGGATGTCAATGGCCTTCAGAACCCTCTGCGGCTTTGGATCGGGAGCCATGCGTTGCGATCCGCCCAGATACGACTTGCCTGCTTCCCACTCTCCAGCCTCGCTCTTGGTGTAGATACTGCATTTCTCGAACGTCTGTACGTAATACAAGCTAGTAAAGGGGTTGAAGGAAGGCGAGAACCAGTTGGTCGCTCCATCCTGAGAAGGGCACACCTTGGTGCCGGCCTCGGTCGGCTCCTGGTTCGGCAGCTTGATCGGGCGGCCGTCGGATCCGATCCCGCTTGCCCAGGTGAGCTTCTTGATGAACTGTTTTGCCAGGAGGAGTTTTCCGTTAGAGCGATCAAGAACATAAAAGAAGCCGTTGCGGTCGGCGTGCAGTATGAGTTTGCGGAGCTGGCCTTGCCAGTCGGCGTCCACCAGAACGGACGTTTCCGTGGCGTCCCAATCCCAAAGATCGTGCGGAGTGAATTGGTAATACCATTTGAGTTGGCCGGTCTGGCGGTCTAGGGCCAGAATGCAATCTGAATAAAGATTATCTCCGACGCGGCGATCGCCGTTGTATTCCTCGCTGGGATTGCCGGTAGGCCAGTAGACGATATCGAGTTGGGGATCATAGCTGCCGGTGAACCACGTTGGTGCACCGCCGTGATCGATGTCCTTGCCTTGCCAGGTCTGCGAGCCCGACTCGCCGCGTTTCGGTACGGTCCAGAACCGCCACACTTCCTTGCCGCTGTCCTGACTAAAGGCGGCAACGAACCCGTTGGCGCCATGTTCGCCACCGGAAACTCCAGAGACAACGAGGTGGCCCGCGGGAAGCGGCGCAGAAGTGGCGAAGTAGTTCTTGTGCCAGTCCGCGATCTCCGTGTCCCAGAGGAGATCGCCAGTAAAGCGGTCCAGCGCGATAATGTGGGCGTGATCGGTCTCCATGAAAACGCGGTCGCCGGCCACTCCTACTCCGCGGTTGACCCCGGAATCGCTAGCCATACCTCGTGTGCGTGGCCGCTCGTAATGCCAGAGCTCGCGGCCAGTCCCGGCATCCAGCGCGTAGCACTGGTTGGGGGCGGTTACGTACATGATGCCGTCCACGACAACTGGCGTCACCTCCAGGCGTCCTGCCCCCGAAATCATAAACACCCACTTGGGCGCAAGCCTTGTAACATTATCCTTGTTGATTTGTGTGAGCGTGGTGTAGCGGTTCCCCTCGGGATTGCCGTTGTAGGTTGGCCAGTTCGTCTCGGAAGTAACCTCTCGAAAGAGATCTCCCTCGCGCCGCAGCAAGTGGATGCGCTTATCATCGGTTCGTAGTTGCAGGTCCTCGAAACCTTCGCCAAGCACCTGCCCTTCCAGTCTTTTGCCTGCGATCGTCTGAACCTTTACGTGCGCTACAATCCTTCCCGAGGCGCGCCGTTCAATCGTGCGCAAAAACCTCAGCAAGTCGGCCATCTCCGGAACCGCGACTTGGCTTGGAGGCATTCCTCGCGCGGGCAGGCCCTGACGAATCAGTGCGGCAAGCTGCTGTCCGTCGCGCGTAGCCAGGCGGGATGTGATCGGGGGCCCCATTGGGCCTCCGTTGCCATCGTCGCCATGGCATGGCGCGCAGCGATTTTCAAAGGATCTGCGCCCCGGATCGACATCCTGCGCGAGAAGGCTCCAACCCATGAGGAGTGAACCCAAGACGAAAGTTGAAATGCGCAATACGCTGGTGCGTCCTACGGAACCCACCGGCGCGGAGCAAGCCAACAGCAAACGCGTGCCAATATCGCAAACTGCTAGATTTGTTTGTTGCTCACGGATAATTAGATTCTCCCGAACCGTTTCACGGCCTCTTTGATCAGGCGGAACTTTTCGATGAACGGGAGCATCCGGTGTTCCGTGTCGTCGAGCTCCTGAGCTTTCTTGAGTACTTCCGCCGGCCGCGCGCGAGGGACAGCAGCCACGCCGTCCTCGTCGGCCACGACAATGTCGCCAGAGTTCACCAACACGCCCGCACAGGTCACCGGCACGTTGATCCCGACGACCCGATAGTGATTGATCGTGGTGGACGGAACTACGCCGCGGGTGAAGACCGGGAATTGAAGTTTGCGAATCTGCGGCGTGTCACGCACGGAGGTGTCGATCACCGCTCCCGCGAAGCCACGGTATCTCATGTCCTTGAGCTTGCCTTCTTCCCAAGGAATCCGGCCCCGCTGGAAATCACATGATCCACGCCGAGCTGCTTGATCCTGCGCGAGGCTGCCGCGACTACCTCATCGCTGGCAACACCGCCCGGCGCAGGAGGCAAATCACCCATTCCCGCCTCGAGGCAAATCTTTGGGGTGTGGTTTCCTTCAAAGAGCGACGCCGGAATGCCGGCGGCGATGTCACTGCCGTGCAGGGCCAAAGCGGCGACGCTCGTACCCTTCAACATCATTCTTCGGGATAGTTTGTGATTCACAACCGAGACTCCTTCGAGCTTCACAGTCACAAGATAGAGTGTAGTGGCGTGATCAGGCTCGGGCCCTGCGGCATCCTCAGCAACTTGAGGTAGGATATGTCGACGCAGGGGTGGCAGGAGAGCAATTCAGCATTGAACGGGAGGACCAAGTCATGCAAACCAGATCGTGGGCTCATCGGTGGTTTATACCATGTCTGATCCCATTGGTTGTAGCGTGCGTGGCGTCGGCCAACGGGCAGCAATTCTCCTCCGAGAATGAGCGGAACCGCCTCCCACACCTGCTGGCAGAGAGGGCTAAGGCATTCTGATCCGCGCCGACGTCGACCAAGAACTCCGAGTTGGAGAGCCGCGCGCACAAAGTTCGCAACGAGTAGACCAAGCGGTCCGCCGGGTGCGAACAAGCGCTCGCGGTTCTTGGCCCAGACGGCAGCCGATCATATCTGAACCGGCTCCCCTCGGCACCGGAGCGTTTTTCTTTCTGCCTGAGCCGTTACACTCTCGGAGGACGGTCCACCAGGCTGCATGCTAAGTGGCCGTGCGGTCGAGTTTCACGGAGGCACCAATATGAACCGTCGTGACGCAATAGGCTCTCTCGCCTTCGCTAGTGGAGCTTCCCTGCTCGCGTCCACACCATTGCTGGCCGGAGTTCTCGCGTCAAAACTAGATGCCGGTTACGCCCAAGCAGTGACAGGCACCGCGCCGGTGAAGATCCGCGATATCAAAACGATCCTGACGGCGCCGAATCGTATCCGGCTGGTCGTCGTGAAAGTCGAAACGACGGAGCCGGGCCTCGTCGGCTGGGGCTGCGCAACCTTTACGCAACGTGCGCTTGTCGTTCAGACGGCTCTCGAACAGTATCTGAAGCCCTTTTTGATCGGGCGCAACGTCGACGAAATCGAGGACATCTGGCAATCGAGTTACGTGAGTTCTTATTGGCGCAACGGCCCGGTGTTATTCAATGCGATAAGTGGCGTGGACATCGCCCTCTGGGACATCAAAGCCAAACGCGCAAGGATGCCGCTCTATCAATTGCTCGGCGGCAAGGTGCGGCACGGCGCAGACTGTTACTTTCACGCCAGCGGCAACAGTTTTTCCGAAGTGGAAGAGAGCGCCCGGCGGGCGATGGAGCAGGGCTTCCGCCATGTGCGCGTGCAGGTTGCGACACCCGGCTATGCCGGCTACGGTGCCCGCGGCAACGCGCCGGATCCCGGGGGCGACCGGAATGAAGTAGTCGGCCCGACCCGCCCGAGAGACATCTGGGAACCCGCGCCGTACGTGCGGCTGGTGCCGAAGTTATTTGAACACCTACGCACTAAGCTCGGCGACGACGTCGAGCTTCTCCACGACGTGCACGAGCGCGTGACGTTGAATCAAGCGATCACCCTGTGCAAGTCGCTCGAACCCTATCGCTTGTTTTTTCTGGAAGACCCACTCCCGCCGGAGGACAATGATCATTTCCGCTTGCTGCGTCAGCAGACGAACACGCCGCTGGCTATGGGCGAACTGTTCAACACACAGCACGAATACGTGCCACTCATCAAAGAGCGGCTAATTGATTTCATCCGCATCCACATTTCGCAGATCGGCGGTTTGAGTCCGGCGCGCAAAGTCGCCGCGCTGAGCGAGT
>Ga0137392_10002101_pt1 | contig 11872 bp, 12 predicted proteins | sample 15con2h34AmetaG_FD_101394 | JGI IMG/M metagenome (GOLD analysis project Ga0137392, IMG submission 101394) | Vadose zone soil microbial communities from Angelo Coast Range Reserve, California, USA - 15con2h3.4A metaG | ecosystem: Environmental > Terrestrial > Soil > Vadose zone > Saprolite... | reverse complement strand
GGGCGGTCAAATCCTTTAAGCGCAACTTCACCAAGATCCTGGAACGGGAGCCCTTTCCCAATACACAACTCGGCAATGACATTGGACACGAGAATCTGTTGCGGCAGCGCATGCGAGCAGAGCCGCGCCGCCAGTTGCACAGTCGATCCAAAAAGATCGTGATGATGCTCGACCGGTTCTCCGGCGGCGGCGCCAATCCGGACTTTAATTGAGCGCTCGCGATCAGTTTCCTCGCGCTTGCATAATTCGTACTGGATCTGGCTCGCGCACTTTACGGCTGCCGCTGCCGACATAAATGAGGCCATGATGCCATCGCCCGTATGCTTAACCTCGCGACCACCGAGCGAGGCCAGAGCATCGCGAACAACTCTATCGTGCACGTTGAGCAGCGCCATGGCCGCCTCATCGCCTACCGATTGGGTCAGAGTGGTCGATTCGACGATGTCTGTGAAGAGAATGGTGCGGATTCCAGGATCTCGCGCATCGGCTGCGCCACCCGGAACGATGGCTGCTCCCGCTTGGTTCACTTCCCCGCCGCCGAGAAATCCTTCCGCGAGCTCGGGCTCTACCTCAATGATTTTTTCGGCAACAAGGCCGTGGGCTTCGCGATGTACCTGGCTTGCCGCCTCCGCGTTTGGCGCATGGACGAGGCAGAAGACCTTGCCGCAATTCTCGTTCACCCAGTACTTGCGATATTCAACGCCATATTTGCGCTGTGCCTCCAGATCAGCCGCATGAGCTTTTGCGACGTCCTCCGCAGTCACCCCGTGAAGGTTGTGAATGTCCATGTATAGCGGCATATCAAGTCTTCAAGGATTACAGCGCGATATTCAATCTGAACTGGAGTTGGCGAGTTGAGTTTTGGCAATACGTTGCGGTGAGACCGGGTATCTTCTCTTTTCGCCGCAGCGTGTAACACGATGCGAAATATCTATCTGCGGCGCTTGATTCAGCGTCTGGTAAACGACGCAATATCGTTCTGTAAGCCGAAGAAGTTTGGTCAGCTGTTCTTCGCTCGCATCCGTGTCCAGATCGAAGCGCAGTCGAATCCGCTCGAATCCAACTGGAACATCTTTAGCCACTCCGAGCGTGCCGCGAAAGTCGAGATCGCCTTCAGCCCGAAGAGTAGCATCCCGCAAGTCAATGCCCAAAGCAGTAGCCACTGCCCGCAACGTGACACCGGCACAAGCCACTAACGCTTCCAGCAGCATGTTTCCCGAGCACGCGCTCGCGCCATCGCCTCCTGTCGCAGGGTGAAGTCCCGCTTCTACCAGCGCTTCGCCGGTTTCTACTTTACAAGTAACCCCTTCACCGATACGGCCCTCTGCCCGGAGCGTGATCACCGCACTCTCGGGGTGCTCTCGATACCGCTCTTTAATCGGCGCCTGCACAGATCTCAGTTCGTCAGCATCCATCGGTTCTTCTCCGACTGGTAAGTTGGTCGCCTAACGAACATCGCCAATTGCGGCAGTGGCTCCTAGAACATCAAGCGCAGCTTTGTTGAAAGGGCGGACGGCGCTCAGGTTTCTTCGGCATTCCCTGGGGCCTTCCGTCACGTCAGCTCGATCGCTTGAAACGAACTAACCACGTCATCCGGGCCCTTTTCGGTAAAGAAGCATTCGTAAAAACCCGGAGCCAGGTCCCAGTGATCGCCTTTGTAGTATTCATCGCGATAGAAGCGCCAGATACCGCTAACGATGATGAGGGAACTAATGCGGTCGTTCCAAAAATCGCCGAGATAATGGAAGCTTAAATTTGTTCGGGCGTACGCGCCTTTGAAGCCAATGTGATCGTAAACTATCAGCTCGGGAAGGCGTCCCATGTTTTTCGCCTGCGCATGTTCAGTCCCGGCGGCGCAGGCGTGATAGCTCAGGTTCCCGACTTTCCATTTTGTGTCGATGACACAGCCATTGTCTGGTGAGAGTTCGGTTTTCGGTATTTGTCTCATAAGCGGCGAATTTTTGATGATTTGAACAAAGCGGTTCGCTGGTGTCGAGAAAAGAGTATCCGACCGGGAGGGACGGAGCGATGTCGCTACCGTCAGATCGGGTGCTCGCGATTGTCCGAGCGCAGCCGAATGGTCTTATTTTGCAAATCATGCGTCGCGCGAATAAATCGGACCGTCTTACTTTTTGCGCGCATCAAGACTGAATACGTGATCGCTCTGGTTCCCTGCGAGCGGACGCCGCGTAGCAACGCGCTATCGCTGATCCCGGTTGCGCAAAAGATAATATTTTTGCCGTTGGCGAGATCGTCCGCCATGAAAATACGATCAATGTCTCTTTCGTGTCCGCTGGCGATCAATTGCTTGCGCTCTTTATCATCGCGCGGCCACATCCGGCATTGCATATCGCCGCCGAGACATTTGATTCCAGCCGCAGCCAGCACTGCTTCGGGCGCACCGCCGATGCCCATGTATAGATCGACGTTGCTGTCCGCGATCGCGGGGGCCATCGCCGCCGCAATATCACCATCGCTGATCATGCGCAGGGAAGCGCCTGCCGCGCGAATTTCCTGTACGATTTCTTTATGCCGCGGCCGGTCGAGCATCATCACCACCACATCTTGCACCCGTTTCTCGAGCGCTTCCGCCACGAGCGCGAGCGTCTCCGTGATCGGGTTTTGCAGCGCGATTTTTTTGCCCGATTTCTGCAAGTGATCGATCACACGGCAACCGTACGACAGCTTGCTCATGTAAAACGACGGAATGTCGCGGAGCGCGACCTTCACTCCTTCTTCCGGACTGGCGGCCGCGATGCAGCTGATCGAATTGGGCGCGCCTTTCGAAATGTTGGTCGTCCCATCAATCGGATCGATCGCAATATCAAACTGCGGTGATCCTGGAATCCAGGTGCCGAGTTGTTCGCCTTTGAAAATTCCAGGCGCTTCATCTTTGATTCCTTCGCCGATTACGACTTCCCCGCAGATGTTCATAAGATCGAACATCCCGCGCATCGCGTCGCACGCGGCGTAATCCGCCTTTTCTTTTTCGCCGCGTCCCAGCCAGCGCAGTGAATTCAGCGCCGCTGCCTCCGTTGCGCGCACGAAATCAAACTCAATGATTCGTTCGATGTCGCGATAGTTCTGGCGTTGCAAGCGCATGCGAATAAATGGAACATCGTCGCACGATTTGGACAAGCCTTTCTCGGGCTGCAATGCCGGGCCTGTAACTGCTCGGCTGCGCGAAGTGCTTCCCACGCCACACACGACGGCAGCTACGGATACGCGACTAATTTCACCCCACCGGTTGTTCCGGTGGTTTCTGTTTTCCGGGAATCGCACTCGGTTTTATCGGCACTTCGCCGGCCGGCGCAATTTCGTATTCTGGCTTCGCTACGCCGAGCAACCAATGATCGAACCAACCGACGATGTGTTGCAGCCGCTCGATGCGATGCCACGGCTGACCTGAACGCGAGAGTTCGTGCGTCTCGTTAGGGAAGCGCACCATCACTGTCGGAATTTTGCGGAACTTCAGTGCGCGAAACATCTGCTCGCCGCCTGCGCCAGTAGGCGAGCGCGTATCGGTTTCGCCGAGCACGAGCATAAGTGGGGTCTTCACATTGTTAATGTAAGTGATCGGCGAGCGCGCTTTGAAATCCGATTGATCTTGAAACGGCGGCGCCTTGAACCAGGTCGGTTGAAAGAGAGTAAAATCTGCCGTGTACCACCAATCTTCCCAACTCGCGATGTCACGTTGCGCCACGGCCGCGGCAAAACGATCCGTGTGCCCGACGACCCAATTTGTGAGCAATCCGCCGCCACTGCCGCCGGTCACGCCAAGTTTTTTCGGATCGATGTAACCGCGCCTAACGACTTCATCCACGCCGGTCATCAGATCCTTAAAATCGTCGCCCGGATAATGATATTGAATCACGTTGCCAAAGTCCTGGCCGTAGCTCGTGCTCCCGCGCGGGTTTGGATAAAGCACGACGTAGCCTTTCGCCGCCATCCATTGGAACTCGTGCTCGAAAATGTAGCCGTAAGCGGCGTGCGGCCCGCCATGAATGTTTAAAATGAGCGGATACTTTTTGCTCGGATCAAATGCTGGCGGTTTTTGCAACCACGCCTGAATGCGTTTGCCGTCAAAACTTTGATACGAAATTTCCTCTGGCTGCGTCAGATTCAGTTGCGAAAAAAGTTCGTCGTTGCTCTGCGTGAGCTGACGCGGCTCGCCGCCTGCATGATCAATGCAAAAGAGATCGTTGATCCGTGTCGGCGTCGAAACGAGATAGACCAGCTTCGAGACGTCGGCCGAAGCAGTGAAGCGCATGACCGCCTGGTTGCCGCGCGTGATTTCGGCTCGTGCGCCGGTCGCAGCGTCGAAGCTCGCCAGGTTTGTTTTTCCTTCCCGCGAATAAATCTCGATGATGCTTTTTGTATCCGGCGACCAGATCGGAACGTGATTGCCGAATGCGCGCGGCGCAGCGTTGTCGCCGAAAACACCTGCGCCCACGTCCCAATCAAACGATGCCGTCAGATTGCGTGGCTTCGCATTGGGCGCGAGATCGATCGTCCACAAATCCGGCTGCGTGTAGGAGTTGACTGGTTGATTGGCCGAAGCGGTGAACGCGATCTGTTTTCCATCCGGACCGAGCGCAAGCGTCTCAACGTTCATCTCAATCGTGGTGAGCTTTGTCGCCGCGCCGCCATTTGCTGGCACGGAATAGAGCTCGCTTCTCGGCAGTTCGTAATACGGTTCGTCCACGTGAAGCGACGTGAAATAAATCTGTGAACCATCATTCGCCCAGACGAACCGGTTTTCGTCGAAGCGTCCTGTGGTCAGTTGTTTTGGCTGCACTTTTTCATTCGCGCTTTGCGGCGCTGGTGCGATCCAAATGTGTTTCGGATGTTTTGGGTCGAGATAGCCCTCGTCGTTTGAGCGATAAAGTGCGCGTGTCACAACGTGGATGTCGCTTTCATGCTCTTCGTCCGCAGCCGGAGATGGAGAAGGTTGCGCGGCGTTGCCTTTTTTCGATTGCTCTTCCTTTTTCTTCTTTTCCTCTTTTGCCAGGTCTTCGGAATTCGTTGTGCTGAAAAACGCGATCGATTTCCCGTCAGGCGACCAATGCGGATCGGAAGCACCTTTCGGCAATGTCGTGAAAGTAAATGCATCGCCTCCCGCCATCGGCAGGAGACACAACTGCCCCGGCTCCGGTTTCCCGTCTTTCTCACTCGCACGCACGAATGCGAGATATTTCCCGTCCGGTGACCAACGCGGCGCAGAATCGTGTGGACCATTGGTTAGTTGACGCGGCGGCTCGTTTTCCATCGTCGGGACAACCCAGATGGAAGTGTCGTAGTTTTCCTTTTTCTCGTTCACCGTGACGCGAACAAAGGCAACCCGAGAACCATCGCGCGAGACTTGCGGATCACCGATCCAGACAAAGCCGAACAAATCTTTTTCGGTGATGTTGCGTTGCGCGGCGAATGCATTTGCAGCGAAACAGATCAGGGAAAAGAAAAACAGGATGTTGCGGCAGCGTCGATTGCTCATGGCGCAAACTGACATCGCGCGCCGATTGCGCAATTTGATCACGCGGTAGGCGCTTCCACTTCGCGCGCTTCCGGCGAGACGCGCAACTGCGGAATGCGCGTCGCCATCATCATCGCGGCAAAAAGTAAAGCAGCACCGAGATACCAGGGTGCACCCGGAATGTTCCACCCATGTTTCTTGTCGATAAAAAATGCGAAGGTAAATGTGAACAGTCCGGGCCCGATCAAGACTGCGAGCGAACGCAAACTGCTAATCGCGCCTTGCAGTTCGCCCTGTTCTGAACCGCTCACTCGATGCGTCATCATTCCTTGCGCAGCGGGTCCTGAGATCGTCCAGATCATCATCACTGGAATTGAAAGCAAATACAGCGCGCCGGTTTTGGCGAGGCCGGCTAGCAACATGCCGAGGCCGCCGAAAAATTGTCCAACGTAAAGTGTGCGGCGCTCCCCAATCCGCGTCACGATTGGTTGCACGAGCCCGACCGAAATCAGCACCGAACAGGCTCCGACGAGCGCGAGCGAGAGGCCGATCCGGCCCTCGTTCCACGCGTAGCGAAAGATCGCGTAGAGCGCCCAGACGTTGAAGACCTCGTGCGCCACGTAGCCGATGAACTGGATGGTCGCGAGCTGAAACAATTCCGGATGCGAGCGCAGCAAAACGAGTGAACCTACTGGATTCGCGCGACGCAATGTGAATGCCCTGCGCCGCTCGCGTGGGAGTGATTCCGGGAGAACGAAAAAGCCGTAAAGTGCATTCGTTAGGCTGAGCGCGCCCGCCACCCAAAACGGGAGTCGTGGATCGGAATTTCCGAGCAAACCGCCGAGCGCCGGCCCAAGAATAAATCCGACCCCGAAGGCGGCGCCAATCATGCCGAAGGCGCCCGCGCGCTTTTCCGGCTCGACCACATCTGAGATGTAGGCCATCCCAGTTGAGATGCTCGCCGCGGTGATTCCGGAGATCACGCGGCCGAGAAAAAGCCAGCCGATCGTCGGCGCCAGCGCCATTACCAGATAATCGATGCCGAGTCCGAGATTCGAAAGAAGAACGACCGGACGTCGCCCGAAGCGATCTGATAATACGCCGAGTACGGGCGAAAAGAAAAACTGCATGAGCGCAAAAACCGTCCCGAAAATGCCGAACATTTTCGCCGCGCTTGTCGCATCGCCGCCGAGAAAATTCAGGACGAGTTTCGGCAGGACCGGCGCAATCAAGCCGAGCGCCAGCATATCGAGCGTCACGGTAACGAGAATAAAAACGACGGCGGCTTTACGCGCTTTCATGGAATTGGCGAGCAAATCACAAAACCAAGCAGGCCGCTACATTTGCCGGACAGAATTTTCCGCGTGGCTATGCTCGGCTCATGAACCTTTTTCTGAACTTGTGGGCTGTCATCTTCGCTGCCACCAGCTTCGCGCAATCTCCACGGACGAAACCGCCACCGTGCTCCAAGCCTCAAAGACGCGAAGACTGGCAAAGTTCATTACGATGTTTTTGAGAACTACGACATGAACGCGCGCGTCTATGCAAATCACACCGCGATCGTAACGGGTAAGACAAAAATCAAAGGTACGGCCGAGGGCAAGCCGATCGACATCGTGGTGCAGTTCACTGACACATTCGTGAAACAAAACGGTCAGTGGCGACTTGCTGCCGGTCACGTCTCGCGTTTGAAAGAATAAGAGGTAACTGTGCTTTACCTTGCATGCTTTACTGCTAAAGTAAAGAATGAGCACGACCATTAGTTCCAAGGGACAGATCACAGTTCCGGTCGAAATACGAAAAGCACTTGGCCTGCGGCCAGGCGTAAAGCTCGATGTGCGTCTCGGGAAAAATTCTGAATTCATCGTTTCCAAGAGTGCTGCCCGCAGTTTCTTCACACAGTTCCAAGGCGTCGCGCGAAAACGCGCGCCATGGGAAAGTGGCGATGCGGCGCGGAACGCGCTGCGTGGGCGTGCCGCCAAGGGCAGCCTCCGGCGGAAATGACCACGGCTGTCGACTCCAACGTGTTGATCGACGTCATTGGGCGTGCAAACAATTTTACTCCTCGCGCTATCGCTGCGCTCGACGCGTCGCTGCAAAGCGGGGCATTGGTTGTCTGTCCTATCGTCGTCGCCGAAACAGCCGCCTATTTTCCGTCGGGTCAGGCATTACATAGCGCATTTGATTCGATGCATCTGGAAATGCGTGCATTCGGCTGGGCTGACCTGCATCGCGCCGGTGAAGCTTATGCTGTCTATTGCCGACGCAGCCGGGAGCCGCGCAAGCGCATGCTCGCCGATTTTCTAGTCGCAGCGCATGCTGTCATTCACGCCGATGTGCTGCTGACGCGCGATCGCGGATATTACCGGACGTATTTTTCTGAGCTACGATTGCTTGAACCGTAAAAATTTTCCTTGTAACGGCGGTTTGCGACTGTCGCCTTCTTCCTTTTGGTTTGAGAGAGAGCAACGATCATTACCGCCGCGACAAAATTTCATGAGATGAACTTTAAAGTTTCCGTTTGCAGCGGAATTCTTTTTTTAACGACATATCTTGTGAGCGCACAAACTTCATCGCCGACTTCCACTTTGTTCCGCCCAACTGCCGTCTTCGATGGAGAGGAAATGCATCCGGGTTGGTCTGTGCTCGTGACTGGCGACAAGATCGCAGCGGCTGGACCAGCATCGGAAATTTCCGCGCCGCCCAATGCCCGCACGATCGAACTCCCTAACGAGACGTTATTGCCCGGAATGATCGAGGGGCATTCACATCTGTTCCTTCATCCCTACAACGAGGCAAGCTGGAACGATCAGGTGACTAACGAGTCGCTTTCGTTCCGGACCGCTCGCGCGACCGCGCACGCGCAACGTACGTTGATGGCTGGATTTACCGCCACGCGCGATCTTGGAACAGAGGGCGCAGGCTACGGCGACGTTGGACTCAAACGAGCGATCGAACAGGGAATTATTCCTGGTCCGCGAATGATCGTTGTGACCCGAGCAATTGTCGCACGCGGCAGTTACGGTCCGAAATTGTCGAGCGACGTCGATGTGCCGCAGGGCGCACAGGAAGCGAGCGGTGTCGATGAAGTTGTGCGCGCGGCACGAGAGCAAATCGGCAAAGGCGCCGATTGGGTGAAGCTCTATGCCGATTATCGCTGGGGAAAAGACGAACCGTCACGCCCAACATTTTCGCAGGAAGAAATAGCCGCGGCCGTGCAAGCTGCGCACTCCGCCGGTCGGCCGGTCGCGGTACATGCGACGACCGCAGAAGGAATGCGGCGCTCAGCTTTAGCAGGCGTTGACACGATCGAACACGGTGATGAAGGCACACTCGAAGTTTTCAAATTGATGAAACAAAAAGGGATCGCGCTTTGCCCGACCGTCGCCGCGACCGATGCAATTTCGCAGTATCGCGGTTGGAAAAAGGGTGTCGATCCCGAGCCAGATCGGATCAAAAAGAAACGCGAAAGCATGAAGGCTGCACGCGAAGCTGGTGTCACTTTTGCGATGGGTGGCGATGTCGGAGTGTTCGCGCATGGCGACAATGTGCGCGAAATGGAACTGCTGGTGCACGAGTACGGATTCTCGCCGGTCGATGTTCTGCGTCAGGCGACGAGCGCCAATGCGAAAATTTTTCAACTCAATGATCGTGGTCGGATTGCTCCAGGTTTGCTCGCCGATCTTGTCGCAGTTTCCGGCGATCCGACAAAAGACGTGGCCGCCCTGCGGCGGGTCGATCTCGTCATGAAAGCCGGAGTATTCTTTCGTCAGCCCTAGTGCATGGATGTGGAACTGCTAGCAGTCCCGTACGATTCGGGGTTGCGCGGCGCGCGCATGGGTGCGGGTCCGCAGCATTTGCTCGACTCGGTAATTGAGAAACGGTTCCCGAAAGTTAAGGCGCGCTTCGTCGAATTGGCTAACGAGTTATTTCCGAGCGAAGCGTCTGCGGCTTTTGCGATCGCGCGTCAACTCTCCGACCTCGTGCGCGGTGCGCGAGAACGAGGCGCATTCCCACTGGTGCTTTCCGGCAACTGCGGCCCCGCTGCTCTTGGCGCGATCGCTGGCTTGGGCGTTTCGGCGATCGGTGTTGTATGGTTCGACGCCCACGCAGACTTTAACACGCCCGAATCAACTCCCACCGGCTTTCTCGATGGCATGGCGCTCTCAATTGTCACTGGAGAATGCTGGCGCTCTCTCTCCGCATCTATTCCCGATTTCCGTTCCGTTCCGCAAGAAAATGTGATTCTCGTCGGGGCGCGAGATTTTGATCCAGCCGAAGCAAAGTTGCTTGCAGAAAGTCGTATCGCGCGCGTGACGTCGTCTTCGATGGACACCGAATTTAGCGCAGCCCTCGATTCACTGAGCGAGCGGGTATCCGACGTCTACGTCCACGTTGACCTCGATGTGATCGATTCGGATGAAGGCCGCGCAAACACTTATGCATGCCGCGGTGGATTGCAGGTGTCGCAAGTTTTCGAGGCGATCGAGGCTGTTTCCCGAAAGTTTTCCATTCGAGCGGCCGCGCTGACGTCATACGATCCCGCCGCGGATCACGACCATCGCATCCAGCATGGAGCCGGAGAGATTATCTCAGCGCTCGTTAGGTGTGCGGGTTCTCAAAGCGAATGACCGCGGAATCAGAGAAGGATTATGTCCTGGGGACACACGACGAAGAGATCGCCCGCCTTGGATTGCAACATCGCGTTTGGCGGCCGACTACACTTGAGAGTTGGAGCCGAGCCGGAATCACAGTTGGTTCGCGAGTCATTGATGTCGGCGCCGGGCCGGGATATGCGACCATCGATCTGGCCGAGATCGTTGAATCGACTGGGGAAGTTCTGGCCATCGAACGCTCAGAACGTTTTTTGAAAATCGCGCAGCACGCCTGTCGCGCACGTGGCCTAACGAATGTGCATTTTCGGCAAGTCGATTTAGTGCAAGACTCGTTAGGCAGACTCGATTTCGACGCAGCCTGGTGTCGCTGGGTGGCCTGTTTTGTATCTGATCCCGCAAAGTTAGTGCACACCATCGGTGCGGCCCTCCGTCCCGCCGGTGTCGCCATTTTTCACGAATACATTGATTACCGGACATGGAGTTTCGTGCCGCCACGGCCAGCGCATGAAAGCTTCGTCGAAGAGGTGATGGCAAGCTGGCGCGCGAATGGCGGGGAGCCCGACGTCGCGCGTTTCATGTCGCCATGGTTATCATCTGCCGGTTTGCACGTGATGGATATCCGTCCACGCGTTTTGATAATCTCGCCGAGCGATTATGCGTGGCAGTGGCCAGCGAGATTTATCGAAAGCAATCTCGCGCGATTACTCGAGCTGCGACGGGTGACAGCGGACTGGGCCGAGTCGGTAAGAAAAGAATTTACCGAAGCGGAAGCAGATCCATCGACCTTATGCATCACGCCACTTTTTGTCGAAATCATAGCGCGCAAAGAGTAAATTGCGTCAAACAAAGTGAACTGGGCGATTCGCCTCGCGCGCGAGAAGGATATTTCCGCACTGGAAAAACTAATTCCGCTCTCGGTTCGTGAATTGCACTCACCATATTATTCCGAAGCGCAGATGGAAGCTGCGATCGGCTCGGTATTCGGTGTTGACCGACAACTCATTCGCGACGGCACCTATTTTGTCGTCGAAAATGAAGGCGAAATCATCGGCTGCGGCGGATGGAGTAAACGCAAGAAACTTTTCGGAAGCGATGCGCTCGGGATTGGAGAGGATACAATGCTCGATCCCACACGCGATGCTGCGCGCATCCGCGCATTTTTCGTCCATCCAAATTGGGCGCGCCACGGCATCGGGCGCGACATTCTTCTTGCCTGTGAAGAAGCAATGCGCGCGCATAATTTTACCGTCGCCGAAATGGTGGCGACTTTGCCGGGCGAACTGTTCTATGCTGCGTTCGGCTACACTGCTTCAAAGCGCTACGAAATTCCGATGGCGAACGATTTGATGCTGCCGGTCGTGCGCATGAGCAAGCAGCTGCAATCGATCGCAGCCTAACCAATCAAGTCATGCGCAAAGTTAATCTCACCGAAATCAAAGAAGAAGAACGCAAATCTCCGAAGGGGAAATTCCACAAGTATTCCAAGGAAATCTCGATTGCGCTGGGGCGAGAACCTGATTCGCTCGATCTCGCGAAGCGTCATCCATTTGATGTAATGTTGACGCGGCTTCCGCCGGGCAAATCGTTTTGCCCGTATCATGTCGAATCCGCGCAGTTCGAGTTTTACGTCGTTGTTTCCGGTCGCGGCAAAGTCCGCGATGAAACCGGCACAACCGAAGTCGGCCCCGGCGATGCATTTTTCTTCGCGCCCGGCGAAGCGCATCAAACCAGCAACGAGGGCAATGAAGACTTTGTTTATTACATCATCGCAGACAATCCGATC
>Ga0137392_10002100_pt1 | contig 11872 bp, 13 predicted proteins | sample 15con2h34AmetaG_FD_101394 | JGI IMG/M metagenome (GOLD analysis project Ga0137392, IMG submission 101394) | Vadose zone soil microbial communities from Angelo Coast Range Reserve, California, USA - 15con2h3.4A metaG | ecosystem: Environmental > Terrestrial > Soil > Vadose zone > Saprolite... | reverse complement strand
TACCGGGCCCGACGAGCTTTGCCCGCCGCTGCCCCTCGTGATTGCAGAAGACCCAATGCGCGTTCCGTCTCTCCCGAACCTTGGCTGCCATGTTGTGGGTTGCCCCCAGGTACTGCGGTCAGTCCCTCTGGAACCAGAATGCAACTGGATGCAACCAGGACGCAACCTAAAAGGAAGTGTGGCCCTAAGTGTGGAAAAATAAGAGCATGGGAGCTACCACATTGATACACTGGGGTCATGGCCGACTGGCGGGAGAATCTGGTGGATTCACGCGAGGGTATGGCGGCGATCTTGAAAGACACGCGCCGCATCGCCGTGCTGGGCATCAAGACGGAGGCGCAGAGCGACCAGCCGGCCTTCTACGTCCCCGCCTACATGGCCGAGGCGGGCTACGAGATCGTCCCCGTGCCCGTCTACTACCCCGACGTGACCGAGATTCTCGGAGAGCCCGTCTACCGCACGCTCGCGGAAATTCCGGAGCCCGTGGACATGGTCAACGTCTTCCGCCGCTCGCGAGACATCCCGCCCCACCTCTCCGATATCCTGGCCGCCAGGCCCAAATCTGTCTGGCTCCAGCTCGGCATCAGGCATGACGAGGTGGCCGAGACCCTCGCGCGCGCCGGCATCAAGGTCGTGCAGGATCGCTGACTCATGGTCGACCACCGGCAGGTCTGCCGGTGACCGAGAGGCGCGCGGCGGCGCCTCAGCTCGGAAGCATCGAGACGAACTGCCGCGCGAGCCGGGGACCTGTCGCCTCGTCCTCGTGCTTGAAGAAGACGAAGGCATCGCGCCACGGCTGTGACGTGATGCGCGCGCACCATGCTTGCAGGTCGGCCGTGGTGTACTCGACGCGACGCAGGCGCAGGTAGCCCCAGCCCGCCGTCGCCTGCAATGACGCCGGCGCCTCGTCGGTATCCGCGACGCACAGGGCGACATCGCGCGCCCGCAGGGCCTCGTACACTTCGTCGTCGTACCACGACTCGTGCCGGACCTCGAGCGCGACGCGCCGGTCCGCGGGCACCTGCGCGAGGAAGCTGGTGAGCCGGGCCATGTCCTTCTTGAGGTTCGGCGGCAGCTGGAACAGCAGCGGACCAAGTCGCGGACCCAGCGCCCCCGCTCTCTCGAAGAAGAGGGCAGCCGGCGACTCGACCTCCTTCAGCCTCTTCCGGTGCGTGATGAGCTGAGGCGCCTTGAGCACGAACGTGAAAGCGTCCGGGACCTGCTCGGCCCATTCCCGGAGCACGGTTTCGCTCGGCATGCGATAGAACGTGTTGTTGATCTCCACGCTCTGGAGCTGTGTCGCGTAGTAGCGCAGCATGTCCTTCGCCTTGATGTCCTTCGGATAGAAGCTCCCCTGCCATTCCTTGTAGGCGAAGCCGCTCGTCCCGACCAGCACCTTCATGGGCTACCCCCGCCAGGATCTACGTTCCAGCCTTGGCATCCTCAGGCCATGCAGTATATCGGCTCCCGGCGTCGGCGCCACGTTGTGCTCGGTTAGGCCAGCGGGAACGTACTACCGGGTAACTTGCGCCGTCACGTCCCTTTGGGAGCACCCGTGCGATGCCATGACCACTCGAGCGGGCAAGTGAGGACGGCGTAGATCGCCGACCTGCTGGAAGAAACGCGCCCCGCGCGGTCATGGCACGTCGGTTGCTCTGCAAGTGCCTCGTTGGGCGAACTCGATGGCTTCTGACAACCATAGAGTTCCAGGCCACGACAGACACACGGAGGATAGGTGATGCCGAGAGCGAAGCGGATGACCGCGGTTTTCGGAAGCATGCTGCTCGTGGGCGCGCTGATGGCGGGTGCCGCCGGCGCCCAGTCGAGCAACCCTGACACCCCCAAGGACTCGACGTCGCAGCAACAGGGCCAGGGGCAGCAGGCTCAGCCGGCTCAGCCGAACCCGCCCGCGCAGGTCGCGCCCGGCTCGGAGTCGAAGTCCGAGTCCCGGACGGACTATCGCTCCGACACGAGGTCGGAGCGGATCGTCGAGACCGAGCGGGGCAAGTTCCTCGGGATGGACCCGACGTTCGCCATGGTCGTCGGTGCCGTGCTCTTCATCGTCATCATCATGGCCATGGTGGCCATGAGCCGGAAGAGCTCGAACACCACCGTGGAGACGCGTCGCACGATGTAAGGCCGCCGGGTCTCATCGGGGGCGCGCGCTCGCTCTGACCCTGGTCGGTGGTCATCGGCGCTGCGCGATCGCCCTCGATGAGGCCCAGCACCACCTAGGCCGGCCTTGACTGCCGATCATGGCCTCCGCGACGGCAAGACGGGTGTGATCCCGCTGATGCTCGAGAAGTGGGTGGCGAGCGTCTCGGCGAACCGGGAGGCATCCAGCGGATTGGCCGCGCCTGCCTCGTCGCGTCGCCGCGATTCGGCGGCACGGATGAGGGCCCGCATCGCGCCCAGCGCCTCGTAGTAGGCGAGCGAGCGCGGGTCGATGGGTCGGCGGCGCCGGTAGCCGGCGAGATAGCGGTTGACCATGACGATCCGCGCGCGCGCGAGAAGCCAGCGCAGCGGCGCCGGCAGGGCCGAGAGCTCTATCGGCGCGAAGCGCAAGATGATGCGCGTGGTGGCGACATCGTACGCCGGCTCGGCGACCACGACGTTCGGCCAGTCGATGACTCCGGTGACCGCGCCCCCGGAGTAGAGAATGTTGTGCGGGTGAAAGTCGCCGTGACAGACGACCCGGCGGGACTGCTCCGAAGGCCGCTGCTCGACGAGCCAGGCCATGGCCGAACGAAGCCCGTCCAGCGCGCCACGGGCGATGCGAGCCTCGAGCTGGGCGAGGTGGCCCTCGAGGGTGATCATGTCGCGGCTGATGGCCGGCCCGCCTGTCGCCCGCGAGTCCCGGCCTTCCTCGTCCATCGCCCGCAGCAGCGCCTCCGCGTCGAGCGCGTGCAGTCGCAGCTGCGTCTCGACGAGGACCCGGCTCAGGTTGAGACGGCGGGCCTGGAGCAGGGGCACTCCGGGCAGGCGCTCCATGATGAGAAACGCGCCGCCGAGCGGGGCGGCGTCCGGGCACGCGAGGAGGACCCGGGGCGCGGGGTAGCCGAGGCCGGCGAGGGTATTCTGCGTCACGCGCTCGCGCAGCACGCGCGCAGGATCGTGCTGGGAACCAAGGAGCCGCAGGATCAACGGTCCCGCGAAGGCGGGCGCGGCGCCCCGCAGACGAAAGGCAAAGATCCGTGTGTCGAAGCCCCCGCTGATCGGGGTCAGGGGCTCCGGGAGCTCGAGGCCGCGCTCATCCAGCCGCGCGCGCAGATAATCCAGGAGCGCCGAGGCAAGATCCCCGCCCCGGTCCATGTGCGGACTCCGGCCTTCCCGAAAGACGCGTCGAGCTTATCCGACCTGCTTGTGCACGAACTCGATGATCCGCTCGATCGCCTTCGTGGAGGCGGGCGAGCCCGCTTTCCGGGTGATGAACCCCTCCGTCTCGCCCTCGAAGAGCTCCAGCTCGAGCTGGCCGCCCGCCTCGCGGTAGTGCATGACGAAGCGGTCGAGGTCGACGCGCGGATGAGCGGCGTCGTTGGTGCCCTGCAGATAGAGCACGGGGGGCAGCTCCACCTTCTCCCCGCGCTCGAGGGCGAGCACCGGGTTACCCTCGGCCATGGCGTTCTCGGTCTGCCAGTACTGATCGTGGGAGGGCAGCACGCGATCGACGATCTCCGGGTACGGTTGGCCGCCCGCCTTCAGCTTCTTGGCGTAGTGGTACCGCGCGAGCGGATCGATGACGGACGAGCACATGATGACGCAGCGGACGGTGGCGTCGACCGCGGGCGAGCCCGCGGGAAGCGGGAGGGCCGCGTAGCGAGGGTCGCGCGGCCGCATCCCGCCCAGCATGGCCTGGTGCGCGCCGCTCGAATTGCCCATGGACCCGACCATGTCGGGGCGACTGCCCAGCTCGACCGCCTTGGTCTTGAGCCAACGGATCGCGTAGTTGATGTCGGCGAACGATCCAGGGTACGCTGCGTCCGGCGGCATGCGGAAATCCAGGGCCGCCACCACCACACCGCTCTTCGCGAGTGGCTCGTTGATCGCGGTGTCACCCAGCCGGTCGCCCCGACACCAGGCGCCCCCGTGCAGTTCGACCATGAGCGGAAAGGGCCCGGCACCCCGCGGCTTGAAGAGCCGCGCGAGCAGCGCCTTGTCTCCGTGGCGGAGATACTCGATGTCCTGGACGTCGATCTCGTAGGTCCCGGGGGTGCTCGCGGTCATGATGGGCTCCTCTCAGAAAGGGTGACCTGTTTCCGCCGCCATACGTTGCACCTCTCGGCGGGCCTCGTCAAGATCCCCCCGCGCGGAAGACGCGACGGGCGCGCGGATAAGGGCATCGAGCTCAGTGTCGCTTGAAGAACTGGACGGCGCGCTCGTGCTCGAGAGCGGCTTGGCGTGTCGCGAACGTTCCCAGATTCCGTCTCCGGCCCGTGCGCGGATCCTTCTTCCTGGAATACAGACGATATTTCCCGGAAGGCAGCTTCCTGATCATCGCTCGTCTCCTCGAGGGCGCACCCGCGGTTCGCGCTCAGGACGCGCCGGTCAGCTCTCTCAGGAGCATTCTCCCCTGCGGCCACTCGCCGAAGCCCGCGTCGGCGTTGATGTGCCCGGCCCGCTCGAGCACCACGAGGCGGCTGCCCCAGGACCGCGCGAAGAGCTCGGCGCGCGCGAGCGGCGAGAACGGATCATCGCTGCTCGCCACCACGATGCTCGGAAAGGCAAAGCGCGCGAGGGGAATGGGGCTGAAGCCGCGCACCTCGTCGGGGGTGTAAGCGGGCGAGTCCACGTCGGCCGGGGCGACGAGCAGGGCGCCCTTCACCCGGCCCTCGGATCGCTTCGCCCAGTGGGCCACCAGCGAGCACGCGAGGCTATGGGCGACCAGGACAGGAGGCGCCTCGCACTCGGCGACGTGGCGGTCCAGCGTGTCGAGCCAATCCTCGAGCCGGGGTAGCATCCAGTCACGCTGGACGACCCGGCGACAGGCGGGATCCTCGGCCTCCCACAGGCTCTGCCAGTGCTCGGGGCCGGAGTCGCCGTAGCCGGGAAGGACGAGCACGGGCGTGGTGGTCACGAAGCGGGGGCCGGGCTCAGCGTCGGCGGCGAAGCTCGGCGAGCGCGGCTTCGACCATCGCGCCCTCGTCCGGGCCGAGGGCTCGACCCCCGAACCGGCAGCCTTCATAGACGGCGGTCAGCCGCTGAAGCGGCTCCGCGAAGGCGGGCGCCTCCGCGGCGACGCGCTGCCGGAACTCGCGCGCGGTCTCCCCCGCCCCGCGGCGGAAGCCGCGCCGCCTCAGCGCGCGGAGGGCCTGGAGGTAGAAGCGCGGGCTGCCCGCGCCCCGCGCGCGCCGTGCCGCGCTCGGCCCCCCGCGCCAGAGAATGGCCAGGAGGGCGAGCACGGCCACTGCGGAGACGACGACCACGGCGCGGGGCACGCTCCGCAGCGATTCCCGCGACTCCTTGAGCCAGGCGCTCCAGTGCATCACCTCGCGCTGCGCGGAGGCGGCCACCCCGATCTGGTCCCGCAGGCTCCAGTTGACCACGTAGCGATACCAGCGCATGCGGAGGGCGTCGAGGTGGAGGGCGAGCAGATTCGGTCCGAACTGCGCGCTCTCCAGCTCGGCGCGCGGGGATGGATCGAGGGAGACCCAGCCCGCGCCGTCGAAGTAGGCCTCGACCCAGGAGTGCGCGTCCTTGAGCCGCACCATGAAGTAGCGTCCGTAGGGATTCCACTCGCCTCGCTGAAAACCGGCGACCACTCGCGCGGGAATGCCCAGGCTGCGCAGCATCACGGCCAGCGAAGCGGCGAAGTACTCGCAGTTGCCGGAGCGGCGCACGAAAAGGAACTCCTCGAGGGGCTCGAGCTCGCTTTCCTGCTTGATCACGAGGGTGTACTTGAACTGGGTGGACAGGTAGTGATTCAGCTTGAGGGCGGCCTCGTAGGAGCTCCGGCTGCCCGCCGTCACCTCCCGCGCCAGGGCGGGGATGCGCTCGGCGAGCGGCGGAAGCTGGAGATAGCGGGCCTGCGCGGCCGTGGCCGCGGGCGGCCCGCCCTCGCGCAGGCCGCGCGGCGGTGTCATCTCGAGCTCGGAGTCGACGGTGTACTGGAGGCGGGCGGAGGGCGTGGGCACGGTGAGGCTGCCCATGTCGTCGAGCCCGAGGGCGCCCCCGCGCAATTCGACGCGGAGCGCCCGCGGCGCCACGAAGACCGCATCGGTGCCGATGGGGTCGAGAAAGATCTCCTGGCGAACGATGGGCCCGGTGCCGCGCGAAGCGGCGATGGCGAACTCGCCCGTGGCCTCGCGACGCAGGAGGAGACGCTGACGCGTGCCCGCCGTCCACACGCGACCATCGAAGGAATCGAAGACGAGTCCACGCCACCGGAGATTGGGCAGGCGCTCGGGGTCCCTGAGGTCCTCGGGGAATCGCACGCGCATTACCACGGTGGTGTCGGTCTCGATCTCGCCATAGGCGCCGAGCTCCACGTGGTCGGTGAAGCCGGAGATGCGCCGCCCCAGCTCGGCGCGGAAGGGCAGGGTGGCCTGGCCCACGCGCGGGATGATGAAGAACATCATCCCGGCCAGCGCGAAGGTGCCGGCCGCCGCCACCAGCGAGACGCGGAAGAGCGGGCTCCGCGGGCCGATGCCGCCCGCCGCCACCTCGGGGCTCGCCCCCGCCGCGAGCGAAGCCTCCGAGACGAGATGGTGGAGGATGAGCATCCAGGTCCCCAGGACGAGAAAGGCGATGAAGACGAAGAGGAAGCTGACGTTGAAGGTGACCGCGGAGGCGGCCACCAGCATGAAGAAGGAGAGGAAGCCCGCGTCCCGCAGATCCTTGAGCGAGCGGCGGCGGAAGAGTCGGAGGAGGATGAGAAAGAGCAGCAGGTGGACCATGCCGTCCAGGATGCTCTGCGCGAGATAGAAGAGGTCGAGGATGATGGCGAGGGCCGCGGTCACGATGAGCGCCCAGCCCAGGGCGGGGCGCACGGGCAGGCGCTCGCGCACCTGATCGATGCACCAGTTGCCGAGCAGGGCAAGGGCCACGATGGCGGTGCCGAGGGGCGCGAGAAGCCCGGCGAGGGCGAGGGCGCCCACGCCCGCGCAAACGAGAAGATAGGTGATGAGCCGGAGGGCCAGGAGCGCGCGCATCAGCCGAGCTCGATGTGGAGCTCGCGGAGCGAGCGCCAGCCCCGCGCATGAGTATCGGGGGCGGCGCGGAGCGCTCCCGGCTGGTAGAGGGCGAGCGCAGTCAGGATGCGCCGTGACTGCCCCGGTCCGCGGCCGAGGGGCACCACGATGCCGCGCCCGACCAGCTCCACGCCCGAGCCGGCGCGGATCAGATGCACGGTGGCGGAGGCGGCCTCGGACAGCGCCGCTTCGAGCCGGACCGGATCATGCGCGCCCGTGCCCGTGAGCACGATGCGCGTGTCCTCGGTGGTCTCGGCCTCCATCTCGCGCACGACGAGCTGCTCCATCTTCGCGCTCGAGCGCCAGTGAATGTGGCGCGGATCATCACCCGGCCGGTAGGCGCGGAGGTTGTAGAGATCGTGGCCGCGCCCGCGCCGGCGCGCCGAGGCCGTGCCCGAGCCCACGAGCCGCTGAAGCGCTTCGGCCGAGATGGGCTGGACGGCGGGGAACACGAGCACGTCGGCCTCGAGCATGACCCGGCCCGCCTTGACGAAGAGGCCGAAGGGAAAGCGCGTGGTCAGCCGAATGCCGGCCAGCCGGTGGCGGCCGCGCGCGGGCAGGGTGACCTCCCAGGTCACGAGGCGCTCGGCGCCCGCCTCCAGCCTCGGCACGTAGATGAAGCGCGCGGGGCCGCCGCGCGCGAGGAGCTCGAGGGTGACGGAGTACGAGGTGAGCCAGCGCTTGCCGTTCTGGACGAGCGCGCCGAAGAGGGCGGGCGCGCCCGCATAGATCTCCTCGGGAATCTCGGCCTCCAGGTGCACGCCGCGCATGGACTGCTCCGAGAGCACGCCGGACACGACGATCAGGCTCAGGAGGAGCGAGACGAGGAGATAGAGGAGATTGTTGCCGGTGTTGATGGCGGCCACGCCGAGCCCGATGACGACGAGCAGGCACCACCAGCCGTCGCGGGTGGGCCAGATGGTCCGGCGCGGCCGGAAGGGCCGCCACCACCACTCGCTGTCTCTCCAGGTCCGCTTCGGGACCCACCTCATGGCAACCTCGGGATCAGCGCGGGACGGGGACGTCCTGGACGATCGATCGGAGGATCGCCTCGCCGTCCATGCCGCTGCCCTGCGCCGTGCGGCCCTTGAGGAGGACCCGGTGCGCGAGAGCGGCGACGGCAAGGCGCTTCACGTCGTCGGGCACGAGGTAGTCGCGGCCGTCGATGAGGGCATGCGCGCGGGCCGCGCGCAGGAGCGCCAGCGATCCGCGCGGGCTCACCCCCAGCGAGAGCAGCGGGGAGACGCGGGTGGCCTCGACGAGGGCCATGAGGTAGTCGAGCACGGACTCCTCCGCCCGCACGCCTTCGGCCTCCTCCTGGAGCTCGAGCACCTCGCGGCCGTCCAGCACGGGCACGAGCGTCTCGAGGCCGGGCGAGCCGGCGCCGCGCAGCACGGCCTTCTCGTCGAGGGCGCCCGGATAGCCGATGCGGATTCTCAGGAGGAAGCGGTCGAGCTGAGACTCGGGCAAGGGATACGTGCCCTCGTGCTCGCGCGGATTCTGGGTCGCCAGCACCATGAAGGGCTGGGGCAGCGGGTAGGTCGAATGATCGAGCGAGACCTGCGCTTCGTTCATGGCCTCGAGCAGGCTCGACTGCGTCTTGGGCGTCGTGCGGTTGATCTCGTCGGCGAGCACGATATTGGTGAAGAGCGGCCCCGGCTTGAAGACGAACTCGCTCTTGGTCGGCTCCCAGATGCTGACGCCGATCACATCCGAGGGCAGCATGTCGGAGGTGAACTGGATGCGCTGGAAGCCGGCGCCGATGGAGCGGGCGAGGGCCGCGGCCAGCGTGGTCTTGCCCACCCCGGGCACGTCCTCGATGAGGATGTGGCCGCGGGCGAGCAGACCCACGACGGCCAGCCGCACTGCCTCGGGCTTGCCCACGAGGGCGCGGCTCACGTTGGCTTCGAGTCTGCGGATGAGGTCGAGCGAATGGGACATGGATTTCCACCATATCACGGAGCCTCCGCCCGCCAAGCTTCCGACGGCTCGCGTCCGAGGAGGGCCCGGCGCATGGTGCGTCGGCGCTCGCGCGGCGCCAAATCGCATAGTTGCGGGGCACGGATTGTCGTTGACAGGTCGCGGCGCCTTCAGTAGAAATGGCTCGCCCGCCACGAGGCGGGCACACCCACGTGCCGCATTCATCCGTCGCTCGACGCTACGCGCGCTTCGCCCTCGGCCTGGCCCTGGATGACGTCCCCGCGCCCGCCGTGGACAAGGCGAAGCAGCTCGTCCTCGACATCATCGGCAGCTGCCTGGCCTCGTCAAGAGAGGAGTTCGGCCGGGCCGTCCTGCGAGCGACCGAGAGCCTGGGCGGGCCCCCCGAGAGCACCCTCATCGGCGCCGCCACGCGCGTGGGCGCGTCCCAAGCCGTGCTCGCCAACGGCACGCTCGCCCACGGCCTCGACTTCGACGACACGCGCGAGGATGCGATCGTGCACACGGGCTCGGTGGCCGTGACCACGGCCCTGGCCGTGGGCGAAGCCACGGGCGCCTCCGGTCGCGCCGTGCTCGAGGCGGCGATCGTGGGGGTCGAGGTGATGTGCCGCGTGGGGCTGGCCGTGCCCGGTCGCTTTCACGCCCGCCACTACCATCCGACCTCCCTCGCGGGAAGCTTCGCGGCGGCCGCCGTCGCGGGCCGGCTCCGCGGGCTCACCGAAGATCAGCTCGTCTCCGCCTTCGGGATCTGCGGAAGCCAGGCAGGCGGGATCATCGAATACCTGACGGACGGCTCGTGGACCAAGCGGCTGCATCCGGGCTGGGCCGCCCATGCGGGTGTGGTGGCCGCGCTGCTCGCGCGGTCCGGCTTCACGGGACCGGAAACGGTCTTCGAGGGCGGCCACGGCTTCTACCAGGCCTTCGCGGGCGGCCACGACGCCGCGCGTCTGGACGAGCTGCTCGGCACGCTCGGGCGGGTCTGGGAGCTTCTGGAGCTGACCTTCAAGCCCTACCCGTGCGGCTCCATCGCGCAACCGTACATGGATTGCGCGCTCCGGCTGCGCGAGCGGCACAAGATCCAGCCCGCGCAGATCGTCCAGATCCGCTGTCGCACCGCCGAGGGACCTCTGCCCCGCCTCTGGGAGCCCCTCGCGGCCAAGCACAAGCCGCCCAACGGCTACGCCGCGAAGTTCAGCCTGCCCTACCTGCTCGCGGTCATCCTCGTCAAGGGTCGCGCCGGTCTCGCCGAGTTCACCGACGAGGCGGCGCGAGACGAGGCCGTGCTGCAGGTGGCCTCGCGCGTATCGTACGAGATCGATCCGAGCATCGACTACCCGCGACAGTTCATCGGCGACGTCACCATCGGCCTCGACGACGGGCGGCGACTCGAGGAGCGGCAGGATCGCCCACGCGGCGGCCCCGACCTGCCCATGACCTGGGAGGAGATGGAGGCGAAGTTCCGCGGCAATGCCATCCTCGCCATCTCCGAGGAGCGGGCCTCCCGCGTCGTCGAGGCCGTGGCCCGCCTCGACCGGCGGGAGCCCCTGACCCCCTTGATGGAATCTCTCACGGCCTAGAGGAATGCCCATGCGCAAGCTTCTCGTGCTGTCCGTGCTCGCCGCCTTCTTCGGTGCCGCTCCCGCCTGCGCCCAGGACGCGCGCGTGGAGGCGGCGAAGAAGGAAGGCAAGGTGGTCTGGTACACCTCGCTCGCCCTCACCAGCTCGGAGAAGGTGGCCAAGCTCTTCGAGACGGCCTACCCGGGGATCAAGGTCGAGGTGCAGCGCACGGGCTCCCAACGTATCCTCCAGCGGGTGATGCAGGAGCTGCAGGCCAACATCAAGAACGTCGACGTGATCCACACCTCGGACGCGGGGCACTACGTGCTGTTGAAAGAGAAGAAGCTCCTCATGAAGCACACGCCGGCCGGCATCGACCGCTTCCCCCGAGCTTCAAGGACAAGGACGGCTACCACTACGGCCTGCGCGCCACCGTCAACGTCATCGCGTACAACACCAAGGCGGTGTCGCCGGCGGAGGCGCCCCGGACGTGGAAGGACCTGCTCGACCCCAAGTGGAAGGGCAAGCTCGTGACGGCGCATCCGGGCTACAGCGGGGTCATCGCCACCCACGTGCTCGCCCTCGTGCACCTCCACGGCTGGGACTACTTCAAGCAGCTCGCGCAGAGCAAGCCCATGCTCGTGCAGTCCGCGGTGGATCCCTCCGGCGTGGTCGCCTCGGGGGAGCGGCCGGTGGCGGTGAACGGGGGGGACTACACCTTCTACCAGATCAAGAAGAAGGGAAACCCCGTGGAGATCGTCTTCCCCAAGGAGGGCGTGCCCCTCGTCATCTCGCCCACCGCCATCGCCGCCTTCGCGCCCCATCCGAACGCGGCCAAGCTCTTCACCGACTTCATCTTCAGCCGCGAGGTCCAGCAAGTCCTCGCGGATACCGAAGGTCTCTACACGGGGCACCCCGAGGTCAAGTATCCCGCCGACCGGCCGAAGCTCAGCGAGCTCAAGCTCCTCCTCGTCGATCCCGAGGAGCTGGAGAAGCGCAACGAGGAGATCAAGACGCGCTTCGTGGAGTTCTTCGGGGCCTGAGCCGCCCCTGGCGATGGCGCGCGAGCTGACAGTCACCGTACGTCCCCGGCCCTCGCGACTCGAGGGGCTGGACCGCTCCGCCCCCGTCTGGATCATCGCCGCGGCCGCCCTCCTGCTCCTCATGCTCCTCCCGCTCGGCTGGCTCGG
>Ga0137392_10002092_pt1 | contig 11880 bp, 6 predicted proteins | sample 15con2h34AmetaG_FD_101394 | JGI IMG/M metagenome (GOLD analysis project Ga0137392, IMG submission 101394) | Vadose zone soil microbial communities from Angelo Coast Range Reserve, California, USA - 15con2h3.4A metaG | ecosystem: Environmental > Terrestrial > Soil > Vadose zone > Saprolite... | reverse complement strand
GTGAATTTCACCGCATTGCCGGCGAGATTGAGCAGCACCTGCCGCAGCCGCACCGGATCGCCGACCACTTCGGCAGCCAGGCGCGCATCCGTGAAGGCGGCGATCTCGAGGCCTTTTGCCTGCGCGCGCGGCGCCAGCAGCTCGACCACCTCTTCGATCAGCAGGTCGAGCCGGAAGGCTTTCGCCTCGAGGTCGAGCCGGCCGGCCTCGATCTTCGAGAAATCGAGCACGTCGCCGATCAACGCCATCAGCGTGTCGCCGGAGCTTTTCACCGCGCGCACATAGGTCGTCTGCTCGGCGGTCAGCGGCGTGTCGAGCAGGAGGTCGGCCATGCCCAGAATGCCGTTGAGCGGCGTGCGGATCTCGTGGCTGACCATGGCGAGGAAGCGGCCCTTGGCGCGATTGGCCGCATCGGCCTGGTCGCGCGCCTCGGCGAGCGCGCGCCCGGCGGAGGCGCGGTCGGTGACGTCGCGGCCGACGCTCTGCGTCTCGGTGCGGTTTCGCTTATCGGCGCGCACCGGCACGTCGCGCCAGGCGATCCAGCGCGGTCCGTCCGCCGTCTCGATCTTCTGATCATGGATGCGCGTGCCGTCGGGGAGAACCGCGACCGCGCCTTGCTCCAGCAGCGGCAGCGCCACGTGTGCGCCGATCAAGGCGTCGCGTCCGCGTCCGGCGAGCGTGCAGAAGGCGTCGTTCACATAGGTGATGCGGCCGGCGGCGTCGCGCCGCACGATGACGTCCCCCTGCGCCTCCAGAAAACTCTTGGCGTGCTCCTCGGCCTCCTTGATCTGCCATTCGCGATCGGAGACCTCCTCGAGGCGCGTTTCCAGGCGCTCGATCTCCTCCTGCATGGCGCGCTGGCGGTGGATCATCAGCGCGAGCGCGCCGCAGGCCGCGATCGTCAGGCCGGTCAACAGCGCCAGGTCCGAGTGAAAATGACCTTGTGTAAAACCGGCGCCGTTGCGCGCCACGATCCAATAGAGGGTGGCGACGATCGTGACCGATCCGGCGATGGCCAGAACGGCGGGGATGATCCTCCTGGCGCGGCCCGGTATGGGGCGCGTCTCGCGTCCGGTGTGGTCGGATGCCACCCGCATGTCAGGCGTCTCTCGTGTCCCGTGTCCCGCGCAAGTCGGGCCTGCCCGACTTGCGCATGAATAGTGCCGATCTCGGTAAACCCGAGATCGGTGCCAATGAATAATCCCGGAGCACGTCCCGATTCCGCAGGAACGGGACGTGTTCTAGGGGCCTCTGCCCGTGTGGAATAGCGAGGGAATCTTGCGAATTTCTGCTCGCGCGCGGGGCGGCAGGCGCCCGCGCGAGCGGACGGTTGATGAATGCTTAATTCGATGCGTTAGCGAAGATGCCGGTCAGTGCCGGTGCGCGAGATCGCGCTTGCGCGCGGCCTGCCACATCACGCCGAACAAGGCGGCGGCGTCCTGGTGTGAGAAGCGCGCCGAGTGGACGTAGAGCTTGTAGTCGGGCGCCGGCGCATCGGTCGAAAGGCTGATCGTCAGGTCGGGGAACTTCTCCGCCTCGTCGATGCGGATGGTCTTGAGCGGCACCGAGGCGCGGCAGGCATTTCCCTGCGCGGCATCGAAATCATCGACCAGGACGAAATCCGCGATCTCGGGCTGATCGACCAGTTGCAAGCGCAGATCCGGCTGCCGCGCTGCGCGATCGATCCGCACGCGGTAGTCGGGCGAAGCGCTCGCGGAGATCTGGTAGGCGGCCGAGCCGGACGTGAAGCAGGCTTGCTTGGGCGAGAGAAAGGCCTGGGCGGCGGCCGGAACTGCGATGACGAGGGCGAGAAGGAGCGAGTTCTGCAGGCGCTTCATGTCGAATGTGGCTCCGCAGGAGCGACGAATCTGCGGGAGACGCGCGGCTCCATTGGCCCAAGCGTTAATCGCGAATGGTTAATGAAGGCTTGCGCAGCAGCGCGGGCGCGACTGTCGCGCGCTCTTACGTGGCTGTTTTGATTTGGCTTTTGGAACCGTGCTGCATCGGCGGAATAACACAATACTAAGTTTTATTTCGTAGAACTTCACCCTCGAATAATCAGGGCGTCAGCATGTTCCGCGTTTTCAGCTGCCTCGCCACCGAGCATGACGTGCGACTGGTCGGCCTCGCCGGCTTGATCTGTTTCCTCGCAAGCTTCGCGGCGATCAGCCTGTTTCATCGCGCGCGCGCCTCGCAAGGCCGCGCGCGGGTGTCGTGGATCATGACCGCGGGCATTGCGGCCGGCTGCGGAATCTGGGCGACGCACTTCATCGCCATGCTGGCCTACGATCCGGGCGTCGTCGTCGGCTACGACGTCGCGCTCACGGCGAGTTCGCTCATCGTCGCCATCATCGTCACGGCGTGCGGCCTCGGCTTCGCGGCGGGCGGCATGCGCCGGGCGCCGCTCGTCGGCGGAGCGCTCGTGGGCGGCGGCGTTGCGTGCATGCATTACCTCGGAATGGCGGCACTCGAGCTGCCCGGGCGCATCACATGGGCGCCCGAGCTCGTCGCCGCGTCGATCGTGCTCGGCATGCTGCTGGGCGCCGCCGCGCTCGCAGTGGCGGCGCGCGGCGATCGGCTGCGCGCGACCATCGTCGCGGCCGTTCTGCTCACCCTCGCGATCGTCTCCCATCACTTCACCGCCATGGGCGCCGTGCTGATCGTTCCGGATCCGGCGCGCGTGATCGACAAGTTCATGCTGTCGTCCGACATGCTCGCCCTCACGGTGGCGGGCGCCGCGCTGGCGGTGGTCGGCATGTGCATCGTGGCGGGCATCGGCGATCGCCGCGCCAAGGAGCTGCTCGGCGAGCGCAACCTGCTGCTCGACGCCGCGCTCAACAACATGGTGCAGGGCGTCAACATGTTCGACGCCCACGCGAAGCTCATCCTGTGGAACGATCGCTATCTGCAGATGTACCGGCTCTCCGCCGACGTCGTGCGGCCGGGATGCACCATCCGCGAGCTGGTCGAGCATCGCGTCGAGAAGGGGACGTTCTTCCGCACCGATCCCGAGCAATACATCGGCGACCTCTCCACCGCCTTGCTGCGCGATCGCCGCGCGTCGCACAAGACGCTCGAGCTCGACGACGGGCGCGTCGTGCTGGTGCACAGCCAGCCCATGGCGGGCGGCGGCTGGGTGGTGACGCACGAGGACGTCACCGAGCGGCATCGCGCCGAGCAGGAACTGCACAAGACGCGCAACTTCCTCGACACGGTCATCGAGAACGTGCCGGCGACCATCGTCGTGAAGGACGCGCAGGATCTGCGATACGTGCTGATCAACCAGGCGGGCGAGGATTACTACGGCATCTCGCGCGCCAAGATGATCGGGCGCAACGCGCGCGAGGTCTTTTCCAAGACCGATGCGGATTTCATCGAAAGCAACGACAAGCGCCTGTTGGAAACGCGCAGCCCGCAATTCTCCGATGCGCATCCGGTCGAGACGCCGGGCAACGGCGGGCGTGTCGTGACGTCGACCCGGCTGCCGATCATCGGGACCGACGGCAAGCCGCAATACCTGGTCACGGTCATCCAGGACGTCACCGAGCGCAAGCGCGCCGAGGCGCGCATCGCCCAGCTCGCCCATTACGATTCGCTCACCGGGCTGCCCAACCGCGAGGCATTCAACGAATGCTTCGCCGCGATGCTCGAACGGGCGAACGAGAAGGACGAGACGTTCGCGGTGCTGTGCATCGATCTCGATCGCTTCAAGGAGATCAACGACGTGTTCGGCCACGCGATCGGCGACGCGATGTTACGCGCGGTGTCGGAGCGCCTGGCCAAGGCGGCCGAAGGCGCGTTCCTGGCGCGCATCGGCGGCGACGAGTTCGCGCTCTTGGCGACCGACGGGCCGCTGCCGGCAAGCGCCGCGCAGCTGGCGGATCGCCTGCTGGCGGCGGCCGCCGATGATCTCGACATCGAGGGACACAAGCTGCGCGTCGGCCTGAGCATCGGGGTTGCGATCTATCCGAGCGACGGCACCGATGCGTCCTCGCTCATCGGCAATGCGGACGCCGCGCTCTACCGCGCCAAGGCCGACGGCCGCGGCTCGATGCGCTTCTTCGAGGCCGACATGGACAAGCGCCTGCGCGACCGGCGTGCGATGGTGCACGACCTGCGCTCGGCGGTCGAGCGCAACGAGCTGGTGCTGCATTATCAGCCGCAGGCGCGCATCGACGGCGGGATCACGGGATTCGAGGCGCTGGTGCGCTGGCGCCATCCGGTGCGCGGCCTGGTGCCGCCCGGCACGTTCATTCCGGCCGCCGAGGAAAGCGGGCTCATCTTCGCGATCGGCGAATGGGTGTTGCGCGAGGCCTGTCGCGAGGCGGCGTCGTGGCCGAAGCCGCTCAATATCGCGATCAACCTTTCGCCCGTCCAGTTCCGTCACGGCGATCTGCCCGGGCTGGTGCACGCTGCGCTGCTCGAGAGCGGGCTTGCGCCCTCGCGGCTCGAGCTCGAGGTCACCGAAAGCGTGCTGGTGGACGACTTCTCGCGCGCCGTGTCGATCCTGCGCCGCCTCAAGCTGCTCGGCGTGCACATCGCCATGGACGATTTCGGCACCGGCTATTCGTCCCTGTCGAACCTGCAGGCGTTCGCCTTCGACAAGATCAAGATCGACCAGTCCTTCATCTCGAACCTCGAGAAGAATCCGCAGTCCGCGACCATCGTGCGCGCCGTGATCGGGCTCGGGCGCGGCCTCGCGCTGCCGGTGATCGCCGAAGGGGTGGAGACGCGCGAGCAGCTCGCGTTCCTGTCCAAGGAAGAGTGCGCCGAGGTGCAGGGTTTTCTGATCGGCAAGCCGCTGCCGATCGACGCCTACGCGGAGGCCGTCGGCCGCCCGCCCGCCGAGGTCGCATCGGTCGCCTGAACCAGCAGGCGACGCCAACTTCTAGTGCATCGGCGCAGGCTCGTCGGGCGCCCGCTCGTAGCCCTGCTTCTGCACGTTCGTGTCGACGAGGTCGGTCGCGCGGCTCGCGGTTTCAAGGAAGTCCCAGCTCTTCATCCACTCATAGGTGCGCTGCAGCTCCTCCTCGGGGATCGGAGCCGGATCGACGACGCAGACGCGGCTCTCGCGCAGGTCGGAGACCGTGAGACTGGCGATCTCGGGGTCCTTATCTTTGTAGTAGTCGATGAAGTAGTGCATGTAGGCCGACTTGTTCGCATTGATGCGCCGCACCGCCTCGCGCACCGCGCGGTTGAACGCGCTGTAGGTCTCGGCGTCGACGCGTTCGGAGGCCACTTCCGTGCCGTGATGGAACGCCGCGATCACGGGCCGGCAGCCCTTCTTTTCGGCGAGCGTGATGTAGGGCTCGGTCAGGGTCGTGGCGTCGATCGTGCCGTCCATGAGCATCTTGAAACGGTAGGGCGAGCCGTTGGGCACGCGGCCGAGCTTGATCATATGGCGCGGCACGAACCCTTCGAGCATCTGGAGCGCGAGATAGTGGGTGCCGTTATAGAACGGGACGCCGATCTGGCGATTGGCGAACTGCTGCGGAGTCTGTACCGGGGAATCACCGCGCACCACGAGCGCCGCGTAGGTCACGATTGAGCGGCGGCCGATCTGGCGGCTCTTCACCTTGGTGTCCTCGACGCGCGAATAATTCCCCCACTCGCAGGCGTTATAGAGATCGGCCTTGCCCTGTTCGAGCTGGCTGCCGTGGCTCGCGAAGCGCGGCGCGTCCTTGTGGCTGGTGATGAACATCTGCGGGCTCTTGTCGACGCCCTTCTCGCGGTCGATCCATTCGATCTTGATGCCCTCCTTTTCGAACAGGCCCTCGTCGTAGGCCACGAGTTCCGCCAGTCCCTGGAAAGGGGCCGTCGTTTCGAGTCTGATGATCTTGTGCATCGATCGAGCTCCGTATTTGGTTCGTCGGCAACGTCCGGTTTGTCGCGTCGTCGTAACGGGCAATTCTTGCGACTGATTCCAAAACCTGGGGCGCCTTCAGGCGCCTGCACTCCCGCATATTCTAGTGCGTCACACCAAGCATGCAAGCTCGCGGCCTGGGCCGCGGCAGCAAACAAAATTCAGCGGATCAGCTCGTTAAAAACGCTCTGCCACCGCGCCATGTGCCGCGCCGCCATGGCGGGGCTGATGAAGTTCACCCGGAATCCCGTTTTCAGCCGGGCGTCCGAGGCGTCGACCTTCGCGCTCGCCGGGAGGTGATGCGCGTTGCGCAGCGCGGTCTGGCCGTCGGTCGATAGGATGAACTCGATCAGAAGACGGCCCGCGTCCGGATGCGGCGCGTTCTTGAGGAGCCCGATATTGTTGGAGAACCCGATGAGGGGCTCGAGCTTCACCCAGTCGACGTTGGCGCCCTTCGCGCGCTCGATCAGGGTGTGGTGATTGAAGATCGGCAGACCCAGCGGATATTTTTTCGCCGCCACCGCCTTGAGCACGGCGTTGCCGCCGCCGCGCATAGCCGCGATCTCCTGCGTCTTGAATCGGCTCAGATAAGCCATGCCGTCCTGCTCGCCCATGGTCAGCAAAATATTGGCGACGAAGCCGGCGCCGCTGGTCAGCCCGTCATCGACGCTCCAGACGATCCTGCCTCGCCACTTCGGGTCGAGCAGATCCGCAAAAGTCTTCGGCACGTCGGTCGCGGCGACGAGGTCGGCGTTGTAGCCGAGCGTCTGAAAATAGAGGACCTGCGCGGTCCAGAAGCCTTCGGGGTCCTTGTATTGATCGGGAATGTCGCGGGCGCTCTCTGCTCGATATGGCTCGATCAGCCCGGCCTGCATCAGAACCGCGGCGGTTGTGGTGCCGTCGAACACGTCTGCGCGCGTCGCGCCGGCCTCCGCCTCGGCCACGATCTTGCGCGCATTCTCCGTGGAGCTGGCGCGGACGAACTCGACCGCGATGGCGGGATGGCGGCGCTTGAAGGCGTCGAGCAGAGGCCGCACAGCTTCCTCGACCAGGAGCGTCGTGTACCAGCGGACCTGACCTTCGCGTTCCGCCCGCGCGACCAGGCTCGCGTCAGCCGCGCACGCCGGCCCCGCGAGGATCGCAAGCGCGAGCGCCGCTCGACAGGCCCGGCGCAAGTTCGAATGGACGCTCATCGGGAAACTATAGCGTGTTCGCAGCAGGGCAAGCCTCGGCTATTGTGGGACATCTCTTGGCCGTCATCCCTTCGGCGGGGACGGGGCGCAAGCCGGAAAGGCGACGTGATGCCGGATCTTCGATGGGCCGCGGCGATGCTCGCCCTTGCGGCGTTGCTGCGCGGCAGCGCCGCCCTCGCGGCCGATCCGGCGCTGGTCGCCGCCGCGAAGGAGGAGGGGGAGGTCGTCTGGTACACGACGCAGATCATCAATCAATTCGTGCGCCCGCTCGCGGCCGCGTTCGAGCAGAAATACGGCATCAAGGTCCGCTACGTGCGCGCCAACGCCACCGAGACCGCGGTCAAGATTCTCAACGAGAGCCGGGCGCGCCGGCCGCAGGTCGACGTTTTCGACGGCACCACCACGGTCGAGCCGCTCAAGAAGGAAGGTTATGTCCTGCGGTGGCTGCCTGACACAGCGAAAGATTATCCGCCGGACTACCGCGACCGGGACGGATTCTGGACCGCCACCAATCTCTACATCCTGACGCCGGGATTCAACACGAGCCTTGTCCCCAAGGGCAGCGAGCCGCGCACGCTGGCGGCGCTGCTCGATCCGAAATGGCGCGGCAAGATGGCGTGGAGCGCGGCGGCGTCGAATTCGGCCGGCGCCGGCCTGATCGGCACCGTGCTCCGCGACATGGGCGAGGAGAAGGGTTTAGCGTTTCTGCGCGAGCTGTCGAAACAGAGGATCGTCAATATCGGCGTCGCGGCCCGCGAGGTGCTCGACCAGGTGATTGCCGGCGAATATCCGATCGCCTTGCAGATTTTCAATCATCACGCGGTGATCAGCGCCAAGAAGGGCGCGCCGGTGGATTGGATCAAGATGGAGCCGGCGACCGGTACGCTCTCGGTGGTCGCCGTGCACAAGGACGCGCCGCACCCCAACGCCGGCAAGCTGCTGGCCGACTTCCTGATCTCGAAGGAGGGGCAGCATATCTTTCGCGCCGCCGATTACCTGCCGGCGGATCCGGGCGTCGCGCCGCTCGAGCCGTCGCTGCGTCCCGTCGAAGGACAGTTTCGCGCGGTGTTCTTCACGCCGGAGGAAGCGGCGCACGGAATCCCGCGGTGGAAGAAGATTTTTGACGAGCTGTTTCGCTGAGACGGTCTCCCATGAGTTCTCCCGCAACCGTGGACGTGATCGCGAGGGCCGCGCCGTCGTCGCGCGCCGTCGTACGCGAGACCACGTGGATCGCGGCGCTGACCGTGCTCCTTCTCGGCGCCCTGGTGCTGCCGCCGCTGGGATTCCTGATCCGCGGCAGCATCGCCGTCGGCGAGGAGCCGCAGGCCGCGCGCTTCGGCGTCGATCATTTCGCCGCGGTGCTGCAGAGCCGCGAATTCCTGATGAGCAGCGCCAATTCGCTGCTGTTCGCGGCCGGCAGCGCCGTCCTGGCGCTGCTGATCGGCTGGGTCACGGCCTGGATCGTCGAGCGCACCAACACGCCGCTCAAGCCGCTCGCCTATCTCACCGCCATCGTCTCGCTCGGCACGCCTTACATCCTCTACGTCAGCGCCTGGCTCCTGCTCCTGGGCAAGGCCGGCCCGGTCAATCAGCTCTACCGCGCGCTCACCGGCACGTCGGACCTGCTGGTGAACATCTACTCGATGCCGGGCATGATCCTGGTCGAGGGATTCCTGTGGTCGCCGCTCGCGTTTCTGCTGGCCGGCGCCACGCTGCGCAACGCCAATCCGGAGCTCGAGGAGGCGGCGCGCGTCGCCGGCGCCGGCGTGTTCGCGACCATCCGGCGCATCACGCTGCGCCTCTCGCTGCCCGCGATCCTGGCGCTTGCGATGCTCGTCTTCATCCGCGCCGTCGAGGCGTTCGAGGTGCCGGCCCTCGTCGGCCTGCCGGGGCGGATCTACGTGCTGACGACCGACATCTACGGCAACATGACCGCGAAGGTGCCGCCCGATCTCGGCAGCGCCAGCGCGCTGTCGGTGCTGATGCTGCTGATCGTGTTCGTTCTGCTCTCGATCTATGGCCGGCTCGCGCGGCATTCGGAACGATACGCGACCATCACCGGCAAGGGCTTCCGTCCGCGGCCGTTCGATCTCGGCCGGCCGCGCTACGTGGCCGCGGCGCTTCTGGTGGCGAACTTCGTGCTGCTGATGGTCGTGCCGATCGCGATGCTGATCTGGGTGTCGCTGCTGCCGTTCTATCAGCCGGTCAGTTTTGCGGCGCTCAAGCTGATGTCGTTGAGCAATTACCGCACGGTTCTCGCGTCCGATCTCTGGCTCGTGGCGAACACGCTGGTCGTCGCCGTCGTCACCGCCACGATCGCAATGGGACTGACTCTGGTCGCGGCATGGCTCGCGGTGCGCCGCGCGCCGGGCGGCCGGACGGCCGAGCGGCTCGCCACCATCCCGCTCGTGTTTCCCGGGCTCGTGCTCGGCGTTGCGGTGATGCAGCTCGCGCTCAGCGTTCCGCTCCCGATCTACGGCACGCTCGGGATTCTCATCTGGGCCTTCGTCATCAACTACCTGCCCTATGGCATGCGGTACAGCGGGGCCGGCATGCTGCAGATCCATCGCGAGCTGGAGGAGGCGGCGGCGATCTGCGGCGCATCCCCGCTTGCCCGGCTGCGCCGCGTGGTGGTGCCGCTGCTGGCGCCGGCGCTGCTCGCCGGCTGGCTTTTCATCTTCCTGATGGCGGCGCGCGTGCTCTCGCTGCCGGTCTTGCTCGCCGGACCGCGGTCGCAGACCATGGCGGTGGCGATGTTCGATCTGTGGGTGAACGGGCAGGGCGTCGAGTTCGCCGCGCTCGGGCTGTTATGGTCGATGCTGATGACCGCAATCGCGGTCGCGTTCTATCTGGTGGCGCGGCGGTCCGGCGTGGGATCGTTCGGGCAGGCGTGAGGGGCTTGGGAAGATCGCGATGAATGATTCGGCGCAGCCCTCGCTCGCATCGGCGCACGCCAAGGTCGACGCGCTGCTCAATCCGCGCAACATCGTGATCCTGGGCGCGAGCGAGAAGCCCGGCAATTGGGCGCAGCGTGTGTGGCGCAACGCGCGCCGCTACAACTTTCCGGGCGCGATCTTTCCGCTCAATCCCGGCCGCGACAGCGTCTGGAATACGCGCTGCTACCGCTCCTTCGCGGAATTGCCGGAGCCTCCCGACCACATCGTGATGCTGATCCCGGCAGCCCACGTCCCGCAGGCGGTGATCGATGCGGCGCGCGCCGGGGCGCGCAGCGCCACCATCATGACGGCGGGTTTCGAGGAAGCGACCGATTCCGCCGCCAAGGCCCTGGCCGCGCGGTTGCGCGCCGCGATCGCCGAAACCGGGCTTGCGGTTTCGGGGCCAAACTGCCTCGGCAACCTGCATGCCCGCGCCAGCCTGATGACGATGCCGGACGATCGGCCGCAGCGGGTCGTGCCCGGTCCCGTCGCCATCATCGGCCAGTCCGGCGGCGTCGCCATGGCGATCAAGCGCACGCTGGAGGAGCGCGGCATCGACACCGCCTCGGTCGTGACCTCCGGCAACGAAGCGGGGCTCTCTACCGCCGACTACATCGCGTACTGCGCCGCGGATCCCGATGTCCGGGTCATCGTCTCCTATCTGGAGGCCGTGCACGACGCGCCGGCGTTCCTGTCGGCGTGCCGCCAGGCGCGCGCGACCGGAAAGCCCGTCGTGGTGATGAAGCTCGGCGCGTCGCGCGACGGGCGTGTGGCGGCGCTCGCGCATACCGGCGCGCTCGCCGGCAGCATGGAGGCGTTCGATGCGGTCACCGCGCCGGTGGGCGTGGTTCGCGTGCGCACGCTCGATGACGTGGTCGAGGCGGTGGAGTATTTTGTGCACGCGCGCCCGCCGCGCGGACGAAGACTCGGTGGCATCACCTTCTCGGGCGCGCTGCGCGGGCTGCTGCTCGACGCCGCGGCCGCGAATGGGCTGACGTTTCCGCCGCTGGCGCCGGCCACGCGCCGCCGGCTCGAATCGGTGCTCACGGTCGGCACCATCGTGGGCAATCCGCTCGACTCCGGTTTCACGGCGCTCACCAGCGAGGACGCGTATATTCGTTGCGTCGAGACGATGCTCTCGGATCCGGGCGTCGATGTCCTGCTGTTGCAGGAGGAGTTGCCGCGCGGCCCGGGCACCGAGCGCAAGGAGGCCAACCTGCGCGCGGTCGATGCGGTCGCGGCGCGCGCCGCAAAGCCGGTGGTGTATCTCAGCATGATCTCCCACGGCCTCACCGATTACAGCCGGGCGCTGCGCGGTGAGCTGCCGCACGTTGCCTTCCTGCAGGAGATCGACAAGACGCTGCGGGCGGTGCGTTCGGTCGCCGATTACGCCGCAGCGTCGGCCACGCCGGCGAAACCCGGGCGCGTCGCTCAGAGTGGCGCGAAAAGGCAACTGGAACGGATACTCGGCCGTCCATCCGCGTCCCGGATATTGAACGAGGTCGGATCGAAAGCGTTGCTCAAGGCCTACGGCATCCGCGCGCCGCGCGAAGCGGTCGCGCGCGATGCGCGCGAGGCCGTCGCCGTGGCGCGGCGGATCGGCTATCGGGTGGTCGCCAAGGCGGTGAGCGCCGCGCTGGCGCACAAGTCCGACAGTGGCGGCGTGATCGTCGGGATCGACTCCGACAAGGCGCTGCGCGCCGCCTACAGGAAGATCGTTCGCGCCGTGAGAAAGCGCGGCGCGGCGCTCGACGGAGTGCTGATCGCCGAAGAGGTCGCCGACGGCCTCGAGCTCGTGCTCGGCGCGACGCGCGATCCCGAGATGGGCCCGGTCATCCTGTTCGGCGCCGGCGGCCTCGACGTCGAGCTCCGCCGCGACGTGGCGCTG
>Ga0137392_10002089_pt1 | contig 11886 bp, 8 predicted proteins | sample 15con2h34AmetaG_FD_101394 | JGI IMG/M metagenome (GOLD analysis project Ga0137392, IMG submission 101394) | Vadose zone soil microbial communities from Angelo Coast Range Reserve, California, USA - 15con2h3.4A metaG | ecosystem: Environmental > Terrestrial > Soil > Vadose zone > Saprolite... | reverse complement strand
GAGGAGCGAGGAGCGAGGAACGAGCGAAGGAGCGACGAGGGAAGGCAGCGCCTTCAAGCGCCCCGGAGGCGCAAGGAAGCAGAGAACGAGCGAAGGAGCGACGAGGGAAGGCAGCGCCTTCAAGCGCCCCGGAGGCGCAAGGAAGCAGAGAACGAGCGAAGGAGCGACGAGGGAAGGCAGCGCAGTGAAGGGGGAATGGGGAGGCGGGCGGGGCCCCGGAGGCGCAAAGAAAGCACAGTGATCTGCCCAATGGTGAGAGGCAGGTTGAGATCATGACGGTGACCCGCGACCGGGCCGGCGGGCCGGCCGCGCTCTCCGGCGCGGAGGCCGCGCTGGCCCGCGCCCGCGACCACCTGCTCGGTCTCCAGCACGAGCAGGGCTGGTGGCAGGGCGAACTGGAGACCAACGTCACGATGGACGCGGAGGACCTGCTGCTCCGTCAGTTCCTCGGCATCCGGGAGGCCGGCCAGACCGCTGCGGCGGCCCGGTGGATCGCCAGCAAGCAGCGCCCCGACGGGACCTGGGCTAACTTCTTCGGCGGCCCCGGTGACCTGTCCACCACCGTCGAGGCCTACGTTGCGCTGCGGCTCGCCGGGCATCCGCCGGAGGCGCCGCACATGGCCAGGGCGGCGGGCTGGATCCGGGCCGGCGGCGGGATCGCGGCGACCCGCGTCTTCACCCGCATCTGGCTGGCCCTGTTCGGCGAATGGTCCTGGGACGACCTTCCGGTGATGCCGCCGGAGATGATTTACTTTCCAGCCTGGTTCCCGCTCAACGTGTACGACTTCGCCTGCTGGGCACGGCAGACCATCGTCCCGCTCACCATTGTCGGGTCGCTGCGCCCGGTCCGCCCCCTCCCGTTCGGCCTGGACGAGCTCCGGGTGGCCAGCGAGGGCGAGCCCGCTACGGGCCCGGCGCGCCCCACCGGCTGGGCCGCCGCCTTCACCAGGCTCGATAAGGCGCTGCACGCCTATCAGCGGTACGGGCAGCGGGCGAGGCCAGCCGGTGCGGTGCGCCGGGCCGCGCTGCGCCGCTGCGCGGAATGGATCCTCGCGCGGCAGGAGCGCGACGGCTGCTGGGGCGGGATCCAGCCCCCCTGGGTCTACTCGCTGATCGCCCTGCACCTGCTCGGATACGGCCTGGACCATCCGGTGATCAAGCGCGGGCTGGCCGGGCTGGACCGGTTCACCATTACCGAGGACGGCCCGGACGGCCCGGTCCGCCGCCTGGAGGCCTGCCAGTCGCCGGTCTGGGACACCGTGCTGGCGGTCGTCGCGCTCGCCGACGCCGGCCTGCCGCCCGATCATCCCGCCCTGGCCCGGGCCGCCGCCTGGCTGCTGGCTGAGGAGATCTCCGGGCCCGGGGACTGGCAGGTGCGCAGGCCCGGCCTGGCCCCGGGCGGCTGGGCGTTCGAGTTCGACAACGACGGCTACCCCGACATCGACGACACCGCGGAGATGCTGCTCGCTCTCCGCCGGGTCAGCCTGGCGGGTCTCGGCGCCGACCCAGGCCCCGGGTCCGGGCCCGGCTCCGATCTCCGGCCCGGCTCCGATCTCCAGCCCGGCCGCCGGCATCCGGCAGTGCAGCGCGGGCTGCGCTGGATGGCCGGGATGCAGTCATCCGGCGGCGGCTGGGGAGCGTTCGACGCCGACAACACCTCGGCGCTCGTCACCAAGCTCCCCTTCTGTGACTTCGGTGCGGTGACGGACCCGCCATCCGCCGACGTCACAGCGCACGTCGTCGAGGCCCTTGCGGCGGAGGGCCTGGCGGGCAGCAGGGCTGTCCGCCGGGGCGTGGTCTGGCTGCTGCGGGCCCAGGAGAGCGACGGGTCCTGGTTCGGCCGGTGGGGCGCCAATTACGTGTACGGCACCGGCGCGGTCGTTCCCGCGCTGATCGCAGCCGGGGTCAAGCCGGGCAAGCCGGCCATCCGGCGCGCGATCGGCTGGCTCGAAGCACACCAGAACCCCGACGGCGGCTGGGGCGAGGACCTGCGTTCCTACGACGACCCGGGCCTCGCCGGGCGCGGCGTGTCCACCGCGTCGCAGACCGCGTGGGCGCTGCTCGCGCTGCTCGCGGCCGGACCGCCCGGCCCGGCCGCGCACGCGGGCATCCGCTGGCTCGCCGACCATCAGCGCCCGGACGGCACGTGGGACGAGCCGGAATTTACCGGCACCGGCTTCCCCGGCGACTTCTACATCAACTACCACCTGTACCGTCTCGTCTTCCCGCTGAACGCTCTCGGCCGCTACCTAAGCGGTCAGGGGGGTGCCTCATGACCGAGCGGAAGGCGCGCGGCGCCGCCGAGCGACGAGCGAGGAACGAGCGAGGAGGGACAAAGGCGCCCTTGGCCGAGCCGAAGGGGCGCGCCGCCGTCTGGACTGACGAGGGAGGGCGCGAGGAACGAGCGCCTGAGCGAGGAGGGAAGACGGCGGGTCAAAGCGCCCCGGAGGCGAGCAAATTTATTGTCTGCGCGCCGCTCCGGATCGAGGCCAGAGCGGTCCGGCGGGGCCTCGGCGGTGCGGCCGAGGTGCGGGCGACCGGCTATGGCCTGCCGCGCGCCGCGAAGCATGCGGCGATGCTGGCCGACCATCCGTTCGGAATGCTGGCGGTAGCGGGGACCGGCGGCGGCTTGACGCGCGACCTGTCGCCTGGAGACCTGGTGGTCGGCACCGAGGTCAGCGACGGGACATCAACTACCGCATGCCCGTCGGCGCCGCTGCTGGCCGGCGAGTTGCGCCGGGCCGGGCTGCGGGCCAGGGCCGGCCGTGTGGTCACCGTGGATCACCTGGTCCACGGCGCCGAGCGGGACCGGCTGGCCTCCGGCGGCGCCCTGGTCGCCGACCTGGAATCCGCGCCGCTGGCGGCCGCGGCCGGCGGCCGGCCGGTGGCCGTGCTCCGCGCGGTCTCCGACACCCCGCAGCGGCCGCTGCTGCGCCCGGGCGGGCTGGCCGGGGGACTGGCCGCGTTGCGGTCGCTGCGCGCGGCCGCGCCGGTGCTGGCCCGGTGGGCCGCGGCGGTCGGGCCGCGGCAGGTGCTGCTCGCGGGGCCGCGGTCGTTCTGCGCCGGGGTGGAGCGGGCGATCGAGATCGTGGAGCGGGTCCTCGACGCCGACGGGCCACCGGTGTACGTGCGCAAGCAGATCGTGCACAACACCCACGTCGTCGCGGCCCTGGAGCGGCGCGGAGCGATCTTCGTGGAAGAGCTGAGCGAGGTCCCGGACGGGGCGCGCGTGGTGTTCTCCGCGCACGGGGTGTCGCCCGCCGTGCGGGAGGAGGCGGAGCGCCGCGGCCTGGCCACCGTCGACGCGACCTGCCCGCTCGTGGCCAAGGTGCACGCCGAGGCACGCCGGTTCGCCGCGGAGGGGTACCTCGTCGCGCTGATCGGGCACGCGGGCCACGAGGAGGTCGAGGGCACCCTGGGCGAGGCGCCGCAGGCCATGGCGCTGGTGGAGACGGCTGCCGACGTGGCCCGGCTGCGCCCTGACGACCAGGCGAAGGTCGCCTACCTGATGCAGACGACGCTGGCCGCCGACGAGGCCAGCCAGATCGCGGACACGCTGGTCGGGCGGTTCCCGGCCGCCCGCGGTCCCGGAAGCGACGACATCTGTTACGCCACCACCAACCGGCAGCAGGCTGTCCGGGCGGTCGCCGCCGAATCCGACCTGGTGCTGGTGGCGGGCTCGGCCAACTCATCCAACTCCGTGCGCCTGGTCGAGACGGCGCAGCGCGCGGGCACGCCCGCGTACCTGATTGACAGCCCGGCCGACATCCAGCTCGGCTGGCTGGCCGGGGTGGCGACCATCGGCCTCACCGCGGGCGCATCGGCGCCTCCCGCGGTGGTCGGCGACATCGTGGCCGCCCTGCGCGGCCTCGGCCCGGTCGAGGTGAGCGAGCGCGTGATCACCACCGAGTCCATCCATTTCAGCCTGCCCAAGGAGGTTAGGCAGTAATGAGCGTGTCCCTGCGCCAGAGCCTGCGCATCGGCTCCTACCTGATGCGTCAGAAGCTCGCCGGAAATAAGAAGTTCCCGCTGCTGGTGGAGCTGGAGCCGTTGTTCGCGTGCAACCTGAAATGCGCGGGCTGTGGCAAGATCCAGCAACCGCACACCGTGCTCAAGCAGCGGATGCCGGTGGAGCAGGCGCTGGCCGCGATCGAGGAATGCGGCGCGCCCATGGTGTCCATCGCCGGTGGCGAGCCGCTCATGCACCCGCAGATCGACGTGCTGGTCGCCGAGCTGATCAAGCGGAAGAAGTTCGTCTTCCTGTGCACCAACGCGCTCCTCCTGCCGAAGAAGCTGGACAAGTTCAAGCCGTCGCCGTACTTCGCCTGGGTGGTGCACATCGACGGGCTGCGGGAACGGCACGATGAGTCGGTCTGCAAAGAGGGCGTGTTCGACGAAGCCGTGGCGGCGATAAAGATGGCCAAGGAGCGAGGCTTCAAGGTCAACACCAACACCACGGTCTTCAACACCGACACCCCGCAGACCGTCATCGACGTGCTCAGCTACCTCAACGACGACCTGGGCATCGACGAGATGCAGATCTCGCCGGCCTACGCCTACGAGAAGGCGCCGGACCAGGATCACTTCCTGGGCGTGACCGAGACCCGGGAACTGTTCCGCAAGGCCTTCGCCGAAGGCAACCGGAAGCGCTGGCGGCTGAATCACACGCCGCTGTTCCTGGATTTCCTCGAAGGCAAGACGGATTTCGGCTGCACCGCGTGGGGCATCCCGTCGTACTCACTTCTTGGCTGGCAGAAGCCCTGCTACCTGATGTCCGACGGCTACGTGAAGACATACAAGGAGCTGATCGAGACCACGGACTGGGACGCCTACGGCCGCGGCAAGGACCCGCGCTGCGCGAACTGCATGGCGCACTGCGGTTACGAGCCGTCGGCGGTCCTGGCCACCATGGGATCGCTGCGGGAGTCGCTGCGCGCGATGCGCGGCGCCTGAACCCTGCTCTAGCCCGGGGGACACCCCCGGACCCCCGGGTAGGGGGCTCTGGCGTACTGAGCGGCCGGGCGCCTGCCCCCCCGGGGCAGGCGCCCGGCCGTGACCATTTCGTTCCCGGTATCCGGGTGATCCCGCAGAACTCCTTCAGGATCTTGTAAGGAATCGCCGTCAGGATCTGACATGGCGCAGGGCTGCGCCGGGCGCCGGATCCGCGCCGTGTCTGGACTAGCCCGCGCGCGGACGGCCCGCGGCGGGCATTCCCGGAGGAGTTTCCATGTTTTTCACCTACCTCCGCCGTGAGCTGCGCAGGCGGATGCGTCAGGCCATTTTCATCGCGCTCGGCCTGGCCCTGGGCATCGGGCTGGTGATCACGGTGACCGCGTTGTCCACCGGCGTCAAGAACGCGCAGGGGACGGTACTGCACGCGCTGTACGGGGCGGGCACCGACATCACGGTCACCAAGGCGCCATCGTCCAATTCCGGCGGGCCGTTCGGCTTCCGGGTCGGGGGAGGCGCCGATAACGGGCAACGGCCCGCGGCGGGCACTACGTTCAGCCGGGACACTTTGCTTTCCCGGTCGCTCGGCGCGCTGAATTCCTCATCGGTCAGCTCGGTAGCGAAGCAGCGAGGAGTGGCCGCCGCAGGCGGCGCGCTGGTCCTCACCGACCTCTCGGTATCGGGCACGATCCCGTCGGCCGCATCCGGCGGCGGAGGCTTCGGCGGAGGCGGCGGGGCATCGAACTTCAAGACCAACTCGTTCACGGTCAACGGCGCGGACCTGGCCGTGGGTGAGGTCGGCCCGCTCAGCTCGGGCAAGATCGCTTCCGGCCGGACCTTCACGAGTTCCGACGCCACGTCGAACGTCGCGGTGGTGGATTCGAGCTACGCGGGCCAGAACAAGCTGGTGACCGGTTCGACGATCACCGTCGCCGGGGCCAAGTTCACGGTCATCGGGACCGTCAGCCAGCCGCAGGGCGGCAACCCGGCCCAGGTGTACATCCCGCTGACGCGGGCGCAGACCCTGGCCAGCATGAAGAACCAGGTGAACACGATCTACGTGGCCGCGGCGAGCGCCGCAGGCATTGGCAGCGTGTCCAAGTCGATCTCCGGCGTGGTGCCCGGCGCGACCGTGACCACTTCCAGCGACCTGGCCAGTGAAGTCACGGGCTCCCTGGCCAGCGCGTCCAGCCTGGCCAACAACCTCGGCAAGTGGCTGGCGGTCGCGGTCCTGGTGGCTGCGTTCCTGCTGGCCAGCCTGCTGACGATGGCGGCGGTCTCCCGGCGGGTCAGGGAGTTCGGCACGCTCAAGGCGCTCGGCTGGCGGAGCAAGCGGATCGTCGGCCAGGTCATGGGGGAGGCCATCGCGATCGGCATCGTCGGCGGCGCGGTCGGTGTCGCGCTCGGGTTCGCCGGGGCCGCGCTGGTCTCCAGGCTCGCCCCGCCCCTGTCGGCGTCGGTCGGCCAGACCACCGGCTCCGCGACCCCCGGCGGCGCGCGCACCTTCGGCGGCGGCGGTGGCTTCGGCGGCCCTCCGGGCGGCGGCACAGGCGGCGGCGCCTTCAGCCGGCTCGCCGCTAACGCCACCCATACCGTGGCCGTCCACCTCACCGCCCCGGTCACGATCGGTGCGGTCGTCCTCGCGGTGGTGCTGGCGGTCGCCGGCGGGTTCATCGCCGGGTCGTTCGGCGGCTGGCGTGCCGCCCGGCTGCGGCCGGCCGCGGCACTGGCCCGGGTCGAGTGATCAGCTGTCCAGGAGCCGAGTGACCAGCTGTCCAGGACGTGGACCGAGAGGAAGTCATGTACAAGCTGACCAACGTTAAGAAGGAATATCAGAAGGGCCGGGCCACCGTGGCCGCGCTCGCGGGGGTGGACCTGGTCATCGAGGACGGCGAATGGCTGGCCATCCAGGGCCCGACCGGACACGGCAAGACCACGCTGCTGCAGATCCTGGGCGGCCTGGACCGGCCGACCTCGGGCATCGTGGACTTCGACGGCCAGGACCTGGCCGACCTGCGGGAGAGCCAGGTCACCAAGGTCCGGGCCGCCTCCATCGGGTTCATCTTCCAGACCTTCAACCTCATCCCCACGCTGAGCGGGCAGGAGAACGTCGAGGCGGCGCTGGTGCCGCTGGGAGTCGGCCCGGCCGAGCGCCGGGCGCGGGCCGCGAAGGCGCTGGAGTCTGTCGGGCTCGGCGACCGGCTGCGGCATCTGCCCTCAGAACTCTCCGGAGGTCAGCAACAGCGGGTGGCGATCGCCCGCGCGCTGGTGAAGGAGCCCAAGGTGCTGCTGGCCGACGAGCCCACCGGCAATCTCGACGAGGACACCAGAGACGAGATCATCTCGCTGCTTGAGGCGCTCTGGCGCGAGCACGGGCTGACGCTCATCCTGGTCACCCACGACAGCTCGGTCGCACGCAGGGCGCAGCGGGTCGGCATCATGCGCAACGGCCGCCTGTCCATCAAGCAGGACACCCGGCGACCGGCCGGCTGAGGCTGGCGCCCTGGCGGCCCGGCGATAACCCGGCCGGGAGCAACTGCTCGCACCAGACGATCTTGCCGTCCTGCGTCCACCGTGCGCCCCAGCGGTGCGCAAGCTGGCTGACCACCTGGAGCCCCCGGCCGTGCTCGTCGTCGCGGGCGGCGCGGCGGCGCCGCGGCAGGGCCGCGGAGCTGTCCAGCACCTCGCAGACCAGGGTGCGCGCCAGGATCAGGCGCAGCGTGACATCGCCCTCGGCATAACGGATGGCATTGGTGACCAGTTCGGATACCAGCAGCTCCGTCGTGGGCAGCAGATCGCAGAGCTTCCAGCGTTCCAGCGGCTCGCGGAGCAGCGCCCGTGCCTGCCGGGCCGAGACCAGCTCGTGCGGCAGGGTCCAGCTGACGTGCTGGTCCGCCGCGATCCGGCTCAGCCGCGCGATCAGGATCGCGATGTCATCCCGCTGATGGTGGGCGAACACGCCGGCCATCGCGGCCCGGCACAGGTCATCAAGCGAGCGCGACGTCGCGCCCGGGCCGAAGATCCCCTGCAGGTAGGAGAGGCCGTCGTCGATGTCCCGGTTGCGGTCCTCGACCAGCCCGTCGGTGTAGAGCACGAGCAGGCTGCCGTCATCGATCTCGTAGACCCTGCTCTCGATCGGCCCCTCGCCGACGCCCAGTGGCGGGGCGGGGGCCACGTCAAGGAACTCGCTGCCGCCACCGGGCCGGACGAGCAGCGGCGGCAGATGGCCGGCCGAGGCGATCTCGCAAGACCCGGTGACCGCGTCATACAGCGCGTAGGCGCAGGTGGCGAAGTGCGGTTCGCGGTCGCCGAGCGACGTCATGAGCTCGTTGAGCTGCTGCAGGGACTCGGTCGGCGTCAGTTCGAGCATGGCCAGGGTGTGGATCGCGGTGCGCATCTGCCCCATGGTGACGGCGGCCCGCACCCCGTGCCCCGCGACGTCCCCGACCACCAGCGCCACCCGCGCCCCGGGCAGCTCGATGGACTCATACCAGTCGCCGCCCACCTCGACCAGCTTGCTGCCGGGCAGGTACCGGTGCTTGACCTCGACCGAGGGCGGCGCGGACAGGCCGGTGGGCAGCAGGCTGCGCTGCAGGGTGAGGGCGGTGGTCCGCTCCCGGTTGTACCGGCGGGCGTTGTCGATGAAGATCGCCGCGCGGGCGGCGAATTCCATGCCGATCTCGGAGTCGTAGTCGTCGAAATGCCGGAACCCGACCTTGCGCGTGCAGACGAAGAAGCCGAGCGCGCTGTCCTTGGCGGTCAACGGCAGCAGCAGCATGGAGGCGCCCGTCAGCAGCCGGGCGACCGGCCTGCGCAGCCATGATTCCGCGATGCTGACGGCGCGGGCTTCATCGAGCTTGGTCTCCCGGACGGGCTTGCCGGTCTCCATGCACTGCACGTACGGGGTGCCCGGGGGGTACAGGAGGACCTCGCCGGTGGGGAACGCCGCGTCCCATGCGGGGTCGCCGTCGTCGGCGCTGACCGCTGTGCGCCGGAGCAACTGGGAGCCGTCCGGGGGATGGACCGGGAACTCGTCCGTAGCCGCCAGGCTATCCAACACCAGCAGCCCAGCCGCGTTACAGAAATGCGGTACGAGTATGCCGATCAGGCCGCGCGACATCTGGTCGAGGTCCAGCGTTGAGCCGATGCGGCGGAAGGTGTCGTCGAGTAGTGCGTGCCGCATGAGCGCCGGATCGACGAACCGCTCATCGCCGGGCGGCGGCATGCGCAGGATCACCAGTGCGGTGAGTTCCGGGTCGTCCCCCTGCATCGGCTGCACGCTCGCCACGGCCTCGACGGGGCTGACCCTGCGCACCCGCACGGCGAGCACCGCGGTGGCCTCCCGGCCGGACCCGGCCGCATCCAGCAGCCCGTCCAGCGGCGAGCCTGGCCCGGTGGGCCCGGCGACCACGTCAGACAGCGGCGTGCCGGCCAGGGACTCGCTGTCGTACTCGAGCACCTCGGGGGCATTGCGGTCATGCTGAACTATCCGTCCGGATTGATCGATTCCCAGGATCAGTGTCCGCACGGAGGTGTTTGACAGCAGAGCGGTGATCTCAACCACGTTACCCGATATCACCTCGTGCGCTCTTGTCGGGACTGCGGGGCACCTTTCCTTATGTATTGCGTAACTTAGTCCCATAGGGCGCGGCCGCTCCGCCAGTTAGCGTGAAGTCGCGGGTTGGTGTCCGCGGGGTTACGAGCGGGTGGAGGAGGACAGGTGGCATCGGCGCGGCCAGAGAGGGTGATCGTCGTCGGAGCCGGGCCCACCGGCCTCGCGCTCGCCGCCGAGATCGCCCTGGCCGGGGCGTCGTGCCTGGTCCTGGAGCGGCGGGCCGGGCCGCGCACCGACTCGCGGGCAATCTGCCTGCACGCCAGGACCATGGAGATGTTCGACCTGCGCGGGCAGGCCGAGCAGTTCACGGGGGCCGGGTTCGGAGTTCCTTCTTTCCCACTGGGCTTAAAGGGCGCCGCCATCGGCCTCCACCGGCTCGATTCCGATTTCCCCTACATCCTCGATTTGCCGCAGAGCCGTATCGAGGAGTTCCTGGCCGCCCGGGCGCGCGAACTGGGCGCGGAGATTCGGTGGTCGTCCAGGGTGACCGGCATCGGGCAGGACGACCGGGAGGTCCGGCTGACCCTGGAAGATGGCCGCGTTGAGCAGGCGGCCTATGTAGTGGCGTGTGATGGCATCCGCAGCTTCGTGCGGGACTCGCTGGGCATCCCCTTCCCGGGGGCGGCCAATCCCGGCTCGGTGATCCTGGCCGACCTGTACCTCGACGGGCTGGCGATGTCGGACGCGTACGGCGACCTGTCGGATCGCGGGATGCTGCTGGTCTTCCCGTTCCGCGATGGTTCGTGCCGGGTGGTGCTCTACGACTACGCGCGGGCGGACGTGCCGGCGACGGAACCTGTCACCCTGGCCGAGGTCAGGGCCGGCCTGACCCGTATCACGGGCCGGGACTTCGGCCCGCGGGACATGTACTGGTCGGGGCGGTACCGCAGCGAGAGCCGCCAGGTTCCCAGCTACCGCAGCGGCCGGGTCTTCCTGGCCGGCGACGCCGCGCACACCCACTCGCCCGCGGGTGCGCAGGGGATGAACACCGGGCTCCAGGACGCGCTGAACCTCGGCTGGAAGCTCGGCGCGGCCCTGGCGGGCTGGGCGCCGGACTGGCTGCTCGACAGCTATCATGCCGAACGTCATCCCGTGGGTGCCGCTGTGCTCGCGCTGACCGGGCGCCAGTTCCGCCTCAATACGGCCCGTACCCCGCCCCGCCGGGCACTGCGCTGGGCCGCTCATCGGCTGATCGCACCGCTTCCCCCCGTTCAGTCGTGGCTGGCCCGCACCTACTCGGGCACGGGAATCAGCTACCGGCAGTCCGCCAGCCAGGCCCGCGATCCGGTGGTCAGCCAGGCTCACCCGCTGGCCGGCGGGCGGCTGCCGCGCGGGCAGCTGATCCTCGCCGACGGGACCGCCGCGCGCATCTACCAGCTGTTCCACGACGGGCGGTTCGTGCTGCTGGAATCCGGCGGTTCGGCGGCCTCGGTGGCCTCGGCGGGCCTGCCCGGGCCGGTCAGGGCGGTCAGTTACCAGCGGTGCAGCGGGGCGCGGCTGCCGCCCGCGGTCCTGGTCCGGCCCGACGGGTACGTCGCCTGGGCCTCCGCCGAGCGCGACCGGCTGGCCCGGGAGCGGGCGGCCCGCGCCGCCATCGGCCAGTGGTGCGTCCCGGCCTGACCGGCGGTCGACAGACGACGCCCCCGGAGCGGAACTCGCGGGGGCGTCGTCATGGGCGCTGGTGTGCGGTCGCCTCTCGGCGAGTGGCACTACGCGGCTCCAGCCGGACGGTATTCCGCGAAGGCAGATGAGTTGAGGCCCGGGGGATCCAGCACACCAGCGATCGTTGGAACGCACGGGCCGGTGGCCTTATTCCGTGCACGGTCAATCACCCCGCTGGCGGGATCTCCGGCTCTTCGGCTAGCGCCCCGGCCCGCCATGCCGGGCATCGTGCAACAACAGCAGAACGCGTCAGCAGTCGTTGGAGGCACGGCGTCGGCCGCCCGGGGCTACCGAGCGAGGATTGGGGGGTTCTGGCCGTCAGGACAGCACCGGCGGGCGGCTTCGGACGGATAGTGTGGGTGTAATACGGGGGAGTGTTAAGAGGTGTAGCTGGCGGTGGCCGGGGAAGTATCGCTGATCGGCTGTATCGGCGTTCTCACCGTGGCCACTCGCGGCCCGGCTGGGCCGGGGGAGGTCCTGGTCAAGATCCGGGGTGGCCGGGAGGCCTATATCGCATGGTCCAGCGAGCCGATCCAGCGGGGCTCGACGGTGCTGGTCATCGAGTCCCGCGGCACCCGGGCGGTTGACGTCAGCGAGTGGACGGACCCGCTCAATCCTTTTCCTGACAATGCCGTTTAAGGAGCCATGTCATGTTCGGT
>Ga0137392_10002078_pt1 | contig 11899 bp, 9 predicted proteins | sample 15con2h34AmetaG_FD_101394 | JGI IMG/M metagenome (GOLD analysis project Ga0137392, IMG submission 101394) | Vadose zone soil microbial communities from Angelo Coast Range Reserve, California, USA - 15con2h3.4A metaG | ecosystem: Environmental > Terrestrial > Soil > Vadose zone > Saprolite... | reverse complement strand
CCTTGCTTCGGCGTCCCAGCCGGCGCGCGCCGAGGTGCGCGAGATCACCATCGCCAAGGAGTTCGGCATCGGCTACCTGCCGTATCTGGTCATGGAGCACGAAAAGCTCGTCGAGAAGCACGCCAAAACGCGTGGTCTCGGCGACCTCAAGGTCAACTGGAAGACCTTCGGCGGCTCCGGCTTCATGCAAAGCGCGATGATCTCCGGGCAGCTCGAGTTCGGGTCGAGCGGCGTCCCCTGGTTCGTGCTTCTCTGGGACAAGACAAACGGGGAGGTGAAGTCGCCCGGCGCGCTCGACTCGATGCCGATCTACTTGAACACGCGCGACCCCAAGGTGAAGTCGCTCAAGGACTTCGGCGAGGGAAACAAGATCGCGCTGCCGGCGATCAAGTCCTCGATCCAGGCGATCACCCTACAGATGGCGGTCGCCCGCGTGTTCGGCCCCGCTCAGGCGAGCAAGCTCGACCCGATCACCGTGTCGTTGAGCCACCCGGACGCGATGACCTCGCTGTTGTCGGGGGGAAGCGGAATCGACAGTCACTTCACCTCCCCCCCGTTCCAGGACCTCGAGCTCAAGGACCCGCATATCCACCGGGTGTTGAGCTCGTACGAGGTGCTGGACGGAGCCGCGACATTCATCATCACCGCGACGACGACCAAGTTTCAGAAGGCAAATCCCAAAACCTTCGATGCCTTCGTCGGCGCGCTCGAGGAGGCGCAGGCCTTCATCGGATCGAAGAAGCGCGAGGCCGCGCAGATCTACCTCTCGATGTCCGGAGACAAACGGCTCTCCCTGGATGATCTGCTCAAGATGCTCGACAATCCCGAGTACCGTTTCACCCTCGTCCCCGAGGGCGTGATGAAGTACGCGACCTTCATGACCTCGACCGGCGTGATCAAACACAAGCCGGCCGATTGGAAGGAGCTGTTCTTCCCCAACGTGCATCGGCTTCCAGGGAATTGACGTGGTGAGTCCTAAGGTTCGATGGTCCTCCGTTCGGACGGTGTCCATCATCGAATCGGCTCGGTGCCCTCGCTGAGCAGCTTCACATAGGGCGCATACGCAAAGACGCGGTTGCGTTTGAAGCCGGTGAGCTCCTTGACGATACGTGCTTTCTTCATCCGGTCGAGCGCATCGGCCACGGTCGGATAGGTGAGGCGGAGGCCTTTCTCGATCTCGCGGATCCCGCTGATCGGTTTCTTCTGGAGGTACTGATGAACCCGAAACGCTGAGGCTGCGGCGCGGCCCAGCTTTTCGAGCTGGCGACGGTCCTTCTCGAAGAGTGCGAGGATCCGCCGCGTCGTGCTCACCGCCTCGTCTGACGTGCTGATCACGCCTTCGAGAAAGAAGCGAAGCCACCCTTCCCAGTCGCCATCGGTCCGCACGCGCTGAAGATGGTCATAATACTCTTGCCGGTGGCTCTTGAAGTAGAGACTGAGGTAGAGGATCGGCTCCGAGAGAGCGCTCTCGGCGCGGAGGAGCAAGGTAATCAGCAGTCTTCCGAGTCTGCCGTTGCCGTCCAGAAACGGGTGGATGGTTTCGAATTGCACGTGCGCGAGCCCCGCCTTGAGCAGCGCGGGTGTCTCTATCGGATCGCCGTGAAGGAATTTCTCGAGGGCACCCATACACTCGACGACGCGGTTGGCCGGCGGCGGAACAAAGCGAGCAGCCTGCGGGCGAGAACCACCGATCCAAACCTGGCTGCGGCGGAGCTCGCCTGGTGTCTTGCTGCTCCGACGGCTGCCGCGAAGGAGGATCCCGTGGATCTCGCGCAGCAGCCGCACAGAGAGGGGGAAACCGCCTCGGAGACGCTTGAGTCCGTGATCGAGGGCTGCCACATAGTCCGAAACCTGCCGAACATCCTCTATCGGGACGCCGGGAGCCTGGTCGCTCTCGTAGAGCAAGAGATCCGCAAAAGACGACTGCGTCCCTTCAATCTGCGAGGAGACCAACGCCTCCTTGCGCACGTAGGCGTAGATGAACAGCGAGGTGTCCGGCAAGAGCCAGGTCATGGCGTCCAACTTCTCAAGCGCCCGATTCGCGCGCCCGAGGAGGACATCGTCGGCTGCAGTCAGGTTGATCGGTGGATGTGGCGGCAGCGGAGAGGGGACGAAGGCGTGGAATGCCCTCTCGCCGCTGCCGAGCCTAACCAGCTGTCCAGTGCTCCGCGTCATCAGTATGTGGATCAGGAACCTTTAACAAGGACTCGATTCCTTGACCCATATTAAATCTAGCTTTAATAAGAATCAAGAACTACGGCCTTGCGAAAGGCAAGTCACTGAGGCGCCAGGTTGACAGGCGAGAGGGGCCACAGTATCGCTGGCGCAGAGTGTCCGGAGAGCCCGCCAGACGTTCGCGGTGGTGGTTCGCGCTTCTTGCGGCAGCCGCGGTTGCCGCAGCGTTCGCGGCATACTCCAATCACTTCCACAATTCATTCCACTTCGACGACTACAACGTCATCGAGAACAACGTCTACCTGCGCAGCCTGAGCAACGTTCCGCTGTTTTTCAAGGACGCATCCACCTTCTCCAGCGTGCCCACCAACGCGACCTACCGGCCGCTGACCAGCGTGTCCTTCGCGCTCGACTACTGGTGGGGGAAGGGTTTGAACCCGTTTGCCTTTCATCTGACGCAGTGGTGCCTCCATCTGGCATTGGCGGTTCTGATTTTCTTTTTTCTCCGCCGCGTCCTCGGGCTGGCCGGCGTCGGACCGCGCTGCGACTTCCTCTCCCTTTTCGGCGCGGCGCTTTTTTGCCTGCACCGGGTGAATACCGAAACACTCAATTTCCTGACTTTACGGTCCGAGATCCTCTCCACCCTGGGCGTGGTGGGGTCCTTCGTTCTCTTCCAATACGCCCCCCGGTGGCGGAAGAGCTTTCTCTGGCTCCTCCCGGCGATCGCCGGCGCCTTCGCCAAGCAGTCGGCGATCATCTTCGCGCCGCTGTTTGCCCTCTACCTGGCCTTCTTTCCAGAGGAACGGGAGGTCGGATTGGGTCCGGCCCGCCCAAGGAGCTGGCTTGCCGCCTCCCGATTGTGGATTCCTCCCTTCGCGTTCTCGGTCGTCTTCTATTGGCTGCAAAATCGCCTGAATGGTGAAACCACCGTTTGGGGCTCTGCTCCGCGGATGGAGTATTTCCAAACCCAGACGTTTGCCTGGCTTCATTACGTTCGATTGTTCCTGATTCCGCTCGGTCAATCGGCCGATTCGGATTGGACGGTGATCCCGCACTGGTACGACACCCGCGTGGTGGCGGGAGCTCTCTTCGCGCTGCTTCTGGTCTCGATCGGAGCGTGGGTTTCGCGCGTCAGCCTGCTCGGCCGCGCGTTCTTCTTCGGACTTCTATGGTTCTTCGTTGCGCTGGTCCCTTCCTCGTCGGTGTTTCCGCTCTCGGAGATGATCAACGAGCACCGCCCGTACCTGCCTTACATCGGTCTCATTCTCTCGACCGTGGCGGCGATCGAAAAAGGCCTGCTCTGGCTTCGGCAATCGCGGGCCGGGCAATCCGCGGCGATTCGGGCCGTCCCGGCGCTCGGCGTGGCGGTGCTCCTCGCGCATGCCTTCGGCGCTCACGCGCGCAACGAAATATGGGCTACCGACGAGAGCCTCTGGCAGGACGTCACCGAGGCCAGCCCCGGCAACGGCAGGGCCTGGATGAATTATGGTCTGATTTTCATGCGACGCGGCGATTACGCAAAGGCTCGCGAGTGCTTCGAGAACGCCTGGCTGCTCACTCCGCGCTACGATGTCCTGGAAGTCAACATGGCCATCCTCGAAGGGGCGACGAATCACCCGGCCGAAGCGGAGCAGCGTTTCCTCAGGGCGCTCGCGTTGAACCAGCGCCCTTCGGTAGCGCACTTTTACTATGCGCGCTGGCTCCATGAGCAGGGGCGAAACGCCGAGGCGGCGACCCATCTGGAACAGGCGATGGCGCAAGGTCCGGCCGATCTGGACATCCGCCATCTACTGATGACTGTCTATTCTGCTCTGAACCAGCAGGGGCCGTTCTGCTCAGTGGCCCTGGACACCTTGCGCATTGCACCAGGCGATGCTCCGGCCGCCGCGGCGGCCCGCGTCTGCCGGGAGGGCTCTGCAAGAAGCGGCCGCCCCTGAACCGCCGCCTGGCGGGCGACCAGACAAATGGGCCACCTCGCTGGCGCCCACTCGACATGAGCAAGCTCGGGCCCGGAGTCCGAATCGGCGACTGAAACATTTCAAGGCGGTTCGCAGCTCCTGCCACGCCCGACGGAAGAATCGGCGGCTGAGGAGTCAGCTAGCAGGTAAAAAAACTACCGCTTTTCGTAACTTTTTTCACAGACAAGATCGGACGAAGCGGGAGCCAGAGCCGGCAAACCATCGCTACCCGTCGAAGTGATGACGACTGTTGCCGTCTCGCAGCTCAACTTAAGAGACTCAGCGGGCGCCTCTACTTGCGCGCCTTCGCCGGGCGCGCGCCGATGGCTTGAACCGCACCCTCGATCCGGCGCGTTTGCGTCTCGGGTTTTTTAGCGCCCTCGATCGCTTCCACATGTTCGCGCTGGTGGCTGTAGCTGAGCTCACCCCAGCGATCCCAGGCGGGCGGCGCCGCCTTGAGGGCCTTCGCGAGGTCCGGCGGAAGCTGGATCTCGCGTTTGTCGGTGTCGAGCTCGAGCTTGACCTCGAGCGTCTCGCCGCCCTCGAGGCCGGCGGCTTCGCGGTTGCTCCTCCGAAGCGGAATGCAAACCGTCCCTCCCATCGCGGCGATCGTGCTCCGGTAGGTGTAGCCGTTGAGCGTCACCTTCACCGGCGCCCGAACCTTTCCGAAGATGGGTTTTGGATCGAAGGGGACGGAGATAAAGCAGATCGCGCCGTTGCGGTGGATGGTTGTTTTGAACCTTTTCGAGATCATTGATGTCCCTCCGCGGTGGCCAGGACAGGCATCACTGTTTCCCAGCCGCCGAAAGATACATCGGTTGCCGGGGGAACAGCGATTGAACGTGCGAAGGGGGCACGGAGGGCGCGCCGGGTTAGCGCACCCTCGCGTCGGCGACCTGGATCCCGAACGCCTTCGCCACCCGGCTCCCGTATTCCTGATCCGCCTTGGTGAAGTGCTGGACTTGCCGCTGTTGGACCTCCTTGCCGGCCATACCGAGGTTCCCGGCGATGTTTGCCACCAGGCGGGCGCGCTCGCCCTCGTTCAGCACCCGGTAGAGGAGCCCGGCCTGCTCGAAGTCGTCGGCGCGATTCGCTTTCGGGTACTCGGCGCGGCCGGTGGTGCCGGCGAGCGGCACCCGGATCTCGGCCGCCCGGGGGTCGGGGACCGGTCCGCCGCGGCCGTTGGGGGAGTAGTTCGGCGCCGCGCCCCCGTTGCCGTCGACGCGCATCAGCCCGTCCCGCTGGTAGTTGTTCTTCTTCGCGTGCGGGCAGTTGACCGGAATCTGCGCGAAGTTTGGTCCGAGCCGGTGGCGCTGGGTGTCTGGATATGAAAACAGACGGCCCTGGAGCAGCTTGTCCGGGGAGGGCTCGATCCCGGGAACGAAGGTCGACGGGCTGAAGGCGGCCTGCTCGATCTCGGCGAAGAAATTGTCTGGATTCCGGTCGAGCACCAGCCGGCCGATCGGGATCAGCGGGTAGTCCTGGTACCGCCATACCTTCGTCACGTCGAACGGGTCGTACCGGTAGGTGTCGGCGTTCTCCAGCGGCATGACCTGGACGTAGGCCTTCCAGGCAGCGATGCCGCCGCCCCGGATGTGCTCGAAGAGGTCTCGGGTGGCGTTATCCGGATCCCGGGCGACGACCGCGGCGGCCTCCTCGGAGGTGAGGTTCGAGATCCCGGTCTCGGTCTTGAAGTGGTACTTCACCCAGCAGGCCTTGCCCTCGGCGTTGACCCATTTGAAGGTGTGGCTGCCGAAGCCGTGCATCTGGCGGTATGAGCGCGGGATGCCTCGGTCCGAGAAGAGGATCGTCACCATGTGCGTGGACTCGGGCGAGCGCGAGAAGAAGTCCCAGAACGCGTCCGGATCCTTGAGGTTCGTCTGCGGATTGCGCTTGTGGGTGTGGATCATGTCCGGGAACTTGAATGGATCCCGGATGAAGAAGATGGGCGTGTTGTTGCCGACCAGGTCGTAGTTGCCCTCCTGGGTGTAGAACTTCATCGCGAAGCCGCGGGGATCGCGGTCCGCGTCCGCCGAGCCTTTCTCGCCGCCCACCGTGGAGAAGCGGACGAGCGCCGGCGTCTTCCGCCCGACGGCGCCGAACAGGTGCGCGCGGGTGAGCTTGGACATGTCGGCGGTCGCCTCGAAGTAGCCGAACGCGCCCGCTCCCTTCGCGTGGACGACGCGCTCGGGGATTCGCTCGCGGTCAAAGCTGGCGAGCTTTTCGATCAACTGAACATCTTGAAGGAGCACCGGACCGCGTTCGCCCGCGGTAAGCGCGTGCTCGTTGTCGGGCACCGGGGCCCCGAAATTGTTGGTCAGCGTCTTCTCGTCGGACATCGTTCCTCCAAGTCGCGGGTTGGTTGCGTTGTGGGGAGACAAGATGCGCCGGACAAGCGTGTTCGAGCCAAGACATCGTTTCGAAGAAGATGATAGTCTGGGACTATCAATGAGATCCGGCCCGCATCCCTTCACGCTGCGCCAGCTTCAGTACGTCATCGCGGTGGCCGATGAGCTGTCCTTCCGCCGCGCCGCCGAGCGATGCCACGTCTCTCAGCCTTCGCTGAGCGCCCAGCTGGCGCAACTCGAGGAGCTGGTGGGGGTGCGGATCTTCGAGCGGGACCGGAGGAGGGTGCTCGTTACCGCCGCCGGACGGGACATCGTCGAGCGCGCCCGGCGATTGCTGGTCGAAGCCGACGACCTGGTCGAGGCGGGCAAGCGCGCGGGCGATCCGCTCTTGGGCACGCTGCGCATCGGCATCATCCCGACGATCGCGCCCTATCTGCTCCCGAGCGTCGCGCCCAAGCTCCGGGCGAGGTTCCCCCGACTGACGCTCGCGTGGCGCGAGGACAAGACCGGCGTTCTGATCGAGGCGCTCGAGGCCGGCGAGCTGGACACGGCGCTGGTGGCGCTCGAGGCCGAGATCGGCGACGTTGCGCGGGAGATCATTGCCAAAGACCCTTTTGTCCTCGCGATGCGACTCGAGCACCCGCTGGCCAGGAAGTCGTCGCCGGTGGAAGCGTCCGATCTTCGAGGCGCGGAGATGCTCCTCCTCGATGATGGCCACTGTTTCCGGGATCAGGCGCTCGAAGTCTGCTCGATGGCCGGAGAATGCGAGTTCCGGGCGACGAGCCTGACCACCCTCGTCCAGATGGTCGCCGGCGGGGCAGGGGTCACGCTGCTCCCGGCGCTCTCGCTGGCGACCGAAGCGAAGCGGGCGCGCCTGCGCGTGCGTCGGATGGCCTCGCCCAAGGCGCACCGGACGATTGCCCTGGTCTGGCGCAAGCGCGCTCCCCTCGAGCCGGCGCTGCGCGAGCTCGCCGGCGTCCTGCGCGAGACTTTCCCGGTGCCAGCGCTCTAGTCGATGGCCGAGCTGGTGACCACAACAACCAAGGAATTGCAGCCCCCGAAAATCAGCAAATAGAGCTCATTTACCTGGAAGGCCGGTGTTCTCGGCACCCGCCCTCGCACCGTTTGCAGTGAATACAGAGGACAGCACTGGCGAGGTGCTGTCCTCGTTCATTCTGAGCCAGCGAGCGCCAGGGATCGCTTCAATTACAGGCGATGCACTTCCTTGCCCTTTTCGCGGCCCGTTTCAGGCTCGAGGAAGTTTCGATCCGACGTGCCCTGCGGTTGCCCTTGCTCGGAGGTATTGGGCTCAAAGGTGTCGACCGGCAGTGAGGGCGCGAAGGTGGGAGTCACGCGCGCGTGCGTTTGCGCTTCGAACCCCGCGGCGAACCTGATCAGGGTCGGCTCGCTGAACGCCGTGCCGATGAAACTGATGCCGACCGGCAAGCCCAGCACCGTGCCCGCGGGCACCTGCACGATGGGAAAGCCGGGCCCGCCCGCCATGCCGGAGCTGGCGAAGAGGAAGTGGTCGGAGTTGATCAGGTCGGTTGTCCAGGCGGGACTGTCGGTCGGCGCCACGATGGCCTGGACGTTGTTGCTCCGAAGCACCGTATCGAAGCCGACGCCCGCGAGGCGGTCGATCTCCAGCGCCTGGTTATAGGTCCTGCCGCCGAAAAGCGGTTGGGGGTTGTTGCCGGGGTTCGGACCGCTGGTATTCATTTGATTGGCGAATACGAAGATCTCCTGGAAGAAGAACGGCATCTCGGTTGCGGCATTGGCGGTGTTGAAGGCGATGGCATCGGCGAGCGTCTTGTGAGCCATCGGGACGCCCTCGCGGGTGGCGAAGTACGCCGCCACATCTACCTTGAAATCGTAGAGGAGCACTTCGAACTCACCGCCGGCCGGTGGGAAAGCCGAGGCGGGGATGTCCACCGTCGTTGCCCCGGCGGCCCGGATCGCGGCCACCGCCGCGTCGAAGGCGGCCCTCGTCTGGGGCGTGGCGTTGTTGAGAAAGCTGGTCGGCCGCACCACGCCGATGCGGGCGCCGTTCAAGCCGTCCGCCCGGACGAACTGGGTGTAGTCGGTGGGAATGGAAGGCCGAGTCCTGCCCGTTCCCCTCCAGCCGAGCGGAACGTCCCCGGTCGCGGGATCGCGGGGATCCGCGCTCGTACTGGCGATCACGCTGAGCAACACCGCCGCGTCGGCCACCGTGCGCCCATGCGGGCCGGCGGTGTCTTGAATGTGGGAGATGGGGACCACGCCCGCACGGCTGGTCAGGCCCACCGTCGGCTTGATTCCGACGACGCTGTTCACGCTCGCGGGGCAGACGATGCTGCCGTCGGTCTCGGTCCCGATCGATACCGCGGTGAAGTTGGCGGCCGCCGCCGCGCCCGAGCCGGAGCTGGATCCGCAAGCGTTGCGATCGAGCGAGTAGGGGTTGCGGGTCAGCCTCCCGCGGCCCGACCAGCCGCTGGTGGAGAAGAACGAGCGGAAGTTGGCCCACTCGGAAAGATTGGTCTTCCCGAGGATCACCGCCCCGCCCGCGCGGAGCTTCGCCGCCACCGTCGAGTCGCTCAGCGCGGGCCGACCGGCGAGCGCGAACGATCCCGCGGTGGTTTGCATCCTGTCGCCGGTGCCGATGTTGTCCTTCAGCAATACCGGGATGCCGTGCAGCGGCCCCATCACGTGGCCCTGGCGGCGTTGCTCGTCGGCTTGCCGGGCGATCGCCAGAGCGTCCGGATTCACCTCGATCACCGAGTTGACCGACGGCCCGTTCTGGTCCAGCCGTTCGATTCGGTCGAGGTAGTAGCGGGTCAGCGCCACCGACGTGAGCTCGCCCGAGCGCATCATCGCCTGGAGCTGCGCGACGGTGGCTTCGTTGAGGTGGCTCGGCGCCTCGTTTTCGTCAACCTGGGCACCGACCGCAGATGGGGCGACGAATGTCGCCGCCGCTAAAACGGCAATCAGCAATGCGCGCATGGTTTTCTCCCCCAAGGGCCGTTGTCCGGCATGGCCCGGTGGGTTTTGAAAAGCACACACGGTGTCTTAGTCCCAGAGTTTTTTTGCGACCGTCGCTCTCTCGTCAACCTCCCGACACTTTCTGCCGCAGCGCGTAACGCCAATCGATCCTGGAAGGCAGGGCCGAGATCTGACGCGAAAATGACGACAATCGCGAGAATTCCCAGCGGCGCGAATCCGCGCAGGCTCGCGGCAAGGGGATCGTCTGAAGGCGGTGCGGCTCGCGTTTTACCCGGAGCCTCGATATCCCGTTCCGGCGACTTCGACGCCTCGTTTGTCATCATGCGCCTTGTACATCATCGGCGACGACGTTCCGTCAGTGGGCGTGAATCGCAGGGCCAGCTTGCCGAGGTGGTGCCGGTTCAGTTCCTGATGCGCCCGCGCCGCGTCCGCGAGGTCGTAGGTTTTTCCGAGCTCCACGTGAAAGGGGCCGGCGGCGATCAAGTCATTTAGCCGGTCGAAGATCTCCGGCTTCGGAACACCGTCATAGCCGATCACCTTGATTCCGGCCGCGGCTTTGGGCTTGGGCTCGACGCCGTTCGGATGGGCGACCCGTCCGCCTTTCTTCATCCCGGCCAGTGCTCCCTGAAGCTCTTTGCCGCTGGTAAGCACCAGCGCCGCGTCGAGGCCTTCGGCAGCGAACTCGCGGACGGCCGATTCCACGTCGTCCTTCCGCCCGTCGACCGCTGCGTCAGCACCGAGACGTCTGACCAGCGCGACGCCGTCTTTGCCGGACGCGACGGCCAGAACCCGGGCGCCCATTCGCTTCGCGAGTTGCACCGCCATGTGCCCGATCCCGCCGCTGGCTCCGAAGATGAGCAGGCTCTCGCCCTCGCGAAGCTTCAGCTCGTACTGTAGACCGGTGAGCGCAGTGACACCGTCCGCGCCCAGGGCGCCTGCCTCTTCGGTCGGAAGATTCGCTGGAGCCACTGCGAGGTCGTCCTGCCGGACCTCTACGTATTGGGCGTAGAAACCGCCCTCGAAGGAATAGGCGTAGACGCGATCGCCGATCTTGGCGCGGTCGACTCCCGTCCCGACGGCGATCACCGTTCCGCTGCCATCGTTGCCGAGGACCTTCGGGAATCCGCTCTTGCCAAACTCGAACTCGCCGGCGCGGACATCGGCGTCCCAGACTCCAATCCCGGCCGACTCGAGCCGGATGAGGACCTTCTTGCTCCCCGGCCGCGGAACCGGCAGGTCGTGCAGGCGTAGGACTTCTGGGCCTCCGTAGTGGTCAATCGCCGCCGCCTTCATCGTTTCAGGAATGTACGGGTCCATGTCCAGCTCCTTAGGTAGAGCGCGAGCGCAGTGGGCACGTGCCTACGGTGCTCACCTAGCCCACTTGACTCACCCAACCCATTGTTCCGGAGACGCTGGAAAACGTTACCGCCCGGACTCGTTTTATACGCTCGAGTTGCCTATCGGACGTGCGCGGCGTGCTTTAGCGCCAACGGCCGAGGTCGAACAGCAACAGCTCGGTCTGCTCGCGCGCGGTGAGCGAAACGGCGCGCTCAGCTGCGATGCCAACACCGTCGCCCGTGGTCAGCACGACGTCGCCGAGCATCACCGATCCCTCCACGAGGTGGAGCCAGGCGCTGCGCCCCGGCGCGAGCTCGTGGAGCAGGTGCTGCCCGGTGTCGAGCATTGCCGAGTACATGAGGGCATCCTGGTGAATGCGCAGCGAGCCTGCCCGACCGTCCGGCGAGGCAACGATGCAGAACACGCCACGCCGTTCCGCCGCGCAGAAGCGTCTCTGCACGCTGTATCGCAAGCTCAAGAGCTACGGCTTGATCGGCGCAAAGAACGCAATCCAGAAGAGCCCGCGGCCAAAAGCCCGTGCTTAAGACAACCGTCGCGCGGCGCAGGCGATCGCGATCGCCTGGGCTTCTCTCCGCACGCCGCCCGAAAGTTGACCCACAAAAAACCAGGTGCCCCACGAAAAACAATCATCGGTTCACAAAGGCATCTACTGCCGACCAGAGCCAATTCGTTCAGATTTTGGCGCGGCCCGGCAGTGGCATGGTTGTTGCTGCGCAAGTGGGTGACTCGAGCCGGTAGGATTCCAAATGAAAAAAGTCGCTCGCCCCAGCCGCTTCCGTGCCAGGCCGCTGCTTGTGGCCTCTGCTGGGATAGCTGTGATCTCGATCGGCGCCTGCGGTCCTGCGGGAAAGTATCCTGTTGGAAATCTCCTGGCACCACCCTGCGACGGAGGCTTCGACAGCGTCTACTGCCGTGATGTGACAGATGGCGGGCCAACCGATGGAGGAACGGACGGAGGTCAATGACGCCTTCGCCGCCTGCCCACGGGCAAGACGATGGCTGACCACCTCGAGCTCTTCGAGTTGAGCATGTTGGGGGGCGCCGTCGAGAGACGGTACCGTCGCCTACGGCCCGAGGTGG
>Ga0137392_10002069_pt1 | contig 11910 bp, 17 predicted proteins | sample 15con2h34AmetaG_FD_101394 | JGI IMG/M metagenome (GOLD analysis project Ga0137392, IMG submission 101394) | Vadose zone soil microbial communities from Angelo Coast Range Reserve, California, USA - 15con2h3.4A metaG | ecosystem: Environmental > Terrestrial > Soil > Vadose zone > Saprolite... | reverse complement strand
GCATGGAGAAAGATAAGATTTGGGGAGTGCCAGCCGTTGCCGGAGGAGACGAAATGAAGTTTCGCAAGAAGCCTGTAGTGATTGACGCGATTTGCTGGGACGGAGCGAATACAAAGGAAGTCTGTGGTTTCGTCGGACCGCTTGAATATATCGGGGGAGAGCTGCGCATCGAAACGCTAGAAGGAACGATGCGGGCTACTCCCGGCGATTGGATTATCAAAGGCGTAAAGGGCGAATTCTATCCTTGTAAGCCGGATATTTTCGCAGCGAGTTATGAAGAAGTTTGAGCGCGGAGCAAAGCTATGGATGAAGGATAGTAGAACGTTCCACGTGGAACACTTTTAGAAGGTTTCGCTTGATATTCGCTATAAAAACGTACTAGGACTCAGATTGGGCTTGACTTTACCTAGCGATGGGTTTAAGCTAGGGTTAGAAAGTGAGGCACGCCATGAAAAATCTACTGAGCAGCAAGGCAACTTGGAGCCAAACAGAACTCGAGCATGTGACTGGCAGGTATTTCGGCCAAGAGTTTACAGGGAAGGTTGTCGCCGATAGGTTGCACAGCAAAATGCTTTGCATGGACTTCACAGTGGAACTCGAGAAGCCAATCGTGGTGTTCGGTGAATCGCGGACTCGAATAATCATCTCTGGGCAAAGGCAAGATGGAACGTCAACCTCGAACGATAGGCTCGAGGTGGTCTAATGGCTTGTACTTGTACTCATTGTGCAGCTTGTGATGGGACAGGTCATTATTTTGTTGATATGCGGGGACAATTCTCGAGTATCCATCGCATAGATGATATGCATCAGATGGAAACCTGCGAGGAATGCGGAGGAGATGGCATTGAACGGACTTGCTATGAATGCCAAATGGCGATAGATGATGAGAATTAAAAAGAATCCTTGCCAACGCTATGGAGTAAGCGGCTGTGATGGACTTTGCCGTTTATGGGATGAATATTTCCAGGAATGGTTAGGAAATGAATGAGTCAGGATTATTACATGTGGTATTCACTCCACTTAGAAGCAAGGATTCACAAGCTCGTAGAGATAGCCAAGAGATTCAGAGATAGGAAGCCGGCAGAAATGCTCGGCAAAATAAAATCTCCCAAGAAAGCGGCAGCGAGCCGCAAGAACGGAAAGCTAGGCGGAAGGCCAAAGCAGAATCCGCTTGACAAGCCCAGCCAGACATCCTAGAGTGGGGCGCGATGTGGCTCGACGCCGGAGCATGCAGGCGACTAGTTTTACAGGACACCACAGCTATCTATGAAGTGGTTGCGAAGGTTATTTTGCTTTCACCTAAATTGGGTGCGAAGCCCTTTGGAAGATGAGGGTTCCGTATGGGGCATCGGTGTCATGGAATGCTGGCGTTGTTTAGGATGCGAGAAAGCTATTCAGCGTCCAATGCACAATCCTCCAATTCAATATCTTAGGACTGGCTAACTATCTCCCGCCGCAACGTAGAAGTCATCATGCCTGACGGCAAATCCAGTTACAGAACAGACAAGCACCGCGCATTCGCTATCGTTAAGAGTAAAAAAGGCTTCTGGGTCAACGAACAGCATACTGGTGTGCAAAAGCTGAGTGACCCTGAGATCGAGATGCTGAAGCCGCGTCAATTGAGCCGAGCGAATTGGGACTTGATCCCAAGCCCTGACTGGCCTCCTGGCCCGACTGTATGGCAAATAGCAACATGAGCAAAGCGCTCGGCAGACCTCGGAAAATCTTGGATGAGAAAAAGATAGCCGAGCTTATCGGTAAAGCGTTTACGGTTGAGTTTGTTGCGAACTTCATGGGCGTTCATGCGGACACGCTTTACGCGAACTATTCCGACGCTTTGCGAAAAGGCAAGTGTTTTAGAAACGGATGTTTACAGGCAAAGCAGTACAAGGAAGCGATGAGCAAAGGCAACATTACGATGCTCATTTGGCTAGGTAAGCAATGGCTCGGCCAAAAGGACAAGACAGAGATTGTAACTGAGGAGCGCAAACCACTTGAGTCCGGTACAAACTTCTTCGGGGTCAAGGACGCTCCTTCAACATGCCGACCCAACTGAGCGGCAACTTGAGTTTCTTAAAGCGCTTGAGAACCATCGTTTTGTACTATTTGGCGGTGCCGCTGGGCCAGGCAAGAGTTACATTTTGCGTTGGTGGCTTGTTCTCTTTCTGGCGAACGCTTTCCAGGTGCTTGGTCTTAAAAATGTCCATGCGGCGTTGTTCTGTGAGGATTATCCCAGTCTGCATGACCGTCAGATCAGCAAGATCGAAGTGGAGTTCCCGGCGTGGCTGGGCAGGCTCAAACAAGCAGAAACAAAGGAATTCGTTCTCAACGAGGAATACGGCTCCGGGGTCCTTGCCTTGCGTAACTTGGATAAGCCCTCTAAATACCTATCCTCTGAGTTTGCAGCAATCGGAGTTGATGAGCTTACTAGGAATCCCCAGAATGTCTTTGACTTCTTGCGCTTACGGCTCCGTTGGCCAGGAATCCCGAGAACGCTATTTGCTGGTGCAACGAATCCAGGAGGAATCGGTCATTCATGGGTCAAGAACTACTGGCTGGACAAGAAGTTCCCGCCAGAACTGCAGGCGATTGCGCATGAGTTCCACTTTGTCAAAGCTCTTCCGACCGACAATCCACATCTCTCAAAGCAGTACTGGGCCGATCTCGCCACGCTTCCAGAGCACATGCAGAAAGCCTATCTGCGAAGCGATTGGAACCTCTTGGCTGGCCAGTACTTCCCTCAACAGCTTCCTATCGTCAACGGAGTCAGGTTGGAGAAGTGGTGGCCGAAGTGGATTTCAGGAGATTGGGGCTTCGCGCACCCATTCTCCATTCACTGGCACACACGGAAGGAAGACGGGCGGATTCTCACCTACAGAGAACTATACGGGAAGGAAGTTGGCGAGGCTGAACTTGGCCAGCAGATCCGTGACTCGACTCCAGCGGATGAGAAGCTCAGTAATTTCTACCTGTCTCCCGATGCCTTCGCCAAAAGAGGAAGCGCGAACACTGTTGCTGAACAAATTGGCGACGTATTGCAGAAGGCCGGAATACCTCGGCCAGAGCGAGCCGACGATGACAGGGTTGGCGGAGCAAGGCTCATGCACCAACTCATCACTTCCGGCCAATGGGAGATCGACGGCTCCTGCCAGAAGCTGATAGAATGCCTGCCAACGCTCATCAGGGACGAAGAGAATCCGGAGGACGTGCTCAAGATAGACGCCACGGAAACAATCATTGGCGATGACCCTTACGATGATGTACGCTACGGGCTCAAGAGCTACTTGGTCGCGAAAGGCCCGCCGATGGAAGTGAAGATTGAGCGCAGAGTCGAAGCAGCGCAGTTCACCGACCCGACCAGCGAAATGATCTTCAGGAACAAGTGGACGGCGCAGGAAGAGCGCAAAGCCAAGCCGCTGCATTTTGGGAGGAAGTGGCGGAGATGAAGCCAATTGTGCGAAAGAAAAACGGCTCATGGTGGGTGTTCAAAAGCCCCAAAGAAATAGGGGTTATTGGTTGGCGCTGCGTTGAATGGAATTCAGCAATGGTTGCAGCTCTTAGGATAAGCCAACTCCGATTGATTGACCGGGTATTTGTGCGATGAACTGGCCTGAACTCTGGCATCGCATCTCAACAACTCGCTACACTGCTTCACTTGAGGATGAAATTGAACTCTTGCGGCAAGATTTGGAGCGCGAGCGGCAAGAAAAGCGTTCCATGCTGAATTCCCTGCTGACCAGGGCCGGCGTGCAGCCGATTGATACTCCGCCGCCAACTCCGCGAGTGGGGCGCAGGCCGAGCAGGAACCAAGTGCAGGTGCGGATGGAGCAGGAAGCCTTCCAAAAAGCGATAAAGGAAGCGCAAGAGAATGCCCGAGGCCTTGCTTTCAAGCCCGAAGCCAACCATTAACCTGCTGGGCAAGCCAAAGATCGAGGAGCCAGCCACGCAGGAGAAAGTCAGCGCGGAAGCGGCTGGCTACATGGAACTGGCGGGAGCCAAGAAAGATGGGGACTGCAAGATAGTGGACGTAGGGGGCGGCATCAGCAAGGAACTCGGTTGCTGCAATTTGTTCAAGCCAAGAAATACGAAGACGAACAAGTTTAGCTGTGGGACGTGCCACTTTGAAGAGTGAAAACGCATGCCGGGTATTTAGCCCGTTCCCCAGCACATTGTCCCTGGTGCCGAGGTGCCGATACTTACTCAGGATTGACGCTTGGGATAGGGCTCCCCTGAGATGAGCGTTTCACGCTGATGCGTTCGAGGGCAGTTTAGCATAATGGCGGCTGAAAAGAAGCAGTTTGAGAATCCCACTCTTTTGCTAGTGGAACATGGCGAAACAGAATTCGCAGGGACCGACGCTAAGAGCGAGCGCATTCACGGCACGAAGTACGATTTGCCGCTGACCCGCGAAGGGCACAATCAAGCGCAACAAGCCGCAGACAAGCTGGAAGGCCACGACATTGCCAGCCTCAAGACTTCGCCGATGAAGCGAGCCAAAGAAACGGCTGAATACATCAGCGACACAATCGGCCAGAAAGCGGAAGTGGACGAAGACCTGAAGCCGCTCGATGCCGGATATTTGTCAGGCATGACGCACGCGACATCCAAAGCTAGGATGGAATACTACGTTAAGAATCCGCACAAAGAGATACCGGGCGGCGAGACTTATGGCGGTTGGTGGGATATGGCCTCGAATCGCATGGCCAAGCGGCTGAGAGAAGCGGAAAAGACGCCAGGGCAAGCCCACATTGACGTGTTGCACAGTTCTGAAATAGCTTCCATGCCCTCGATCATCAAAGGCGAGGGGCCGACGATCACATCCCGGCATATCCCAGGTTCCGGCAATATCAGCGCGGTCGTGAAGCAAGGCGGCAAATGGCAATTCAAGGAGGATTGGAATGGCTAATAAATTAGGACCCTCACCAGAAGAAGTGACGGGAGCTGGAACGCCAATGATTATCGAACCCGAAGTGACGAACGATAAAGCAAGAGAGGCGTTGCAGGCTGCCCCGACCCCACACGAAGCTCTTGCGCGCCCGCACGATTACGAGAAGTGGTACAACGGCGCAAGAGAGAAAGCGCTCAATGGCTAGGCTCTCAGCCGCATCGCGCAGAGTACCGCCAGCGGCTCAGGCGAGGCCGCAAGCACCGTCAACCTATCCAGAGGACATGCCGGGCAGCGGAGCATCGTATCTCGGCACAGCGCCAATGCCTCACCCTGTCAGGAAAGCGCCTCGCTTCACGAAGATGCACGCGCCAGGAAGGAAGGGACGCTAATGGCTATTGGACCTAGGACAGCGGTAGCGTTATTCGGAGTACCGTGCAACAGACATTCTCATTGCACTATCTATTGGAGATGTGGCGTAGATTATTGGGATTACGTACATGTCAGGGAACTCAGTTGTATGGCGATTGTAAGGAGATTCTAAAATGCCATCCTACTCCAACACACAGACACCCAACAGCATCGCTCGCGGCGACTTGCAAAGCGTGTGGGTCACAGCGGATGGTAACCTAGCCAGCGGAACAAAGACTCAGCGTGTGGCGATATGCGAGAATCCCACCGGCGTACAGAAAAAGGTCTCAATGCAGGTCTTTTTCAGCAGCGCACCGGGGGTCATCTCCCTTCAGCCACAAACTTCGGATACCGACAATGACGCGGATTATCAGTCGGAAGGCGCAGCCATCACGACGGTAGGCAACAATAATCAGGTGCGCACGGAGATTGCGCCAGTAGCCGCGAAATTCATCCGTTTATTGGCTACCACAGTGACGAACGCGGTTACGGCCACGGTTAATTTTGGAGGTTGAAAAGGAGAAAAGAAGTGAAAAAGAAACTGTATTCTTCAATTTTTTGGGTGATTTTCACCGTTGCGCTTGCAGTGTTTTTGTTCCCTTGGAAAGAAAGTTGCAAGGCCCAGTCTCCGCCTTCTGTGCGGCTATCCAATGCCCTAGGCATGTACGACGCGCAATCATACAAGAGCTGGGGCGCGACCATCGCTATCGGTGCAGCCAGCGGCGCTCAGACGATTACTGTCTGTCCCGGCCAAGTCGTTCTTCCCGATGGGCGCACCTTCAATCCCTTTGCCTCGGCGAATGGCACATTCTCGCCCATCACTGTGGACCCAGCGATTGCGGCGGTGACGGAGACAGTGACGCCAACAGCCACCGCACTGGTGGGAGCGCCTTTCGGCTATACGGGTACGGTCCCTTGCTCCACGGTGACGGCTACTTTCACGAATGCGCATGGAACCGGGCAAGTGGGCGCAAGCAACGTAATCTCCGGCGACAACGGCTTTCAGGAAGCGATCAACGACGCCTCGAACAATGGCGGTGGGGCAGTGCATGGCGTCATAGACCCCGGCATCCTAACGCTTAACACTGGTGGCTTGAACACCAACATCGGAGCGGTAGCCATTCCTACCCGTTCTGTCGTGACCGTGGCAAGCGCGAAAGTCACTACCACGATTGCGACGTGCGCTGGCGGTTGGTCGCTTGGCTGGTCTACTGGAACGGAGTTCACAGCGGCCAATACCACGCTCACGGCAGGGACTACCAGCGATTCCAGCACCGTGACGCTCCCCGCAGTCGTGGCAGCGGCTACGATTCCCGTCGTTCACTGCACGACCTCGAACGCCTCAGCGGGAGCCGTTCATCCGCATATCGAGTTCTACAAGAACGTAGCGCCTGCGAACTGATGTCATCAATGACTGCAATTCTTAATCATCCTGCGAATCTACGCATAATCCGTAATTTGCTAGGGGTAAGAGTCAAATGGGTTTGCGGCAAATGCGGCAAGAGACGCGGAAAAGCTAATCCGACTCGCAAAGGCTGGAGACGTTTTCAAATCGGAGCTGATGTCCTCATTCGATGTCCTGCCTGCGTAGTTAAAATCTGATGCCTGACAGTAAAACACAAGTACGCTGGGCACACGCTGTAGCGCAAGGCGATGCGAAAGGCGAAAAAGGATTCGCTCAGGAAGTAATCAGCAAAATGCATGGAAAGAAAATGAGCAGCCTGCCGGAGCGCAAGAGCCACGCACCAAGAGGGAACCGCAAGGGCCGTGCCAACTAGCGTCCTGTCCGACAAGCCTCTCGAATCAGTTCCAGGCGACACCGTAGCGAAGGAAGGCCCCGCCCAGCAGGCCGACGAGGGGCTTGGACCCAATAATGAACACCTGCAAAAGCAGAAGCCTCGCGTCGTTGCTGCGCTAAAGACCCTAATAGAAACCTACCGCACAGAGGCAGTTGTAGCTCGCCGCCACGAAATCCGCCGCATCCGCCAAGCCCGCTATTTCTGGCAAGGGCTGCAGAATCTCTTTTGGGACCCCAACCGTGGGGATTGGAATCTGCCATCAATGGTTGGCACGCGCCCGCCCGTTGAGGAAGGCTCGGATGAGACTCCTCGTTACCAGTACGTTCATAACATCTTCCAAGCCTACGGGCTGTCGTTCATCGCGGTAATGAGCCAAGACGTGCCCACGGTGCGTTTCTGGCCGCAATCAGTGAACCGTAGTGATGACTTGACGGCCGCGAAAGCTGCTTCCGACGCTGCGGAGCTAATTGAACAAAACAACAAGGTCCAAGAACTGCTCAGTGCCGTAGGATATTTTCTTTGGACGGACGGGAAGATTGGCGGCTACGTCCGCTACGTCGTGGATGGCCACAGGTTTGGCTTCAAGAACGAAGACCAACTTGAGCAGGCCACGCGGAAAGTAGGCGAGGACTCCTACACCTGTCCGAATTGTCAAACCACAATTCCCGCCAATATGATGGGCGACATCTGCCAGAACTGCGGGACGCAGATGAGTTTGAATAAAGCCCCTGACGTGCAAGTGCCGCAAGTAACAGGCACTCAGAAGATTCCAAACGGCCAGGAAGTCATCGACATTGTTGGCGGCTTGGAACTGAATACGCCGGTATGGTCGCGGGAGCAGCAAGACTTCCCGTATTTGCAATGGCAACTGGAAGTTCCGAAAGCCAAGCTGAAATCCGGTTATCCGCTAGTTGCCGACAGCATTGAAAGTTCGACGCAGCTCATGGCTGATGATATTTACGCTCGAGCTTCGCGGCTGTCGCTCGCCCAGAGCCTGCCTTATACCCATCCCGGCGATGCGCTGCAAAGCCTCGTAACCTTCCTGCGAACGTGGATTAGGCCGTGGGCGTTCGATGAATTAAAAGACGCCGATATCAAAGCCGATTTGCACGCTCTTTTCCCTGATGGCTGCTATGTTGCCTTTGCTGGGGATACGTACTGTGAATCGCGCAACGAGAACATGGACGACCACTGGCGAGTGCTTCATGCCTTGCCGGGGGAAGGGCAGAATAGGCCAGCGGTAGGCAGCAGTCTCATCGATATTCAGGAGCAGGTCAACGATTACGCGAACATCCAGGCGGAAAACTACGAATTTGGCATTCCGCCCATCTTTGCCGATCCCCAAACTCTGGATTTTGATGCTCTTGGCAGCACCACGGCGGAGCCTGCGGCATGGTATCCAGCAGCGGCGAAAGCTGGACGCTCCCTAGCGGACTCATTCTATCAGCCAACCCCGGCCCAAGTAGCGCCTGACATGGCCAAGTATCAGCAAGAGCTGGCAGGACCGGTAGCGCAGTTTCTGAGCGGATTGTTCCCCGCTGTCTTTGGCGGTGAGATGGAGAACGTCAAGACAGCCTCCGGCTACGCGATGGCACGTGACCAGGCGATGGGCAGAATTGGGATGATTTGGCGGCGGGTCAAGCAGTGGTACGCCGATGTCATCATGCTTTCTGTGGATTGTTTCAGGAAGAACCGGCCAGAGGATGTGGAAGCGCCGAAGCTGGGAGCAAACAACGAGTTTGAAGAGCGCATTATACGGCTGGCAGATTTGAAAGGGAATATCCAGGCAAGGCCGGAAGCCGATGAGACTTTCCCGCGCTTGAAGTCCCAGCAACGGGCGGTAATCGAGAAGATGATGGGCGCTGAAGACCCTTATGTGGCGGAGATTCTTGGGCACCCAGCGAACGTGGGGATTATTCGTAGCCTGCTCGGGCTTTCGGATTTCACCATTCCCGGCGAGAACGAGCGAAACAAACAACTGCGGGAAATCGAGCAGATGCTGAAAGAGCAGCCGATTCAACAGCCACAGATTGACCCATCCATGCCGCCTCCGCCGATGATGTCGAGCGTGCAAGTGGATGACCTGCTCGACAATCACAAAGTAGAGTTCGAAGAATGCCAGCGATGGGCCAGCGACGATGACGGACAAGAAGCGAGGATTCAGAATCCTACTGGTTTTGCGAATGTCCGAGCGCACGCAGCGATGCATCAGATGGCGATAATGAAACAGCAAATTTTAAGTGGCGGAGCTACGGTGGTGCCGCCGATGCCGCCAAAGGGAAAGCCAGGAGAACCGCCAGCGCCAAATCCTGTAAACGAGATTGGTGGATTGTAATGTGGGTTGACCATCCGAATCTAACGCCAGAAGTAAATCGGGCCATCAAGGAGAGCGAGTTATCTGGAGGCATCTGGTGGAAGGATTTACCTGTTGGCTCCAAGGTAATCGTGAGAACGAGAAACACGCGCTATGAGATTGAGAACCGCGAAGATGGCAGTTACATCCAAGGTCACGAAAAGTATTGCCCACAGCCAACGAAGGCAAGTATCCACGGCTCAACGTTTGGCGGTTCGATGATAAAAGCTGGCTGGCTGGGAGTTGGGATGTACTTGGAATTTTCAACTGACAGAACAATCACGACAAGCCAGATTCAAGACGTTCAAGAGATTGGAGGAGCTTAGTGCTCTTTCATGCAGTAGAACCACAAGGAGAACATAGTGCCTGAAACAGATGTGGCGGCTACGCCCGCCGCTATTCCATCCGAACCATCCTCATTGGGTGGCGGAGGTGGGATAGAACTTAGTGATGAGGACATTCTTGGCATATCCGCCGAGGACACGCCGCCGTCACCAGCAACAGAACCAGCAGCTCCTCCAGCAGCATCGGAGACTACTGCGCCTGCGCCAGAAACTCAGAAACCGCCAGAAACGCCCGCACCAGCGCCAGAAGACACCGACATAACGGATGACCTGAAATGGATGCGCCCGCTCCTGAATGACAAAGCGTTTGGGCCACGACTGCAATCCATGAAGGACCGTTTGTTGGCGTTCCAAGAACTGTTTCCGAAGGTTGCTGATGCGAGGGCTTTCAAGGAACTCGTCCAGGGCGGCCCGGAAGAGCTGAAGATCCTTATTGCAAAATCCAAGGAAGTGGACGAGATGGACTTGCAGTACTTTTCCCACGACCCGGAAGAGCAAAAAGGCTTCGCTCAGAATCTTTACCGCGACGATCCAGAAGCGTTTCAAGGCATGGTGCAGATTGGCCTCGACTTAATCAAGGGTCAAAGCCCGCAGGAATATGCCTACTTGACGCAACACTTGGTAGGCGATTCGCTCGGCAGCGAGAAGGTTTGGGACTGGCTGGAATACATCCACGAAGCGGCAACAAAGAGCGGAGCGGAAGAAGTGGCCTCGCTTTTGAACCAATTCGCCGGGGTATTCCAGAAATTCGGTCTTGGGCCTCGCTCGACGCAAGACCCGAACTTAACTCTAGTCAATCAGCAACGCAGCGAATTGGAGCGGAAGTATCAGCAACTGGAATCGGAACGTCAGAAAGACTTCAACTCATCGGTTGACCAAACCGTGCAGGCGAGTCTCGATACGGACGTAACCGCCCAGCTTGCGAAGTTGCTTCCCAAAACTTCAGACGGACTGCGCATGCGGATTGCCAAGGACGTTCATTCTGAAATCCAAAACGCCGTCAGGGGCGACGCGGGGCTGAAGCTCCGTCTTTCGAACCTGATGCGCACGGGCGGAATTAACCGCCAAACACAAGAGCAAGTGGCGAATCTGCTCACTTCCAAGGCCAAGCAAATCATGCCGGGAGCGGTCAAGCGGGTAGTCAACGAATACACCGCCTCGGTGATGGCTTCGCGCAAGGAAGTAACCGACAAACAAACGCAGGCAGCGAGCCGTGTCGATGTATCAACCGGAGCACGGCCGGGAACAGGAATCCGTCCGCTCACCCGCGAGGAAGCAAAGGGCATGAGCGACATGGACATTCTGGAATCCACCAGGCCGTTTCACCGCTAGAGACCAGCCACGCGCCGCTGCTAAAAGGAGAAAAGGATAATCTATGGCAGCGCAATTAAACACCAACGTCATTGCCTTGCAGTTGGAGAAAGTTCGGGACAAAATCCCACTTTTATACGAGCGAGATGACATCTTGCTCGCCATGATTCAACAGCGCGGCGACGTGGAACAAGTCTCAACACGTAACATGCGTCTCCCCTTGCAGGTTCTTTCAGGCGGCAAGGGCGGCGCATACAACCCCGATGGCGGCGACCTTGGCCGAGGCTCTGGAACGGATTACGAAGTGGCGCAAGTCACTCCATTGTACTTCCGTTTCGCGGTGGAGCTTTCGACGCTTGTGAAGTACGCCACGAACAGCAAGGAAAAAGCTATCGAGAACGCCGTAAAGCGCGAAGTAATGAACGGCATGAAACAATTCCGCGCGTTTCTCGACATGCTGATTCAAACGGCGGGCAACGGAGTCATTGGCACCATCTCTTCGGTAGCTGGTTCCGTGTTCACCATGTCCGTGCCCTTCGGCGCGGCATTGGTTTACAACGGGCAGACCATCCAAGTCTATAACGCGGCATTGACCGTCAACCGCGGCACTGCCAACGTCACCAACTTCGACCCGGTATCGTCAACACAGACCATCACCGTTGATGCCGCTCCTGGTGGCACCATCGCCACGGATGTGCTCGTGTATGACGGTCTATCGGGTGCCTCTCCAACCGGACTGTTCGGGTTGCAGTATCATCACAGTTCAGCCACAACCGGCACTTGGCTGGGCCTCAACCGCGCGACGTT
>Ga0137392_10002063_pt1 | contig 11920 bp, 17 predicted proteins | sample 15con2h34AmetaG_FD_101394 | JGI IMG/M metagenome (GOLD analysis project Ga0137392, IMG submission 101394) | Vadose zone soil microbial communities from Angelo Coast Range Reserve, California, USA - 15con2h3.4A metaG | ecosystem: Environmental > Terrestrial > Soil > Vadose zone > Saprolite... | reverse complement strand
TTCGGCGATGGCAACGAAGCTGCGCGCGAGCTCGAGCGCGCGGTCAAAGCCGGCTGCAAGGGCGCCTTCTTCGTTCCCTTCACGCCAACGAACAAGTCCCACGCCCACCCGGACTACGATCCGTTCTGGGCCAAGCTCCAGGAACTCGGCGTGCCCGCGGGGATTCATCCGAGCGGCGAACCGCCGGCCAAGCGGGTCCATCAACGCTTCCGCGATATGCAGAAGTGGGCGCTGTGGCACTTCAACGTCCACGGCGCACAGGGACCGCTGCAGGCGTTTACGGCGCTCTTCCAATACGGTCTGTTCGATCGATTCCCCGGAGTGAAGGTTGTCGTGCTCGAGTCCGGCGCCGGATGGGCCGGCTATCTGCTCAACCGGATGGATGCCGTCTATGCGACCCGCCTCGGTGAGACGGTCAAGCTAAAAGAGAAGCCGAGTTACTATTTTTATCGGCAGTGCTGGATCTCCGGCGACCCGGACGAAAAGGCCTTCGGCCACATCGTGGATTTTGTCGGCGCCGACAAATTTTTCTGGGCGTCGGATTTTCCGCACCTCGACCATCCCGGGAATTACATGTCGGAGCTGCGTGAACTGGTCGAGCCGATGTCGGCCGAGACCCGCCAGAAAGTCATCGGCGACAACGCAGCCAGGGTCTACGGAATCTAGGAAACCAGGCGTTCGAACCTATCTGCGAGGTTAGCCGCTGCCGCGATGGAGTTCTCGTCGCGGCGTGGCGCCACGGGGCGCTTCAGCCGCCGTCCCTGCTACACGCAGGCCTCTCTTGATGGACGGTCGTGCCGATGCGGGCGCTGAAAATTCCGCTCAAGCATGAATTGGCGCGTGGGTCGCCGCCTGGCGCTACCTCGACGGCACCTCCATGGCTGATTCTGAAGGAGAGATGGGCTACCTCGCGGAGTGCGAGCGGCACGCAGCTGGCGGTAGGACTGGGGCCGCATCGGCGAGGATAGCGCCCGACGGCACATTTCAGGACGACCTATATGGTCCGTCGCAAGGACGAGTATGAACAACGGCATAACGATTCGGTATGGCGACAAGATTCTTTTGGCATCCGGATCGCTCCTTACCTTCGGTTTGGGGAAAACCTCATTTGATCTCTCCTATAACGACGACCGGCTAACGGTGGTGTTCGATTTCATTGATTCATCCGACCTGAGTGCCAAGCGAACACGAAGCACGGAGGTTGGGCACAACGAGATCACGTTGAAATTCGAGAACTACAGAAACTCTCGTTTTGGAATAACGAATATAAGTCCCCTAGAACTCGGCACCATCGCCGATTACCCGCTCTGGCTCAGGTACCGTATCGTGGCCGTGCCGGGTACTCAGGCTGGGACTGCACGCTCTCAGACCAAAGTGCTTGAATACTCTTTCTACGTTGGCACAGAGGTGGCCCGTGGCAAGGATTAATTCTCGCCTAACGCTGTCGGCGCCGGCAGAAATAGACGTCAGACTGGTGAGAGCCGATGAAGCTTGCCATGGGTAACGTCTTCCGTGTTTTCTTTGAAATCTGTCTAACTGCAGCTGCTGCATTTGGTGGGTCTATGCTAAGCAAAAACAGTGTCGGCGCCGAGGAGTGGCTAATATTTGCGATAGTTTCCATTCTCGCGATCGCTTCGCTTGTTGTGTCCTTCATTCCGGGAAAGATAGCGACATTCATGTATCCGTCCCGTGACTTCGATGCTGATGTCAATGACGAAGACTAATACCCCTATTTCGTCTGCGGGGCAGGGTCGGTCGTGCGCCGCGCGCGCCACTCGACGTGGCATGCTGCTGACGCAATACTTCCCTCCTCTCTCTCCGTCCACAAAACAAAGCTCCCCGCTCGACCTTCCATTTCGTCGTTGAGAACGTCCAGCGGGGGTCTCAAGACTGCCGACGACGGCTCAGGCGATTACACCATGATTACACTGAGCATCGCGGCGCCGAAACGAGCGTACCACCCAGCGCTCGAAACACTGTGATACATTGATTTTATCGAGCGTTTTTACTGGAGCGGGTGATCGGTTTCGAACCGACGACCTTGTGCTTGGCAAGCCAGCCGAGCGCCCCTTGTGGAACAGGGGAAATCCCGCGAATGCTCAGGTTTCGGACCGTTGGAGTACGTCAGAGACCGTCCGCAACCGTCACTCAACGGACACCAAAACGGACACCACGCTCCCTCACGATTCGTCGACGGCTTGCTTGGGTACGGCTGTCCACGGCTTCGGCCCCGGCGCATCGAGCAGCTCGACCGCGGCGCGGAGGTGCGCCGGGCTCAGGTGTGCGTAGCGCATCGTCATCTCAGGACGCCGATGGCGCGCAAGCCGTTGCACTTGGTACAGGTCAGCGCCGCTCATCACCAGGCGCGAACAGAAGGTATGTCGCAGATCGTGGAAGCGCAGATCCTCAACTCCGGCCGCTTTCACCGCTGGATACCAATAGCGGTTCAGGTCATGCAGGTAGCCGCCGCCCGGCGCACAGAACACATAGCGTCCGAACAGCTCGCGCGCATCTCCGGTTTTCTTTGCCCGGCGCATCCGCGCCTCGCGCAGTGCCGCGAGCATCTGTCGCACCGTCTGATTGGTCGGGATGCGTTCGGTCTCCCCGGATTTCGCCTCGCGGATCGTAATCGCCCCGGCCGCCAGATCGATATCGTCCCACTTGAGCTTTAGTAGCTCGCTCTTGCGCATGCCCGTATGGATCGCTGTCAGTACCAGCGCCCTCAGCCACTCTGGCATTGCCTCGACCAGGTGCGTCTCTTCACCGTCGCTCAGATAGCGAACGCGACCGTTGTTCTCCTTGAGCAGCTTGATTGCGGGTTTCTTCGACACGTCCAATCGGCCGTCACGCACCGCACGATTCAGAATCGCACGCAGTAACGTCAGGTGCCGGTTGACGCTTGCGACGCTGAGCGTTTCCAACATCGCGGCGCGCCACTCTTCTACCTCGCGTACCGTGATAGTCTCACCGCGCCGGCCGCCAAAAGCTTTGAGCAACCGGCGCCACGCGAACTCGCCCTGCATTACGGCCTTCCCCTCGCGCCGCTTGGCTTCGCGGTAGTCATCGAGCAGGCCGTCGAAGAGCGCGACGCGCCTATGCGCGTTCGGAAAGTAGCGACCTTCGGTGATCTCCGTTTTGCGCTGCATGTAGCGCTTGCGCGCCAGCGCCTTCGGCCCGACTTTCTCGCGATGCTTGCGGCCGTCAACGTCGTGGTAGTGAATCCACCACACGCCCGAGCCCTTCGGCCGCTCGAACAGCCCCCGATCATGTCCGCCTTTGCGCGCCATTGTGACTATTCCCTGTGCCCTTCCTCTTCTCTGCCAGAGGGTCTCTCGCTTTTTCGGATATCCATCTGCTGCATCACTGGCCGCACGCCTTGGCGAGAAGCACGAGCCCCGCAAACACTATCGCCAGATGTATGACGCCGACCCCGAGCGCTGTCAGCGCCGCGGTTGGCCCGGCGACGTAAACCTGCACGTGGTACGGATGGAACAGCCGCGGAACCATGACGAGCTTCGCCCCGCATTGCCGGCACACCTTGCGGAAACCGAAGCGCATCGGCTCGCCGCACTCCGGGCATGAGAGCGCCATCCGCGGCATCGAGACGTGTGAGTATTTCGCCGGCGCCGGCTGCTGCCAGTCCGGCAGGTCGCTACTCGTGTCAGTGAGACTGGCGCCGCAATGACCGCAGAAGCGGGCGTCGCGATGAAGCGCCTGAGCGCCGCAGCGCGGGCAACTCGGGAACGCCGCGATCGTCCTGCGCCGCGCCATTGTCACCTGACCCAAGCGCGCCTGATGCAGTTCATTTCAGGGGCTTCTTACCAGCGTCCTTGAGTTTAGCGTTCAGGGTATCTCGCTTTGCCTTCAACGCCGCCGGCCTAACGAAGTAGAAATCAAACAGGGACTCAAGCGTATCTAACTGCCATTCAGCCTCGCCCGGCTCTACGTCAATGACCTCGCCAGTGTTCCTGCTCTTGATAGGGTGAGCGGCGAAATTCCCAACTTCGCGCACGGCGTGAAGAGCATCAGCAAGGTCGGCAGGCAGCTTGCCGGAATCAAGAACCTCCTGAATCTCGTCGAAGAGGTTACCGGGTTTCACGCCCGCGTGCTCACGGATCAGATTCTGAAGACAGCGCCGGCTTAGTGCGGCGCTAGCCTTGGCACTATCCGCGAACACAAGGCACGCCTCGCGGTAATCGTCGGCAAACTTTCCAGGGACTTCAGCGGGAAGCGGTGCCCGCGCCGTTCCCTTTGGACGAACCAGATTCCCCATTTCGACGCGCGCCGCTTCTACGCCTGCCCCAAAAGCGCCTACCCCATGGCAACGCCCAAAGTACACGATCAGTCGGTTGCACGCCGGGCACTTCGACACTCTGATGCCCCAAGCGCCATCGGAGTCTTCCCCGAGCGACTCCGCTTGCCAGCTATCGTGAAAGTTCACGAGACAGTGCGGACATTTCACTAACTTTCTACCTCGTAATTTGGAAACAGCGCCAAGCCCCCTCGATCGGATGCAGCTCGGCCGCCATCACGCGCCCGCGGCGACCCGCGCGGTTAGCGCCTCGCTCGTATCTTTCGCCGCGTCCTCTTCCGTGTACTGTTTGCTCTCGTCGAGCGCGCAATGGGCGCTGTCGTGGGCGATGACTTCGCTGCAGACGTGATCGACGTGGAGCATCGCGGCCGGATCGGACGCGGAGATGATCGGGTAGGCCTCGCTTAATGTCATTTCGGTCGCCTGCCTCAACGGTCCTTGCTTGGCTTCTGTTTTTGGCGCGCGCGCCATTTCTTCCATCGCGCCCGCACCGCCTTGCGCGCGATCTCCGAGCGCTGCTTAGCGGTCAGCTTGCGCGCCCGCGCTTTGCCGCCGCGCCGCCCCATCTCACGAACGTTCATATTGAACTGATATACTTAGCGGTAAGTATAGTCAAGGATCGCGCCGGAGCATATTCACGGCGCCGCCGGGCGCCAGCGCGCGTTGAGCCACTCGATCAGGTCGATTAGCTGATAGCCCACCGCGCGCGCGCCCAGCTTCACGCACGGCAGTTCGTGCCGGTAGGTCATGTCCTGCACGGTCGGCACGGCAAGCCCTAAAAAACGCGCCGCCTCTTCCACTCGCATCACGCCGTACAGTTCTTTGAGCTTGGCCGCGCCGTCGGGCGTCGCCAGCACCAGGCGTAGCCCACGGATCGTCTCTGCGTCTGCCGCGCTCCGGTTTCGCCCGCCCGCCTTCATCGCCGCTCGCCTACAGCGCCAGCCAGTGCGACGGGACACAGTTGTGCGCGTCGATTACCATGTCGATGCGGACCGGCAGGTACTTCATTTCGCCGGCTTCATCTACGTTCCAGAAGACCCACTTCATCGCTTCTCACTCGGGTTCGTCCTGATATTTCTTACCGCGCGCGATGATCGCGCCGGCGCCGTTGGCGCGCGACCGCACCGCTGCCTCGCGCACCAGGCGCATCAACTCCGCCACGCGGCCGGGCTTCAACATCGCTTCGAAGCAAGGCCAGTCGAGCGCCGCGCGGCCATCGCCCAGCATAATTGCCGCGCGCGCCCGTTGGTCTCCGATCTCGCACCCGCACTTTGCACAGGTCATCGCCGCTTTCTGTGGCATTCAGCCCCGACCGTCCGGCCGACCGTCTGTGACCGTCTCTAGAGATCGAGAGAGAGAGAAGAGAGAAGAAATAAGGATTTTTCGGCGGGCCGGACGGTTGCGATTGTTGACCGTCTGGAACCGTCCCGGAGATCGACCGCACCGCCCGGACGGTCGTGGCAGGTTGCCAGACGGTCGGACGGCGGAATAGCTCACGATAGCTCTTAGAGCCAACGAGAAGCCTCCAGACGGTCGGACGGTCGAATTTCCGTACATGGCTCTCCCCCTACCCCCTGATCAGGCTCATATTCACCATCCTGTCGCCCGTAATCGGGTGGAACTATGAGCAAGGGCTCGCGCGACGGTTGATCCAGTGGTCGCGACAGCGTGCAACTTCCAAGCGCCACGAACGCCCGGAGCTTGCGATGTACCGCCTCGCGGTTCCCGAGGTTCCCCAGGTCGCGGTAAAGCGCCTTGAGCGTGCCGCCGCCACGGTCGATGAAGGCTTCCATGCGGCGTTCGAGCCGCTGATCTTGGTTGAACTCGACCTCGCCGAACAGTTGCAGCTTGTTGGCGCCGCTCCACTCGATGAGCGCGATCGCGGCCGCCACGTCATCAACATCCGCGACGCGCCGGCCGTCCGCCGCGGCGTAGATGATCGCCTGGATCTGAACCTGATCGTCCTCGCGCTCCAGCAGCTTGCGCAGATTATCAGGCAGCGAGCGCAGCCGCCGACGATGCCGGTGAAACCACGCGTCAAAGTGCTCGCGCGCCTCCATCTCGAACTCGATCGGTCCCGGCTGCTTCAGCACTTTGTCGAGTGTCTCGCCGAACAGGCGCGCAAAGTCCCCCTGCTCGTCGTGCGTGAGATGCTCAGGGTACGGGATGTCGCGGTCCTGATCGGCGTAGAAAACTACGCAGCGGTTGAAGCGGCCCAGGTCGGCGCCTTCCTTGTCGGCATACTCAGCGATCCATGCGGGCGTGCATCCGGCCACGAGATTAATGAACGGCTCACGGATTATCGGCGCCTTCTTCTTCGTGATGGTCAGCGGATCCACGCCATCGTAGGCGTGATTGAGAACCGGGATGATGTTCGAGGTACCCTGCCGCTTGCCGGTCGCGACCAAATAGGAGTACTCGCCGCACGCGATGAGCCCGATCGACTGCCGCGCTTCATCCATTTGTTCGAGTATTCCCTCGATGGATGAAACGTTGTCGAAAAGCAGGATCTTCGGCCGCATAATCCGGATGATCTCGGCAGCCCGGTAAATGCTAGTGTTCTTGTGCGTGATGCCGGACTCGCCGATCAGGAGATCGTGACAGTGCGGGAAGCGCGGCTTGCCGCTCCCGTACCAGGCGGTTCGCGCCATCGCCATCGATTGGATCATCCGCCACTCTTCGAAGAGATATGCCCGCGGCCACTCGCCGCGCGGTTCCAGCGTGCCGATCCAGCGCTCGCAGGTTCCGCGGATGCACTTCTCGGGAAACGGTTTCGACCGCTCCCGCGATCCAGACTCGGGCGCGTCCTTATGCGTTGCGCCGGCCGCACCGTCGAGATTGATGCCGGCGCGCTCAAACGTGCTCCTAACGTCTTCACTGCTCATCAACCACGCCTCCATCTCCCGCTCGCCTGAGCAGGTCGTTGTAGTCGAATCCGTTTTGGTCGGGACTGACTATCCGAACTTGGTATCCGCGCGCACGGTAGGAATCGGCCGCGGCGCGCGCCGCCTTCATTCCCGCATTGTCATGGTCGCCAGCGATGATGATCTCCCTCACGAACGCAGGGATTTCGACGCTGCCGAGGTTCGCCGTGCCGAGCGCGACCCAGACGTGACGCCCGGTCGCCTGAAGGATCGAAAGTCCCGTCTCGATCCCCTCGCAGATAACCAGCTCGCGCGCGCCGGCCGTGAGATGCACCGCGCATCCACGCTCGCGCCCGAGCCCCATCTTGTTAGGTCCGACTTCGGCCTTGCCAGTGCCGTCCGCCTTGAGAAACGTGCGATGTATGCCGACGATCGCGCCGCCCAGGTCCTCGATCGCGGCGACCATTGCCGGGAAGTACGAACCGCACGGATGTTTCAGGCCGGGATGGAAGCGAAGCGACACGGGAATCGCGAGCCCAGCTCGCCGCTCGCGTCGTACCCGTTCATCGACACGCGCATCCGCTTCCCACGGCAGCTCGCCCGTGAAGCCACGGCCGAAGAGGTAATCCTGAACGATGGTCGCGCGCGGCTCGCGCGCCTTGAGCCAGATGCGCCGCGCCAGCTCGATGCGCTGCTTTTCATCGAGCCGCGGCTTGGCCTTTGCTCCGGGTCGGCCGCTTGCGCCACTAACCGGCGCACCATCGAGCGCGGCGATGATCCGCCCGTAATCACAGCCGGCGAAGCACTTGAGCAGGACCTTGCCGGTATCTCCCTCGCGAATCGAGAGTGATGGATTGCGGTCGCCGTGAGCCGGACAGCGCGCGATCCAGCCGCCGGCTTGTGGTTTCACCCCTGGCAGCCGCGCGAGAACATGCTCAATGGTCATAGTCGGCATTTCTCGATTACTCACTGAATGTCAACTAGATATCGAATAGCTAATCGTCTGAACCTAGACAGTGATATCAATCTCATCGCGAACGTCGCTTGTAGGGCATCTGGTGCGGACGTTTATCGACGCTCTTGCTCCAGCGGCCCGTTTCGCTCGAATAATCGCCCTTGCTGGAGCGCAAGTAAGCGCCGCTCCACCTTGGCCAATTGCGCCGCCTTGCGCGCGCGAATCTTCAGCTCTTCCGCGTCCTGGTACTTCACCGGGCGCATGCTGGCGAGCGCGATGCGTAACCCGAGCGCGCGATCCTTGAGCCCCGCGATTTGGTTCTCCCGAGCGACTTCGCTCAGCTCTCGCGCGTCCGCGTCTTTCATCGCCGGTCAACTCGCCGCGGCGCCGCGATTTCACGCAGCCGGTGCACCAGGTGCAAAGGTCCGCGCCAGCTCCAGAGCAGCCCGGCTGTAAACCGCAGTTTCACGGTCTCGCCGCGCTGATCACCTTCGTCCGTGTGCCGGATCGGTGTAACCAGCGCCTCTATGTGCGTATTGGGCTTTTGGGTTATGCTAGACATTGGACTTTTCCTTCGGGCGCTGCGGTCGGTAGGCATTCCGCGCGACGCCCGTTTCCTTTTATCGCTTCACCACGTCGATCCGCCGCGGCGCGTCGCCTAGCTTTCTTCGGCGATGGAAGGATTGGTCCGAGCGACCGGATGCGAACGCAGGTAGCGCCGCAGGTCGAGCGGATCGATGCGAATCATGCCGACGACGCGGAAGGCCCGCAGCTCGCCGCGCTTAACCGCCTTGCGCAGCGTGCCGCAATTGATGCCCAGCCGCCGCGCGGCCTCTTGCAGTGAGATCAGCCCTTCGGGTTCGTCCATGTCTTCGACTCCGAGCGCAGCATGCGCCGACGGAGCCGAAGCTAGAGGAAGACTAGCTGGCTGTCATACAGCAACGATTTCTACTAGCGCGCCTTGCCGCGTGAGAGTCTGATCTGGCGCGGGATGTCTTCCCGCAGCTCCATCGCGATCAGCGGATCGGCATCGAGAATCGACGCGCGCTGTTGCCGGGAAAGCACGGACCGAAGGTCGCTAGCCTGCCTGACCAGGGCGACGCGGTTGCGCAGATGGCTGCGCCAAGACTGGTAGCGGCGCGTGCATTCGCGGCGCTCCGCCAGGCTCATCCCGGCGCCCAGCTTGCGCCACAAGTCGCGATCGGGATGCGGTCCGACGCCGGCTGAAGAGAAGAAGCAATACAGCGCTAGCTCCGCCGGCGCTCTGGAGCCCTTGTTGAAGATTCGCGCCAATTGGTAGAGCGCATACACAGCGTCCCGGAATTCCGCCCGATTGTAGGCTGCCGTGCCGGGCGTGATCGAAGTGCTTCGGGCGAACTTCTCGAGCAGAACGGGCAACAGCTCGCTCGTCGCCAGACAAATAGCCGCCGCCGCGGCCCCGATGGTGTCGGCGGTCATGCGATGCTTAGGCATCAGGCCATCGACGGCGAACATCATCGCCAGAAGCCGGCCCTCGTCGCTGTTCCAATCGGGCGTGCCGCCGCGCCCGGCAGTAATCGGAACGGCTTGAGCATCTGGGCGTGCGGTTGTACGCTGGGAACGCTTGTGGGGTTGGTTGCTCGTCACTACCGCCTCCACCTCAAAGGTCGCGATCCTGACAATCGCGGCCTTTTCTTTTGCGCAGCTTACCCTCACCTCGCGAAGACGCTCAATCCGTCGTCGGGTCTGCCCCAGCTTTACGGCCGTACCGTGCCTCACGTCGACATGAGGCAAAGCATGATCCTACTTTGCCTCAGCCGGGATCCCTGCTTCTCCGCGCTCCCCCGATGGAATACTTAAGCTCGCGCCCGACAATTGCTGCTAGCGCGGTTTCCGCGCCGCCGGGGCCGAAATTCCACGAGATCGAATTCGGCGAATCGTGAACGATCCGGTGCACCCTCCCCGTCGTGGCGTCGCAGCGTCTCCCAGCCGCCGCGCGCGCTCGATTACGATGATGCCCGGGCTCCGCAGATCTCCCGCGATCGTACGAAGCGGACCAGACCTCGCCGATGAATCGATGCGATGCGGCTGCTAGGCCTGCCCAGCAGGCGCGTTTCCGCCTTGGCTCGGCTCATCACCCGCACCGCCGGCGTCGGGAGCGGCCGGGGCGATCTTCACTCCGTGCTTTACTAGGTAGCGCTGCATCTTCGCCAGCGCGCGATCGCGGACCGATAGGACGATCTCGTTCGACTCGCGCAGTAATTGCACGGCCGTACCTGACCAGGGCGAGCGCACTTGCTGGATCGCGCCAGCCACTTCGGCAAGCTTCACGGATATCGCAGTTAGGTCCTCGATGTCCCGCCGTCGGAACCGCGCCATGTTGTGCCCGAGATCCACGGATGCCACTTTATCGCCACTTAGGTGCACCCGTCACGGCCTGTGCCCCAAAATAGCTCCGCAATTTTAAAGGCAGGGAATTCCTTGAGGATGATCGATCACGGCATAGGGGGGAGTACCGTGGGAGAGCCGCGACGGCAGGTGCGAGAATCAACAATCGCTCTGGAAGCCATCGCTCCCCGTCACCGATTTTCGCGAATGCTCTCATCCGTTTTGAGAGCCGACACGGGCCATCGCACGCGCGCGTCGCGGACGTTTCGAGACCGTTTCGTCCTCGCGCGCGCCATGCCGGCGCCGACGATCCTTGCGCTCTCCGAGAGCGCCGACGTGCGCATGTCGGCCGCTGCGCTCTAATTGAGCGCTGCGCCGATCGGTTTCACCCGTCAGATTCGCTTACCCGCCCCAGGTCATCGCCCGCGCCTAGCACGAGCACACGAATGCGCCGCCGGCGCGCGAAGTCGAGCAGTGCGAGATCGGCTCCGCGTACCAGCCTCACGAGATGAACGCGCTTGCTTCGATGCTCAAGATAATCCGGATCGCGGAGCCATAGATCGGCGAGGTAGAGTAGCCGGCCGACATGCTCCGCCGTCAGCTCGCCCGCAACCTCGATCTGGAAAACTTCGCGCTCCGAGTACGCCATCCCGGTCAGCCGCGGTTCCCAATTCTTGATCATCCGCCGCTCGCGCTCCGCCGAGCCCGCGGCGCGCTCGATCCCGTCGGGCGTCCATACCCGCGGCGTGATCGCGTACGACGCGCGCGGATGCTCGCGCGATCGCCATTCGCGACAGGCTTCGAAGGTCCAGCCCTTCGCCGCTTTCGATCGCTTCGCCGGCGCGGCGCCTTGTCCTGATTCGTTCACGCTGGGCCGGATTATAGCCGCCGACGATCGGCTTGCTTGCGCCCGTTCCGATCATCCTTGACGGGCGTTGAACCCCGCCAAACTCGCCGCGATTCGGCGCGGCAACGGACACCTAGACGGACACCAAGCGATCCGATGCGCACGCGACGGAATCGCCGAAAGTTATGAAAGCATTCTCTCCGTGTGGGATTTACTGGAGCGGGTGATCGGTTTCGAACCGACGACCTTGTGCTTGGCAAGCACACGCTCTACCAACTGAGCTACACCCGCTCCGTCACGGGAAGATCATGAAAGACCAACATAAAGCTAAACGGATTGCGACTCAAGCTGCGTGAATCGCTACGTTATTTGCAGCCAGTCATCGCAAAACGCTCGTAACCGGAACGCATCGGCCAGAAAATCCCAGAGCATACTACGGTGGTTAGCCCGCCGCTCTTTTGCCGACCGCCGGCCGCACCTTGGGCGCCAGGACCGCGCTTGCCTCGACGAAATACTCGACCCCCGACCATACGCTCACCGCCATTGCGATCCACAGCAGGAACATCCCGGCCGCG
>Ga0137392_10002062_pt1 | contig 11920 bp, 7 predicted proteins | sample 15con2h34AmetaG_FD_101394 | JGI IMG/M metagenome (GOLD analysis project Ga0137392, IMG submission 101394) | Vadose zone soil microbial communities from Angelo Coast Range Reserve, California, USA - 15con2h3.4A metaG | ecosystem: Environmental > Terrestrial > Soil > Vadose zone > Saprolite... | reverse complement strand
TCGTCACCGTGCGTGGCAATCGGGAGCGCGGCGAAGTTGAGGCGCTTAACGTTGAGCGCACCGCCGACAATATCGTGCAGGTGCTTCCCGCCGAGGTCATCACCAGCTTACCGAATACCAACATCGCCGATGCCGTCGGCCGCTTGCCCAGCGTCTCGCTCGAGCGCGATGAAGGCGAAGGTAAGTATATCCAGATTCGCGGCACCGAACCGCGCCTCAGCAATGTGACGATCAACGGTATCCACGTGCCGTCTCCGGAAAATGTACGGAACGTGAAGTTGGACGTGATCCCATCCGATCTGGTCGAGTCAATCGAAGTCAACAAAACGCTTTCGGCCAATCAGGACGCAGATGCCATTGGAGGGTCGGTCAACCTGGTGACCAAAAGCGCGGGAGACCAGCCCTACGTGAGTGTGTTAGGCACAGGCGGCTACACCCCTATCGCTGGTGGCCGCAGACTCGATCAGTTTGCTGGGACTTTCGGTGAACGATTCGGCAAAAAGAAGCGCTTCGGCATGTTGTTTGGGGGCAGCTATGATTACAATGCGCGCGGCATCGACGATGTCGAACCGGCGCCTACGGCGAATATCTTGCCGGACGGCAGCACTTTTCTCGGCCCCAATACCGCAGACCTGCGGGAATATCGCTACGACCGGACTCGCTACGGATTCGGGGGTGAACTCGATTACAGGTTGGGCGACATGTCCTCGATCTATTTGCGCGGCCTGTTTGCCCGCTTTCACGACTATGGACAGGACTGGATCTACTCCCCAGGTATCAATAATTTCATCACTAACCCAGCCGACCCCAATAATACATGCGGAATCACGACTGTGAATGGGCCGACGGGTTGCGGCAACGTTAGCTTCACCGACGTATACCGCAGACCGATACAGCAGATCTTCAGCGTGCAGGGAGGGGCGAGGCATAATCTTGGAACCGCTGTGCTCAACTATGAGGTCGCGCTCTCACAAGCAAAGTCGACAGGCGGTTTTCCACGCGCCAGCTTCGACGGACCTGGCTCCAGCGACAACTCGGTTGCGTTCGGAGTCGACACAAGCCATCCTTTCACCCCCCAGTTTCCGGTTTTGAACGGAGTCAACCTGTATGATCCGGCCACATACTCGTTGAGCCGCCTCTCGTTTCAAAACAACAGCATCTTCGAACGTGACGTGGTGGGAGATATTTCGCTGAACAAGCCGTACAGCGTTGGCTCGCATTATTCTTCGTTCGAGGTAGGGTTTAAAGCCTGGGATGCTCGCAAAACGGAACTGGACAATGAACAATCATTCAACCCGAACGATAACCTGGCGATGAGTTCCTTCTTGAGTTCCTTCGTAAACCATAACTATTACTTCGGACGCTACACGTTTGGCCCCACCACGGATTTCAATAAAGTGGTCGCATTCTTCAATGCCAATCCCAACCAGTTCACGGGAGGTTTTAATGCCGTTCGCTCGTTACCTAATGATTTCGATCTCAGCGAACGCATCTACGCAGGCTACCTGATGAACACGATCAGTTTCGGGAAGCTCCGCCTGCAAACGGGCGTTAGGATCGAGGCGACACAGGACTCACTTCTTGGAAACGTTATAACTCTCGATTCGAATGGAGATTTTGCTTCCGTTTCGCCGTTTCCCGGCAAAAATAGCTATACGAATGTCTTTCCCAGTGTTCAAGCCCAGTATCGATTCAATTCCGATACGGTTCTTCGCGCAGCCTACGGAATGGGCATTGCGCGGCCCAACTTTGGCGACGTCGCCCCGTTCGTTGTTAATGACCCAACCTCCAATCCGCCTGTGTCCGCCGGTAATCCGGCCTTGAAACCAACTCACGGGCAGAATTTTGATCTCGTCCTGGAGCGCTATTTGAAACCCGTTGGTCTCATCCAGGTGGGGGCGTTCTACAAGTATTTGACAGACCCGATCTATACCGTGACCACAACCCGCACCACGGAACCCTTCAGCGGACTTATTCAGACCCAGCCGATCAACGGCCCGCATGCCCACGTCACAGGAATCGAAATGAGCTGGCAACAGCAACTCAGATTTCTGCCCGGCCTGCTGAATGGAATGGGAGTGAGGGCGAATTACAGCTACACGACATCGCGCGCTCGTTTTCCAGAAGGCTTCGGCCGAACGGACGAGCCGCCACTGATCCGACAGGCGCCGAACAATTGGAATCTCGACGTGACCTACGACAAAAAAGGCATATCGGCGCGCATGGGTCTGACCCATAACGACGCGTATATTTGGTCATACGGCTTCCAGGACGGAGCACCGGGCGGAATTCGGGGGCCGCTGGGCGACACTTACCTGTATCCCCACACCCAGGTGGACGCGCAGGTAAGCTATTGGATCCCGCGCGGGCATGGACTCCAGGCGATTGTCTCGATGCTCAACCTGGACAATGAAGTGTTCGGTTTCTATAATGGCAGCGAACAATTTCCGATCCAGCGCGAATACTACAGCAGAACGGTATCGTTGGGCTTGCGCTGGACGTTGTCGCGCGAGCCGCAATGAGCATGCGTTGCTTCAGCAGGTCATGGCCAGAAGAATCATTCGAAGAGGTCGCTGCTTGAGAAACCATGGGGCGCAACATCTTCTTCTTGTCAGCTCTTTGATCGTCGCTTTGAACTGCAACTCAGCGCCACCAAACAAACCGAGCAGCCCTGATAGTCCAAAACAAGGAACGTCTTCCGCCACGAAAGGGTCTGACCCCGTGGTGGTAGGCGCCGGTGATATTGCCAGTTGTGACGATCTCAGCGGCGCGGTAGCGACTGCGAAGTTAATCGATAACATCCCCGGGACAGTTTTTGCCGTGGGTGATTTGGCGTATCCCGACGGCAGCGATGAGCAATTCGCCAACTGCTATGGACCGACCTGGGGCCGTTTCAAGGAACGTACACGGGCTGCGCCGGGCAATCACGAGTACAACCAGGATGGCGCATCGGGGTACGCCCGGTATTTTGGAACTGCCGCCGGAGAGCCCAGCAGGGCCTACTACAGCTACGATCTCGGCGCGTGGCACATCATTGTCCTGAATAGCGAGTGCGCCGCCGTCGGAGGCTGTGAGGCGGCATCTCCGCAGGGGCAGTGGTTGCATCAAGACTTGGCGCAACATCCTGTGAACTGCACCCTGGCATACTTTCACATAGCCCTGTTTAGTTCGGGCGCAAAACACGGCAATGATCCGAAAATGAAACCGTTATGGCAGGCACTCTACGCGGCAGGCGCAGAGATTGTGATCAACGGCCATGATCACGATTACGAAAGGTTTGCACCCCAAGACCCTGACGGACGTCTCGACGGCACACACGGCATTCGCCAATTCGTTGTGGGTACGGGCGGAAAGAATCACCGGATTTTTGCCCAGCCAGTAGCTAACAGTGAAGTGCGTAACGCCGATACGTTCGGTGTTTTGAAACTGACTTTGCACCCGAACAGCTATGACTGGGAGTTCGTTCCGGAAGCGGGGAAGACATTCCGTGATTCCGGGACCGGCGCCTGCCATTAGAATTCATGATATTGGGTACAAGCGAGTCGCTACGAGACATCCAAGTAAGTCAAGGAGGCTGCTCATCCTCTTCACCCTGCCGGGCGAAATCAAAAACATCCCGAAAAGAAGAAAGGCTGCTCCGAATCTCGGAACAGCCTCAAGCGAGTTGACCCTGAAGCATTGCTTACGCAAACCTTAGTGGCATGCCGTGAACTTGAAGGATGCCAATCGCGTGTGCCAGTTGAAGTTGCCGTTCGAGGGGATGTACTCGTTGGCATACCAGAACGTGCAATCGTCAACTGGGTCGATTGAGATGCTGGTGTAATCGCCCCAGCGAGTGAGCCCGCCGTTCTGCGATCCAGCGCCTGTAAATAAAGTGTGAGCTGTCTCCATCATTCCCGCGGGGTCGGTCGGAATGCGTCCGGTATACGCGATTCCAGGATGGGTTGTACTGCTGGACTGGCTGAAGCCCACGGCAATGTCACCCACTTTATCCATGCCAATGCTTGGCATCCACGCAGCCTGCGATGCAAGGCTAAAAGTACCTTGTTGGAACACTGTGGGAGTGGCACTGGGACTGCGAATCTCATACCAACGCACCGCCGAGACGGGTCCGCTGGTGGGTTTCACCGAATGTGCCGCCACAAGGGCTTCGTGGGTGCCTAGATTCCGGTATGCCAGGCGGAACATCAGACGATCGCTGAGCGAATCCAACTTCGTGCCGGTGCCGGACTGCGGGATGCAAGTTCCCGTGGCAGCGCAGGCTATCGTGAAGGAATTCACGGTGATCGTAGTAGGACCAGTGAAAGTGGTGAGGCTTGGAGTGGTGAAGTTTACATGGAACTTAAACAGGTGCAATGTGGTTGTGGTGAAGAGTTCGACGAAAAAGTTTGGTTCGCCAGCAGAGGCAAGCGAGGTGCCGTCCATATCCGAGGGCAGAAAGGAGAAGTCATTGGTGCTGCGCTGAAAGCAGTGCGCGTTGGCACTCAGCCCTGCCAGCATGTGGGCGCGATTATAAGCGCACACTTTAGCTCCGAGGAAGGCGGTTGGGCTAAACATGTTATAGGAGGCGTAATAAGCGTCGGGCCACACACCGAATTTAGGGTAGTCATTCAATTTGCCCGCGCCGAAACCGAAGGAATAGCGATGGTAAGAACCAGTGGCGTCAGACGTGCTTGAAACCGCAACACATTCCACTCCGCTAAGGAAGCCATCGGCAGAACCCAGGACAGTCACGAGCCAACGATTCGCAGCTTTGTCATAGACCACTACTGGGTCGCTGAAGTTGTTAAGTGCATTGCCACATGTGCCCCCGAAGCCAGACCAGATGCTGCTGATCTCGGCTGGGCCAAGTACCGATGTCCCCGTGCTCTTGTTGAACACCTGGTAAGACTCATTGACGACTTCAACCACCTGGGTGGCCCCCACTGAGGCATTGGTGTCAGGCGGAGCGACGCCGTCGCGATCACTTACACCATCAAGGTTCATCAGGTTGGTAGTCGCGACCCGAGGCATAGCGAAGGGCCGGATCATTTGCTCGGCGGCGGATTGCTCGGCCGCAGAACCTATCAGCGGCGGGCCCGGCCTGCGGTGTAGCGGCGCCACCATTCTATTTGCTGGGTGAACCCCTTGAGCGGCAAGAAAGCGCACAGGGAGCGACGTGTCGTGATGCATTTCATTGACGATTTCCGGGCCCCCTTCGTTCTGTTGAGCGAACGACCGCGCAGCAGATAAGACGAAAACGCAGACCAGAAATGCAACGCAGACTGAGAGATTAAGTAGTCTTCGATTCATGGGTGTTCATCTTCTCCATATTTGTAAGTTGGCGACCCGGCCAGGCACATCGCGATTGGGAGGGATGTTCAGGGCGACCAAAGTTGAATGGTGGATGGTCCCACTGTAATTGAGCGCTGTCAAGTGTGAATTGTTTTGCAGTGTGCATCCAATCGCCCTCCGGACGTGCCTTTCAGTCGAAAACGACAGTCTTGTTTCCATAGAGCAGGATGCGATTTTCGATGTGCCAACGGACCGCCCGGGAGAGCACAACCTTCTCCAGGTCTCGACCTTTTTGAAGCAAATCATCGACGGAATCGCGGTGAGAGATGCGAACCACGTCCTGCTCGATAATGGGCCCGTCGTCAAGTACTTCGGTGACGTAGTGGCTGGTCGCGCCAATCAACTTTACGCCGCGCTCGAACGCCTGGTGATACGGTCGAGCGCCGATAAAGGCGGGCAGAAAGGAATGATGGATGTTGATAATACGATGCGGAAAAGTATTCACGAAATCGTTGGATAGGATCTGCATGTAGCGCGCCAGCACGATGAAATCGGGAGCGTGCTGATTCAGTAGCGCGAGGATCTTTTCTTCCGCTTCGCGCTTATTGTCCTTCGCTACGGGAACTAGGAAGTAAGGAATCTGGTAGAAGTCGGCAATGGGCTGATTGTCTCGATGATTGGAGATAATGAGCGGAATGTCGCATGCCAGCTCGCCACTTTTGTGGCGGTACAGTAAATCAACCAGGCAGTGATCGAATCTCGACACCAAGATGGCCATCTTGTGGCGATGACTGGATTGCGCAAGGCGCCATTTCATCTCGAATTTTTCGGCGGTTGGGACGAAATGTCTCCTGAACTCCGCGAGATTAATGTCGAAATCTCTGGGATCGAATTCTACGCGCATGAGGAACAGGTTTGATCCCTCGTCAGCGTGCTCGTCGGCGTGAAGAATATTTCCGTTGTGCTGGTAAATGAAGTCCGCAATGCTGGCCACCACTCCTTTGCGATCGGGGCAGGAGACGAGGAGGATGGCGGTGTTTTTCATAGCTGCCATTGTAAGTGGGCCAGAAAAACCGCCTCTAGTGGAAGGCTGCTCCCAGCAAATCGATCATGAGGCGCACGGCGGTCTGAGCGGTACGGCCACTGGGATCACGATACGGGTTTACTTCCACTACATCGAATCCCACCAAGTGGCCCTTGGAAGTGACACCGGTCAGCAGGTCACGAATTTCTGAGAAGCTGAGCCCGTCCGGTTCCAGTGTGCCGGTGCCAGGCGCGAGCGTTGGATCCATCACGTCCACGTCGAGGGAAATGTAAATATCACCGCTCTCCGGAACCTGAGAGAGCGCCCACTTCGCTCCGCTGCGATGGATTTGCTCGGAGGTGATGATCACGCTGTGTATCTTGCGCGCATTGCCTACGGCCTCGGGATCGTTTGCCAGCCCGCGCATTCCAATCTGGATGATGTTTTTCACTGTGGGCAGTTTGGCCACACGGTTCACCCACGAGGCATGATCCAGATTTCCCGGCGCGCCATTCCAGGTATCGAGATGGGCATCGAAGTGGATCAAGGTCAACGGAGTTTCGTAGGCTCGCACCACCGGAAACGTGATGCTGTGATCGCCACCAAGCACAATGGGAAAAGCCTTCTTCGAAAGAATGGTGTGGACCGCCGCCGTGATCTTCTCGTCCGTTTGCGCCGGCACGGTGGGAAAGATTTCGATGTCGCCTACGTCGGCCCAATGCTTGCCTTTCAGCACAGTGCGATCGCCGTCGATGTAGTAGAAACCCTCCGTCAGGTCGTGGTTGTACTCCTGGGAGCTCTCGCGCAGATCACGCGGGCCATAGCGCTCACCCGGCTGGCCCCAGGTTCCCTCGTCGAACGGAACTCCCAGAACTGCGAAGTCTGCATGCAAATCTTCCAATTGCGTGACATGAGGCGCACCCAGGAAAGTGCGAATACCTACAAAGGTCGGAACAGCTTGTCCTCCGACGGGGAGTGTTGTCATGAAGAGGCACAGGAATGTGAAACCGCAAAAGAAGAGTTTCATGCCGTTCTCCCTTCGGCTGCTGATTTGCAGTATGGTTCGCACCGGCCAAAGATGGCGACGGCCCGATGTGGCGCTACTTTTTCAAATGTTTCAATATCTCCCGTGCAGCATTGGCGCCAGAGCCGCCGGTCAAGCCCGCGCCGGGATGGGTTCCGTTGCCACACAAATAAAGATTCTGGATCGGCGTGCGATATCGTCCCCAATCAAGCAGAGGACGCATCGTAAAGAACTGATCCAGCGCCAACTCGCCGTGGAAGATGTGGCCGCCAGTCAGTCCATAAGTATCTTCAAGATCTTGCGGCGTGATGATCTGATGACTCAGGATCAACTCCGGCAGATTGGGTGCGTATTGTGTGACAGTTTTGACCACGGTTTCGCCGAGCGCGCTTCGCTGGCTCTCCCAGTCGCCGCCCTTGAGCTTGTAAGGCGCGTACTGCATATAGATCGACATCACGTGCTGGCCATCGGGAGCTAGTGAAGGATCGCTCACCGACGGAATTGCAATTTCCAGATACGGCTGGCGCGAAAACTTTCCGTACTTAGATTCATCAAAGGCGCGCTCGAGATAATCGATTTCATGTCCGATGTGGATGCGCCCGCTCAAAGCATTGCCATTGTCTGCGGATTGGAGCGCGGTGAAATTGGGCAGAGCTGAAAGTGCGAGGTTGATTTTTGCGACGGTCCCCGGCATCCGGTAGTGCTGCAATTTTTGGACGAAATCGGGAGAAAGATGCGTGGGATCGACAAGCCTTAGCAAAGTGCGCTTTGGATCGGCGTTAGAGACGACCGCCTTGGCGCTGATCTCCTCCCCTGTCGAAAGTACCACGCTGCCAGCTACGCCATCCTTGACGCGGACTTCAATGACCTCCACGTTGCTGCGAATTTCGGCGCCCGCAGCTTTGGCGGCGGAAGTCATGGCTTCCGTTACTGATCCCATGCCGCCCACGGCAAAGTGTGTCGAGCCCGCCGGATGCGTATCACCGGCAGCGCGAATAAGCAGCACCAGACTGGTGCCCGCAGACCAAGGTCCGAAAAATGTACCGAATATGCCTCGTGCTGCGATCGTCGCGCGTAGCAGTTCCGTCTCGAAATATTCTGCGACCAGGTCGGCCACCGCCATCGGCCCCCACCGCAGCAGGCGATACATATCTTTCTTGCCCAGCTTGCGGACGGCGCGCCCAGTTTGGAGCATGCCCCACAAGTCGGCCTTGCTGGGGTCATCAATATTGGGTGGAGCGAGCGCCAGCACTTCGCCGATTACCTTGCCCATTTTTTCCAGTGACTGCTGGAACTCGGGATAGCGCGTCGCATCTCTCTGCGAAAACTTGGAGATTTCCTCTGCCGATTTCCTCGGGTCATTGTGAAGAATCAGCGCGCGGCCGTCAGGCGAGAGTGCTACCACGCCGATGTCCGGCGTAATCAGCTTCAGCCCGTGTCTTTGCAACTGCATGTCACGAATGATGTCGGGACGAATCGGTCCGGCGGTGTGCGCCAGCGTGGAGCAGCGAAAGCCCGGATAGAATTCTTCGGTGATGGCTGCGCCGCCCGTTCGCGAACGGCGTTCCAGCACCAGCGGCTTGAATCCCGCTTTGGCGAGATAGAAGGCGGTCACCAGCCCGTTATGACCGCCACCGATGATGATAACCTCGCGCGCCTCGGGCATGTTCTAAGCCGCTCCCTTGACGTGGCTACCCTTGAAATCTTTCAGAATTTCCAGTGCGGCCAGCCGGCCCGGCGCTCCCATGATGCCGCCTCCGGGATGCGTGGCCGAGCCACACATGTAGAGGTTCTTTATCGGAGTACGAAACTGTGCCCAGCCTGGCACCGGACGCAAAAAGAATAGCTGCTCCAATGACAACTCACCTTGAAATATGTTGCCTTCGGTGAGGCCGAACTCGCGCTCCAGGTCCAGCGGGGTTACGACCTGCTTGTGCAGAATGATGTTCTTGATGTTGGGCGCATGTTCAGCAAGGGTATCAATCACATTGTTGCCGAAAGCTTCCTTTTGACCGTCCCAGTTCAGCCCGGGGCGCAGCTTGTAGGGCGCGTACTGCACAAAACAGGACATCACATGCTTTCCCGGAGGCGCAACCGAGGGATCGGTAAGACTGGGGATAACGCAGTCGATATAGGGCCGGCGAGAGAAGTTGCCGTACTTAGCGTCGTCGTAGGCCTTCTCCATATATTCGACGCTGGGCGAAATCGAGATTGCGCCGCGCAAATGATTTCCAACTCCCGGCATGCACTTGAAGTCGGGGAGTGCGTCCAGTGCAAGATTCACTTTGCCGGAGGAGCCGCGATACTTGTAACGATTTACTTCTTCTAGAAATTCACTGGCCAGATTTCCCGGCTCAATAAAATGTACGAAAGTATGTCGGGGATCGACGCTGGATGAAATGATGTCGGCGTAAATCTCGTCGCCGTTTTGCAGTATTACTCCCCTGGCTTTTCCATTCTTGACGATAATTTTCCCGGTCGGCGACTGGATACGGATTTCGACTCCGGCTTCGCGGGCCGCATCTGCAATTGCGTTTGAGATCGCGCCCGTGCCGCCGCGCGCGAAGCCCCAGGCACGGAAAGCGCCGTCAATTTCTCCCATGTAATGGTGCAGCAGTACATAGGCAGTACCAGGCGAGCGCACGCCGAGGAAGGTGCCGATGATGCCGGATGCAGACATGGTGGCCTTGAGCACGTCGGTCTCGAACCACTGGTCGAGAAAATCGATGGCGCTCATCGTCATCAACTGCACCTGGTTGTACTTGTCTTCGCTCGAGAGTCCCTGGAAGCGGCGGCCGATGAACAGCAGCTTCATCAGTTCGCGCGGATTCAGCGTAGCGGGATCGGGCGGCACCATGCTGAGGATCGGTTTGACGAAGCGGCACATCGCCTGCATGGCCTTGCCGAATTCGTCGTACGCCTCGGCGTCAACCCGCGAGTGGCGGGCGATCTCGCGATGTGTCTTCCCGTGATCGTTCACCCGCCAGAGATAATCTCCGTTGAGCATTGGCGTGAAAGTGCCATCTAGTGGAAGGATTTCAAGGCCGTGACGGGGAAGATCGAGGTCGCGGATAATTTCCGGACGCAGCAACGAGACCACGTAGGAACAAACCGAAAACTTGAATCCGGGGAAAACTTCTTCCGTGACCGCCGCGCCTCCGAGTACGTGGCGTCGTTCGAGAACCAGAACTTTCTTCCCGGCACGAGCCAGGTACGCAGCGTTGACCAGGCCGTTGTGGCCTCCGCCGATTACGATGACATCGTATTTCGAATTAGCAGGCATGATAGCTCTTAGGCTTTAGCGCTTGTCCCCTGTGGCTTACTCTAGTTCGATTCCAGATGAATTCTAACAACGGAGAAGCCCGTCATTGATACTTGAAGAAGCATTGCGCTGGCTTCGCCGCAGAAAGGGCGAGACGCTGGTTCAGAGGCCGCTGGGCAGGACCATCAAGGTCCGTATCACGTTCGAAGGTGATGGCATGTTGAAAGACCTCGGCGAAGACGACGCGCCATTCTACCTATAACTGAGATATTTGTCTCCCGGCTTTAGGGAAATTCGGAGTAGGTTATTTGCCGGGATCCCTCGCGACTGCATATAATCCGCGTCGAGAGCTGTACTAGAACTGAATTTAAGCGAAGGGAATCACCTTGCCTATAGGAACTGCATTTCACGAGCGTACTTTCGCACTTTGCCATAGCCTGAGCTATCGCGAATGGTCGGGCTATTACACGGTCAGCGTGTACGAGGTGCATCACGAGCACGAGTACAACGCGATCCGCAACTCAGCCGGGCTGATCGATATTACCCCGCTTTATAAATATCTGGTCACGGGGAAAGATGCGACCAAGCTGGTGAATCGGGTCATCGCTCGGGACATTAATAAGGTTGCCATCGGCCAAGTGATTTATTGCTGCTGGTGTGACGAGCAGGGCAAGGTGATTGACGATGGAACCATCTCTCGTCTCGAGGAAAATGTATACCGCTGGACCGCCGCCGATCCCAGCCTGCGCTGGTTTCGCCAGAACGGCTTGAATATGGATGTCCAGATCGAGGACATTTCAGAAAAAGTTGCCGCGCTGGCGCTACAAGGGCCAACTTCAGGCAAGTTGCTGAAGTCGGTGGCAGAAGCCGAGATTTCGAATTTGAAATATTTCCGCGTGATGCGCGGGAAAATTGCGGGTGTGCCAGTGGATATCTCGCGCACCGGCTACACCGGCGATCTGGGATACGAAATCTGGGTGCCGTGGAATGACGCAGTGAAGGTGTGGGATGCACTGATGGCAAAAGGGAAACAGTTCGACATCCACGCTGCGGGGATGCTGGCCCTGGACGTGGCGCGCGTCGAGGCCGGGCTACTGTTGATCGAGGTTGATTACACAAGCTCCAAGAAGGCGCTGATTCCGTCACAGAAGTATTCGCCCTACGAGTTGGGCTTCGGGAAGATGGTTCATCTCGACAAAGAAAACTTCATTGGCAAAACGGCGTTGGCGCGGGACCAGAAGCATGGCGTGGCGCGACAATTGGTTGGGCTCGAGATTGACTGGATCGAAGTGGAGAATCTGTACGACAAATTCGGTTTAACTCCGGCGGCTCCCAG
>Ga0137392_10002054_pt1 | contig 11937 bp, 12 predicted proteins | sample 15con2h34AmetaG_FD_101394 | JGI IMG/M metagenome (GOLD analysis project Ga0137392, IMG submission 101394) | Vadose zone soil microbial communities from Angelo Coast Range Reserve, California, USA - 15con2h3.4A metaG | ecosystem: Environmental > Terrestrial > Soil > Vadose zone > Saprolite... | reverse complement strand
GTTGGTAATGACCTGGAATTCCTGGATTGCATCTTCGGGTACGAGGCCGACTGGGCCGCCCACAATATTGTCGTTGAAGTTGCCGCCATCCACGCTGATGCCTGAGCTCCGTGCTGTAGCACCACCCGACACTACGCCGCCGTAAAGCCGTTTGGTTGGGTCATAGGAGGGTGACGGCGCCGCTCCCGGAATGAGGTTCGCAAGTTGTTGAAAATTTCGGTCGTTGACTGGCAGGTTCGCGATCTGCGTCTGCGTGACCGGCTGCTCAATCTGCGAACTCGAGGTATCAACCTGGGAAGCCTCGGTACTGACGTTGACGGTTTCCGTCTGACCGGCAACGTTTAACACCATGTTGGCAGTGGCTGTATCACCAACCATCAGAGTTACATTCAGGCTTTGGCTCGCGAATCCCGCCTTTTTTGCTAGTACCTGGTATTGTCCACGGGGGAGCAGGTTAAATCGGTAAAGCCCGTCGGCATTAGTTTCCGCGCTCCGCTGAATGCCGGTTTCAGTGTTAATTGCCGAAATTGTCGCGCCGCCCACGACAGCGCCGCTAGCGTCCGTAATCACGCCCTGCAGGTTGGCAGTGACTGTCTGACCATGGGCCCCCACTGCGGCACATAGCGCTACAAAAATTAGCAAACTCGCCCTAACATGGCTCATAGGGACCCCAGCTTTTCAGTTTTGGTCGAGGTTAGTTGGTACGCAGCTCGAAAATTGGCTTAAAGTTTTCGGACTCGCAAAGCGAGGCGACAATATTCATTCCGAAATTCTTGGGCATGATAGTCGCCTCCCGTTTCGGCACAGTATACATCTCAACTCCGCACCACAAGGCAAGATTTGGATCAGAGAACTGTACAAAATCGCCCTGTTACTGTTTTTTTAGGATCACAATTGAGACGTTCGGACTATGAGCAGGAAAAAAGTTGACCGCGGTTCGCACGCAGGACAGCTCGGAAATCGTCAGGGCGTGCAATGGTCACTGCCGTAAATGATCGGGCATCCCGCTACCCTGACCGGGCAGTTCGAACTAGTAATACCCTCATCGCACCTTGCTCGAGTTCATACCGGAGCCATGCCGGATTTGTGGTGTCCATCATGAAGCCTTCCATTGACTTTTTGGTCTCTGGGCTGTAGGTGAAGTTGACGGACGAAGTCGCGGGGAGATTGAAAACACTGGCTTCATCCTCGGCAGACCCGAGATGTGGACCGATCTGGAAAACTGGCGATTGTGCCCGGAGGACGTGCAAACAGGAAGTAACCGATTTCTTCCTGCTTTGCCGACATGCTCAGATTACAGTGCTTGCAAGTGATCAGATCCTCGGGAGTAGCGGCCAGCCAAGCCCTGGGTAATGATTGCTATCCGACTCTCGGTGAGTAGTTGTTGTTGCGTCAGCCCTAAGTACTCGCCACCACGCTCCGTCCTCTTCTGTGCATGAGGTTGGATTATGGCCGTGCCCACGACCGCGCGAAGGACAACCGATTTCCGGACGAAAATCGGACGAGCACGCGACGAACAGCCGACGATAGTACTGTAACTTAACGTACTGTACACCGCGCTTCGTAACGAACACTCCCCAAGAACAGTGCGCGAAGTCCCCAGAGGGTTTCTAAGGGCATACAAAATGTGCAACTTGGAGGGAGATTGGGACTCGGAGTCTGAGGTAAGGCCTTTGGGTTCGGAACCCAAAGGTCTGACTGGCCGGCCACGGCCTCTCGGTGGCATTCCGATCGAGTGCCCAATTGTTGTTGCCGAACAGAAACATCGCCGAAACACTCCAGAAACCCACCAGAAACGCCGCCGACAGTACTGTACTTTAACAGTACTGTACTTCCCGCCTCCATTGCAGGCTTCAACAGCTTACAAATCAGCGTTCGTCGGCTGAAATTCTCGGTAGTCCATGAAGCCAAGCGCTTTGCGCAGCGGTCGCCAAAATTGATAGCTTGGAGCCATGGCCCAGACGACGGCTCCGTCGCGACGGAACTTTGAGGACACGGTCGAAGACCTCTCTGCCCACTGGATCAAGCCTGAGAACTACATAAAGATCAAGGAACTTGTCAGTTTCAGTTTCCCGCTAGCGCGAGTGACATTCACGAGGCGATTTGGTCGTCGCACCATCGCATCAGTGCTCAAGGAGGTTGATGTTTGGCGGGTGTTCCTGGACAGACAATCTCTCTTAACGCTGGATGACAAGAGCAACGTCGATAGATTGGTTTCCGGAGTTGAGTTGCTAGTCTGGAATGCGCTTCTCGAGGCCAATCTTCCCCAAATTGGCCCTTGGACGGTGTCTTGGGTCCTTCTTCCCACCGGTGTCGATGAGGATGGTCGGCCCGAGTACCTCCGTCCCGGATTAAAGCTGACAGCAGCCAATCGTGACAGTAAGGAAAGACGCGAGGCCATTATGCCTGGAGAGGACTACGGCACTCCTCTGAAATGGCCATCAGCGTGGAAGCGCGCGTTCGAAGAGCTAGGAATTTGGGATCTTATCGATAAGGGGTGGTCATTTTCGCCGTATAGCACTTGTTATAGCTTTTGCTTGACGTGGAGGGATGACAGCGGTAGAGTGTTTTCATGCTACCCATGGAGCAGTTGTCTGCCATTCGGTCGCGGCTGGGCATAACTCAAGAACAAATGGCCCGGCTTCTGGGTGTGTCGTTCGCCAGCGTGAATAGGTGGGAGGCTGGTCATTCGAGCCCCACCGGGCCAACGTTGGATCTCTACCAAGCTCTCAACGCTGCGATCCGCGCGGGCAATACCCCGGAGGCCATTCGCCAAGCTGCAAACAATGAGCGTGGGGCTTTTCTCTACGCGTTGTTTCGTATGGCATACGCTCGAAGGAAGACAAGATGAGCTATCCAATTCAAATTTTGCGGCAACTGGGTGCTGGAGGGAATGGTGATATCTATATCGGTCAGCGTCTCGATACGCGGGAGTTCGTGGTGGTCAAATATCTGCGCGAGCACCATCTCCCGCATACTCGGAAGGCTTTCGAACGGGAGGTGCGCATCCTTCAACGAAAGCTGCGCGGCATCGTTCCCCTGATTTCAGCCGACCTGGTCTCTGAACAGCCCTACTACGTCATGCCTTATCTCACTGGGGGCCCGCTCACACAGCACGGTGGCAGACTCTTTGACGTGCAATTGCACAATGTGGCGTTCGAGCTCGCTCAGACGTTCGCGACGCTGCACGCCACTAACATCTATCATGGCGACATTAAGCCCGACAACATTCTGGTGAGTGGAGACGGATCCCTGCAGGTCGCAGATCCCTTAGGAAATGGTGTTGGTTGTACTTTTCTTTTCTCGCAGAATCGTGGCGGGACGCCTGGATACTGGGCTCCGGAAGTGCGCAGCGGAGCAGTGATATCCAGCGCGGGAGATGTCTATTCGTACGGAGTTACGCTGTATCAGCTGCTGACCGGACGAAAGCCGCAAGACGGACAAAAATTTGATCCCCGTGCGGAAGGTTACGCACACCTGCCCGTTATCTGCGAAATCATCTCTGTATGTTGCGACGCAAATCCTGCTATGCGGCCCACGATGCCGGAAGTTTGCCTTATGCTTCAGGGCAAAGGATGGTCCGACATTCTTGCCGTGCGCAGAAAACGTGAAGAACAAATTGCGGCGGTTTCTTTCATAGCCGCTCTTGGGGTCCTTGTCGTCGTCATGGGGAGAATGGCGTCGAAGGTCGGCTGAAGCACGCTAGTGCTGGAGAAAGGGAAAAAGAATGCTCTAACCAGGCTAGGAGGGTACACGATTGGCGCACCCCTTGGGCGCGAGTAACATGGTTTCACACAAGTTTGGGAGCTCGAACGACTGATCGGCCGTACGCATGAATTGGCGTGCAAGGCGAGGGCCGCACATTGCTGGACTGGGCTATACGAGATACACTCGGAGTCGAGTAGCGAGGTCGAGCACCTCGGAGCAAGCGCTGCCGTCTGCTTGTAGCAAGGAAACCGGCCCCCCCATCAACTCGAAGGCAGAACCATCAACCCGGTCACCGAAGAGCATAAGTGCAGTGGCCGTGTCGTCTTGGCGTGACGTCCACTTGAGGCCCTGGGCAGCAGGATATTGCCCATGCAGTGCCACCGCCCATTCGCGAGTCTCATTGTAATGGGACGCATCGGAGTCAATTAGTTTGGATCGTGAGATTCCAAGTCTACGCAGAGAGATCGCAGAGAGATCGATCAGCGTAAGATCGACGCGGAATCGCAGGCTGGAATGGGAGCGGCCCGTCACATGCTTAGCTTTCGAAAGCATCTTGGGACCGGCGACATAAGGAACATCATGGAAGACCGTTTCCATGAGCGCGCAATCGAGAGTAGTGCCGGCATAGAGCGTTGGAATCACGGTCCCGGAAATGACAAGTGGACTGAATCTCGCTGATCCAGAATTAGAGGGATTGAACTGGTCAGGAGCGTAAATATCGCGATGAGCACGGTGAACTGTCTGGCCCTTGCCCCAGTCTTGAAGGGCTGCATCGAGCTTTCCAACGGGCGGTCCGATGGTGGCCTCTCCTATCCGTGCTGCACACCGATGGCCTCAAGCTCAGCCGCCTTTAACACATCGTTCGGATGAGACTTTAGGAGCTCCTTCGGCATCTTGTTTTTGAGATAGCTGTTTGCGCTCCCGAACCAAAACGCCTTTTGCCAGTCGTCCTTGTCCCGAAACAGCTCTAAAACCTTGCTCATGACTGGCAGCGGCTTTGCCCCCTGTTTCCAATCCAGTGCATATGAGGGATAGAGATCGGCCCCCTTATAGGAAACAGCAAATATCTGACCAGCTCTCTTCCAGCGATTTGGCTGTGAACTGGGGTTCTTTCGGCTGAAGTGTGCCACCTTGGCAATATCCTGAGCTCTCACAAAGTCCTTGCTCTCAAGGATGGCTCTTGTGGCGTTTGCCCACATTCTTGCCTCAGCGAGTTTGTTCTCGGACAGAGGGATGTCCGGGATGAGAGCCTCAATCACAGCTTTCCACTTACGCTGGGCACGGTCGTCGATCACATCATCGATAACAAGAATGAGATTCTTGAGGGCTTGGAATTTAATGCGAATCAACGGATCTTCCTGCTCAGCAACGACGGCCAGGACCTCAGACTCGTTGTCTTTCAGTTGTGGCGCGACTTCCTTGGCTGTTCCTACTCGGAAAGACCAGTTGTGAGAACGATTTTGCAATTTGCCGGAAGTCATTCAAATGGCCCTCTTGCGATACATATTATCGCATACTTTTCATAATCAATATACCGATGAAGCATCCAGCAAACCCCTTGCGTTTCATTAGGATCCGGCTCAGATCCTTTATCTGGGGCGACTGGCAAGGCTCGGATGTCTGCAGGGGAAGAGTCCGAGAACACAAGCTTAGGCATATGAAGCTGCCGATGCTGAACCACATTCTGCCGCCCAAGTCGAAGTGCACCAAAAATATCGTTTCACAACGTCTTGAAAGCCGATGCAACACTGGAGCTCAAACAGGAAGAACCCCTGACGAGTTCATGTCTCCGATGGCGACATGCAGATCGTGTGAGCAGCCGTGGATTTTCAGTTCCGGCACATGTCTGGCGCACACTTGTGGGGTGAACCCCTCCGTTGAGACAACTTCGGTATTGGCATACTTGCCGTTGGTCGACGCGAACTACCACTGCGGGTTCTCTGTTTCGACCAACTGTTGGAATGTCAGTCGCGCCTAATCGGGGCGCGAGCGGTTTCCTGGCGAGTTGGTCCCATTCCAATTTTCAAATTGTCTGTCAGATCGGCATAGGGGCGGCGGTCACCCGCCGACCCCTGCCACCACCGTGCGTACGGGTCCGCACACGGCGGTTCGAGTTGGTTGCGCTAACAGCCATCGATCAACGTCGGAAGTCCAAGCGATTTGAAGTAAGCGATGAGCATCAATAATAACCTCTTGGCCAAAGTCCCTGTCGGCAAGGCTTTTCAGACAAAAATCGATTGAATTCCGCTATGGCGACTTCCTCGTACCGATATGCTTCCGGTGAATGGCTCGGCGATTTGTCACTCGTTGAGATCGGTTATCGCGGCGAAAAGAGATGATCTGCTATTTGCAAAAGCTTTCGGACGACGCGAGCAAGAAGGGATGAGTGCCGGTTCGGGCTACGGTTTACGACGGAGACGGCAATCAAATTCCGGTCTCTGGAACCTTCCCTGGCATCAACAAACCGGATGATATCTCATGGGATCCAGTGACCGGAAATATTTACGTTGTGAACGTCGGCAATAACGCGATGACAGTTTATGATCCCGACGGCAACCTGCTTACAACATCCGGAAGCTTTCTCGGCCTAAATTCGCCTGACCAGATCGTCAGCGACGGGAACTCTCTTTCGCCTCTCTACTTTGTCGCCAATTTAGGTACGGTGTCATTTGGATCATACCTTGGAGACGGCCAAATCACCGTTTATGACCGATCCGGAAATCCTGCCGTTTCTGGGTGGCGGCTTTCCTGGTCTCTCGGCACCTGCCGGAGTTCTCGTCGTGCACTAGTTTAGTTTTTCATACCCTTGTTCCAGGCTCACCATTCCCAGCTGGTGCGGAGCCGGGTGCACTGGCCATTGTTAAGCTTTCCTGATTACGTGCCGTTCCGGTGTTCGAGAAAACGGTTCCGCGCCGGCGTCACCAAAGAGAACGAGCGAGTTCGATTCGGTTTCTGCAACTTCCGGCACTCACTGGCTTCTTCGCTGGTGAAGCTGAAGTGTGACCAAAGACAGTACAGGGCATTCTGCGTTTTCGCCGCGAGTAGCCCAGTGAGACGTGAGGAAAGAAGCCTCGACTCGCCGACGGGGCTTTTCATATTTGTGTTGACTTCCCGTTTCCTAGGGGTCAGAATCCGCTCGACTTGCATCTCCGAAGGGCAGTTGCCACCTGCTCGGAATTGCAACCCCTGAGGCGATCAGATATTCACCCTGGCCCTAAAATAGAAATTTTTCCCATCCGGCCCTGTTCGTCGGCCGAACGAACCCAATCGGAAGTTGGAATTTAAGAGAGCTGCGAGCTCGCATCAACGAGACGATAAGTTTGCCGGTAGTCAGACAACTTCCAGGAGTCTCTATGCTTTGATCCGCATGACAAAGAAACTGACGGCCCCTCTTTGTTGTGTCACGCATGCGACGTGTATCGGAGACGTTGCAGATCAACTTGCTGATCGACAACCACAGGGCTAAAGGGGAATCCATCCTTTCTGAGAGGGACGACCTATGGAGAACCGCTTTCTGAAACTCCAAGCAATCAGGGCTACGCTGATCACATTCAGCTTTGTAAGCAGCGCGATCGGGGGTGATCGCTCTGCAATGGAAGACGCGTTGAAAGCAAAATACCAACTCACTAAGACCGGAATTGATCGCGTTCGTATTACCCAGCCTGGGACTGTGTTGGTCATTTTGCAGGATGGCATCAGCGGCGATCTGTCGAGTGACATGAGCTTTCTGAATAACAAAATACGCGACGGCAAGTCGCAATTGTGGCAGGCGAAGCAGGTGTTCTTGTATGGCCGCTTTTGGGTGTTCACTGAGGCTTAAGATCGATGCTAGCTAAGCCCGCGCGCGGCCTCGCGGACGCAACGATTGCGAGCAGAAATGGATTTTTGATTTTCCTATACATGAACTCAGCCCATTGAGGTCTTACAATGGACAGCGAGTACCCTGATGAGTGTAGAAGCCCAGCAAGGTCACATAAAAAGCCCGTAGTCGTAAGATCCTGATCCGAACTGTTCGAGGAGAGCGCCAATTCTGGCAATCTGTCTTGACGTTTCTCACGGTGGCTGGAAACTGCGTATAGAACCCAAAGCTGTTCCAGTTCATTTTTGAGAGACCGAGGATTTCTTCACCGATGGTTGTCAGGTGAGACGCTCCAGCGTGTCCGCGTATGACAAGTGGAGCAGGAATACGTCTTTTGTCCTGATAGTAGTTCAATCGAGGATTGACAGCAAGGGAATCTGCGCGCGTGTGTCGAAATCTCACTCCATTGGCGGCACTTCAATGTCCAGTATTGTGTCTCCTGTAATGCGAACCGATTCCTCGACCGTTCTTTGCTTCTGCACCCTGATGATATAGTCTCCATCGCTTACTCCGCTGACGTCGTATGCTCCTTCAGAGTCCGTTGTTGTCGATCCGCGGACCATTTGATCGTCAACAGGTATCAACGCTACGTTCGTGAAAGAGGCCGGCTTACCACCCTGCGTTATCGTTCCACGGAGCCGACCCGCCCAAGGAAACTCGAAGTTGAAGACGGTGTCCTGAATACCTTCTGGGACTTGGATCGAGGTCGAAATACTCCGGAACAGAGAGGTCGATGCGACCAGCTCAAGACTTCCTGCCGGAACTCCCTCAATGCGATACGACCCTTCAAGATCCGTCGAGCCAAACACAGAGAACCCTCCTGGACCCCTCACAATTAGATTAATGTTTGGCTGTTCATTGGGAAGAGTTCCCGTGATTCGTCCGTGGAGTGTGGCTCCCGGCTTGATGTTAAGTAGGATGCCGTCCGTTCGCTGATTTTCTTGAACGATAATGTCCTGCCTCGACGCCTGACCAAAGGTGGCTTCAGCGGTTACCCGGTAGAGCCCCGCTTGAAGATGGTTGAAGCCGAAGAAGCCATTGGAATCCGACGCGATGGTTGTTCCGGTGCCATTGTTTTCGCTGAACAGGCTTACTCGCGCACCGACTACCGGAGTCAGCGAGTCGGTTCCTAACACTCGGCCCGAAATCTCACTGCCTGAACTCAGCCTGATCTCAATAGCCGTTCCCACTTCTGCCGATGGCCTTACCTGTCTTTCCGCATACAACGGTGATCGGACAACCAGCGTGACTCCTGTGGGCGGCAGCCCGTCCAATCTGAAAGCGCCATCGGCGTCTGTGTCTTGCGACACCGTCTTGCTACGAAAGAAAGTCGGGGAGGTTGCGTCATCGGATCCGCGGTAGCTTACGCGAACTCCAGGGAGTGGCTCTCCTGTCGCATCGTCCACGACTCGACCCGAGACCTCCACACCCTTGAGCAGGGAGAATACGATTCCCTCTTTCACCTCGCCAGCATGGATTTCCACGTCGCTTATGTTCGCACTTTGGTATCCCGGAGCCTGAGCTGTCAAAGTCCATCGACCCGGAGGGAGATCTTCCCACCGAAAGTGACCATCCGCGGAATGAAACCTGCCCATTTCCGAGCCCCCCGCCATCAAGAGCCGAAAATCGGTAATCGCGCTTCCGGTGTCCGAGTCCTCTACGTGACCGCTCAATACGCCGAGTCGCTGCAGCACAAGAACTACGTCGTTGTGCGGGGCCTCAACTCTTTGGTTCGTCGCTACATGTCCCGTAGCCTCTGCCCACAGAAGAACATTTGCTCCTCGTGGAAACTGCGTTAAGGCGAAGCGCCCGTCGCCATTTGATACTGTCTCCTCGATTATGTTCTCTTGCATGTTTCGGCCCAAAACCCTAGCCCCGACAATCGTGCGTCCATTCGGATCTTTGACAACTCCGCTAATCTCCGCCTGAGATGGCAGGAGAATTTCTGGGATCTCGATCGTGCTGGTCGCAATCTCAATCCGAGGTAGCCTTACTGTAGCCCGGTTCGCGTGGCTGATTGTAAGAGTGTAAGCGCTTTTCTCTAGGCCCCTTAGAGTCTGGTGTGATCCTTTGAACGCCAAGGCCGTTGCTGTCCGGTTCTAAGCGCTCGGCTTTGATGGTCGCACCGGAGATTGAAACACCGTCCTCGAATCCGTCCATGCGCCGTGAATCCTGCCGGAAGCCGAATCACGACTTCCTTTCGGTCTGCTAACACTCCTTCTCGCCCCAGCGACACGATACCCGGCGCATATCCACGTGCTTCGGCGAAGAGACTCATTCCAGGTTGGTCAACTGGCAGAACAATGTCGAATCTACCTTGGCCGTTGCAGGTACGAGTCAGGGCTGTTACCCCGCCTTCGTTCAGCAATCGAACTAACGATGAACTCTGTAAGACGGGCGGAAGTACTGCAACCACCCTCGCGTTCGGGACTGCTCGGCCAGTGTCATTAACGACCAGACCGAAAACCCGGGCAGCGGCATCAAGCCTAATGTGATCCTTCAAAAGGACAACTTCTCGGTCCACTTCCACCACATGAATAGGCGAAACTAGGTATCCGCCCTTCTTAACAATGAGCGTGTACACTCTCGGCATTACCGAGACGAACTGGAAATGGCCTTCGAGGTCCGTCACTCCAGTCGCGGTAACTCGCTTATAGTTGCTGGGCACCTCTGCGAGGCGCGCCAGCTCCAGGTAGACTTGAGCATTAGCAATAGGCCGATCTGTCCGAGAGTCGATGACGACCCCCGTGACCGTTGCGAATTTCTCCGGCGTCTCTTGGTGAGCAGCGACAGCCTTGGCTGAAAGAGCTAACAGGAAAAGTAAGACCGCCGTTCTTAATCTGAGTGAGCTGACTCGGATAATCATTTTCCACGCCCGGCTTCGATTGCGGACGACGGCAACGCATTTGTTCGGTTTCTGCTGCGATTATCCTTTCTCACTCGAACATCCAGAACAAATGTTAACTCCGTTTTGTGGATGCCGCCGGTGATCTGCCAACAGCCTTCGCTTGGGAAGTATATGCCGCTCGACTGAAATCCTACTTCTCCGTACCCCTCCGGGATCCATGCCCTCAGTGGACCAGCCGGTCCATCCAGTCTCCGACCTGTTATCGTCAGGCGGCCTTCGATTCCCCGCCACCAGTTGAACTTCTGATTGAGCGAGCCATGCTCGTCCGGCTTAAGCAGCAGCCGTCCATCAACCGGCAACGCTGTCCATAGTTTGCCGTTTCCGTGAAACTCAGGTGAGGAGCTTGTGCCTCGGTATTTGCTCGGAAGTTGAACTCCATTGGGAATCGTAACCGGACAGTTGCGTTGGTCAGCTTTAAGCGCAGCGTTCGCATGGTTGGCACATTGGGTAACCAAACCTCCCAACAGGGCCAATACCAGAATGCCGCGCGCCGCCCCGAGCTTCCGTGAGTTCCGCATCTTGTTCGCTATACTATTTGAATCTGAGGATAGCTAGCTTATCTATCTTAGTTCGCCAATTCTACTCTTTGCTCTGTCGCCGGATTTCTACTCCTGGACGAAGAAGACGTCATATGCTTTGTGACCGACTGGGGTATTTCGCGAATCATGGCCGTTGACGTTTGCGACATAGTGAAACCAGTTCCCATACTGGTCTTGGCGCTCTGAAAGGTGGTACCGAACGCTAATCGAATCTACTCCCAACGACGGAAGTGAGTGGAGCTCCTCTGGTTGGCAAATGCCGTCGTGATTTTCGTCGATCCAGAGTCGCAGCGAAGAAAATATCGCATCTCGGTTGTCGATAATTCCGTCCCCGTTGCCCCCGTTTTTCGGGTCGTCATAGACAGCTAGTGCGGCAAAGCCATTTGGATGATCAGAACTGGGTTGGGGCGAGAAGTTGCCAAAAAGCTCCTTGCCGTTGTGGACCAATCCATCTGGACCCGGCAGAGCCAAAAATGCATTGGTGGCGCCCTCGGCAATCCATCTATTTGCACGGGATTGCCTGTGCCAGATATGTCGAATAATACGCCATCGGCCGCAGTCGTTAAGTGAAATCCATCGCCATTCAGATCGAGAATGATTGGGGAAGGGGGGCAGTGACATGATATCAAGTTGTGGTCGGCATGGTTCCGCCATCGATTACATAGTCCGCACCGTGGATCGATGCAGCGCGACCCGATGCAAGAAAAGCCGCTAATTCAGCCACTTCTTCCGGCTGCGCAGGCCTGCCAATCGGAATTCCGCCGATCATGCTCATGATGGCTTGGCGTGCCGCGCTCTCGTTGATGCCTCTGCTCTTTGCCAAAGCGACGATCATGCCATGAGTTCCGGAGGTTTCGATAAATCCAGGCGAGATCATATTGACGCGCACTCCCTTAGGCCCCACCTCATTCGCCAGGCCCTTG
>Ga0137392_10002040_pt1 | contig 11962 bp, 9 predicted proteins | sample 15con2h34AmetaG_FD_101394 | JGI IMG/M metagenome (GOLD analysis project Ga0137392, IMG submission 101394) | Vadose zone soil microbial communities from Angelo Coast Range Reserve, California, USA - 15con2h3.4A metaG | ecosystem: Environmental > Terrestrial > Soil > Vadose zone > Saprolite... | reverse complement strand
CGTCCAATTCTCCCCCACGCAGGAGGAGGCCGGGGGGTGTTCGCTGTCGATCGTGGGGGCGGCCACCCAACTTACCGAGGGCAGGTTCCCGGCCGCCGCGTCGGTCGACAGCTGCTGCCAGGGGTGAACGTTCTGTGCCCACAGGCCGGTATTGCGGATATTGCTGAAGTCGTCGGCGGTCGTCCAGATGTAGCCTTTCTCGCCCTGGACGGGGCCGTAGAAGCCCCAGGAGACGCCGGCCGCCGTCAGTTCATCGGGCAGCGTGGCGAACGAAAAGCACGGGAACACCTTGCTCTTGTTGTACAACTGGGCGGTTGTGGCCGTCGGGGCGTCGCATCCCCAACTCCCTACGCCACTCTTCTCGACCCCACTCGTCGGGTTGCTGATCTCCGAGTGAGGGATATCGGGGCCGGATGCTCCGGCCAGCGTAAAGAGGTGGGCGGGGGCCGATGGCCCCAGCAAGGAAGAGTAGGTGTTGTCGTTGAGCACGAAGTGCTGGGCCAGCGCCCAGTAGTTGGGGATCGTGGAGGCCGTGGCCGTCACGTAGCAGGCGTAGGGCGGCGCCGCGCAGCCCTGGGCTGCCAGGTTGAAGGCATCCATCTGTCCCTGGTCGTAGGCCTTGTGGGCATTGCCCCACTGATGCTTCACATTGGGCGCACTATCCGCCAGCGGGGCCAGGGGGATGGTGGTATCCACCCCGTTGATCTTGGCGACGCCCGTGCTGGCTCCGTTCACGCAGGCTAGCCCATCGGCGCACAGGTACGCCCCAAAGTAGCTGTCAAACGTGCGGTTCTCCTTCACAATAAAGATGATATGCTGGATCGGCGTTTGCGCCAGACCCTGGTGGGGGCGCGTGGAGGCGGGCAGCCGCGAAAACGTGGCTCCGAACAGCGAGGTTCCGAACAGCGAGGCCAGAACCACCGCCGATACGAGCACCAACTGCTGACTCCATCTCTCAATCCTTCTGTGCATGTTCCCCTTCTCTCCTTCCATGTCGATCTGTTTCCTTCTGCACCTGGACGGCATCCGCTTTCACTTCACTTTCTCTCCATGTTTTTGATGTCCCAGATAATAGCCAGGGCATCCTCATTTCTACAAGGAATCTCAATTGTTCTGACCGCTGAAATGTCTCTGATCAGGTTTGTTCTCTTGCTGCTCTTCCTGATCGTCGTCGTGTTCTGCCATAATATTGCCCCTATTCTTTGGTTGTAGTCAATTACAGATGCCGTGCTTACTTTTGAAGAATCAGCTGGGTTGTCCTGAAGTGCAATTTTGCCACTTCGGCCAACGCATTCTGTCCACCTTTTGCAACAATCTCCTGCCCAATGGTTATTATTGCTGGGTCAGATGTCCCTATGGGTAAATCCATGTTTAACTGTTGCGATAATTGTAGTATATGCTGCGTAAGCGCGGCGCGAGCTAATATTGATGCCGCCTTAATCGCGCTGTCTTGCCTGGAAGGTACGCGCTGTTCTAATTTGATCTGATACCCTTTCTTACTCAATGCATTTTGTAAGATAGACTCATCGCCAAACTGGTCGGCGACCACCATACTACAAGAGATTTTTCCCAGGACATTTTCTATGGCTCGCACATTCGCCCATGCCCATAAGCTATCCTGGTTATGAACTTTTTCATACGCTTCATTGTAGCGTTTATTTCCTATAGTAACCACATTACAGAAGCAAATCGCCTTGATTTCTTCCGCCATAGCAAGGGTGTCTTCAACAGATAAAAGGAATGTATCTCTGCCTGGTACTTTTCGTAGTTTTTCTTCGCCATCAGTCTTTCATACACCTCTTGTTCTGGGTAAGTACATGCACACCTATAATACCATAATGGACTTCATCAGAGTTATTAAAAACTATTAGGAAATGTTGCTAGAGGTGCGTGCGCCTTCGGCACACGCACCTCTAGCAACATTTCCTAATAGTTTATTTTCTCTTGCAAACCTCTGCACTCCATGTTATTCTTCGTACATATGTACGACTTTCCGCATTAAGGGGTAATAGAGGGGAATATTTGTCATGGTACAGGAAGCTGTTGAGGGGGTACCGCAGCGGGGTACGCTGCTGCGACGCGCACACGAGCTATTGGAGGGCCTGGGACAACCTGCACCTGAAGACCTGCTCATCCAGCACCTATTTGGAGCCAGCGAAGGAACTACAGGTAGACCTGCCGTCTGGAACATATTGCTGCGCCAGACCCTGAATAGTTCTTCTTTATTTGAACAGACCGGCGAATACGCCTGGGCACTTTCGGCCTGGCGTAGCACGCAACTGCCCCTGAGTGACGTTGAATTTGTCGTGCTGGACACCGAAACAACCGGCTTGCGACCAGGACCAGACCGCGTAATCGAGGTTGCAGGCATTCGGCTGCGTGGTGGAGAGGTCGTGGACTCGTTTCAAAGCCTGCTAAACCCCAACCGGCGTTTACCTCCGTTCATCGTCCAATTCACGGGCATCACGCAAGAAATGGTCTCCAGGGCTCCCACTGCCGCACAAATCTTCCCCGACTTCCTGCGCTTTATTGAAGGAGCTATCATTGTCGGGCATAATGTCGGTTTTGATATTGGTTTCCTCTCCTCGGAGGCACAACTGCTGGGGCAAGCTTTCCCCATCGACGGACTCGACACCATCCTTCTTGCTCGCCGTTTCCTGCCAGCATTGCGCCGCTTCAAGCTGGACCTGGTGGCCGCGCACCTCAAGATTCCCGCCGCCAATCGCCACCGCGCTATGGGCGATGCCAAAGTAACGGCTGCCATCTTCCTGAAACTGCTTGAGCTGGCACGGCAGCAGGGTATCCTGACGCTGGGGAACTTGCGCCTCCGTTTGCAAATGCCGGTGGCCTGGAGTGGCGATATCAGCGATGCCTCTCTCACCAAACAGGTTGAGTACCTGCGTGCTGACGGCAAACTCTCCTCAAAATCCCACCTGCCTCGCCCAAATGGCGGTCTGCTGCTCAATCCGGCCTGGAAACGGGATTTTCCCAGCAAACCTGGCGTCTACCTGATGAAAGATGCCAATCAACAAGTAATCTATGTTGGCAAAGCCAAGTGCCTCAAGGATCGTTTAGCCTCGTACTACAGCCATCCGCTGGGCTATACACGCAAGATGGACGGTCTTTTACAAAACGTCCACGAGATAGAGACCCGCGTGCTCGGTTCCGAGCTGGAAGCGTTGCTATTAGAGTCGCAACTGATTAAGCAGTTGCAGCCTGCCTACAACGTACAACTGCGCAACTATGAGCTGTACCCTTTTATCAAAATCGACATACAACATCCCTTCCCGCGTGTCTACTCCACCAGGGAAGTGGCAGCCGACGGGGCACGCTACTTCGGTCCATTTCGCAGCCGCCGCATGGTCGATCTCACCATCGAACTGATCCAAAAAGTCTTTCCCATACGCACCTGCCTGCGCTCCCTACCACCGCAGGCCAAGCCCTCAGACCCCTGCCTGCGTTTACACCTGGATCGCTGCCCCGGCCCTTGCAGGGGCGGGGTTGACCCATCGGAATATATCAAAGTCATCGAACAGGTGTGTGCCTTTCTAGGGGGCGAGCGCGAGGATCTGCTGGATCGCCTGCGCCGCCAGATGCTCGAAGCATCACAGCAGATGAACTACGAACGTGCTGCCTGGCTGCGCGACACCATACGCAGTGCCGACGAGGTGCTGATCGGGCAACGCTTGATCACGGGAGCCGTCGAAGCCAACAACCTGTTCATCGTCTATCCCTCCGCCAGAGAGGGCCATAATGAACTGTTTCTGGTGCGCCATGGCCGCTTAATACAGCAGTGCTGCACACCACACGAGCCGGATGCCGTGCAAGAGGCCATCCACGAACTGCTGGAGGTGGCATTTGCGCTGGGTGACCCGCCCAGCATCGTAGGCAAGGCCGAGGTGGATCAGATAAACATCATCAGTCGCTGGATACATCGCCACAGCGACGATCGCGCCTTCTTCCCCCTGCACCCTGCCCTCGCAGATGCTGAAGAAAGGCGACTCCTCGCCCAACGTATCTGGCTTGAGGTGGATGCTGTACGCACTATGCCGGTTGAAGTAAGTAGTGACGAAGAGGATGATGTAGAGTGAGCATCAATTTGTGTAGATGCCGCAGCCATCTACACAAATTGATGCTCATTCTATCAAAATATGTTAAACTGTTACCACTCATGAACATGGACTTATTTTTAAGGAGACCCTACAACGATGTTACTTTCTGACAAGCGGATCATGGAAGAGTTGGAACACGGCAATATTATTATTGAGCCGTTTGATGCGCGGCACCTGGGAACCAATTCCTACGACTGTCGCCTGGGCGAGTGGTATTTCATGGGCGATGCCAATATTGAAGTGATGCATTTAGACAATCCAGACGAAATTCGGCTGTATTGGGGAACAGCGCGGAAGGCACAGGATGGCAAGATCGCCATTCGCCCCGGCACAACTATCCTGGCACACACCCAGGAGATCATCGGAGGCCATAACGGCTACCTGGCGAAAATGTATTCGCGCAGCACGGTGGCTCGCTCAGGCCTGTCGGTCTGTCGCTGTGCCGGTGTTGGAGATGTCGGTTACATCAGTCGCTGGACAATGGAGATCAGCAACCACACCCAGACGACGATATTGGTACCCGTAGGCTTCCGTATTTGCCAGCTCACCTTTGAATATGTCGGTGAAACACTTAAAGAGTATCGCGGCAAATATGGCAAACTGGACCACCAGTGGACGCCGGAGGATATGCTGCCCAAACCCTATTTTGACTGGGATTACGAGGTCTACCGTACAGATAAAGGAAGTAGAGTTTGAGCAAGGGCCATTTGATCTCGTTTGAAGGACTTGACGGGGCGGGCAAGACCACCCAGATGGAGATGCTGGAACAATGGCTGAGTGCGCAGCATGTGCTCTACGTGCGTACCCGCGAACCAGGCGGAACGGCACTTGGCGTTGAGATACGCCACCTCTTGCTCAACCGGCCCGAACTGGCGATCACGCCGTTGGCAGAGGCCTTTCTCTTCCAGGCCGACCGGGCGCAGCATTTCACCAATGTGGTGCTGCCAGCCCTTGAAGTCGGCACGCTTGTCATCACTGATCGCTGCTTCGATGCCAGCATCGCCTATCAAGGCCATGCTCGTGGCGTGGGCATAGAGTTGGTGACGCGACTCTCAATGATTGCAACCCAGGGGCATGTGCCAGACTTAACCATCCTGCTCGATCTTGATCCCTCACAGGTGCATACCCGAACCGATCTTGCCAATGATACAAGTGGCCTGCGCGGGGAACAGACGCGCTTCGATGCCGAGGAAGAACAATTTCACCAGCGCGTTCGAGAAGCCTTCCTTGTGCTGGCCCGCCTCTATCCTGAGCGCATCAAGGTTCTGGATGCCTCAAAATCAACACAACTCATTCACGAGGAGATCATCGCGTTGGTGAAACTATTATTAGAGATGATATAGAAAACTGGCGGGGCAATCCCCGCCAGTTTTCTATATCATCTCTAATCTCTTCTTGCGTTTCAATGCCTCAAAATACTCGGGATCAAGCTCCTATTTTATTGCCTACCTCAGTTCCCTCATGAGGAGGGAGGAGTATTGCCGGTCCAGGCGGCCTCGTGTTTTTCGTCTGATTGAGTTGGGCGTACCCAGAGCGAGATGTGTGCCGGCTGCATGGTCTCCTCGACTACTGCCACCAAGCTCTCCCGCAACTGCTGCAAGTCCACCTCATTGCGCAGGGTGGCACTAAACTGTGCCAAACTTTAGGAGCTGTTGCAAGTTAACTCATCTCTTCTTTTGCGATGAAAATGAAGACATCCTGTCACAGTTTGCGCGCCGTGATCAGTGTCGTGCCAGGAGTTAGCAAGCGGTGTTGCTGAACGTGGCCCATGCCGACCTGCTCCAACCATGCTTTCACCGTCGCGAATGGGTAGCATGATCCTCCCACGGTCGCCACGGTCAGTGCCATGAATTGGACTAGCAGCGATGCCAGCCGCGAGCGATGGGCCTGATCAGTCACCTGGTCAACAAAGACCAGCATCCCGCCTGGCCGCAGCGTTCTCGCCACTCTCGCCAGCACCTCTGCATTGACCTCTGCTGGCAGCAGGTGGGCGACATGAAAGTACAGGGCGATATCATACTCCCCGCTATCTGGCAGGGCCGCCGGAAAATCGCTGCGCACGATATCGGCGGCAACGAAACTGATGCGATTCGCAAGGTCGGCCTGCGCCGCGATACGCTTCCCAACCTTGATACCAGCTTGTAAATCCACGACTGTCGCCTGGAGGCGCGGGTACTTGCGACAGAACAGCACACTGTAGGCCGCGTGCGAACCACCTACATCAAGCAGGCGCCTGGCGTTACCCGGCACGCGCACTCGGCCTACAACTTCGCCCCCCAGCGCCAGCCCTAATGAAGCCAGGCCCAGGTAGTGGCGTTCGAGTAGCGCGGCCATCTCCGGCCTGGTCGCGTCCTCTTCATAGGGCATGCGTACAGCGGGCCTGCCCTCACGTACCATTTGCGGCAGAGCATCCCAGATGGCTGCTATGTCGGGGCTGTGAATGACGTAGGGAGCGATGTTGAGCACGGAGTCTCGACACAGCCAGCGCCGGGCAGCGGGGCTGTTGCGATAGAAGCCCTTTTTCTCGCGCAGATAGCCGGCCAGGACGAGCGCCTGCAACAATAAAAGCAGCCCCTGGCAACTGCATTGCAGCCGTTCTGCCAGCGCTTCGAGAGCAAGTGGTCCCTCGCTCAGGGCATCGAACAGGCCTAGCTCACAGGCCATTAGCAGCACCTTCGCTATCCCGACCGACAACAGCGTATCCAGCAAGGGTACAGGCAATAGATTGAAGCGATCGAGCATGCGCTCCAGGAATGTCAGGCGCAGCGGCATGTGGTTAGCACTCCTCGTTTGTACTATACTATAGGGAAAACATTCCAAAATGTGCTGCCATGGCTGTTGATCTGGGTGCTTCTTCTCCTGAGCATGAGCATCGCCATTCTGCGCTACCGCTTGTGGGATATCGATGTCATCATCAACCGCACCCTGGTCTATGGCTCCTCGACCGTCGCTTCTATCGCCGCAAATATAATGCAGCCAAGATCACAGCCGCTTTCAGTTCCACGCTGCGCAATGAGGTGGACCTGGACCAGTTGCGCGAGCAGCTCATCGCCGTGGTGCAGGAGACGATGCAGCCGACCCACGTCTCCCTGTGGATGCGCCAGCCCAGCCGACAACTCCCTCCCTCGAAGTTGCAGGGGCGTGATTGATCATACCCTGAGGCATTTGGAAGGGAATGTGTATTGGGTGTGATCAATCACGCCTCTACGCACACCGTCCTATATTTTTCTCAGTGCCGCCTGGGCGGCGTAATAGCCGCATAATCCATGCACGCCCCCGCCGGGTGGGGTAGAGGATGAGCACAGGTACACATCTTTGAGAGGAGTGGCATAGGGATTGACCTGGATGGTTGGGCGAGTGAACATCTGCCATACATCCTGCACGCCGCCATTGATATCGCCGCCAATGTAGTTGGCGTTATACTCCTCGATCTGCGTTGCTGAAAAGGTGTGGCGTGCCAGGATGCGGTCGCGAAAGCCAGGGGCGAAGTGCTCGATCTGGGCTTCGATGCGTTCAGTCATGTCGAAGGTCGAGCCGCTGGGAACGTGGCAATATGCCCACACGGTCTGTTTCCCCGCTGGTACGCGCGTTGCATCAAACAAACTTTGCTGTGCGAGCAGTACGAACGGCCTTTCTGGATGCTCACCGCGCCAGACCGCAGCTTCAGCCGCCGCGATTTCAGGCAGCGTTCCGCCGACATGGACCGTTGCGGCACGCGCCACTCCTCCCCATTCCTCCGCTTGCCAGGGGATGGGGCCATCCAGTGCCAGGTCAAGCTTGAAGACGCCAGGCCCATAGCGATACCGTTGCAGCCTGCGCTGGTAAGCGGTCGGCAGACGAGAGCCCGCGATGCGCAGCAATTGCCGGGGAGTGACATCACACAGCACAGCGCGCGCGGACGGAAGCATTTCAAGCGACTTGACTTCCACTCCGGTGACAATTTCGCCTCCCAGCGAGCACAAGTAGGCGTCCATGGCGTTCACAATCTGCTGCGAGCCGCCGCGCGGCAGAGGCCAGCCAATCGCGTGTCCCAGTGTTCCCAACACCAGTCCCGCCGCCGCGCTGGTTGCCCGGTCAAACGGCAACATCGAGTGCCCGCACATGCCGGCGAACATGGCGCGCGCCGCTTCCCCCTTGAACCGGCTTTCGGCGAGGCCGCTTGCTGAGCGTAGAGCTTTCAGTCCGAAGGATGCAAGCGAGAATTTGTGGGCAAAGAGAGGTTGCAGGCGCAGCGGGCCAAGAAAAGCTTCAGCAATCCTATCCCAGTGAGCGACAAGTGGAGCCATCAGTTTCGTATAGGCCTGCGCATCACGACCGAGCGTTGCCCCTGTCGCCTCGATGGAACGTTCAAGTATGGCAACGGTGCCATCATCGAGCGGGTGCGCAAGTGGAGCGGAAGGGTGAATCCACTCCAGCCCATACTGCTCAAGCGGCAAGGTGCGGAAGAATGTCGAACCCAGCCCCAACGGGTGAATAGCCGAGCAGACATCGTGTACAAAACCAGGCAGGGTGAGTTCCATTGAGCGCGAGCCGCCGCCGATAGTCTCTTTCGCCTCGAACACGATGACCGACCGGCCTGTACGCGCGATGGTGATGGCGGCTGCCAGGCCATTTGGCCCGGCACCAATTACGACTGCATCATACTTATACGTTGTAGACATGCTTAGCTTCCTAACGCTTGCGGCCTCGTATCCAGCGTAATGGCGTTGTCATCTTGTACATGGTTGTGCGCATCGCGGCATTATACCAGATGTTTTTTGCCTTCGACCATTGCAGGCGCGGATCTACACAGATGAGCTCTTTTTGCACAAGTATCTCTGTCTCTCCTTGAACATGCGCCGCTAGCGCTTGTAGCGTGTGCTTCCAGAAGAGATCCTCCTGTTTATGCCCGCCATCCATATCCCGTTTAAGGCTTTGTTGAGGGTAGAAAGCGTCCGGCGCAGCGCAGCACAACCATGGGACTGATCATTCTCGGACCAGAGCAAAGCAGCAAGGCTATCCCGGCTATGTTGCCGCCGTGTTGTTGCAAGGTAAGCCATGAGCGCAACAGCTTTGCGTGTATCAACGCTAATCGAAGTTCCATCGATCTCTATACGCGGCGGGCCGAACAAAAAAAGAGATAGTACGGACATAAAAGACCTCCGTTGCGCCAGATTATAGGTGAAAATCATGTGCAGCGCAACCATGAGTGGGAGCGCGCGTCATCAATTTGCATCGAATGTGGTGGGCGAGCATGGCTGAGGCAAGCGCAGCCACTACTATACACGAACGATGGGCACCTCCTCGTATATAGTAGTGGCTGCGCTTGCCTCAGCCATGCAGACCTTGCTCAAACCACCTTTTTCTTTTGCCACATCTCCACCACCTCCTGATAAGCCTCCCACGTATCCACATCGTAGTTTGCCACCGCATTACCTAATTCAACCGTTGCTACCTCCTGCCGGTGCCGTTCCACCACGCGGCGTCCACCCTCGTCGCCTGTCACCTCTAACAATTCAGGAAACAGACTGGCCGCGAACAAGGTTGGATTGCCACGCCTTCCCTCATAAAGCGGCGCAACGATACGTCTCCCCGTTTCCTGCCAGGTTTGAATAAGCGCATCAATGATCTGCGCCGTAATCAACGGCTGATCCCCCAGCATAATCAACGCGCTATCCGGCCAATATAGCTGCTTCCCCTCGTCCTTTACATCCCCAAAATGTAGGGACCCCCCTTGTGGGTGTCCGGCCCGCGGGTGCCAGTTTCCCAGCAAGACCTCTAACCCCACCCGCATCGAGGTACTCATACCTTGCAAGTAATCCGTATTCTCCACGATGGCAATTTCTGGATGCTTAGTATATGTGGCAATCGCTACACGAACCTGCTCAGCATGGTGTCCCAGGACCAGGATGATGGGACGCGCCTGCGAAGCGAGCGCAGCATCGAGTACGTGTGCCAGCACTGGACGCTCATCCAGTGGCAACAGTAATTTATGCCGGCCACCACCCATGCGGCTGGAACTGCCCGCCGCCAGGATGATGGCCGCGGTGGAGCGTCTGTTTTCCATCAAGCATTACTCGCGGGTAAAAAGACCTTGTTCGATGATGTTATAATAACATGCAGGCGCATTGAGAAGCACCTATCATTTGAAAACCTATATGTCACGGTGTACCCATTGTACACCAATGCCGGGAGAATTCCATACCATGCTCGATACCGATTCCGTTAATATGAACGATGTGGAGGCAGTAGATGCTGAGACACAGGCGAAATATCAACATTTGCAAGCGATTCTGCGTGAGATGGGATCGGTGCTGGTGGCCTATTCGGGTGGGGTCGACAGTGCGCTCCTGCTCAAGGTGGCGCATGATGTCCTGGGCGACCATGCCATCGGTGCCATTGCCTCCTCTCCTGCCTATGCCGTTGAAGAGACCCAGGGCGCAATCGCGGTTGCGCAGCAGATGGGCATCCCTCTGCTCACGCTGGAGACGCACGAACTTGAAGACGAACGCTACACTACCAATGACCTCAACCGCTGCTACTTCTGTAAAAATGAACTTTTTACCACGCTAGAGCCACTTGCCAAACAGCACAATCTTCGCTATATTGCCTATGGTATCAACAAAGACGATGACGGCGATTTTCGTCCTGGGCAGCGAGCAGCGCGAGAATTCCATGTACGCGGCCCGCTCAAAGAGGCTGGCATGGGCAAGCGTGAGATCCGAGCTATCGCCCGGCAACTGGGGGTGCCGGTATGGAACAAACCTGCTATGGCCTGTTTCTCCTCGCGCATCGCTTACGGCACGAAGGTTGACGCAGCAGCTTTGCAGATGGTCTACCGGGCGGAAAAGCTGCTGCACGAGCTGGGCTTTCACCAGTTGCGCGTCCGTCATCACGACAAAATCGCACGCATTGAGGTCGAACGCTCTGAGATGCCTCGCCTGCTTGAGGAAGAGACGAGCCGTGTCGTGACCGATGGACTGCGCAAAATAGGCTATACCTACGTGACTCTTGACCTGCTAGGCTATCGCAGTGGCAGCATGAATGAAGGGTTCTTCAAAAAGAAAAAAGCCTGAAATATTAAACACTCGAAAGTTGGTGGATTTAATGAGCAAACAAATTACTCGTCGACCTACAAAACAGGCGAGGCGTCAAGACCGCCGGGATGAACAGCGGCGGCGTGAAGAAGAGCGGCTGCGTGCCGCGAAAAGAAGACGTACTACTATCATCAGCGTGATTGCTATCGGAGCAGTACTGGCTGTCACCCTTGCCGCCTACTTCATTTATGCGAATATACACAATGCGGGTTCGCAGGCATCAACCACACCAACCACTTCGGGGAGTGTTAATCCTGCCTATCCCCCTGTTGATGGTATCAGTTGTGATCAAAGTGAACAACTCGCCTATCACATTCATGCGCACCTGACTCTCTATATTAACGGTCAACAGTTGACACTTCCTGCGCAGATCGGTATTGCCTCCGATCAGTCTTGCCTCTACTGGCTGCATGTTCATGATACGACCGGTGTAATACATATCGAGGCTCCGTCTAATCAGGCTAGCCATATCTTCTCGCTTGGTAATTTCCTGGACGAATGGGCGACTGTGTTTCCCACGCTGGGCTATCCCCCTCAACTGGATCTCAGTGGTTGGACCGCCTACGTCAATGGTACGCTCTACAAAGGAGACTTCCACAAGATTCCTCTGCAGGCTCATGCCATCATTACCCTGGCTTATAACAGTCCTAACGCGGTACCAGATACAACCTATAACTGGAATGGCCTCTAATTTCAGTGAGTATATCCGCGGAGCATGTCACGAACCCCCGGATTACATCCGGGGGCTTGCGAGCCGAAAGCTGTGGGTTGAGG
>Ga0137392_10002031_pt1 | contig 11980 bp, 10 predicted proteins | sample 15con2h34AmetaG_FD_101394 | JGI IMG/M metagenome (GOLD analysis project Ga0137392, IMG submission 101394) | Vadose zone soil microbial communities from Angelo Coast Range Reserve, California, USA - 15con2h3.4A metaG | ecosystem: Environmental > Terrestrial > Soil > Vadose zone > Saprolite... | reverse complement strand
GGCGCGAACATCCGGGCGTGAAAGGCGTGGCCGGGATCGGCGGTCTCGCGGCAAAACACGTAGACCGGATCGTCGCCGCACGCCGCGACCAGCCGGCCCGGATCGGGTCGGCACTCGCCGACCGCGGAGAGCCGCGCCGCCGGCACGAACGTGATGGGGATGCCGGCCGACCAGCGCGCCGGCCGGAACGCGCCGAAGCCGACGTCGGCCGGAGCGAGCCCGAGCGCCGCGGCGAGGGTCGCGTCGTCCGCGGGCACGCCGATCTCGGCGGGCAGCTGCGGCAACGCGAAGCGGGCGCTGCCGTGTGAGGCGCCGCGGGCCTCGAGCGTGCAGCGTACCGGGCCGATTCCCTCCTGCAGCACGAATTCATGGCCGGGACCGCCGCCGTCGCGCAGGCCGAGCAGCACCGCCGTCCCGACGGTCGGGTGGCCGGCGAACGGCAGCTCGCGCGCCGGCGTGAAGATGCGCACGCGGGCACGATGGCCCGCGTCGCCGGGCGGCAGGACGAAGACCGTCTCGGGATGATTGAACTCACGCGCGAACGCCTGCATCGCCGTGGCGTCGATTCCCTCGCCGTCGAGCACCACGGCGAGCGGGTTGCCGGCAAAACGCCGGTCGGTGAACACGTCGAGGGTCGCGAATCGCCGTTGCATCGACGTTCTCTCCGCGGCGCGCATCGGGTCGATACCGGCCGGCGCCCGGCCGCCTTATGCCCGAACCGTCGGCGACAGGCGAGCGGGACGCTCGTTCGGTTCCCTGCCCGATCGAGTCGGACGGTTCCCATCAGGTGGGGGACAGAACGTGCGTCAGAGCCCCTTGATTAGGCCGGCGTCGATCAACAGCCGATTGAAGCGTCGCGCCTCCGCGCCGCCGGCGCAGCCGTAGAACAATCCCTGGCAGCGCTGCAGAATTTTTTTCTGCTCGGCGAACGAAGGGTCGAGCGGCAGCCCCGCCGCCTCCTGCACGATCAGCGGGAGATAGGGCCCCTCGACGGTGTCGAGCGCGGAGCCGAGGTCGACCGGCTCGAAGTTGATCGCATCGATCGCGTAATAGGTCGTGAAATAGCGCGGATCGTAATTCAGCAGGCGGCGGTTGATCGCCGCCTCCTCGAGCCCGGGCTCGAGGATGGTGGAGGCGAAATCCGGCTGGTGGTCGCCATAGCGCAGCAGCAGGAACGACTCGCCGGGAAAGTCACGCCTGAGAGCCCCGAGCAGGTCCGCATAATCGCGAAAGCTCATGGCCTGCCGCCGCAGATATTCGTCGACCTCGGCGGCATTTCCCGGATCCTTCCATTCCGGCAGCAGATCCGGCCGCCAGCGGGTGTTCCAGGGATAATGGTTGGCGGCGAGATAGACGAACAGGAACATCGGGCCCTTGCCGCGCTCGCGCTCGATCATCCGCCGCGCGGCGTCGTAGTAGAACCGATCGGGCTCGATGCGGTCGGTGCCGAGCGCGCTCTGGTCGAGAAATTTCTGCACGCCGACGGTGGTCTGGAAGCTCTTCGCGCTCATGAAGGCGCCGAGCGCCGGATAGATCGAGTACGTCCGATAGCCGCATCGGCGCAGCGCCGTCGGCAGGCCGCGCTCGACCCGCCCGGCGGCGATCTGCGTGACGTAATAGGCGAAGCGTCCGAACGAGCGCGCCGAGAGCCCCGCCAGCACGTTGTATTCGGCGTACCAGCTCGGCCCGCCGGCGCCTTCGGCGATGAACCCGCGTCGCTTGCCGTCGAACGATCGGAAGTGCGCGCCGTAGCTCGGCGGGACCTTGACGCCGGGAGCGACGCGAATGTCGAAGCTCGACTCGTCGTGCACCAGGACGATATGCGGCGGCTTGCGCGCCGGCGCGCAGGTCGCGTCGGGCAATGTCCGCAGGCGATCGGCGACGCTGGCGTCGGATTCCAGGTATCCGTCGGTCAGCAGCGCGGAGACCGCGGCGACGCCCGAGCGCGAGAATTTCGACACGTAGCTGTCGCCGAACCACGCCTCCCATCCTTCCTGGGGGAACGCCAGCGCCACGCCGATCAGGCCCAGCAGGCACGCGACAAATCCCAGGATCGCGGCCCGCAGCCGCACCCGGAAGCTGTCGATCCACCACAACAGCCCGATGACCGGCACGGCGAGCGCGCCGGCGACGACGATCTTGGCGAAGAGATCGGGCCTTGCCGACAGGAGGAAATCGATCGTGTCGCGATTGATGATCCAGACGTCGAAGAAGCTCACGGTCATCCAGATGATGTCGTATTTGAGCCGCGACAGCAGGATCAGGACGATGATCATCGCGAGCGACAGCGCCGTCGAGACCGCGGGGCGCCGCAGCACGATGAGCCAGAAGAAATTGATGAGGCCCCAGGTGAGCAGGAAGACCGCCTTCGGCACGAGCGCGACCTCGCTCCAGGCCATCAGGGCGAGGGCGGCGAGGTGCATCATGGCGATCAGCGCGAGCCGCCATGCATCGCGCCGGGCGACCGTTTGAGGGGCGGCCCAGCGGCTGGTCAGGAATGCGACGGAGGGCGGCATGGCGAGGAGCCCGTGCCCGGCAATGATTCACCTTCGCGCCCGGCGCACGGACCGCTGTCATAGAAAGGCATCAATTTCGTCATTTCAAGGTCAATTGCGCGCCGACCGAGCCCTCGCGGAAATCGTCAAGTCCGGACCGCCGATGAATTTTCGTTCATTGCGGCGATTGGCCCGGCATCCATCAAAAGCCCTGGATCAGACCGGCGTCGATCAGCAGCCGGTTGAAACGGCGTGCCTCGGCGCCGCCGGCGCAGAGATAGAAGAGGCCGCGGCAGCGGCCGAGGATTTTCTTCTGCTCCGCGAAGGTGGCGCCGAGCGGAACGCCCGCGCCCTCGAGCACCACCAGCGGCAGGTACGGCGCATCGAGCACGTCGAGCGCGGAGGACAGATCGAGCGGCTGGAAGTTCAGCCCCTCGGTCGCATAATAGGTGGTGAAATAGCGAGGGTCGCGCTCGAGGATGTGCTGCGCCACCTCGGCCCGATCGAGCGTCGGGTCGAGGAACTGCTTGGCGAACAGCGGCTGGTGGTCGCCGAACCGCACGATGAAGAACTGATCTTGCGGAAACTCGCGGCCGAGACGCTCCTTGAATTGCGCGAGGTCGTGCACGCTCATCTGCTGGCGGCGCAGGTATTCGTCGACCTCGTACGGGTTGCCCGGATTGACCCAGTCGGGGAACAGGTCGGGCCGGTAGTGGTAGGTCCAGGGAAAGTGGTTGGCGGCAAGATAGACGAAGACGAAAACCGGACCGTTGCCGCGCTGCTCGGCGATCACGCGGGCGGCGTGGTCGTAATAGAAAATGTCGGTGTCGGCCGGGCCGGTGCGCAGTTGCTTGGCGTCGAGGAAATGCTCGATCCCGGCGGTGGTCTGGAAGCCGCGGGCGCCGACGAAGGCGCCCGACCAGGAATAGAGGGTGTAGGTCTGGTAGCCGCACCTTCGCAATGCATGGGGCAGGCCGCGCTTGACGCGGCCGATGGCGAGCCGGGTGGCGGACTCGGCAAAACGTCCATAGGAGCGCACCGACAGCCCGGAGAGCACGTTGTATTCGGTGAACCAGCTCGGCCCGCCGGCGCCCTCGACCACGAGCGAGCGCAACCGGCCGTCGGACGAGCGGAAGCGGTCGCGATAGCCGGGCGGAACCTTGACGTTCGGAAGCATGGTGGCGTCGAAGCTCGACTCGTCGAACACCATGACGATGTGCGGCAGCTTGCGGCCGGCCTCGCAGGTGTCGCGGCCGGTGAGGCGCAGGCGGTCGGAAATGGCGCCGTCGGCCTCCAGGACTCCCTGCGTCACCAGATCGACCGCCGCAACCACCCCCGAGCGCGCGAATTTCGAGACGTATTGGTGCAGGGCGAACTCGTCCTCGCGATCGGTCGGCACCGCGAGCGACAGGCTGGTCAGCGCGCCGAAGCTGAGGACGAACCCAAGCACGGCAACGCCGCGCCGCACCCGGAACGGCTCGCTTTGCCAGGCGAGCACGAGCACCGGGACCGCCAGCAGGACGGCGAGGCCGACCTTCCAGGCGAGGCCCGGAATGATCGCCATGAGAAACGAGAACGTGGCGACGTCGACGATCATGACGTCGACGAACGTCGCCGTCATCATCATGACGCTGTGCTTGAACTGCGACACGAGGATCAAGATGACGATCATCGCCAGCGACAACGCCGCCGACGTCACCGGGCGCCGCAGCAGCGACAGCCAGAAGCAGTTGAGCAGGATCCAGGTCAGCGCGAAGGCGGCCTGCGCCGCGAGATCGGCCTCGGACCACAGCCAGATGGCGAACGCGGCGAGATGGACGGCGGCGAGGAGCGCGACCCGCGCGGCGCGCCGGCGGTCGGCGGCCGCGGCGGCGAGACGGCTTTTCAGGAACAGGACGGCGGGCGGCATCGACTCGAGACCACGTCCCGCGACGCTCACCGGCGCGGAGGATTGTCATCTTTCTGTAATAAAATGGTCATTGGCAAGGGCCTTGGCGGCCCCGCCGGCCTTGGGGGGATGGTTGGCCCGGCCTAGAGGCCCGCCGCCTTCCTCACGAACCTGTCGTCGAACGTCTTGGCGAGATCGACCTTGGCGTTCTTGAGCTCGTCGTCGAAGGCGAGCAGCATGTCGGCGGCCGATTGCATGCCGGCGGCGGGGATGATGCCGGTGCGCGAATAGACCGGCTTGTTGGCCTTCACTGCGGCAACGTAGAGCGCCTTGTCGCCGAGGAAATAGTCCTCCGGCACCGTCGCCGCGATCTGCTCAGGGGTGGCCTGCTCCAGCCATTTCAGCGTCTTGTAGAAGGCATTGACCAGCGCCTGCGTGGTCCTCGGATTCCGGTCGATGAAGTCCTGCTTGAGGTAGAGCACCGCCGCCGGGTTCGAGCCGCCGAAGATCGCGCGGGTGCCTTCCTCGGTCCGGCTGTCGGCGACGATCTTGATGTCGCCGTCCTGCTCGAGCTTGGTGATCATCGGATCGAGGTTGGCGAGCGCGTCGATGTCGCCCTTCTTGATCGCGGCAACGGCCGACGGCCCGATGCCGACCCCGATATAGGAGGCGTCGGCCGGCTTGAGGCCGGCTTTCGACATCATGTACATGACGAAGAAATTGGTGGAGGAGCCGGGCGCGCTCACCCCGATCTTCATGCCCTTGAGGTCGGCCGCGGTCGTGTAGGCCTTGTCCTTGCGCACGCCGACGACGATGCCGGGAAAGCGGCCGAGCTCGATCACCGCCCGGATGTCCTGCCCTTTGGCCTGCATGCGGATGGTGTGCTCGTAGGCGCCGGTGACGACGTCGACCGAGCCGCCGACCAGCGCCTGCAGCGACTGCGCCCCACCGCGGAAGTCGTTGATGGCGATGTCGAGGCCCTGCTCCTTGAAGTAGCCGAGCCGCTCGCAGATCGTCAGCGGCAGGTAATAGAGCGCAGTCTTGCCGCCGACGCCGAGGGTCAGCTGCGGCTTCTCGAGCGTCTGGCCGTGGGCGGCGCCGGCAATCGAAAGCGCAAGCGCAAGCGCCCCCAGCTTGGCTGTCTTCATCTCGTCCTCCCTCGCGGCCCTTGGCAGGCCGTCGCGTTGTTATAGGGCCGCGACAGGCGCGCGCAAAGCGCCGGGGCGCGGCGCATCGCCCGCGTTCATGGCCGCGTTTCGGCCGCGGCCGGCCGCCAGACCAGGAGCCGCCGCTCGACCAGGGTGACGATGAAGTCGATGCCGATCACGAAGGCGGCGAGCACGATCATGCCGGCGAACACGCCGGCGACGTCGAACACCCCCTCGGCCTGCTGGATGACGTAGCCGAGGCCGGCGGCCGAGCCGAGATATTCGCCGACGACGGCGCCGACCACCGCGAAGCCAACCGACGTGTGCAGCGAGGAGAACATCCAGGACAGCGCCGAGGGCCAGTAGACGTGGCGCATCAGCGCCCGCTCGCTCATGCCCAGCATGCGGGCATTGGCGAGCACGGTCGGGCTCACCTCCTTGACCCCCTGGTAGACGTTGAAGAAGACGATGAAGAAGACGAGCGTGACGCCGAGCGCGACCTTCGACCAGATGCCGAGCCCGAGCCACAGCGCGAAGATCGGCGCCAACACCACCCGCGGCAGCGCGTTGATCATCTTTACATAGGGATCGAACACCGCCGCGACCCGTGGCTGCCGCGCGAACCAAAACCCGACCAGCACGCCCGCTACCGACCCGATGACGAAGGCGAGGACGGATTCCACAAGCGTGATCCAGAGATGCTTCCAGATCGTGCCCTCGACGAACCATTTGACGATGCGCAGCGCGACATCCGACGGGGTCGAGAAGAAGAACGGCGGCAGCAGCGTCACCCCACCGATCGGCACGCTGGTGAGCACGTGCCAGAGCACCACCGCCGCGACGGCGACGAGGAGCTGGAGCGCGAGCAGCTTGGCACGGGACACGACCAACCGCCTTATCCTCGTCGGCATCATCATCCGCGCAAGCGGATGATGCAAGATTCGGAGGACGCACGACGGACGACAGAGGACGGACTTCCGTCGTCCGTCGTCTGTCCTCCGTCGTCCGACCTTCAGCCGCCGCCCGTCTGGGTATAGCCCTTGAGCACCTCGGCCTTGAGCACCGCCCAGATCTCGCGGTGCAGATGCTGGAACGCCGGCTCGATCTTGATCTCGGCGATGTCGCGCGGGCGCGGCAGCGCGACCGTCCACTCGCCGATGACGCGCGCCGCCGGCCCCGCCGACATGATCACCACGCGGTCGGAGAGCGCGATCGCCTCCTCGAGGTCGTGGGTGACGAACAGCACCGCCTTGCGGTCGCCGCTCCAGAGATCGAGCAGCAGGTTGCCCATGATCTGGCGGGTCTGCGCGTCGAGCGGCCCGAATGGCTCGTCCATCAGCAGAATTTTTGGATCGCGAATGAGCACCTGCACGAGGCCGACGCGCTTCCTTTGCCCGCCCGAGAGCATGTGCGGATAGCGCGCGCCGAATTCGGCGAGGCCGACCCGGGCGAGCCAGGCCTGCGCGCGCTGGCGCGCCTCTCCGCGCCCGGTGCCCGCCGTCTCGAGGCCGATCGCGACGTTCTCGAGCGCGGTCTTCCACGGAAACAGCGCGTCGGCCTGGAACAGGTAGCCGGCCTGTCGATTGAGGCCCGCAAGCGGCGCCCCGAAAACGTCGACGCGGCCGGACGACGGCGCAATCAGCCCGGCGGCGACGTTGAGCAAGGTCGACTTGCCGCACCCGGTCGGGCCGACGATGGCGACGAACTCGCCGTCGGCAACCCTGAGCGAGGTGCGCGCGACCGCCGGGTAGGCGCCGCCGTCGGCAAGCCGGAAGGTCACCGCCACCTGCGACAGCGCGACGGCGGGCAGCGCCACGGCCGATCCCGCCTTGCCGTGCGCCATCCCCCGGTCGATCAGTTCCGGCTGCGGTCGACCAGCGCGCGCTGCTTGATCCACGGCATCATGGCGCGCAGCTTCTCGCCGACCTGCTCGATCGGATGGGTGGAGCATTTCGCGCGCATGGCCTTGAACGACGTCTGGTTGACGCGGTTCTCCAGCATCCAGTCCTTGACGAATTTGCCGGATTGGATGTCGGCGAGAATGCGCTTCATCTCCGCCCGCGTCGCGTCGTTGACCACGCGCGGGCCCGAGACGTATTCGCCATATTCGGCGGTGTTCGACACCGAGTAGTTCATGGTGGCGATGCCGCCCTCGTAGATGAGGTCGACGATCAGCTTCACCTCGTGCACGCACTCGAAATAGGCCATCTCGGGGGCGTAGCCGGCCTCGACCAGGGTTTCGTAGCCGGCCTTCATCAACTCGACCAGCCCGCCGCACAGCACCGATTGCTCGCCGAACAGGTCGGTCTCGCATTCCTCGCGGAACGTGGTCTCGATGATGCCGGCGCGCCCGCCGCCGATCGCCGCCCCGTAGGACAGCGTGAGATCGTGGGCGTTGCCGGAGATGTCCCGGTGCACCGCCATCAGCACCGGAACGCCGGCGCCGCGCTGGTACTCGGCGCGCACGGTATGGCCGGGTCCCTTGGGCGCGATCATCATGACGTCGAGATCGGCGCGCGGCTCGATCAGGCTGAAGTGGATATTGAGCCCGTGGGCGAACATCAGCGCCGCGCCTTGCTTCATGTTGCCGGCGAGTTGCTCGCGATAGATCTCGGCCTGCAGCTCGTCGGGCGTGAGCATCATCATCACGTCGGCCCATTTGGCGGCCTCGGCCGCCTCCATGACCTTGAGCTTCTCGACCTCCGCCTTCTTGACGCCCTGCGAGCCCTTGCGCAGCGCCACCGCCACGTCCTTGACGCCGGAGTCGCGCAGGTTGAGCGCGTGGGCGTGGCCCTGGCTGCCATAGCCGATGATGGCGACCTTCTTGCCCTTGATCAGGTTGATGTCGGCGTCGCGATCGTAATAAACGCGCATGGTTCTCACCCCTGCTCAGGCCAGGCTCCGCTGATCTGGCGTGCTGCTTCTAGGTTCAACGGATCGCCGGCACAAGCCCGGCGAGGCCGACGACTCACATCCCCTCCGGTCCGCGCGCGATCGCCACGATGCCGGTGCGCGAGACCTCGACCAGGCCGAGCGGGATCATCAGCGCGACGAAGCTCTCGATCTTGTCGCTGGCGCCGGTGATCTCGAACACGAAGCTCTCGGTCGAGGCGTCGATCACGCGCGCGCGGAAGGCGTCGGCGAGCCGCAGCGCCTCCATGCGCTGCTCGCCCTTGCCGCGCACCTTGACCATGGCGAGCTCGCGCTCGAGATGCGGCCCGGCGACCGTCATGTCGACCACGCGATGCACCGGCACCAGCCGCTCGAGCTGGTTCTTGATCTGCTCGATCACCATCGGCGTGCCGCGGGTCACGATGGTGATGCGCGAGAGGTGCTTCTCGTGCTCGGTCTCCGACACCGTCAGCGAGTCGATGTTGTAGCCGCGGCCGGAGAACAGCCCGATGACGCGCGCCAGCACGCCCGGCTCGTTGTCGACCAGCACCGACAGGGTGTGGGTCTCGACCGCCTCCGAAACGGTGGCGGCGGGATAGTGCGTGGTGGCGTTCACGGCCGTCACACCATCACCTTGCCCTGCTCGGTGACGGCGTCCTCGGGTTCGACGCCGGCGTCGCCCAGCAGCATCTCGTTGTGGGCGCGGCCGGACGGGATCATCGGGAAGCAGTTCTCGTTCTGGTCGACCACGCAATCGAATATCACCGGCCGGTTCACCTCGATCATCTCGGCGATGGCGCCGTCGAGATCGCCCGGCCGCTCGCAGCGGATGCCGACCGCGTGATAGGCCTCGGCGAGCTTCACGAAGTCGGGCAGGGCCTCGGTATAGGAATGCGCGTAGCGCCCGCCGTGCAGCAGCTCCTGCCACTGGCGCACCATTCCCATGTACTGGTTGTTGATGATGAAGATCTTGACCGGCAGGTCGTATTGCACGGCGGTCGACATTTCCTGCATGGTCATCAGCACCGAGGCCTCGCCGGCGATGTCGATCACCAGCGATTTCGGATGCGCGAGCTGCACCCCGACCGAGGCCGGCAGGCCGTAGCCCATGGTGCCGAGGCCGCCCGAGGTCATCCAGCGGTTCGGCTCCTCGAACCGGTAGAACTGCGCCGCCCACATCTGATGCTGCCCCACCTCGGTGGTGATGTAGGTGTCGCGATCCTTGGTCGCCGCGTACAGGCGCTCGATGGCGTATTGCGGCTTGATCAGCTTGTTCGAGTTCTTGTAGGCGAGCGACTTGCGCGCCCGCCAGCCCTCGATCTGCTTCCACCAGGCGTCGAGCGCCTTGCGCTCGGCGCTGGCCGCGGTCGAGCGCCACAGCCGCACCATGTCCTCGAGCACGTGCGCGCAGTCGCCGACGATCGGAATGTCGACCTTGACGTTCTTGTTGATCGAGGACGGGTCGATGTCGACGTGGATCTTGCGCGAGCCGGGCGAGAAGGCGTCGAGCCGGCCGGTGATGCGGTCGTCGAAGCGGGCGCCGATGCAGATCATCACGTCGCAATCGTGCATCGCCCAGTTGGCCTCCCAGGTGCCGTGCATGCCGAGCATGCCGAGCCACTGCGGATCGGACGCCTTGTAGGCGCCGAGCCCCATCAGCGTCGAGGTGATCGGGAAGCCGGTGAGCTTGACGAATTCGCGCAGCAGTTGGCTCGCCTCAGGGCCGGAATTGATGATGCCGCCGCCGGTGTAGAACAGCGGACGCTTGGCGTGCCGCATCAGCTCGATCGCGGCCTTGATGCGGTCGAGATCGCCCTTGAGCTTGGGGCGGTAGCCCTGGTGCTGGAAATCCTTCGGCCGGGAATAGACGCCCTTGGCGAACTGGATGTCCTTCGGGACGTCGACCACCACCGGGCCGGGCCGGCCGCTCTTGGCGATGTGGAACGCCTCGTGCAGCACGCGCGGCAGCTCGGCGATGCTCTTCACCAGATAATTGTGCTTGGTGCAGGGGCGGGTGATGCCGACCGTGTCGCATTCCTGGAAGGCGTCGTTGCCGATGAGATGGGTCGGGACCTGGCCGGTGATGACGACGAGCGGGATCGAATCGCACAGCGCGTCGGTCAGGCCGGTGACCGCATTGGTGGCCCCGGGCCCCGAGGTCACCAGCACGGCGCCGACCTTGCCGGTCGAGCGGGCGTAGCCTTCGGCGGCGTGCACGGCTCCCTGCTCGTGCCGCACCAGGATGTGCTTGACCCGCTCCTGTTGGAACAGCGCATCGTAGATCGGCAGCACCGCTCCGCCGGGATAGCCGAAGAGGTGCTCGACGCCCTGCTCGGCGAGCGCCGCGATCACCATGTCGGCTCCGGTCATCTCCTTCGTCATCGTCGGCTCCACTTGCCTTTGCCGGAATCAAAAAGGGCCGCGAGGGGCCCTGTTTGCGCATCGCCACGGTCGCAGAATGGCCTAGCCATCCGCGGCGATGCGGCTACCTACGATTACCAGCACCTGCGTAATAAAATTGCGCATACGCGCGGCCTTTCATCATTTCCTTGCGAGGCGAGTAGCACACCGGGGGTCGGGCGGTCAAGCAGAAATGCCAATTTGCCCTATTGCCTCCATGTACCGGCAGAGCTAGCTTGGAATCGACTAGTCTAGACTAGTCTCGGAGCTGACCGATGGACAACGAAACCAGGCCGGAGGGCACCCGCGTCGGCGCCTACGAGGCCAAGACCAGGTTCTCGGAACTCGTCGCCCGCGCCGAGAGGGGCGAGAGTTTTCTGGTGACGAAGAACGGCAGACCGGTGGCACGCATTACACCTATCCATGATTTCGATCGCGAGAGGGCGCAACAGGCGGCGGCGCGAATGCGCGCCCTGTTGGCGGCCCAGGGCCCGCGGGTCACCGAGCAGGAGGCGCGGCAAAACTGGGAGGAACTCAAGCGCGAGCTCGACGGCGAGGACGACGCCAGGATCGATCAATGGCTCTCGTCATCGACGCCTCGATAGCCCTGGGATGGATTTCGCCGCGGCAAGCCACGCCGCTGACCGATTCCGCACTGTCCAGGGTTGCGAGTGAATTCGGCTGCGTGCCGGCGTATTTCGGAATCGAGGTGGCGCGTGTTTTGCGCAACCACGAACGTCGCAATTTGCTCGCGGCCGACGTTGTGGATACATGGTTGGCGCAATTGCGTGCCCTGCCGCTACGGGAGGATAGCCTCAGAATCCTCGACACCGTTCAAGACGTGGTGTTGCTCGCGCGACGCCACGCCTTGCGAGTAGCCGACGCCGCCTATCTCGAGCTTGCGGTGCGGGCCGCCCTGCCCCTGGCTACGCGCGACGACTCCCTGGCGCGGGCCGCGGAAACCGCCGGCGTCGTGCTCTTCAAATCGTGATCGCCGGTGATCCCGTCACCCCGCGCATTTGACTTGGCGTTATCCGGTCGGCCGGTATGTTGACCGGCGTGAAGGGGTTTGCGGCATGCCATTCCTGCGCGAGCGGTCCGGACGCTGGTCGCCGGTGAAGATCGCGGCCTTCGCGGCCGCGGTGCTGCCGGCGCTC
>Ga0137392_10002020_pt1 | contig 12005 bp, 3 predicted proteins | sample 15con2h34AmetaG_FD_101394 | JGI IMG/M metagenome (GOLD analysis project Ga0137392, IMG submission 101394) | Vadose zone soil microbial communities from Angelo Coast Range Reserve, California, USA - 15con2h3.4A metaG | ecosystem: Environmental > Terrestrial > Soil > Vadose zone > Saprolite... | reverse complement strand
AGGCGGCATTGCTGGAGTAGGCGCGCACACTCGTCCAGGTGCTCGACCCGGCAGCCAGCATCCAGTATTCGTAGAACGGGGTGCCGCCACAGCCCGCGGCAACGCCGGTGAATGTGACCGCCGTGCCTGACGGCTGAGCGGATGCCGGCGCCGCCGAGGCGGTCACCGAGGTGCACGCCCCGGAGGTCAGCGTGTAGTTGATGGCGACGAAGGCGTCATTGCAGCCCAGGCTGTTGCAAGAGGTGCCCGCGCTGCTGGTGTCGCGAACCCAGGCCCCGAAGTGGTAGAGGCCGGCAGGCACTCCGGTGGTGCTCCAGTTGAATGTGGCGCTCGTGGAGTACGCCTGCGGGCTTGTCCAGCTGCTCGAGCCCGGAGCGAGGATCCAGAACTGATAGAGCGGGTTGGGGCAACCCGAGGCAGCGCCAGTGAAATCGACCGTTGTGCCCGACGTCGCCGGCGAGGCCGGCGCCGCGGAACCGGTCACCGACGTGCAGGCGGTCGACGACAACGTGTAGTTGACGGCAGCGTAAGCGTCGTCGCAGCCCAGGCTGTTGCAAGAGGTTCCCAGGCTGCTGGTGTCGCGCACCCAAACGGAGAAGAGGTACGGGCCCCCGACCAGGCCGGTCGTGCTCCAGCTGAACGTGGCGCTGGTCGAGTAGGCCTGCGCGATAGTCCAGGTGTTCGAGCCGGGGGGCAGGATCCAGAACTGGTAAAGCGGTTTCGGACAGCCCGATGCGGTGCCGGAGATTGTGACGGCGGGGCCGGGCGCGGACGGTGAGGGCGGCATTGCGGAGGCGGCTATCGACGTACACGGCTGGGTGGTCAGTGTGTATGTCGATGCGGCGAAGCTGTCGAAGCTGCCCAAGCTGGTGCTGACTGCGCCCGCGCTGCTGGCATCACGTGCCCAGACCCCGAGGTGATAGGTCCCCGAGGCTGCGCCCCTGGCGTCCCAATTGAAGGTAGGGCCTGTGGAGTACGACTGCGCGTTCGTCCAGGTGCTCGACCCGGGGGCGAGGATCCAGAACTGATATCGAGGGTTCGGGCAACCGGTTGACGTCCCGGACAGTTGAACGGTGGTGCCAGAGAGTTGGGGCGAGGCGGGTGTCGCGCTCATTTGAGCAAGGAGGCAGCGCCATTGTGCAGTGGCGGTGTCCTGCCCATCCGCGTTCTTGGCGGTGACCGAGAACGTGTACGTGACGCCGGCCTGCAAGCCGGTGAACGTCGCGGTGGTCGCGCTGCCGGACAGGGTCATGCTCAGGTTGCCCGGCTGACGGGTCACGGTGTAGCCGGTGATGGGGGAGTGGCAGGTACCCGCCGGCTGCCAGGTCACGGTGGCGCTCGTCGCGCTGTTCAGCACGGCGTATGGGTCGGGCATGAGGTGCGGCGGGCTGGGCAGGAGGCTGGCGTAGTACGCCGCTCGGTTGAGGTAGTCCGTCCAGTCCCAATACGGTCCCGGGTCGGTGTGGTGATCCGTGCCGCCGAAAAGGCCTGGGTTGTTCGGGTCGGGCACCTGGTCGTGGCCGATCACATTCTGGTTGTTTATCGGCACGCCCCACCGTGAGCAGATGGACGCGGCGAGTCGAGCGCTCGCATCGTACTCGGCGTCGGTGTAGCAGTTGCAGCTCCACGCGTAGCCTTCGTGCTCGATCCCGATCGCCCGCGTGTTGTAGTCCCAGTTGCCCGCATGCCAGGCGACGTCTTTCTCGGCCACCATCTGCGTGATGTCTCCCTGCTCGGAGACCACGTAGTGCGCTGAGGCCGCCCACGTCGGGTCCTGGAAATCCTGGATCGCGCTGGCGTAGCTGCCCTCGGTGTCGTGGACGATGATCAGCTGCACCGGGTAGTCATGCCCGCGATTGGCGACCGTGTAGTTGGCCGGGTCGGCCGGCACCCAGGTCGCTGGACCGTAGTCGGGCACGGCGGCGAGCTCCGGGGTAGGTGATGCCGAATTGGAAATAGAGGCCGCCGCGACTCCCCACCCGGCCGGGCCTGCGGCCGGGCCGATCTCCCCGCGTGGCGGGGAGGCGAGAGAGGCCACCGCGGGCAATAAGCACAGCCAACCCAGCTGCCCGCGCATCGGCCCACGGTATCTCATGGTCATCCCCCACCCAAGCAAACGCTCCGGGCGGTTCTCAAGTTTCTGTAAGGGCGAACCGGCTGCGCCGTGCGGGCCGCACTTCGATGCGGCCAATGGGACCTAGGTCAGCGCGTAGTTGATGCCGACGAAGGCGTCATTGCAGCCCAGGCTGTTGCATGAGATCCCCGAGCTGCTGGCGTCGCGCACCCAGACCGAGAAGCGGTAGGTGCCGGTGGGCAGCCCGGTCGTGGTCCAGTTGAAGGTGGCGCTGGTGGAGTAGGCCTGGGCGACCGTCCAGGTGGTCGAGCCCGGAGCCAGGATCCAGAACTGGTAAAGCGGGTTGGAGCAGCCGGCGGCGACGCCGGTGAAGGTGACCGCGGTTCCATGCACTGCGGGCGAGGCCGGCGCCGCGGAGGCGCTCACCGACGTGCAGGGCGTGGAAGTGAGCGTGTGGTTGATGGCGACGAAAGCGTCGTTGCAGCCCAGGCTGTTGCAGGAGATCCCCGAGCTGCCGGCGTCGCGGACCCAGACCCCGAAGTGGTAGAGGCCGGCGGGCAGGGGTCCGGCGGTGCTCCAGTTGAAGGTGGCGGTGCTGGAATAGGCCCGGGCCACCGTCCAGGTGCTCGACCCCGGCGCGAGGATCCAGAACTCGTAGAGCGGGTTGGGGCAGCCCGAGGCGGCGCCTGTGAATGTGACGGCGGTGCCCGCCGCCGACGAGGTAGGCGGCGCTGCCGAGGCCGTCACCGAGGCGCAGGTGGTGATCGTCAGCGTGTAGTTGATGGCGACGACGGCGTCATTGCAGCCGAGGCTGTTGCAGGAGATCCCCGAGCTGCTGCTGTCGCGCACCCAGACCCCGAAGTGGTAGAGGCCGCCGACCAGCCCGGTCGTGGTCCAGTTGAACGTGGCGCTGGTCGAGTAAGCCTGCGCGACCGTCCAGGTGCTCGCGCCGGGGGGCAGGATCCAGAACTCGTAGAGCGGCGTCCCTGCGCAGCCCGAGGCGACGCCGGTGAACGCGACCGCAGTGCCTGGCGACTGTGGCGAGGCCGGCGCTGCCGAAGCGCTCACCGACGAACAAGACTGCAAATTCAGCGCGTAGTTGATGGCGACGAAAGCGTCGTTGCAGCCCAGGCTGTTGCAGGAGATCCCGGCGCTGGAGGCGTCGCGGACCCAGACGGAGAACCGGTAGGTGCCACCCGGCAGTCCGGTCGTGGTCCAGTTGAAGGTCGCGGTAGCGGAGTAGGCCTGGGCAATCGTCCAGGTGCTCGACCCCGGCGGCAGGATCCAGAACTGGTATCGAGGGCTGGGGCAGGTGGTCGCGCTGGCCGTGAAGGTGACCGAGGTGCCCGCGGACTGCGGCGATGGAGGAACCGCGTTCGCCGCCGGGGGACCGCAAGGCGATGGCGTGCCCGACGCCGCGTACGATCCGGCCGCGGCCTGCAGCCCCGATTCGTCGATGGCGTCGAACTGGGCCGCCGGGATGGCTTTCAGCTCGCTGACCACCTGGCTGCCCGCGGTGGTGCCCCACCAGTCGTCGGTGGTCCCGGAAATGAACCAGTCGGATCCGTTGTCGGCGAGGACCAGGCCGTAATGCTGGAACGCACGCAAGACCACCTGAGTGGTCGGCGAGAAGCTCGAGATGTTGTAGCTCGACCGCAGACGGAACCGCGCACCCATGGGCGGGAAGGCCGAATTGCACGAGCCGGCCTGATGCGATGCGGGCCAGATATACGTGCTCGTGCAGTGCGCGGTGAAGCGGATCGCGTGCGCGATGGTGCCGGCCAGGATCTCGTCGGGCCGCAGCAGCAGCGGCGTGATGGGAAGACCGGCGGCATCCGCGGATGTAAATCCATTCGGCCGCATTGCGTTCGAGCTCAGGTCCCAGGTTGCGCCCGAACCGGCCGACGGCGTCTGGCCGTTGGTGAAGTTCTGCAAGTTGAAGATCTCGTAGAGCTTGCAGATGTTCTTGTTGATTACAAGCGCGTGCCGGTCGTTGGTCGTCGGCGCGCTCGGCCCACCTTCGATGAACGTGCTCTGGTCGATCGGGTAGCCCTCGGTCGGGTGGTCGCTGTCCGAGTTGTAGAGAAAGGTCGGCGTCACGCCGCCGGTTGGAGGCGGCGCCACGTTCACGGGCATGCCGTACTGCTGAGCGAACGTGCCCATGTCCGGGTGCAGGTTTGCGTTCTGCGCCATGTTGCTCGTCCAGGTCGCGCTCTGGCTGTTCACGGGGAGCGAGGAGATGTCGGTGTTGAAGATGCTGTCGCCCGGGAACAGCGAGCAGTTGGTGCCGGGGAAGGTGCGGTAGTAAGCGCCGACCGCCATGCGCAAGAACCCCCCGTCATCGTCCGCGACCGTCGATGTGTGGTTGTTGCAGAGGTTGCACTGCCACGAGCTGACGGGCGCGGGATTGGTGATGCCGTCGCCCTTCTCGTCCCAGTAGTTGGTCTGGCCCGCGTTGGCCTTGCCGAAGAGCACCGCCACGATGCCGGCCGCGGAAAGCTGGCTCGGATGCGCGAGGAAGTACTCGACGCGGTTGTCCTGGTAGTGGCCGTCGGTGTTGTTCATGGTGTCGAAGTACTGGTTGCCGACCGGCACCTGCCACTCGATCAGCGGCAACGAAGTGTCGGTGTGCATGCGGCTCATGAACGCGAGCCAGCGTGTGAAGTTTGGAAACACGACGTTGTTGCGGTCCCACCAGTGGACGTTGGACGCCGCCCCGTACCACGCAGCATCGTGGTCGGCCACGTCGTTGAAGATCACGTCCCATGGTGTGATGCCGGAGGGATTGCCGACGAGCCCGGCCTTCTTGATGAAAGCGATGACCTTGTCGGCTTCGGCGGCCGGGTCCACAGTGGAGCGCTGGTCGGTCGCGATGTCGACGTTGCTCGCCCAGCTGCTCGCGTGGATGGCAAGCAAGGCGTTCGGCGCGTATTTGTCGCGCAGCTTCAAGAAGGCGAGACCCATCCCGGCGACGGTGTTCGGCAGCCCGGTCAGGTCCGCGTTGCCTGAGCTCGCCACCACCGCCGCCAGAGTCGTGGGGTCGGCGCTCTGCTGCTCCATGAAGCCCCAGAAGTCGGGCTCGACGTGCACGACGACCTGCGCTCCCGACGCGCCCACCTTCTGCATCAAGACCGTGAAGTCGGCCCAGTAGGCCTGCATCGTGCAGACGGTCGAGATCTTCGTGAGCTCGGCGGCCTCAACGCCAGGCGACGGGTTGGACTGCACGATCTCGTAGTACGTGAAGACCGGGATGGCCTTCTGCGCGACGCTGGCGGTGATGTAGTCGGTCACGAACTGCCCGGCCGGCAAGTTCCAGGTCTGCCACCCTCCATTGGGGCCGCAAGGGTCGCTGGACCCGCCGCCGTTGTTGACTCCACCCGCGAGGTACTGGTAGCGGTAGTGCCAGGGCACGCCGCTGCTGACCAACCAGTTGAAGTCCGTGCCCGGGCTGTTGGCGAGGCCGAAATGCAGCCGGTCGGATGGCAAGGCCACGCGGGCGGCTGCAGTTACGGCTTGTGGGGCAGCCTGAGCCGCCAGCGGCATGAGCAGCGCGAGGGTGGCCAGGGTCGCCGCCAGCGCCGTCCGCACGGCAGGGAGACCTGGCTCACGGTTGGGCATACGAAGTCAACGCCTCAGGTCAGCATGTAGTTGATGCCGACGAAGTTGTCGTTGCAGCCCAGGCTGTTGCACGAGATTCCCGAGCTGGTCGCGTCGCGGACCCAGACCGAGAAGCGGTACGTGCCGGCGGCCAATGCAGTCGTGTTCCAGTTGAACGTGGCGCTGGTGGAGTAGGCCTGCACTATCGTCCAGGTGCTCGAGCCCGGAGCCAGGATCCAGAACTGGTACAGCGGGTTGGAGCAGCCCGAGGCCACGCCGGTGAAGATGATCGCGGTGCCGTGCGCCGATGGCGAGGCCGGCGACGCGGAGGCGGTCACCGATGTGCATGGGGCGGAGGTCAGGGTGTGGTTGATGGCGACGAAAGCGTCGTTGCAGCCCAGGCTGTTGCACGAGATCCCGGAGCTGCCGGCGTCGCGGACCCAAACCGAGAAGCGGTAGAGGCCGGACGGTAGTCCGGTCGTGTTCCAGTTGAAAGTCGCACCGGTGGAGTAGGGCTGGGCCACCGTCCAAGTGCTCGAGCCGGGCACGAGAATCCAGAACTCGTACAGCGGATTGGTGCAGCCCGACGCGACGCCGGTGAAAGTGACCGCCGTGCTGGACGTCGACGAGGCAGGCGGTGCGTCGGAGGCTGTCGCCGACGTGCACGCCGAGGTCAGGGTGTAGTTGATGCCGACGAAATTGTCATTGCAGCCCAGGCTGTTGCAGGAGACCCCCGAACTGCTGGAGTCGCGGACCCACACCGAGTAGCGATACAGCCCCGCGGGCCGGCCGGTGTTGTTCCAGGCGAATTGCGCGTTGCTCGAGTAGGCCTGGGCCACCGTCCAGGTGGCAGACCCGGGAAGCAGGACCCAGAACTGGTACAGCGGGCTGGAACAACCCGACGCGACGCCTGTGAAGGTGACCGGCGTGCCTGCCAGCGACGGGGAGGGAGGCGCCGCCGAGGCGGTCACCGACGCGCAGATCGTTGACGTCAGCGTGTAGTTGATGGCGACGAAAGCGTCGTTGCAGCCCAGGCTGTTGCACGAGATCCCTGCGCTGCCGGTGTCGCGGACCCAGACCCCGAAGTGGTAGAGGCCGGCGGCCAGTCCGGTGGTGGTCCAGCTGAACGTGGCGCTCGATGCGTAGGCTTTCGCGATCGTCCACGTGCTCGACCCCGGGGCCAAGATCCAGAACTGATAGAGCGGGTTTGAGCAACCTGAGGCCACGCCGGTGAATGTGACGGCCGTGCCGGGCGCGGACGGAGAGGCGGGCAGGGCGGAAGCAGTCACCGAGGTGCACGGCGGGGTTCCGAGATCGTGGTTGATGCCGACGAAGGTGTCGAAGGCGCCCAGGCTGGTGCTGATGGCGCCGGTGCTGGTGACGTCGCGGGCCCAGACCGAGAATCGATACGTGCCGATGGCCAGCCCGGTCGTGTTCCACACGAACGTGGCGTTGCTCGAGTAAGCCTGAGCCACCGTCCAGGTGCTCGACCCTGGAGGCAGCACCCAGAACTCATAGCGCGGGGTGGGGCAGCCCGAGGCGACGCCCGTGAATGTGACCGCGGTTCCCGGCATGGACTGCGAGGACGGCGTGGCGGTGGCAGTCACCGACGTGCAAGCCGTGAAGTTCCCGACCGTGAAGGACCAGGTGTACGGCGTTCCGTTGACGGTCAGCGCGACCACGTACTTGACACCGTTCTGAAGCGGCTGCTGCGGGACCAGGATCACTCCACCGCGCGTGTACAGGTAGCTGCTGACGGCCGAGTTGCTGGAGTCGATGACGCAGTGGTTGAGCGCGACTCCATTGCCGGTGAATGAGTGGGCGCCGGCCGTTGTGTTGACGTTGCCGCCGACCTGGATGAAGACAGGGAGCCCGGTCGGCACGCTGTAGCCGGGACACGCCTGGAGCGGGTCCGGAAATTCATTGCCGCTGTAGCTGGTCAGGGGCTCGGTTGTGCCGTTGCCTGGGAAGTACACCGGATACGAACCACCGCTGAACGAATTTCCCCGGATGGTGTCGAGGGTGCCGCCCTCCTGCCAGGGGGAGGTGGTTGCATCCCGATACGAGCCGAAACCGGTCTGCGACAAGCGCGGGTCCATCATGCCCATGGCGTGGAAAGGCGCCCCCATCCACCAGTCGATTGCCATTTGGTCGGTGGTGCCCGTCGAAGAGCTGACCTGGATGTTTCCATTTCGAGCCGCGGTATCGCCGGCAACCGTGTAGTAAGGAACCCCAGGGGTCTCGTAGTGCGTGACCAGGTTGTTCTTGACCATATAGAGCGAGTGAGCGGCGTCGCCCGCGCTCCAGGTGGTGTCCTCGCTCAGTGTGGGCACGCCGGTGCTGATCCGCCACTGGTTCAGCCGGTCGAGCCAGCTGCTGCCGGCGACGGGCGTGGTCGCGACGTGGACCGGCGGCGCCGAGGGGAGCGCCGGAAGGACCCCGATGACGATGGCGGCGCCCACCAACGAGACCGTGAGACGGCGTCCGACCGGCGATCTCAATAAAGAGCGGGCACGCGCACCGAACAAATGCTTGGACGTGGCCAACACGGTAAGCCCAACGGCTGGGGGGCATGCGATCTTGCCCTAGGGCAAACTCGTAACCGAACGGCGGGGTCGACGTTGGACAGCACGAGACCAAGGGATATGCACCGCCTGGCCTTCATCGCATTCGCGGCACTCCTGCTCAGCTCGGGGTGCGGGCCCAGACCGGTCGCCACGGCCACCAGTGATACAAGTCCCTCACCTTCCATCACGACGTCCTCGTCGGCTCCTTCGCCCTCTCCTTCGCTCACTCGTCTGCCCGCTCCTTTTCCCTCGCCATCACCGGTGCCCGCGCAGTCACCGCTGCCGACGCCTCCCCCGGTTCCGCCGGGGGCGCAGGGCTCCACGCTGGTGCTGGTCGACCGCAGCAGCACTTTGGATCCGGCCCAATATGCGATCGCGCTGATCTTCGATGCGGGCAAGGTGAGCATGCATGGGACCAGCCCGAACCCCAAACAGCAAACGATCGTCAAGTCGCTGCCCAGAATGCCTTCGCCCCCACTTGTCAGCATCTCGAGCTCGCGCGTCTATTTCCTTGATGGCGACACCAACCTCAGGTTCCTGACCCGCGACGGTGTGACCGGTTTGACGACCACCCTGCCAGGGGGGCCGACACAGTTCCTGAGCTTTGCGGTCAGCCCGGACGACAAGCGGATCGCTCTCGCGATATTCGACTACTCCGCCGGAGCGACAGCGAGGCCGGCGGTGACCATCACGGTCCAGGACCTGGTCGGTGGCGGCAACCCGGCGCTGATCTACAACTCGGCGACCACGGCCGGATGGCCGGTCGGTTGGATTCAGGGCAATCTGGTGCTGGCGCTGGGCCCGGACCAGATCTCAGCGCCTTCCGGAAACAATTTTGCGGCCCCGAACCCTTACAACGCAGTCGGCGGCTACCAGGTGGTGGATCCCTCGACCGGCAACGTACTCGACACCATCCCGCCCGAGTGTGCTTACGGGCTCATCGAGGCGGCCGGCTCGCCGTGCTGGCGCGTTGGGGGTGGCGTCGGCCTGAGAACGTGGGGCGGCACGACCACCTGGTATCCGAATTCGTTCGCCGCCAACTTTGGCTTGCGCGAAGCGCTCGTCCCTCAAGGTCCGTCCGTCGCGTCCAACTCGAGTCCGGGCAGCATTGGTGTGTACGACCCCGCAAACCACCTCGATTTCATCGCAGCGATATCGGGCTCTGCCGTTGCGATGGGATGGATCGACTCGAGGCGTTTGGTGATCCGCCACATGGACGGTCCCTACGCCGGAAGATCGGCCGTGGTCGACCTCGACGCGAACACAGTGGGCGAAATTGGGGGAACGTTTTGCTTCTCCAGAACAGCAGTCATCGAATGTCCTGATCCGGAGATGTTCGGGAGGCTGTAGCGTCCGGTCTAGGTCAGCGTGTGGTTGATTGCGACGAATGCGTCATTGCAGCCAAGGCTGTTGCACGAGATCCCCGAGCTGCTGGAGTCACGCACCCAGACCGAGAAGCGGTAGGTGCCGGCGGGCAGCCCGGTCGTGGTCCAGTTGAATGTGGCGCTGGTGGAGTAGACCTGGGCGACCGTCCAGGTGCTCGACCCGGGCGTCAGGATCCAGAACTCGTAGAGCGGGGTGCTGCCGCAGCCCGAGGCGACGCCGGTGAATGTGACGGCAGTGCCTGAGGCCGAGGATGTGGGCGGCGCCGCGGACGCGCTCACCGACGTGCAGGGAGTCGAGGTCAGCGTGTAGTTGAGGGCGACGAAGGCGTCAAACGTGCCCATGCTCGTGCCGACTGCCCCGGCGCTGCTGGCGTCGCGTTGCCAGACGGAGAAGCGATAGGCGCCGGCGGCCAGGCCGGTGGTGTTCCAGTTGAGGGTGGCGGCGGCCGAATAGGCCTGGGCCACCGTCCAGGTGCCCGACCCGGGGGCAAGCATCCAGAACTGGTAAAGCGGGTTGGGGCAGCCCGCTGCCACGCCGGTCAAGGTGATCGCGGTGCCCGCGGGTGACGACGAGGTTGGCGCCGCCGAGGCGGTGGCCGACGTGCAAGCCGTGGACTTGAGCGTGTAGCTCGCGCCGACGAAGGCGTCGCTACAGCCGAGGCTGTTGCATGCGGTCCCCGCGCTGCTGGTGTCGCGCACCCAAACCGAGAACGCGTAAGCGCCGATCGCCTTCGCGGTGGTGTTCCAGTTGAACGCGGCGCTGGTGGAGTAGGCCTGGGCCACCGTCCACGCGCCCGACCCCGGAGCCAGGATCCAGAACTGGTACTGCGGGTTGGGGCAGCCTGAGGCGGCGGGGGTCCAGGTGACGGCAGTGCCTGCCGCTGCCGGCGAGGTCGGCGCCGCGGAGACGGTGACCGACTTACAGGGCTGCGTGTTCAGCGTGTACACAGCACCCGCGAATGCGTCGTAGTTGCCCAGCGTGCTGTTGACCGCGCCCGTGCTGCTGGTGTCGCGGACCCAGACCGAGACGTGGAACGTGCCTGGCTTGCCGGCTGTGTTCCAGTTGTAGGTGGGGGTGGCGGAGTACGGCTGCACGATCGTCCACGTTGACCCGGGGGCCAGCATCCAGAACTGATAGACCGGGTTGGGGCAATTGGTTGCGCCGGCCGACCCGGTCCAAACCACCTGCGTCCCAGCGGCCTGCGGCGAAGGCACGCTCGGGCTCAGGGCGGCGCCGGTGCACACGTTGATGGTGAACGGAACGACTGCGTATTGATCCCACTGCACCGGCCGGGAGGAATCGCGCGCGTCGATCTCGATTCGATACTGCCCGCCCGGCGCGGACGGCTGCCACTTCCATGTCTTCGCCGTGCTGTAGTCCTGCATGATGGTCCACGCCAGGTCCGGGGCCGGCGTCTGGACCAGGAACCTGAACAGCGGCGAGGGACACGTGGTCGTGTTCGCGGAGAACGTGATCACCGTGCCCGCTCCCTGCGGTGAGGCGCGATCGATCGTAAACGTCGGCATGGTGCAGGCCGGGCTGGCAAGCGTGAAGACCGCGCTGGCGCTCGCCTCGGAAGCCGTCGTCGCCCCCATGTTCCTCACGTCGACCTTGAGGCCGTAGTCGCCGAGCGCAAGTCCGGCCGTGTTCCACGCATAAGTGTTCGCGCCGCCGTAGTCCTGGACGATGGTGTAGGCGGCATTCGGTTTCTGGATCGCAAATCGATACTGGGCCGTACCTGGACACGTCGCGCTGCCCGTGAGCGTGACGGCGGTGCCGGGAACCTGGACCGTCGCGGGGCTCGTCGCCAGCGTCACCGCCGAGCAGCTGGTGAGGGCGAAGGAGAGCTGCGCGCTGTCCATCGTGGTCGTCGCCGCCCCGGCACCCCTGGCGTCGAGCTCGAGACCGTAATTCCCACCAGGGCCGGCGCCGTTCCACGTGAAGGTGGCGTTGGCACCGAAGTCCTGGACGATCGAAAAATTGCCGCCCGGGGGCTGGATCATGAACCGGTATTGCGGCGCGCCGACGCACGTGGCGCTGCCGGTGAGGGTCACCTGCGTTCCCGTCGGTTGCGGCGCCGTCTTGCTTGTGCTCAGCGCGGTCGCGTTGCAGGAGGTCAGCGAGTAGGTGATCGTCTGCGTGCTTTCAGCCGAGACCGTGGTCCCGGCGACGCGGACGCTGACCGAGAAGTTGTAGCTGCCGTACGCCAGCTGCGCGGTGGCCCAGTGGAAGGCCGCCGCGCTGCCATATGGCTGGACCACAGACCAGGCTCCCCCTGGGGGCTGCATCGAGAACTGATATTCGGGCGTCCCGTTGCAGGTCACCGAGGCCGTGAAGGTGATCGCGGTTCCGGGGAGCTGGGGTGACGGATGGTCGGGCGT
>Ga0137392_10002019_pt1 | contig 12008 bp, 17 predicted proteins | sample 15con2h34AmetaG_FD_101394 | JGI IMG/M metagenome (GOLD analysis project Ga0137392, IMG submission 101394) | Vadose zone soil microbial communities from Angelo Coast Range Reserve, California, USA - 15con2h3.4A metaG | ecosystem: Environmental > Terrestrial > Soil > Vadose zone > Saprolite... | reverse complement strand
TCGCTGAACGAACGGGCGAACGAAGCCATTCCGCCTGGCCAGAAACAGTAGATCTCGGGCTGAAGGCAAAGGGGAAATGAACGCAAACCAATTTTTCAAGAGCGAACTGAAACCGGTATTCCACTGGTTTTTGTTGGCATTGCTCGTCTTCACGATTATCGATTATCTCTTCGTGCCACGCTAGGGCTGAAAGCAAAGAAATGAGCCAATGCGCGTGTTTGTAGTCTTGGCGTGCTTTGTTTTGACGGCCTGTTCTTCGTCCGTCTATAACCCACCGCCGGTTAGTGCTCCCGATGCAGAGGCAGCAAACAAGGCTGCCAAAAAAGCTTCCAATGAGGAAAAGCTGGTGGGCTCCGTGGAAGTATCGGCCGTCCGAGAAGCTTACTCTGCAAGTCCCGGACCTTACATCTTGTGCTTACGGGGGGCTGAATCAGCCACGGCGCCGCGTCGCACTTACGCGGTATTTTTCAAAAACAACGATTATGTCGCGGCCCGAATGTCGGTCATGATCAACAGTTGCGAAGCGCAGCCCTTCACTCCCCTAGGTACTGGCCCCTTTCCATCACCCCCTGATAAGGCGAAGGGGAAATGAACCAAGCCCTCACCGGCAACTTTGGCGCCTAATCGCGTTTGAGCGCATGGGCGACAGCCACCGTCGCAGGGTCTGGGGCAGGAGTGTGAGAGACCTCTGCGCTCGTCAACGCGGCATCCGAATAGATCTCGAATGCGATGGTGATCAGCGCCAGAACAAAAATGACGGCCAAGGTTCTCATCATCGGATTGTCGCGCGCGATTTAGGCAAAATCGGCTAAACATTTCGGCGAAAAGCGGAAGTAACTCTACCGTGAAAGAGAACCGCAGATTACGGGATTCGTCTGCCGGCTTATGCACACCCACGAAGGGCAGTAGCGCGGCCCTTTGCACTGCGCGACCCATAGCGTCATTTGCCTACCCGTTCGGTTCGCGCTTTGATGGGGCATGCCCGCTCTCACCCGCCGCCGATTGACCGAAGCCCGCGAGGAACGCTGGCACGTCTACTACGGCGACGTTCACGTCGGCACGATCGTGGCGAGCGCATGCCAACGGGCTGGAAAGCGCTTGGGCGCTGCGCTATTCGTTGATCAGAAACTCAGAAAAGCATCGAGGGAGTGTTCGCATGAGAGTTGTCTGCGCCGCGGCGATGATTGTGATGCTGGCCGGACCTGCCTACGCGCAGGAAAAGTCGGTGCCCAAATACGGGGAAGCAGACAAGGACAAGACGCCACAGGAGAAGGAGGCGGATAAGGCCGCGCAGCGCGCTTACGAGCGCTCGCTCGGCAACATTCCCGACAAGGGCCCGACCGATCCATGGGGCCAGGTACGCAGCACCGACGCGCCCAAGGCAACAGCAAAAATTCCCGCAGCGAAGAAGCCGCCAGCCAAAACCGGCAGCACGGCAAATTAGAGCCGCCCCTGATGACATCCCAGCGGGGCTGGAAACGAGCGTTTTGACGAACCGATCATCCTGCCGGACGGCAAGAAGCTGCGGACGCTCAAAGATGCCATCGCCTGGCTGGCGAAGGAAGTTCCGAAGGCCGAGCACGAGATGAAACAGGTGCAGGCCGCGGCCCATTGCGTCACCGAGGCTGCGGAGAACAATGGCCCGATGATCTTTGCGCGCATGGGTATGATGCAGGCGATCAATCGGCATAGGCCGCTGGAATTCGACCCGAAGCGCAAAAGCCCGCATTGGGGAAAACGCAAGCTGGCGAGGGACCGATGACCCTGCGCATTCTGATCGGAATGATTATCGCATTCGAGCCTATCGCAGTCGCAGCGGCCGCGCCGCCTGCTGCTCAGATGCAATATCCAGGGCAAAACTGCGATCGCTGGGAGCAAGAATGCACAAAGCTTAATGGACCGCAGACCGAGCGCTGGTATGAATGCATGAACCAGCCCCGAGCAAAGTATGATTGCCAAGACCCGGCGGGCTATGCTGGATATCCGCCGCCAGAGTGCGATATGTGGCTTCACGAATGCGCGCGCTCTTACGGTTCGGCGCCTCGTAAATACAGAATCTGCCTGCGACGGCGGGAAGCGCTCGCAGCTTGCGGGCGCTAGTGGGCCGCCTCTATCCGACGAGGGAACCGATGACCGTATTCCTGTATGTCAACACAACCAAACAGGTCGGCGACATTGACCAATCTTTTAGTGTTTGCGAACGTTGACGCCGCGGAAACGTGGTTGCAGGAGAACGATCCCGAAGGCGTGGCATTCGAATCTTGGAGTGAAGCCCGAACGCATTCTGACGGCGTTGCTAAAACCGAGATCGATCATTTCGGGAATTGCCCGGTGGGCGTCTTTTGTTTCTGTCGGATCGCAGCTGGTCGCACAAACCCGCGCCGTTACTTGTATCCCCGTCTCGCGACGGACCGATCATTGACCTCGGCAGCAAGCATCTGTCCTCGCCGGCCAGCCGCTTGCGATAGGCCGGCGATTTTGACCTCAGCTTGGCCGATTGTCGACCAATCAAAACATTTCCATTAGCTGCGAAGCGGTGACGTTCTCCGCGGCCAAGGCCCGGCAACTTCAATCGTAGCGACCGCGCCACTGTGAAGATCGGCGCGCTGGGTCCGCAAAATCATAGGCAAGGTCAGTGTTCCCAGGGCGCTGACAGCCCGGCATCCTGCTATTGAGCTTTTGATTGCCGAGGACGAGGCCCGCCGGCAAAAGCAGCTGAACGCCACCTACACGTTTCCTGGGAGGCGCCGGTCTTTGATGCTCCTTTTGAGCAACGCCGGCTCCGCTTCCTCAACGCGCTGTTCCTGGCGGTGGCCGCATGCGGCGGCAAACCGGAGGTGAGAGGCTGCGAAGCCCGAGATATCAGCGTGGCCCTTCATCAGGCGAGGGTGGCCTTGTCGCTCGATCGGCCGCCTGTGGGGCGGCGCGAGGCCGCCCAGGCCGCTCCAGGTCCGGACCAGCTACGCTTCGCCATCCTTGCCGGATACGACCGTGAGGAGCGGGCGTCCTGGCAGGACGGGGAAGGGGACAGACCAGAGAGGTTCATTAAAGAGATCGCTGTTGAGGTCGTCACGTCCGCAGAGATCAGTTACCGCAAAAGCTGTGTCAGCGCGTTTGAGTGGCGCGTCCGGCGGAAGGCACAGCGCGAGGAGGCGGCGCGTCAATCGTCCTCGAGCCGCGCGCCGACCATCGTGGTCGGCCGCAGCGCGACCTGGTCGGGCGGGACGGTCATGCGTCCTCCCAGGCTGGCGTCGAATAGTCGAGCGCAACACGTCGGCCCTTGTACCATCCCCAATCGCATTCCTTGGGCTCAAACGGGTAGCTGTCCTCTCCTGGCCTGGCGTCCCAGATCTCACTGACCTCTAGATATTCGTCGATGGTCATCATTTCGACGAGAGGCGTTGCCAACCGCATGATCAGCAATCGGCCGCCGGGCGAGACCCAGACGATCGGACAGAGCAGGGCGCGCCGCGCCTCGCTCGAGGTGCGGTACAGCTTGGCTTCATAAAGGTTGCTGGCTCGCCCTTTGGCATTGCGTGCAAACTTGAATGCCAACGGACCGATCACGACGACGGGCCGGCGCATTGACCGGCCGACGAAAGTGACAACATTCAATCTTCCTTTTTCTCGATCCGCTTTGGCTGCTCGCGCGGGATCTCGCGCGGCGCGGTCGCTTCCATCGTGATAGGTGATCGGGTAACGCTGGCCCTTGACGCTCGCTACCACCTCCAACCAGATATCCATCTCAAGCTCGCCCAGCTCCGTACTACCGCGTTTACTACCCAACTGCGTGGTACGGGCGGCGATGGGATGGCATCCGATGAAGATGCCGGGATCAAAATTCGACAGATGTTTCAGGCTGAAAAGGGATCAGGCGATACTAACAGTAACGTTTCCTGAATTTCAAGACCGGTGCCTTAAAGCAACCGTCCGTCCGTCGTTCTGGCTACATTCGTGGCGGCCCATACCCAAGGCAGCGGATTCCGAACTCTCGACCCTTGGACCTCAAAACAGATCGCGATGAGCATGGCATCGTGTTGGACCCGGGAAAGGCTATACGAGGCGGTCTGGGGCGAGCCCATCTCAACGCTTGCCCCTAAGTTAGATGTCTCTGACGCCGGTTTGAAAAAAGCTTGCTCAGAAGCCCAAATCCCAGTTCCCGGACGAGTTTACTGGGCTAAGCGGCGGGCAGGCCAAACGCCAACTCAAATTGCCCTACCAGTTCGACCTGCGGGGATGAGTGAAGACGTCGTTCTCGGAGGAGCGCGTTTTTCTTGGCTGCAAAACCTCTCCGACGCCGAAATCCTACGATGGCCCGAAGTTCCGCCTTCATTTCCCGACGACATGGACATCGTACGCGAGAGGGTCCGCGGCGAGCTGGGTCTCGTTGACGTGCCACCGACCTGGAACGGCGCGCACTCGGAGATCCGTCGGCTCCTGCGAACGGATGTCGGCCGCCAGGAAAGGCAGCGACGCACCAGTGTCGTATTTCCCTGGGAAGCGCCCCGCTTTGATTCCGCGCTCGGACAGCGCCAATTGCGAATCTTGAATGCGGTTTTCCTCGGCGTCGTCCGTGCCGGCGGCAAGGCGCAGGTGGGGGGCGGGGACAAGCTTGAAGCAAGCGTCGTCGTTCACGGATCGCCGGTAGCGTTCAGGCTGACCGTCGTCGTACCCGAAACCAAGAAGGCGAAACGCGGCGCTTCTCTCCCAATTAACCAAATCCTGGATGTGCACGGAAGCAAGCCGGAGCGGTTCGCCTGGGAGGACGGTGCGACGTGCTTATGAGCATGTCAGGCTGGGACGGATACTAGGGCGTGTTCAGTTAGTTCTCGTTCGCCTGACCATCGGTAGACGGTCAAGTAGCCCTCCTTGGCAACGCTGAAATCGAGGCACGCCGCGTTCGGCGCCGTAATTCCGGGCCGGTCCTCGAGCCAATAATGGCCAAAAAATACCGGCTTGCCTTCGTGATATCGGTAGTCCCTCGGGAGTTTGGAGTCTGGTATTTCATCCTCCCGCCCGTCCATCCCAAGGGCGGCCCTTCGAAATGTTGTTGCGTCTTGATCCCACCAACGCAACCGAACCTCTTGCCGCTTATGCCCATCCTTGTCGAAAAAATGGATGCCAGCCGGTAAACGCTCCTCTGGGCCTTTCAGGAGTATTTCGACAGCGGCATGAGCGTTTGAGCCGTGCCGATAACTCTCTAGAATTCCTTCCTCGGTGAACCGCCCTGCCTCGTCTAAGAAAGGCATCAAAGCCTTGCGCGAAGGTTCATGCCAACAGGCATGGACTACGCGAAGGCCGGGAAGGTCCAGCCAGATTGGCAGGCTTCTAAACCAGCCAACGGCGTCCTGGTGGTCGGAGGAGTGCTCTTCGATTTGTCGAAGAAATGTTGAGTGCTGGCGCGCATTTTTTTCCGAATGGCTCCGCAGGAATTTTCCATCGTTGTTCTGAGCTGCCCAACCTATCGCGTTGAATTCGTGATTTCCCATCACTGCCATTGCTACACCGGCTTCGCACATGGAGCGGGCAATCCGAACAACTTCGCGCTGCTGGGGGCCGCGATCTACAAAATCACCAACGAAGATCATCTTCCTTTCAGGATGCCGGAAAACACCCTCGACCTCGGTATAATCAAGCTTGTCTAACAACCGATGCAGAGGGTCAGCATGACCATGAACATCGCCGACAAGATCGTACCCTTGGATAGCTATTGAGTGCTTTCTTCTTTGCCGAACGGCACGTCTCGGCCATCACCGCATCGAAACCGCGACAGCTGCTTACCCACTGCTTACCCGGTCAAATATTGGATTTAGCCAAAAATCGAGATGTGCCTGATTTTGCTGGCGCACCCGACACGATTCGAACGTGTGACCTTTGCCTTCGGAGGGTTCGGAGTAACTACACATACACCCCAAGCTCTATTTTCCTGTACGCAACTGCGCAGGCTTCGAATGTTTTCCAGCCAATATCTTACGCGCTGTCCCGCCAAACTGGCTCTCGAACATTTTCAGTAACTGCCGTTGCTCACCCTCCACCTCATTAAAGAACTCTTCATCAAAATTGTCCCTGGCCCACACCTGAAATACCGTGGTGAATAGAGCTGTTGTGGAAAGTGCCAGCATTGTCAGTTCAATAACAAATAACTGAGCATCGCGCCGTCCTTCCGCAGTTTTGAGGTCCCAGTCGGATAGGTCATGTACAAACTGATTCCTCATTCTGAGAAAGTCATAGAGCCTTTCCTTAAGCGCATATTCGAGCCTTACTCGTTTCTTAAGCTTTTTTAGAAAATCTCCTAATGTCTGTTTCCTTTCGGCCTCGCTTTGTTCGCTGAGCCTAACAATAGGGTCATCGAGCACAGTCGCTATGGCCTGCTGCAACGCTCGCTCCGCGAGCTGAATGAACAATAGGCAGATCCCCATCCAGGAATAGAGCCGCAAAATCGATTGCTGCTCATTGTCACCAGCCCCAGATTTTGCTGATTTCACAATGCTCCCCATCCATCACTTTCAACGATCAGAAATCGTATCTGTGGAGGTGACAATAACAATAGTAGCTTGCACGTCTTTGGTGGCTCCAAACAGGCGGGAGAGTTAATCGCATCGAGACTACGGTGACAACTTCTGACCCGGCAGTCAGCTTGCGTTGTCACGCCTTATGCTAACCGCTTTACCTCTTGGCTGTGTCCGACGACAGAATATTGCCCAGTCAGCCATTAGGCGCCGTCGCTTCTCGAATAGATCGCCGCGACGATAGGCGGCCTCCACCTTGTCGCCAATGGTGTGCGCCAAGGCCATTTCGGCGACATCACGAGGGTAGTTGGTGCGCTCGCTCGCCCAATCTCGGAAGGTCGAGCGGAAGCCGTGGGGCACGGCAGGCACCTTCATCCGGCGAACTACCGCCGAGAGTGTCATATCGGACAATGCACCACCCCGCGGCGCCGGGAATAGAAGGTCCGTCCCTACCATTCGGGGAAGCCCATCTAAGAGCGCAACGACGGTTGGTGACAACGGCACCCTGTGTTCGCGACCCATTTTCATTCTATTTCCTGGAACCGTCCAAACGACTGCCTTCAGATCGATCTCCGCCCAAATCGCGCCCCTAACCTCGCCAGACCGTGCCGCTGTTAGGATGGCGAATTCAAGCGCGCGCGCTCCCATGCCCTTGGCGTCGCTGAGGCGTTGCATAAACGCTCCTATCTCGGCGAAAGGCAAAGCGGCATGATGTTCGACCCCTGCAACCTTGGAAGGGCGCGCCAATAGCTTGTCGAGGTGGCCGCGCCAACGGGCTGGATTGAGTCCGTCGCGATACCCTCGCGCCGTCGCCCAATCCAGCACTTGTTCGATACGCCCGCGCAGCCTAGTTGCCGTTTCGGTCTTTTCGCTCCAGATGGGTTCAAGAACAGCCAACACATGGGCCAATTCCACGTTCCGCACCATGAGTCCACCGATCTTGGGATAGGCGTAGCTAGTCAGCGTGTTTCGCCATTGCTGAGCGTGCTTGGCGTTTCGCCAGCCAGCCTCGTGCGCCGCGATGTAAGACCGAGCCGCCTGTTCAAATGTCACGTCCTTGGCGAGGGAAGCGCGAAGGGCGCTTTCCGCCGCTCTTGCTTCCGCAATAGGGTCCTTCCCACTCTTGATCAGTAAGCGCGCGTTGCGCGCGGCTTCGCGTGCCCCAGCCAAGGTCACGTCGGGGTATCCGCCCAATCCCATGTCGCGCCGCTTACCCCCCTATCGTGGCGCGCAAGATCCACGTCCGCCCGCCAGTAGGCAAGACTTGAAGGGCAAGCCCGGCGACGCCACCGACAAAGTGAATGCCCGGCGACGCGAGCCGCGAGACGGTAATAGGCGCCAGCTCTTTCGCCTTTTTTCCCATCGGGATTCACCCATCGTAACACCCATCAATCGGGCTGCAATTAAATGATGCTTCATGACGCGCAGTGAAGCTATCGATTTCTTGAAACGGCCGAAAAAATAAGGGTTTGTGAGACAGCTGGAGCTGCTGTGAGGGTCTATCGCGGCGGACACTCTCTCCGCCATCGACCTGGGCAGCCTGCTGTCGAGCTCAGTCGACCAGCCCGAAAATCCCCAACAAACTGAGACCTTCCAGCTGAGTGACCGTACTAGAGATTGCCGAAGAGACGACAATTTGCGGTTGGAGACGACATTTTTCTCCAAAGCTTCGTACTTCGCAGTTTTAGTACAGTTCTGAAAACGAAAGGGCGAGCGCAATAACTTGCGCTGCAGTTTGCTCTGGGTTCGAATCTTTCTCCGACGAGCGAGAGTAACAGCCCTCTAATCTCACCAAGAGCTTTCGACGGTCCAGCCCAGGAATGGTCCGTTATTGGATGAACAGCGGAAAACATTTGCTCGTAGTGAGTTCTTCGCCTTTTGACCCAACTCGGACATTGATTACCGCACTCCATGCCGGAGCGATCACCATCAAGCGGCAGGTGCGCCGACCGCCGCCGAGGGCATGCGATTGGGAATGTGCAGAAACAGCGCGCAGACGATCGCAGCGAACAGACCGAGCAAGGCGAGCCCATAAAGTCCGCCCGCGTAGCTGCCGGTGAGATCTTTCATGACCCCGACATACCAAGGGCCGAAGAAGCCTCCAAGATTGCCGATCGAGTTGATCCAGGCAATGCCGGCAGCGAGCCCGGCGCCGCTGAGAAACATCGGTGGCATCGCGAAAAACGGGCCCTTGGAGCCGTAAAAACCCATCGCGGCGATCGACATTCCAACGAGCGCCCACCAGGTCCCCATTGTCATGCCTGCGATGACAAGCCCGCCGGTCGAGAACACGCAGCCGATGAACAGATTCCAGCGCCGCTCGTTCATGCGATCGGAGATGCGGCCCCACACCACCATGGCGATGGCGCCGCAAGTATAAGGAATCATGGTGAGCCAGCCGACCGTCATGTTGCTGTAGTCACCCAGCGACTTGATCATTTGCGGAACGAAAATCAGCATGCCCAGGCTGGCGGTGACGATGCCGACATAGTTCAATGCCAGCAGCAGAACCTTGGGATTGTAAAGCGCCTGCCACAGCGTGAATGTGCGCACCCTCTCGGTGGCGCGGCGTTCGGCGGCGATCGTGTTGACGAGCCAGTTGCGTTCCTCCGCGGTGAGGAATTTTGCTTCCGCTGGCCGATCCGTGAGCACGAAAAACGTGATCACCCCGATCACCGCGGTCGGGATCGCTTCGGCGATGTACATGACCTGCCAGCCCCGCAGACCGAACAGGCCATCCAGGCCGAGCAGCGCCGTCGATATCGGCGCGCCGATCGCCACCGCGACCGGCAGGCCTACCAGGAAGCCTGACACGATGCGGGCGTGATGATAGCTCGGAAACCAGTAAGTGAAGTAAAGGATGATGCCGGGAAAGAATCCGGCCTCGGCGACGCCGAGCAGGAAACGCACGATCCCAAAGCTGGTCGGCCCTGTAACCATGGCAGTCAGGCCCGCCAGGATTCCCCAGGTGATCATGATCCGGGCGATCCATATCCTGGCGCCGACCTTTTCCAGGATCACGTTGCTCGGCACCTCGAAGAGGAAATAGGCCCAGTAGAACATGCCGACGGCGAAGCCGAAGGTGCCGGCCGACATGCCGAGGTCGCCGCGCATGGTTAGCCCGGCGAAGCTCACATTGATCCGATCGATATAGGCGAGCACGTAGGACAAAATCGCAAACGGTAGCAGGCGCAGATAGACCTTGCGCATAGTCGATCGTTCGAGCGTGCGGTCCATTGTTTCCCTCCCCAGGACTTTATGGCCAACCGGGCTCATGCCAACGTTTTTGATACGCTCACGGTAACATGCTGCGCGGGTAGTCTCCCAGCTTGAAATGCGCAGAAGATGCTGTTGCTGCATTGCATGAACCCGGTCTGGGTGCGGTGCGGACGGAGTGCAGAAGCAATCAATGAATGTCCGCTGTGATAACGGGTGAACTGACACGGCGCGGGCGCGGGCCTTGGGCATCCAAATTGCCCCTCGTTTCCCGCCCGCGCCGACGAGGTGATCGAATAAGGTCCGCCACTTCCGCTCATGACCCAAACCGGAAGTCGGGTGGATCGAACTGCTGGCCGAGAGAGGTGCGGCTGCTCCGCAATCGGACTGAAATTCAGGGCACGAACTTGATGCCTAGCGTTCTTCCCCGGCGCCAGACGATTTCGCATAGCCTGGGAGAGTGAGGTGTAAGGGCAAGTCCAAAGCGTGTTCCGATTTCGGCTGCCATGTCGATGACGACCTTCGCCCCGTTTTGAGACACGTCAAAAACGCGGCAATCGCGTAAGGTTGCCTCACCTTCAAGCGTAACCCACGCCCACTGATGGCGACGCCTGCGTGCTTCGCGCTTCAGTTTTGGCCTCGACAGAGCTCCAACCATCTGACAAATCTAGCGCCTTGACCGTTAAGTTTCGCTCACTGCCATACGTCGATTTGTGTGCAACGGCCGCGCCGGCGCACAGCCGAAGCGCTTTTTATATTGGTTCCCAACGTGTCTGTTGATCGAGGCTGGAATGGCGCTAGGAGGCGAGCGCGCCAAGAACGTTCGCGCGCTTCAACGTTGACCGAAGAGTGGCGTCGGAAACGTACGTATATATTTCGGTTGTTGCGACAGCCGAATGGCCCAGCAGTCGTTGGACAATTCGAATGTCCGCCCCGCGTTCGAGCAGCAAGGTCGCGGCTGTGTGCCTCAACATGTGCGGCGTTACCCCGGCATCGAAGGCCGGCAATCCTAGCAAAGCGACTCAGCGGCACCCGAACCGAGTCAGGCCGCAGACGCCGCCCGTGTTGGTTCACAAAGAGTGGCCCTGCGCTACCGGCTTCCTTACTGCGAACTGATGCTAACTTTCTCAGCTCTGCGCGTAGGCTTCGATCGGTGACATAGACGATACGTTCGCGCGTCCCCTTGCCGTGAATTTGTAGTCTGGATGCGTCACGGGAAATGTCCTCAACTTGAATGTTGCATAGTTCTGAAATCCGAATCCCGGTAGCAATCATGAGTCGCATCTCCGTCCGGCGGGCCAACTCAGGCAGCGAACTTCTGGCCATGACACGCCTTGCTGCTCGTAACAAGGAGGTCGCTTCGTTGCGCGATAATGACCGCGGCAGGTGTATGGGGCGAGGGAGTCTGACGCGCCAACCAATGAAAGGGTCGGCGGCGTCCCCATTGTCGTTCAGATATCGAAAAAAGGTATGCAAGGAAAAGAGCCGTCGGCGTACAGTCGATGCAGCCAGCTTGCGCTGTCTAACCAAGCTGTCAAGATAGCCACGTATTGTCTCCGTGGTGATCGTCTTGACGGATTTGCTCGCGGGCAGCCATCTACAAAAGTCACGTAGATCGGAGGAATACCCAAGCAATGTATTCTGGGATAATTGCCGGTCGACAGTACAATGGTCGATGAACTTCTTGCACGCCTTGGCCAGATTCATCTTGTACTCCGCCCCAAACCGAAAATAGAGATTTTGGCGCAGTTATAGAATTATGGCCGCTCCGCCAAGTGTCGTTCTGGGTTTACGGTTAGCAATTGCAGAAGGGACTTACAGGCGCGGCGTAACGTCCGGTGTTGTGAAGGTTTTCGGATGGCGGCCCCATGATGGCGGCGCGGCGCACGCCGGGGGCCGGCGTACGCAAACCTCCAATGGAGGAAACCGCGGGATGTGTGGCGAGGTGGCGCGTCAGACGCTATGGGGATTCGGCGGCTGTCGTACCTGAGTGCGAGTACAACTTTTGCGACATGACACGAACTTTGCGAATGGGTGAAAACACCTTTCGCCGTCCCTGTAATTTCAAAGAGTTACGCGTTGTAAAAAAGGCACATATTTCAACTTGTGCGTTAAGTGCCTGATGGCAGCCTTTGTACCGCATCGGTCGAACAAATATTTCCACGTGATGGCGTCCAACGGAATTGTTTCGAGCTCGCCTTATATATCATGACTGCATCTCCAATCGCATCGGTTCGGGTATTCGAAACTGCGCTCCCAACGCTGTCGGTGCGAGATCGCGCG
>Ga0137392_10002014_pt1 | contig 12016 bp, 10 predicted proteins | sample 15con2h34AmetaG_FD_101394 | JGI IMG/M metagenome (GOLD analysis project Ga0137392, IMG submission 101394) | Vadose zone soil microbial communities from Angelo Coast Range Reserve, California, USA - 15con2h3.4A metaG | ecosystem: Environmental > Terrestrial > Soil > Vadose zone > Saprolite... | reverse complement strand
CCGACCTGCACGATGTCCTCGAGCGGCTCGCCCCGGTTGCTGAATTTCTTGGCTAGGAAGATCACCAGGTTGTTGAACAGCTCCACGAGTTGCTGTCGGACCTGGGGATCCTTGGTTTTCTGATAGTTGAGAAAGAGGCGGCGAACGAGGTCGCGATTCGGTCGAACGGTCGTCCGGACAGGCGGTGGGCTGTCTACTCGATCAGGTATTTGACCATCCTCATCCGCATGCTGCCCGTCTGGCTGTCCACCTGGTAGCGGAGTTCATCGACGAACAGCCGGATCATGTTCAAGCCAATCGTTTCATAGTCGAGCTCCTCCTCGCGGCGGGCACGGCGCGCGTGCTGCTCGACCGAGCGTGGCGGCACGCTACGAACCTCGACCTCAAGCCGCCGGGGCTGGCTCTTGAAGATCAGCTTTAGCTGGCCGTTTCAAGTCCCCCACTGCTCGGCGGCGGCGGCGCAGGCGTTCTCGCAGGCCTGGCTGATGGCGATGTTCAGATCGTCGATCTCCTGGAGCGAAAACCCGACGACAGCGCCGAGGGAGGCCGCCGCCCGCTTGGCGACGACGATATAGTCACCGACGGCCGGGAGCTTCAGCTCCGTGACATAGGCGCCTGCGACAGGTGCCTCGTGGCCGGCAGTCGCGGGCTGGTGGCGAGCTCGGCTTACCGTCATGCTTCCTCCTGTTGTTGTCCGGCCGGTGATCTGCGGCGGCGGCCGAGGCCGCCAAGGGTGTCGCGCACGCGATCCCGCCAGCCGCCGATGGCGGCGCTGGTCGCGTTCATCGCTCGGTCGGCGGCGGTGAATTTATCGTTGACGCCGCTGACCATGTCGTCGATTTGCTGCAAGCTGTGGCGGAGCTCCGGGAGTGCCAGCCGGGCTTCGTCGAGCGTCAGGGTCAGGATCGACTCGATCGTGCGTAGGCTGCGTGTCATGTTCAGCAGGGTAAAAGAGGCGAAGACGCTGAACAAAAGGAACCCAACGCCCACGAGCAGGACTCCAACTTGCCAGACCATTACCCAATCCTCCAGACCGTATCGGTCATGGGATATTGACCAAGTTCTACCGCGCCAGGCCCCGGCTTAAACCGGCTGCTCACGTCGGATCCACCGGGTGCCTAACCATTGGAGCAGGGCGAGCACGGCCAGGTCGTTGATCGGGTGCAGCTCGCCGACCGCCAGCTTGGCTCCCACGCCTGCCAGCCCCAGGCCTTCGCCCAGGAGCACCGCCAGCGTGCTGAGCCCAAGGCGGACAAGGTAGCGCGGCGCCCCTGGGGCGACCAGGTAGGCGAGCTGTGTGCCGAGGAGGATAACGAGCATGGCCAGAACGAAGACCGGCGGGAGGGGCACAGGCAACGCCGCGAGTCTAGCGCATGCTGCCGGCCCGGCCGGGCCCGACAACGAAGAGAGGCCCGGCCGGTTGGCCGAGCCTCTTCTGAGAGTTGACTTGTCTACTGCGCCTTGTGGCCGCCGTTCGCCTTGTCGGTGTTCTTCGCGTGCGGGTTGGTGTTGATCGCGCCTGGCAGGACTGGCTGCCACTTCCACGCCTGGCTGTTGATCGCGGCCGGGGTGTTGCAGGAGTTGCCCGGGCGGATGCAGGTCGGCGTCTGCGCAACAGCGACGGGGTCAATCGTCAGGCCGGCGAGGTCGATGTGCAACGCGCCCCAGCCGTTGGTGTTGCTCACAGCGATCGAGGTGATCGTTTGGGTGCCGGCAAGGCTGATGGTTAGCATGTCGATGACGGCGGCCGAGCCATCGATGGCGCTGCCGTTCCAGACGGTCGTCGTCGCCGGGTCGTTGATCCAGTTAACGGTGTTGCCGGCGCCCGTCCGCCATTCGCGCACGTTGCCACCGACCGTCAGGTTCGTGACCTGCGTCGTGCCGTCGCTGAAGGTCAGGGTGACGGTTCCAACCTGGGTCTGGTCGTACCACAGGTAGGTGTTCATGGTGTTGAGCAGCAGCAGGACGCTCTGCGCATTGCTCCATGAGCCGGTGTAGGTGACGGACTGGCCGTTGCCGAGCGAGACCAGGTTGCCGCCACTGAGGTCAAACGCGTGGCCACCGAGGCTCGCCGTACCCGATGGCGCCGATGCGTAGAGCGAGCTGAGCGGAATGGTGGCCGACGCACCGAGGGCCACGGTTACGTCCTGGGCATAGCCCACGACGCTCGAGGCAGCGATCAAACCGGACGCGAGAATGAGACCTTTGGCGGATTTGGCGAAGATGGCCGAGTTCATGTTGCATACAGTAAGTTGCGTACATTACGCGCCAGGTGGCGCCGAATTGGAGTTCGTAACGGGGCCGAAAAACTAGCGTGACGGGTTTCGGCTGGAACCCTTACCGGCCGCATTACAAGCAAAAGGCCCGGGAAACCCGGGCCTTTACCAGCAGTCCGAACTTGGTTGTCCTCAGTCGTTGCTGCTCTTGGCCGCCGCGCGGTCGGCCTTCTCGACATCAGCCGTTTCGGCAGCGTCTTTACCCGTCGCGATGCAGTGCGGCACGTTCTGGGCCTTCGTCGCCGAGACCTTGCCAGCGTGGTCGTTCATAGTGCACGTCGGCGTCGGCGTCGGAGTCGGCGTCGGCGGCGGGGTCGGCGCGTTAATCTCGACCGTAAGGCCGCTCAGCTGAATCTTCAGCGCACCGAATGTGTTCGTGTCGTGGACGGTCACGCCGGTCAGCGTCTTGCCGCCCGCGGCGATCGTCAGCATATCGATCACGGCCGTTCCACCACCCATCGCCGGCTGGGCGGTCCCGGTCCAGGCGGGGGCGGACCCACTGGTCGGGAGCACGGCGTTGACGGTGATGCTCGAAGTCGGCCGCCACTCGCGGATGTTTCCGCCCGCGATCAGGGTGGTCGACAAAGTGGTTCCGTCGCTGAAGGTCAACACGACCGTCCCGACTTGAGCCTGGTCGTACCACGTGACGTAGGTGTTCGATGTATTGAGCAGTAGATCGACCGCCTTCGCATTCGCATAGGAACCGGTGAAGCTCACGCTCTGGTTGTTGCTAAACAAGATCAGATTGCCACCGGTGAGATCAAAGGTGTGTCCGAGCAGGAGCGCCTGGCCGGATGGCGGCGCGACGTACCAGCTGCCGAGGGCAACGGTTGCCGGCGTGCCCAACGGAATTGGCGCATCCTGAGCGGCGCCGAGCACGGTCGAGGCGGCGATCAAACCGGAGGCGAGAATAAGGGCTTTCGCAGATTTGGCGAGGGTCCTGGCGTCCATAGGACTACGGTAAGTTGCGTACCTTACGTAGACCGTGGCGCGTCGTTATGCAGTTCGTAACGGGGCGCTGCAACACCCGTGACGGTTCCCGAATGATCGTTACTGCGTCGGCGGGACCGGCGGTCGTAACAGTTGCAGCCCGAGCTCGCGCAACTGCTTGGGATCGGCGGGCGCCGGCGCGTCGGTCATCGGCTCCTCCGCCTGCTGGTTCTTGGGGAACGCGATCACCTCGCGGACCGTCTCCTCACCGGCGGCGAGCATGACGACGCGATCGAGGCCGTAGGCGAAGCCACCGTGCGGCGGTGCGCCGTAACGGAAGGCCGTGAGCAGAAATCCAAAGCGGCGCTCGGCGTCCTCGCGCGAAATGCCCAGGCCTTGAAAGACGCGCTGCTGCATCTCGGGGTCGTGGATCCGGATGCTCCCCGAGCCCAGCTCCGTCCCGTTGAGCACCAGGTCATAGGCCCGCGCCCGCACCTTGAGCGGCTCTTGGTCCAGGAGTCCGATGTCCTCGGACCTTGGCGATGTGAAGGGATGATGGGCCGCGGTGATCTCACCCGTTTCCTTGCTGCGTTCGAAGAGCGGAAACTCGGTGACCCAGACGAATTCGAAAACGCCTTCCTTGACCAGCTCCAGCATCCGCGCCGCGGCTTTGCGCACCGCCCCCAGCGCCGGCGCCGCCACCTCGACGCGGTCGGCAACCGCGACGACCACGTCACCCGGTTCCGCCTTGGTCGCCTGCTGCAGCTCGGTCAGCTCACGCTCGCTGAAGAACTTGGTGATCGGCGAGCGCCAGCCGTCGCCTTCGCGATGCCAGAAAGCCAGTCCCTTCGCCCCTTCCCCACGAGCGACCTCGGTGAGCGCCTCGATCTCTTTGCCGCCGAACGCGCGCGGGATCCGGATCCCCCGGACAACCCCACCCGCGTCGAGGACCTGACGGAAGATCTTGAACTCGGTCTTCGTAAAGATTGGTGAGAGCTCCTGGATCTCCAGGCCGTAACGCAGGTCGGGCTTGTCCACGCCGTAGCGGAGCATCGATTCGGCGTGCGTGATGCGTCGGATCGGCGTCACCATCGGCTTGCCAAGGACGTGCTGCCAGACGGACGCGAAGCACCGTTCGATAACGTCCAGCACGTCGTCCTCAGCCACGAAGGACATCTCCAGATCAAGCTGGGTGAACTCCGGCTGGCGGTCGGCGCGCAGATCCTCGTCGCGGTAGCAGCGAACGATCTGGAAGTAGCGGTCCATGCCGGCAACCATCAGCAACTGCTTATACAGCTGGGGAGACTGGGCGAGCGCATACATGTAACCGGGCTTCAGGCGGCTGGGTACCAGATAGTCGCGAGCCCCCTCGGGCGTGCTTCGGATCAGCACCGGGGTCTCGATTTCGAGAAAGCCCTCGGCGTCGAGGAAATCGCGGATCGCCTTCGCGATCCGGTGCCGCAACTGGAGATTTCGCGCCATTCGGCCGCGGCGCAGGTCGAGGTAACGGTACTTGAGTCGCAACTGCTCCTCGACCGGATTGTCCTCATTGACAGCGAAGGGCGGCGGCTGGGCGCGGTTCAAGACGGTGACGGTGCGCGCATCCACCTCCACCGCACCGGTCGCCAGTTCCTTGTTCTCGGTCCCCGGTGGCCGCCGCTGTACGGGACCGTGGACATGAATGACCGATTCGGGACGGAGCTCGCCGCCCGTGGCGTGAGCCTGCGCGTTCACGGGATCGAACTTGACCTGGATGATCCCGCTGCGGTCCCGGAGATCGATGAAGATGAGGCCGCCCAGGTCCCGCCGGCGATGCACCCAGCCATACAGGTCTACCTCGCGGCCGACCTGGTCCGGCCGGATTGCGCCGGCGGGCGTCCGCGGGGTCAGGCTCACCCGCCGCCCAGCATCTGGCCGACGGTCGAGAGCAGCTCGCGCTCCGCCACGCTGATCTGGGTTTTCGAGCGGAGGTCGCGGATCACGACCTGGTTCTTCTCACGTTCTTCCGGGCCGACGATCAGCGCAACGCGGGCGCCGCGCTTTACCGCCTTGCGCAGCTTCGCATCGAGACGCGAGCGACTGGGATCGAAAACGACGCTGATCCGGCGCGCCCTCAAAGTCGATGCCAGCTGGAAAACGTGAAGCTCATCCGAAGCCTCCAGCGCGACCGCATAGACGTCCGGGGCGGGAGGCGTCAGCGGCTTGCTCTGCTTCAGTACGATGGCCGCGCGTTCCATCCCCATCGCAAACCCCACACCCGGCGTCGATCGGTATCCCAGGGCCGCTGCCAGTCCATCGTAACGGCCGCCGCCTCCCAGGGAGTTCTGCGCTCCGCCAAGACTCTCATGCTGGTACTCGAAGACGGTCCGCGTGTAATAGTCGAGACCGCGAACGAGATTGGGATCGAGCTCGAATGGAATCCCTTGCGCGGTCAGGCCCTCCTTGACGAGGCGGAACGCTTCGGCGCATGGGCCGCAGAGATGATCGACGATACGCGGCGCATTCCGCTTCAAGGGCTCGTCGTTCGGATCCTTCGAGTCGAAGAGGCGGAGCGGGTTCTTCTCGAAGCGGGCGCGGCTGGTCTCGCTCAGCGTCGGAAGGTATGGTCGGAAGTACTCGCGGAGGAGTTCCCGATAGGCCGGCCGGCAGACCTCATCGCCAATGCTGTTGAGGTGCAACGTCACGCCGTCGATGTCGAGCCCGGCAAACCAGTGCCACCCCAGCACAATGGCTTCCACGTCGAGGAGCGGGCTCGCGTCACCAATGGTCTCGATCCCAAACTGACGGAACTGGTGAAACCGGCCGGCCTGAGGGCGTTCGGCACGAAAAAAGGGACCGATGTAGAAGAGTCGCACCGGCTGCGGCTCGACCTGCATCCCGGCATCGAAGTACGCCCGCACGATGGGAGCCGTCCCCTCTGGCCGGAGCGTTAGCGAGCGCCCGCCGCGATCGGTGAAGCTGTACATCTCTTTGGTCACGATGTCGGTGCCTTCCCCCACGCCGCGAACAAAGAGGTCCGTCGTTTCGTAGATTGGCGTCTCGATCCGCTGGAACCCGAATCGCGCCGCCTGGTCCTTGGCAGCCGCCTCGATCGCTTCCCAGTACGGCTGGTCCGCGGGCAGGATGTCCTGCGTGCCGGGCGCACGCTGCGCGATCGGAGCCATGGTGTCGAAGCTTAGCGAATGGGCTTTGCGCAGCCTCAACCGCGAGGCTAGCTGGCGAGCTGTATGTCGCTCGACCCGGCGTCGCTGCGGACGACCCGGTTGCGTCCGGTCCGCTTGGCGACGTAAAGCGCCTGATCGGCCGCCTGGACCAGGGCCTCGCGGGTTTCGCCGTCCCGAGGGAAGACGGCGATTCCGAGGCTGAGCGAAAGGTTGGAAACGGCCTTGCCGTCCATCAGAACCGCCTGGCTGCTGACGGTCCGCCGAATCCGCTCGGCGATCGCGACCGCCGCCCGGCCGTCGGTGTCACGCAGAACCAGGACGAACTCGTCGCCACCGTAGCGGGCCACCAGGTCCTTCGGGCGGACCGAGGGAACGAGGATCTGACGGGTCAGATGCTGCAGAACCTTATCGCCCGCCGGGTGACCGACCGTATCGTTGATCACCTTGAAGTGGTCGACGTCGCACATGATGATGGCGAGTGGTTCTCTCGTCTTCTTCACACGGGCCAGCTCGTGGTCGAGGTAGGTCACCAGCTCGCGGTGGTTTGCGACCCCGGTCATCGCGTCGGTGGTCGCGAGTTGCTTGGTGCGCTCGTACGCGGCCGCGTTTTCGATCGCAATCACGGCCTGGTTCGCCAGGGTCTGCAGAACGCGGATTTCGCTGCGCTCCAGCGGCCGCGGCGCCTTCATGTGGACGGCGAGCACCCCGACGATCTCTCCTGCCAGGCACATCGGCACGGCGACGGTCCGCTGCAACCCGATCCGTCGGGCGACCGGCAGTGGGTTGCCGTGCTCGTCCACGAGGTCGAGCTCCAGCACCTGCTCCGGCCGCATCACCCGATGGGCGGCCGCATCCCCGCTCTGGCGCACGGCCGCCAGCTCCCGCCGGGTCGTGGCGCCGACGATGACGTCCGAGAATTGCTGCCGCCAGGCCGGCTTGCGCAGATGCAACGAGGCGTAGGGGACGTCGAGGATCTCGGAGGTTGCGTGCGCCACGGCCCTTAACAGATTGTCCGTTCCCACCGTGACCGCGGTCAGGGCCTGCGAGATTTTCTCCAGGGCGATGATCGCCTGATCGAGGCGGTGGGACTGGAGCTCGGTCTTCTTGCGCAGATCCGCGTTTTCAATCATCAACGCCATCTCGGTGGCAATCGTCTGGAGCAGTTCGACATCCTGCTTGGGCAGCGTGTACCCCGCAGCCAGACCCGTGACGAGGTATCCCGCGTTCCGCTCGCCGCGAATCAGAGGCACGACCAGGGCCCGATGGATGCCGGCGAGCTCGGCGAAGAGACGCAGGCCCCGTCGGCCATCGGTCGCAAGGGTTTCTGCGATCTCCACATCGGCCGAGGCTTCGCTCGAAAATCCGTCCGCCAGCTTCAGCGGGCTCAGGCGGGTCAGCTGCCCGACCGCCTTGCCGACGGCGCCAACCATGGCGCGGACTTCGAGCCCGTTCGCCTCGTTGCGCGCGAGCAAGAGGGCGGTTTCGAGCCCGAGTGCCTTCAGGCTCACCCCGAGGATCGCCTCCGCCATGGCACCCGGCTCGCTGTCCTTGCCCAGGCCCTGGCTCGTCTGCGACAGCGCGGCGAGGCGGCGCATCTGCTCATTCAGCGACCGGGTTCGCTCTTGCAGGTCCGCTGTCATCACGTTGAACGCGCTCGCCAGCTCGCCCAGCTCGTCTCGGCGTCTGACGTCCAGCCGCTTGGTCAGGTCGCCACGAGCGATCGCCTGCGTCCCCGCCACCAGCGCCTCGATTGGGCGGGTCAGGCGCAACGCCAGCAGATAGCCGATCAACAGCAGGATCAGCACAACCCCTCCGAAGAGCGCCGTCATCTGGATCGCCGACTGCAAGCCGGCCTGGATGATGCTCTTACGCGACACCGCGACCGCGAGGTAGCCCGCGGACGCCTGGCGTAGGTAGAAGTTGGTGAATTGAAACTCATAATCCTGACCACCTACAGAAATGCTTCGCGTGGCCGCTCGGCCAGGAGAGGCGAGGGCGAGGTAGGAGCGGAGAGGTTGGTCGATGAGGTCCCCCTTGGTTCCGGGGAGTGTGCTGCCCACCAGCCGACCGCCGGCATCGAGGAGCGCGACATCCGCCTGCGCCTTGGTTTGCATCTCGTTCAGCACACCGGCCAGTGGCGTTTGGACGAGCACGCCACCTACGACGCGGTCGCCCAGTAAGACCGGGCCGGCTGCTGCCAGCGCCGCCGGTGGCGAGCCGACATAGCCAATGAACTTGTCTCCAAGTGTGTCGTAGTCACCCCTGATAACCGGCTTCACCACGGGCTCGCTCGAGAGATCGGTCCCACTCCCGAAGACGAGGCCGCCGGGATTGGTCGCATCCGGCTGGCTGATTTCAAGAATGGTTTTTCCGCGGGGGTCGAAGATCATCACGGTGCCCAGCCGGTTGTTCACTTCGAGGGGCACGATCAAGCGGCGAAGGGCGGCGGCGTCGCCGGCCGCAACCGCCTGGTCGACGCCCTCGGTGTTGACGACAAGGCGGATGGCCGCGACCTGGCGCCCCTGGAGTTTGACCGCGGCGTCCAGTGCGGCGTCCTCCGAGTGGACGAGCTGGTCGGCGATCCGGTTTTCCAGCGAGGTCGCGACCAGGCTGGTGGTCAGGTAGGAGCCGATCACGCCCAGGATCAGCATCAGCAGCAAGAAGGGCAGGATGATCTGGGTACGGATTTTGAGCGTAGGCATCGTCAGACGGGTGCGAACGCGCGACCTAGCCAACACAGTTCCAACTCTGCGCCGGGACAGAGTAGGCGGGGCTGAGGAAGACGAGCTGTTCGGTGCCGCTGTGCGCGGGCGTAAAGGTGTCGCTCGCGACCGCATGGGTGCTCCGGTCGCCGGGGGCCACCTGGATCGACGCCTCGGAGATCACGGTCCGAGCGCCCTGCGCGTCAACACGCACCCACTCGTAGGAAACTGACCCGCCGGCGCCATTGGTGGTGAAGCTGCCGCTGGCCGTGATCGTCACCTGCGAGCAGTGGCCCTCATTGTTTCCATTGCCGGCCTTCGATTTGCTCACCAGCTCGTTCGCCGAGGTGATCGCAAAGTTGGCCGGCGGTGTGGGGGTGGGGGTCGGCGCAGGCGTGGGGGTGGGGCTTGGCGTGGGCGCCGGGGTCGGGGTTGGCGTGGCCGCGGGGGCGGGAGTGGCCGTCGGCGTGGGGGTTGGGGTTAGCACGGGCGTGGCCGTCGGCGCCGGTGTGGGGGTGGGGGTCGGCGCGGGCACCGCGTTTGGATCGGGCGTGGTGACTGGCCGCGCGGCCGGCGGCAGATTCAACGCGACAGTCGGCTGCTGCGGCGCGTTGGCGAGCGCCGGAGCCAGGGCGAGGCCGCTCGCCGTGGCGCCATCGAGCTTCTGGTCCTGCAGCACGGCCGCAACCACGGTGTTCTTGAGCGGTTTGGTCTGGAGGCCGCCGTCGACCCGCAGGTCCGCCGAGAGATCGGGGACCTGCACCCAGGCCAGGCCGTCCCGTGGTTGCAGTGCGACTAGCGCGACGAGCGCGAACAGCAAGGCGACGCCAAAGGCGACGCCGAAGAACGCTGCAAGCATGCGCCAGCCAGTTGACGGGGCACCCATCGGAATTCGATGCTAGGCAGGAGGTCTTACGGCAACCCTTTCCCCGGCCGGCCGCGACCTTGGAGTGACGAACCGGTAACGATCGAGAGGCTTAGTTCCTCGCCAGGTTGCCTTCCCGGGCGACCGTATGCACGTCTTTGACCGTCTCCAGCCGTTCCATCAGCCGGCTCAGCTGGGTCAGGCTGCTGATCTCGACCGTGGTCGAAATGACCGCCGTCTTGTCGTCGTAGACTTGGACCTCCGCACCGGTGAGGTTGATCTTGCTCTCGGCGATCACGGTCGCGATATCTCGAAGCAGGCCGGTCCTGTCCCAGGCCTCGATCTTGATGCCCACGGGATAAAGCTGGCGGCCGCCCGTATCCCAGTCGACCTCCACCAACCGGTCCTGGTTGCTGACGTTCATCACGTTCTTGCAGGTGCTCCGATGCACGGTGATGCCCTTGCCGCGGGTGATGTAGCCGGCTATCGGGTCACCCGGCACCGGCTTGCAGCATTGCGCGATCTGGGTTAGCACCCCGCGCTCACCCTTGACCCGGATCTCCCCCGTGGGCTTGAACTGCGGGACCAGCGGGATCAGCGGGAATTCGCCATTGTCATCGACCTCGGGCTGCCCCGCCACCATGTACTTGAGCAGCACCGAGTGGGGGCTGACGTCGCCATAACCGATGGCGGCGTAGAAGTCGTTGAGGTCGGTGAAACGGAACTCCTTGGCGAGCTCGAGCACCTTTTCCTCCCCGATCGAGGCCAGCGCACGTTGTTGCATGCGACGGAACTCCTTGTCGAGCAGCTCCTTCCCCTTGGTCACGTTCTCTTCTCGCCGCTCTTTCTTGAACCAGACCCGGATCTTCTGGGCGGCCCCCGCCGTTTTGACAAAGCCCAGCCAGTCACGGCTCGGTCCGTGCGGGCCCTTCGACGTCAGGACCTCGACGATGTCGCCGTTTTGCAGCGGGTAATCGAGGGGAACCATACGCCCGTTCGCCTTGGCGCCGATGCACCGGTGGCCGACCTCGGTGTGAATCCGGTAGGCAAAGTCAACGGCGGTCGCGCCGCTGGGCAGCGCCAGCACATCTCCTTTCGGGGTGAAAACGAATACCTCATCGCGGAAGACATCGATCTTGACGGCGTCGACGAACTTCTCGGCGTCCAGCACTTCCTTCTGCCAGTCCATGAGCTGGCGGAGCCAGGCGAACCGCTGATCCATCTTGCGGTCTTCCTTGCCACCCTCTTTGTAGGTCCAGTGCGCCGCGACCCCCCACTCGGCGATGCGATGCATCTCCTGGGTGCGGATCTGGATTTCCATCGGCTCGCCGCTATGGCTGACCACGGTGGTGTGCAGTGACTGGTAACCGTTTGACTTCGGCATCGCAATGTAGTCCTTGAAGCGACCGGGGATCGGCTTCCAGAGCGAGTGGATGACGCCCAACGCGCCGTAGCAGTCCTTGATCGAGTCGGTGAGCACCCGGATCGCCGAAAGATCGTAGATCTCGTCGAAGTCTTTGCCCATCGCGAGCTTGGCGGCGATGCTGTAGACGTGCTTCGGCCGGCCGGTGGTGTCGGCCTTGATCCCGACACTCGACAGCTCGCGTTCGAGGATTTCCTTGACGTCGTCGACGTAGGTTTCCCGCTCTTTGCGCTTGTGGGCGATCTTCTTGACGATCTCCCGGTACTCCTCCGGATGCAGCTGCGCAAAGGAGAGGTCTTCGAGTTCCCACTTGATGTTCCAGATCCCCAGCCGGTGTGCCAGCGGGGCGTAGATGTCGAGCGTCTCCTGCGCCATCGCGCGGCGGCGGACCTCCGGTAGAAAATTGGCGGTTCGCATGTTGTGAAGCCGATCCGCGAGTTTCATCAGCACGACGCGAACGTCCTCTGCCATGGCGACCAGCATCTTGCGGACGTTTTCGGCCTGGGCTTGCTCCTGGCTGCGGAAGGAGATCTTCTCCAGCTTGGTGACGCCGGCGACCAGCTTGCCGACGTCGTGGCCGAAGCTTTGCTCCAGGTCCGCGATCGTCAGGTGCGTATCCTCGACGGTGTCGTGCAGGATGGCGGCCGCCAGCGTGT
>Ga0137392_10002007_pt1 | contig 12037 bp, 9 predicted proteins | sample 15con2h34AmetaG_FD_101394 | JGI IMG/M metagenome (GOLD analysis project Ga0137392, IMG submission 101394) | Vadose zone soil microbial communities from Angelo Coast Range Reserve, California, USA - 15con2h3.4A metaG | ecosystem: Environmental > Terrestrial > Soil > Vadose zone > Saprolite... | reverse complement strand
GGCGCCGCACTGACCTTTTCGAGATCCGCAAGCTTGGGAATGAGCGTGCGGAACTCGAGCTCGTTGAAAAGCGAAGTCAGGCGAGCCGCGTCCGGTGTGCGAACGCGTAGCTGCTCCAGGTCCAGCTCGACCGGCACGTTGCGCTGCAGCGTCACGAGTTGGCGCGACAGCCGCGCGTTGTCCGCCTGGGACAGCAGGGCTTCCCGCGGGCGCTTGCCCGGAATGTCCGCCGCTCGGGTGAGGATCGCATCGAGATCGCCATACGCCTCGAGCAGCTGAATGGCCGTCTTGTCACCGATCCCTCTCACGCCGGGGATGTTGTCGGAGCTGTCGCCCACGAGCGCGAGGTAGTCGACGACGCGCTCCGGGGGGACGCCGAGGCGCTCACTCGCATTCGCCTGATCGACCCACTGTTCTTCGACGGCGGCCTGCCCTCCACGGCCCGGATTGAGGAGCGCCACCCCGGGGCGGATGAGCTGATAGAAGTCCTTGTCTCCCGAGACGATCACGGCCTGCATCCCGCTGTTGGCCGCGCGCTCCGCCAAGGTGGCGACCACGTCGTCCGCTTCGTAACCGTCGATCGCGAGCACCGGAATCCGGAACGCATCGAGGATCTGACAGACGCGCTCCAGGGAACGGTCGAAGTCCTGCTGCAATTCTTCGCCGAGCTTCTCGCGCGTGGCTTTGTATTCCGGATACTGCTCCTGCCGGAACGACACCCCGCGATCGTGCACCCAGCCGATGTACTCGGGGTGATAATTCTCGTAGAGCCGCAGCAAGAAGTTGGTGATGCCCCAGACCGCCGACGTGTTTTCGCCGCGCGCGGTCGTGAGCGGCCGCGCGATCATCGCGAAGAAGGCGCGATAGATCAGCGCATAGCCGTCGACCAGGAAGACGCGGGTACGGCCGGCGGATGTGGGGGGAACCGGAGGCGCTGGGCGCGGCGGCATGGCGGGAAAAGTAAACCCCGGAGCCATGCCCCGGGGTTGAAACAACGACCCCGCCCGTAGCGTCGCGGGCGGGGTAAAGTGGTCGGGTGAAGCGCGCGCTAGACGCGCACGACGTTCGTGGCGTGGAGCCCCTTGTCCCCCTGCTTCACTTCGAACTCCACCACCTGACCTTCGGCGAGCGTCTTGAAGCCGTCCATCTGAATCGACGAGAAATGCACGAACACGTCTTCGCCGCCTTCCTGCTCAATGAAGCCGTATCCCTTGGCGTCATTGAACCACTTCACCTTTCCCTTGATCACGATCCGCCTCCTGCAGAGTCACACACACTGGGCGCCCATCTGGGATGCCTGCCCGGCCGTGGTGCCGAGCGCGGTTAGAAATGACCGGCGATTTGCGACCTGTCAAGACGTTCACGGCGGTTCGTACAACGCGCGATACAACTCGCGATTGCGCAACACGCTGCGGACGTAGCCGCGCGTTTCCGGGTACGGGATCAACTCGATAAATCTGTCGGGATCGTTCGCCCCTTCACGGTCGAGCCAGCGTCGCACCGGACTCAGGCCCGCGTTGTACGCGGCGATCGCGGCGTCCGCGCGACCGAAGCGTCTCAGCAGCTCGGCGAGATGCGCCGCTCCGAGATGAAGGTTGAGATCGGGGACGGTGATCCAGTCCGGATAGAAGGAGACGTCCAGACCACGCGCCATCAGGGCCGCGGTACTGGGCAGCAGCTGCGCGAGGCCGCGCGCGCCCGCGGGCGACACCGCTGCGACGTCAAACACGCTCTCCTGGCGCACAATGCCGGTGAGTAACAACGGGTCGACGCCGAACTCGTCCGCCTCCGCCTCGACGGCTGCGCGATTCGGCCAGGGAAAGATTGCGCGCAACACCCGCACATCGCCCGGGGCCAGGAGCGCGGCTTGCCAGCCGAGCCGCACACCGGCCGATCCGTAGCCACGCATAGCGAGTCCCTCACTCCACGCGAGCAACGCGTCGAGTTGCTGGGGTGGGCGCGCGAGCACGACCCGCACCTCCGCTAGCGCCTCGCTGTCGAGTCCAGCGAGCAACAACGTATCGATGCGGGCAAGTCCCGCGGCGGCAGCGATTGGCGGCAATGTCAGTGACAAGAGCGGTGCGGCGAACGAGAGCGGCGGGAGTCCGGTTTCGCGGCGCGCCCGCATGCCGTAGTAGCCCAGCGAGTCCTCGCGCGCGAGGGCCAACCAGATGTTACGCGCCGCGGCTGAATCGCCGCGCGCCAGCGCCATCTTACCCAGCCAAAATCTCGCCGCGGTGCGCTGCGCGCCGCCTCCTGGTGCCTCGATCTCAGCCTGGTACAGCGCTGACGCGCTGTCCAGGCGTCCGATCGTTTCCGCGTGCGCGGCCAGACGGAAACGCGCCAGCGAAGCGCGCGGATCGGCGGCGTAGCGTCCGATCAGATCGCCGTACCAGCGCGAGGCACCCGGCCAGTCATCCCTGCTGTCGAGCATGTCGGCGAGCACGTACAACGCGCTCGGCGCCGCGGTATCGGAAGGGAAGTCGCGCGCGAATCCCGCCAGCGCCGCGATTGCGCCGGCGTCGCCCAAGCGCACGAGCACTCGCGCTCGACGATAGATCGCCAGTTTGCCCAATTCTGAATCGCGAGTTGCGGCCCCGTAGGCGCGGAGTGCGTCGCGCAGGCGGCCGGTTGCCAGCAACAGCTCGCCGTAGAGCAGCATCGTCGCGGCGCTGGAATCACCGGCCCGCAACGCTCGCTCCACGTGAATCCGCGCGTCCCGTGCGGTGGTGCGGCGGTTCACCGCGCGCGCGAGCGCGACATGCTCGGCAGCCGCGTGCGGCGGCAGGGGACCGAGCGCAAGCGCGACGCCGGCGGCGGCATCGTCGCTCAAAGGGTCGCGCGCGAACAAGTCGTAGAGCGCCGCGCGGCTGCGAGCGGTGTCTCCGACTGCGAGCGCCAGGCGCGCCACGTCGAGACCCTTCCCTGCCGCTCGGAGCGCGTCCAGCGCGCGCGTCGTGTCGCCCGAAAGCAGCACTGAACGGGCCCGAGCGAGCGGGACGTCGCGCGCGGCGGGGGCTGGGAGACCGTCGAGCAACGCGCTCGCCAGGACCGTGTCGCGCGTGACACGTGCCTGCCGAAGTCGCAACCAGATGTCGATGGACGCCAGGCTTCCGCCGGCACGCCCTGCGGCAAATGCCGCGGCCGCGCTGTCCGGCTGACCGGCGCCCTCATACGCGAGGCCGGCGCGCACTGCGAGGATGGCCACGCGTGCGGCGGACGCGCGGGAGCGCGCGAGCTCGAAATGCGCCGCCGCATCCGCGTACCGGCCGAGCCCGTACTCCGCCTGTGCGAGCACGGCGAGCGCCTCACCGTCGGCGTAGTCGTTCAGCCATGGCGCACCGATGAGCAAGGCGCGCGCGTGCTCGAAGCGGCGCGTCTGAACTTCGGCCTTCGCGCCTTCGACGATCAGGAGTGCGTTGGGATTGGGATCGCGTTTGGCTGCGGCGAGCAAGCTCTCAGCTAAATGCCAGGGCCTACCGGACAGACGCAGGGAATCCGCGTGATACGTCGCCGTACGGTCGGCAGGTGTGCGAACGACGTCCTGCGCTCGCGCCGTCGCCGCAAGGATCCCCTGCCCCGCGAGCGCCGCAATCCGGAGAGCGGCGCGAAGCGTCACGATCCGGATCGCCTCACGCGCGCCAGCACACGCTGATACTCTGCACGCGACGCCGGCGTCAGGCGGAAGCGGCTGAAACCGGTTTGGTCCTGAAAATAGAGAACGAGCCGCTGCGTGTTGTAGGTCCAGCGAATCACCCGCAGTCCGCTGCGATCCATGCCGTTCGACATATCGAGCATTTCATCCGGCTCGCCGAGGGTGATGAAGACTTCCCCGCGCTCGGTGAGCCAACCCGGCTCGCCCTCGTCCTGGAACCGGACGTTCGCCGCCTGCACGCGGCGAAAATAATCGTCGAGCGCTTCATTCTCGGGCGTGAATGGAATGGGATCAGTCGCCTTCCAGAATTCACGCCAGACCTCAGGGCGCCGGTCCGGCGAAGCGCGACGCAGCGAATCCACCCAATCCTGACGATCGAAATAGCGCAGCAGGCTCGCCATTTCGTCGAAGTTGGTGATCACCCACTGATTCGAAAAACTGACGAGAAAGCGGGCGCGGGTCGTGTCGCCACCACCCGCAGGAACGGCTTGCAGCTCGGCCTGACCAACCGGAAGTTGGCCGGGAGCCACGACAATCGTGCCGTACGCGAGGTCCGTTCCGGCCGCAAGCCGGACCGAATCGCGCCACAGCTCCTTGTCGGCGCCATCCACCACGCGCGCCATGAGCAACCCGGCTCCGGCGCCGTAGCGCTCGATGTAGAAGTGCATCGAGTCGGAGCCATAGGGCAGCGTCGCGCGCGGGTTCGCGACCAGCTTTGGAAGATCCGCGCGCTGGTGCCGGCCCTCGGCGGTGTAGACCGCGACCGGCGGCGTCATGAGCGGCTTGGGCGCAGCAAAGCGTGGCGCCGTGTCGACGCGTTCGGCGCGCGCCACCGCTGGACCATTGCGGTCTCGTACCGTGACCGACACGCGGTACGTGCCGGGCGGCAACGTGACGAACTGCTGGAAGATGATGGTCTCATCGTTGCGCAACGTCTCCTGGAAATTGCGCACGCGGACTCGCTGGTCGCTGCCGATCTGCCGCACCGGGACGACGCCGCTGTCTGCGAAAAACGCCGCTTCGACCCGATACTCCGCCACGAACTCGCCACCGCGACGCTGGAAGCTGAGCGCCTGATTCGTCAGAGAGGCAGAGAACAGGGCGAGCGTCGAATCGGGCGTCGGACCCGCGAGATAGCGGACCGATGCGACGAACGGCAGCGCCCCGCCGCCGACGAGCGATCCCATCGAGCGGTAGATCGCCGTCGCGTCGAACAGCCGCGGCAAGCTGGCGCCGGGCTGGGGCTGGTCGGGCCGGCCGACGCGCTGCCACGACCCGCACGCGCCAGCGAAGAAAACGGCCGCGCAGAGCGGCGCCGCACGTCGCATCACTTGCCGAGCCTCAAATCCGGACGTTAGTTTCGCGAGAACTCCCCATGGCCAACGAAAACCTCGCCGGTCGGTCGATCGCCGGCTACCGCCTCCTCGAGCGCGTGGGCGAGGGAGGGACGGCGGAAGTGTACCGCGCTGAGCATGCCGAACGCGGCGCCTGTGCGTTCAAGGTATTGCGCGAGCGGCTCAGGGGCGACCCCACGGTCGTCAAGCGATTCTTGCGTGAAGCGGGGTACGGCTCGCGCGTCAAGCATCCGGGTGTGGTCCGGACCTACGACTTCGGCGAAGCGGACGGGCTCTATTACCTCGCCCTGGAATGGGCGAAGGGGGAGCCGCTCGCCGATTTCCTACACCGCAACGGCCGCCTCGCTCCCTCGGACGCAGTCGCGCTCGCGCGGCAACTTGCGGATGCGCTCGCCGCTGCGCACCAGGCAGGCATCATTCATCGCGACCTGAAGCCTGAAAACATCATGTACGATCGCGCCTCCGGGACAGTCAAACTGCTGGACTTCGGGATCGCGCGTGACGCCGAGGAGCCGGCGGAAGAACGGCTCACGCGCACCGGTTTTTTTGTCGGCACGCTCCAATACGTGGCGCCCGAAGCGCTCTCAGGGGAGCTCGTCGACGGCCGGGCCGACATCTACAGTCTCGCGAAAATCACGTATTACATGCTCACCGGCCGCCATCCGCATGATGGCCGCAGCCCGCGCGAGTTGTTTCAGCAGCTGCTGAGTCAGCAGCCCAAGCCGCTCTCCGATGCCGCCAAGGGCCTCACCTTCCCGCCGGCGCTGGAAGCCGCGGTGATGAAAGGGCTGTCCCGCAATCCCGCTGACCGGCAGCCTACGGTCACCGCATTCGCGGACGACCTGGAGGCGGGCCTGGCGGACAGCAAAGGTGGACCTCGGCCGCGAGGCTTGCTGGGCGCGCTGAAGCACATTGTTGGCAAGCGCAGTGAATAGTAGTAGCGACTACTACTACCTTAGAGATACTCTCAAGGATCTGCTGCTCGCGCGCTCCGTGCGCCGCGGGGACTTCGTCCTCGCGTCCGGCCGTCGCTCTTCTTTCTATATCGATGCCCGTCTCACGACGATGTCCGGCGACGGCCTCGCCTTGATTGGAGGCTTGGGCCTCGATCGCCTGGCAGTCCGGGGCTGGACGCCCCGTGCGGTTGGAGGCCTTACGCTGGGCGCGGATCCGGTCGCCTATGCGCTCGCCCTCACCGCGCGCCGGCGCGGCCAACTCCTCGATGCCTTCACCGTCCGCAAGCAGCCCAAGGATCACGGCACCGGAAAGCGGATCGAAGGTTGCTTGCTCCCCGGCTTCCCCGTCGTCATCGTCGAGGATGTGCTCACGACCGGCCGCTCCGCTCGCGACGCCATCAGCGCCGTCGAAACCGAAGGCGGCCACGTGCTCGGTGTAATGGCCGTGGTCGATCGGCAGGAGGGTGGACGCGAGGCGATCGAACGCGCCGGCTACCTGGTCGAAGCCTTTCTCACCGCCACCGATCTCGGGCTGTCTCCATGACGTCGCCTTCGCGTCGTCCTTCCTTTGCCGAGCGCGTGCGGGGCTGGCACGACGAAGCCACCGCACTCGAGCAGCGGTTCAAAGACCTCGAGACGTTCGAGCGGAGTCACCGTCGCCGCTGGGCGATCGCGGCCGGACTGCTCGTGCTGGGCGTACTCGGCAGGTTGAGCGGCACAATCGACACGCAACTCGGCACCATCGTGCTCGTCGCGGGTGGGGCGGCCGTGATCAACGCGCTGGTGGGCATGATCAACGAGCGCGGGTGGTATCGCTGGTGGTTCATCTATATGCTGGCGCTGCTCGACGTCGTTCTGGTCAATGTGCTCGTGCTCTGGTTCGGGCACGGCGGCGTGATCGCCGCGCTGTTCATCGCGGTCTTGCCGTACGCCTTCGATCAGGGACAGACCGTCGGCGACTTCCTCGTGCTCGTGACCTCCGTCGCCTATCTGCTCGCGAGCTGGTTGCACGACGGGGGGGGCCTCGATACGAGCGCGTACCTCGAGACGGGAGTCTTCATAGTCGTCGCGATGACGCTCAAGCGAATTCCGGCGACCCTCATCCAGCGCATTCGCCGCGCGCGCAGCGTGATGGGAGAAGCGGAGCAGGGATTCCTTGCCGTCCGGGCCGCGGCTGCCGAGGCAGACGAGCTCGGCTTCCTGGAGAAGAGTTTCAACCGGATGCTCGAAGAAATCGCCGCGACGATCTCCTCGGTGCAGCGAGAAGCCGATGAGGTCGCGGCGTTCGCCGAAGAGCTCGCGGCGGCAGCCGAGCAATTGCACGCCACCACGGAATCCCTCACGCAGACCTCGCAGCGCCTCGCTGGCGATCTCGGCCGTCAGCGCGGGCTCGCCGATGACGCCCGGGGCGAAAGCGCCAAGGCTGCCGACCAAGCGGAGTCGCTGCGGGTGCGCGCGGAGTTGATGCAGGTCGATGCGTCACGGCTCGTCGGCGCCGCTGAACGCGGACGCGAGCGCGTCGCGCGGGCGAGCGCGACGCTGCGCGCCGTCGGTGAAGAAGTGCGGGCGACCGCGTCGACCGTCGCCGGGCTATCCGGAATGTCGGAGCGGATCGGTGTGTTCGCCCAGACAATCGCGCGGATTGCGCGGCAGACGCATCTGCTCGCGCTCAACGCGGCCATCGAAGCCGCCCGCGCGGAGGAGCATGGGGAGGGGTTCGCGGTGGTCGCGGACGAGGTGCGGACGCTGGCCGCCGAGGCAGGGAAGTCGGCTCGCGAGGTCGCCGAGCTGGTCAGCGATCTGCGAACCGGGATCGAAGCGGCCGCGCGCGCGATGCAATCCGGTGAGACCAAGGTACGCGACATCGGTGGCGTCGCGGCGGAGGCGGATGGCGCTCTCCAAGAGCTGCATCAGGGCGTGCAGCTCATGGGCGACCTGGTCGACGCGACAGCGGAAGTCTCGAGAAGCCAAGCCGCCCGGCTGGCGGCGCTGGCACAATCGCTACAGCAAGTCGCCAGTATCTCGACAGCTTCCTCTGAAAGCGCCAACAACACGGCCGCCGCGACGGAGGCTCAGATCACGTCGATGGGCGAGCTCACGACCACGTCGCAGCAGCTCGCGCAGCTGGCCGAGCGGTTGCGCGCCGGGATGGCCCATTTCTCCGTGTTGCGACGCGATCAGCGCACGGTCGAGCATCAGATCCGGCCCGCCGCCGACTAGCGCCGCAATCACCCCGCCCGGAAGACCGCTGTGGCGTTCGGGCCTTGGTCCCACGACCCCGCGTTGAAGGGGTGAAACGCGCGCAGGGCCTCCCGGTACGGGGTGATGAGCAGGTCGATGTAGCGCGCCAGCGCGACATCAAAAGGAAAGCGGCGGCGAAATTCCCCCGCGGTCACGCCCAGCACGGCGCGGAGGTGTCGCCCAAAGCTCTGGGGTGACGAGTAGTCCATCCGATACGCGACGTCCGAGACCGACAACCCCGGATTCTGAAACAGAAAGGAGGCGTGCAGCAGACGCATGCCCGCGAGGTAACTCTTGGGTGACGGAATTGACGCTCGATGAAAGCGCGACATCAACGTGCTCGGTCGTACTCGGAGATGTCGGGCCAGACCACGGACGGTGCTGAGCGCCGGCGCGAGCCGCGCGATCGCTTCGAAGAAGAGCCGCGCCTCTTCGGATGGCTCGCCGAGGGCAGGGACCAGCCGTGCGAGGATCCGCGTGGCAACCGGCGACGCCGGATGACCAACGAGGTCCCGCAATCGCCGCCATCCGTCGGGCTCGGTACAATCAACAGCGGTTCGGACGCCCGTGGCGCCGAGCCGCAACAGTGTTTCGGTGGATTCGCGGTCGTGGCGCGAGACCAGCGCGACGGCGGGGATCGTGGGAAATTCACGTACGAACCGCGCGACCGCGGGGAGCGCCTCGCCGTGGCAGCGATGCACCGAAATCACGACGGCGTCGACGCGCCGGCGCCGGGCTACGTGGAGGGCTTCACGCAGCGATTCGGCGTGCAGTGTATGAAAGCAGCCGTCGCCCGCGGCGTCGATGCGCGAGCGTTCGGTCGCGGGAAGAACAGTGCAGACGGTGACCATGCACCGTCACGCTAACGCCCGGCTATCAAACCTCGTTCACCGCGCCTGCACCGACGCGACCCACGCGTGAATCCGCGCGTCGAGCGCGTCCAGCGGCAACGCCCCCGCGCCGAGCACCTGATCGTGGAACGCGCGAATATCGAATTTGCTGCCGAGCGTCGACGACGCGTACGACCGCAGCTCTTTGATCTTCAGCTCGCCGATCTTGTAGGCCAGTGCCTGGCCCGGCCACACGATGTAACGATCGACTTCCACGGTGATGTCATGCTCCGCCTTCCCGGCATTGGCCTTGAAGTAGTCGATGGCCTGCTCGCGCGTCCACCCCATCGTATGGATGCCGGTGTCGAGGACGAGGCGGATGGCACGCCACATCTCGTAGGTGAGTTGCCCGAATTTGCTGTACGCATCTTTGTAGAGACCGAGCTCGTCGCCGAGACTCTCGCTGTAGAGTCCCCAACCCTCGATGAACGCCGTGTAGCCACCGTACCGCCGGAACTCCGGCACTCCCTGTAGCTCCTCAGCCAACGAGATCTGGAGGTGATGCCCCGGCACCGCCTCATGCAGCGTCAGCGCCTCCATCTCCCACTTGGGACGCGCGGCCAGATTGTAGGTGTTGACGAAATAGGTGCCGGCGCGATGCGCCTCAGGACTGCCGCCCTGATAGTACGCGGTCGTTTGCGAGCGCTCCGCATACGGGGGAACCGGGCTCACGCCGTACGTCAGGCGGGGCAGAGTGCCGAACAGACGCACGAGCTCCGGGTCAATCCGTTTCGCGAGATCGCGTGATGCACGGAGCAGATCCTCACGCGTCGTGAAGAAAAACCGCGGATCGGTGCGCAAAAACTGCGCGAAGTCCGCGAACGTGCCCTTGAAGCCAGTCGCTGCAATCACACTGTCCATCAGGCCGCGGATGCGTTTCACCTCCGCGAGCCCCAGGGCGTGAATCTGCTCAGGGGTGAGATCGGTAGTCGTGCTCGCGCGCGCCCGAACGCGATACCAATCGAGCCCGTTGGGGAGATCGCGCATGCCGATGGTCCTACGCGCACCGGGGACGTACTTGTCGCGCAGGAAGGCGCTCAGCTTCTGAAACGCCGGCGCGACGGAATCACGATAGGCGGCCACAGCGGCCGCGCGCAGGCGCTGTTGATCGGCACTACCGATCTCGGCCGGGAAGTGCACGAACGCTGCGAGCATCGGACTGGTCAGCGGGTCTGCGACCACGAGGCTTTGCGCCTGCGCCGGCACGTCGCGCAACGTGATCTGCGGAGGCGTGACTCCGCTGGCGAGCCCGCGCTCGAGCAGCGTGATCGTTTGGTTCACGAGTACGGGCACGGCGCGCAGCCGCGCGATGATGTCCTCATCTTCCCGCACGGTGCCGCTCGGCATCTGCGCGAAAATGCGCGGCACGTCCTGCTGCACGCCGTCAAGCTGGGTGACGGGCATCAACTCGCCGGGGAAGCGAGTTTCATCGAGCGCATCGGTGGCGTTGCGGGCGAAGAGATCGTAGTTGAGTTGATCGGTGGAGCCAAGCTTATTTCGGTCGATAGCTCGCAGCGCCGTCAGCGGATCGTTCAGCTCCCGCTTGCGCCGGGCGATCGCCTCGAGCGAGTAATCGGTCCAGCGCGCGTTTTGCCCTGGATATCCCACCGCCGTCGCGTACTCGGGATACTCGTGCATCGTGTATGCCCAGTTCTGGGCGATGAGCTGGTGCAGGCGGACGCTGTCCGGGGGAGCCACTGGCTGCTGCGCAAGAACGGGAACCGGGCAGGAAAGAGTCATGGCCAGCAGGGAACGGAACGCCGTACGCAGGGACATGCGCGACTCCTTGTGATCGAATAGGCTGGGTGCGAACCTACCCGCGCCTCTGACGGGACGCCAATGACCAACCGACGGCTTTTGATCGCGATGTCCACGATGATCGCGCTCCTGATGATCGCCGGCGCGATCAGCTTCGTGCGCTACACACGCAGCCACGCGCCTGACCCACGACTCGTCGCCGTCGCGCCATTCGACATCTTCGTCCCGGGTCTCGAGCGGTGGCGCGTGCGTCTCGCGGTCGGCCTCACCGCCGCTATCAGCGCGCCGCTCGCCGCCGTGTCGCAGGACGTCGTGCGGGAGCGGTGGCACGCTCAGGCGCGTCCCGAAATCGCTGCCCTCGACCTTGCGCGAAGCACCAGCGCCACTCGCGCAGTCTACGGTCGCCTCGATCCCATGGCGGAAGCGCGCGATTCTGTCCGCGTGCAGACGATCGTCATCGACGCCGGCACGGGCCGCGTGCAGCTCGTGTTCGACGGCCCTTGGCCGATCGCCGATCTCGAGAATCTGCCGCGCGCGCTCGCGCAACGCGTGCGCTGATATAGCCTCGGCGAGGTCCCCGCCGTACGTTATTCGTCGTGACCGATCCGTTTGCGGAATTGAACGCGGCACTCGCCGGCCACTACATCATCGATAGAGAGCTGGGTCGGGGCGGGATGGCGCTCGTCTATCTCGCGCGCGACGTGCGCCATGAGCGTTTCGTGGCCCTCAAAACGCTGCGCCCAGAGATCGCGATGGCGCTCGGCCGTGAGCGTTTCCTGCGGGAGATCAAGCTCGCCGCCCGCCTGCAACATCCCAACATTCTTCCGGTTTACGACTCAGGTGCGGCGGACGGCCTCCTCTTCTACGTCATGCCGTTCGTGGAAGGCGAATCCCTACGCGAGCGGCTGGAGCGCGAGCCGCAACTGCCGCTCGATGACGCCCTCCAAATCGCGCGCGAGGTGGCCGACGCGCTGTCGTATGCGCACAGCCATGACGTTGTGCACCGCGACATCAAGCCGGAGAACATCATGCTGTCCGGCGGCCATGCCATCGTCACCGACTTCGGGATCGCGCGGGCGGTGAGCGCGGCGGGCGGCGAGAAACTCACGGAGACGGGGCTCGCGATCGGCACGCCCGCCTACATGCCGCCCGAGCAAGCCGCTGGGACCGGGCAGGTCGATC
>Ga0137392_10002005_pt1 | contig 12039 bp, 17 predicted proteins | sample 15con2h34AmetaG_FD_101394 | JGI IMG/M metagenome (GOLD analysis project Ga0137392, IMG submission 101394) | Vadose zone soil microbial communities from Angelo Coast Range Reserve, California, USA - 15con2h3.4A metaG | ecosystem: Environmental > Terrestrial > Soil > Vadose zone > Saprolite... | reverse complement strand
GCAGCTCTTGGATGCGCTAATCGCGGCCAAGGAACCTTGGGTGCGCAATCGCATCGTCGCGGCTCTGGGAAATTTCAAAGACGATACCGCAATCGCCGCCAAGCTCGACTCCGTCGCGCGCGAAGACACCTCGTATCGTGCCCGCGCCGCAGCTCTCCAGGCGCTCGGCCGCCTCAAAGCACCTGGTGCTTTGGCCACTCTCGAAGCCGCCGCCGGTGCTGATTCTCCCGACGGCTTTCTCCGCAACGCCGCCCTGCGCGCTATGGGTCCTCTCGGCGACGACAAGGCCGTGCCGCTCCTGCTGCAATGGTCTGCACTGGGCAAGCAAATTGATTCGCGCAATGCCGCGATTGCCAGCCTCGGGCGCCTGCAAAAGGACAACCACGAAATCACCAGGCAGATTGCCGGCTATCTCGCCGAGCCGCACTTCACCGTGCGCATGGCTTCGATTTTTGCCCTCGGCGCCCGTGGCGACGACTCTGCGATCCCTGCCCTCGAAACCCTCCTCAAGAGTGACGACCTCACCATCGAAATGGTGCCGATGATCAGGAATCAAATAGCGCGCTTGAAAAAATCATCCGGTGCAAACACCCCTTCAAAGGAAGGAGCCCCTGGCGAAGACGAGAGCGAGGAAGGCGCAGCCGGGGCAAAAGATCAGGCCGCCGTCGCGCAGCGCCTGGAAAAGCTCGAGCGCCTGGTTCAAGAAATGAACGAGCGCCTCAAGTCCATCGAAACGCGCCTCCCCCCACCCAAGCAATAGCCAACTCTTCCGTGTAGGGCGGACTTTAGTCCGCCCTTATTTCTTTCTCTTTCTTTCCTTTTCCCTTTGTTTCCTCTTTCTTCTCTACGATCTCTGTGCCCTCTGCGTTAAATCCCTTTCTATTGATTTGTGCCAATTTCACGGCTCCGCAATCAATATCCGCAGATCCCGCAGATTGTTTCCTGTCGGCCCGGTAACGATCACATCGTCCAGCCGCGAAAAAAACGCGTGCGCATCGCTCCTGCGAAACGCCTCCGCCGGATCCATTCCCGCCGCCCGCGCTCTTGCGAGCGTCTCTCCGTCCGCAACCGCCCCTGCCGCCGGACTATTCCCGTCGATTCCGTCCGTTCCCGCGCTCAGAACCGCGATCCGCTTCCCCGTGATCTTTTCAACGCACGCCAGCACAAAGGCCGAATTCCTCCCTCCCACTCCATTCCCCGTAACCGGAGAGCTGACTTCGCCGTCCGCGATCAGCGCGACGCGGTGCCCTGGATTCATGGCGCGCCACTCCTCCAGCCGCGCGAGCAAGAAATCCGCGGCCTTCTCCACCGGCCAGTCGTCGGTGGTGTTGTCGCAGCAACTGAGGAAGCCCATCGATTCAGCCGCATGATGCGCTGGATGAAACAAGTCCTCCATCCCCAGCAGCAGAAAAAAGTGCGCTCTAGCAAACGCCGCGTCGCCCTTTTTCGGCGTCTCCGGCATTTTCCCTTCGTCGATCCATTTCACAAGGGCCGCAGGCAGCTTTTCCTTCAGCGCATATTCGGAAATGACACGATGGACATCCGCCACCGTCGTAGGGTCCGGAAGCGTCGGGCCGGAAGCCAGCGCTGATTCTTTGCCGAGGGGCACGTCCGTGACGGCCAGCGTAATCTTCGTGGCGCGAGCGGCTGCCGCTGCCAATCTTCCTCCCTTCACCGCCGAAACATGCTTCCGTATGGTGTTAATCGCGTCGATCGGTGCGCCACACCACACCAGTGCGCTGTTCAATTGCCGGACGTCTTCGAGTGTCTCCCTCGGATCGAGCGGCAACTCCACCAGCGCCGATCCGCCGCCAGACAGGAGGAAGAACACGAGCGTCTTCTCGTCGCATTCTTTCAGCAGCCCTAGAATCGTCTTCGCCGCCTTCCAGCTCTGCTCGTTCGGCACCGGATGTCCCGCCACAAAATATTTCATTCCGGCAATGGGCTTGCGCGTTGGCGTCGGCGCAGACACAACTCCAGCAAACCTCACGAAGGGCGTCAGCACCAGCGCAAGCCCTTCGACCATCGCATGTGCCGCTTTTCCGATTGCCACTACCCGCAGCTTCGCGAAACCCCGCAAATCGATTCGCCTTTCATCACACACCAACCAGGTTCCTTCGCGCCGCAGCTTCAGCCGCATCACCGCAGGAATATCGATTGCCAAGAGTGTTTCCTGGAATATCCGGCGGGCAAGTTGCTTCAGTTCCGCCATAGAGGGGTCGCCAAAATCCGCCTTAGCTAGTCTTGAAAACTTCCGGGTTCAGCATGTTCGGTGGCCGCCGCCCCGAAAGGCACGCCACGACATTTTCCGCCGCCATGCACGCCATCTTGGTCCGCGTTTCAATGGACGCTGATGCAATATGGGGCGCCAGCGCCACGTTTGGCCGCTTCAATCCCGGGTGAATCTTCGGCTCTTTCTCGTACACATCCAGCGCCGCGCCTGCAATTTGTTTTTTCTTCAGAGCCACCGCCAGCGCGGCCTCCTCCACTACCGGCCCGCGCGATGTGTTGATCAGGTACGCCGTCGGTTTCATCTGCGCAAATCTCCCCCCGTTGAACAGCCCGCGCGTCTCGGGCAACAGCGGAACGTGCACGCTCACAAAGTCCGCGCGCGCCAGGAGGTCATTCATCTGGCAAAACTCCGCGTGCAGCTCCTGCTCCACGGCCTCCGGCGCACGCACCGCGTCCGTGTAAATCACCTTCATCTGGAAGCCACTCGCCCTCCGCGCCATAGCTCGCCCGATTCGCCCAAACCCGACAATTCCCAGCGACTTCCCCCACACATCCGTTCCGACCAGCTGATCCAGGTCCCAGCCTTTCCATTTTCCTGACCGCGCCAGCGCTTCACCCTCGCCTATCCTTCGAGCAACGGCCATCATCAGCGTCCACGCAAAATCCGCGGTCGTCTCATCCAACACCCCCGGCGTATTTGTCGCCACCACCCCGCGTCTTGTGCACGCCGCCACATCGATATTGTCGAATCCCACCGCCACGTTCGCTGCAATCCGCAGTTTGGGAGCCTTGCTCAACAATTCTTCGTTCACTTTTTCCGTCAGCAGGCACACCAGCCCCTCTTTGTCCTTGATGCGTCGAAATAGTTGTTCCTTTGAAATTCGCTCTCGTTTCGTCCAATACTCTGCGTCGCAGCCCGCGTTCAAAATCTTCTGCGCTTCCGGAAATAGCGGCCGTGTGGCCAGCACTTTGGGTTTCGCCATTCTTGCCCTCTTCTCAAATTTCGAAATCGTACACTACCACACTCCGCCGCCTCCAGCGCACGACCTACTTCAGCGCCTGCGAATCAGAGAATTTAGTTGGTTGGCGGCTTCACGACTCGAACCTTACGCTCCGTCGCGACAACAAAACACCCGGCCCAGTCGCCGACGTTTTCCATCTGAAAGAGTTCCCCGGTGCGCTCAATCAAATTCCTTTGGTTCGGTGAGTGAAGGCGTACTAGCAGAATGCCGCAATGTGATCCAGGAGCGAATTGTTGCGAATTAGAAAAATCCAAATCCTGTGTAATGGCCATGATAAAAGATCCCACAGTTAAGAGTCAGCCCCCAAACACGGCGACGCCCCTCCCGCGGCGATGGGGGTGCCGCAGAAAGGGCGTTCCGTCTTCAGGAGAGAAGCTCGTTCAATCCGCCGAATAATTCTTCGCGTGCAATGCCTCGATCAATCCAGGTCACCGGGAGGCGGTGCGCCCAGACCAGGTGGCGGTCCGTCCGGAGCATGATGCAGGCGCCCCTCGTGACGCGGGTGTCCGCTCTCAACCGTGTAATCGGCGGGAACCGTGAACAGCGATGCCGCCGGTTCCGTCCTCTGAATATTGGCCACCGAGTACGTCGTATTTCCGAATCGCGGATCGGTCCGCGTGCTCTTCACCACGATCTGCAGGTTCGGCGAGTACCACCGCTCGGAGATAACTTGAATCGGCTTGTCATTTCCGATTTGCCCGGCGGGGATTGTCCGTGTGGTGCGCGTTCCTTCCGCGTTCACCCCGCCAATCGTTTGTGTTCCCAGAGACTCCGTTTTCACTGCGCCGGAAGCTTCGTCCCTCTGAATTCGCTCCTGCATTCTTTTCTGGAACGCCCCGGCCTTGTCCGCGTCGGGGATGCGAATGGGCGTCTTGCGCGCCACTTTGTGCTCCGCATCCAGCATGAAATGCGCGCCCGCCACCGGATCTCCAATGGATACCATCGTGCGTGCGGTTCCCGACGCCGCCAAAGGTCCGAAGCCCGAGAACGTCACTTCGTGCCTCGACCTGCCTTGGCTGTCGCGAAACATGGCGATCTGCGATGTGCGCCGGATTACCGTGCCATCCTGCAGCGTCTGTGTCGTCTCCGATGTGGCCGTGGCCGAAAACGGAGCGCTCTTCACAACCTGCCCGCCGTGCGTTCCCTCGAAGCCCATCAGCTCCATGGGTTCGCCAAACGGCGGAGGGCCGCCCGGGCCGCCTCTCTGGGCTTGCGCCCATACGGCGCTCAATACGAGCGTGCCGCTCAGAACCAAACACATTCTCAACTTACGATTCATCAGTTCCTCTCTTCTTCTCTCCCAGTCCGCGGCGAGCTCCTCACCGCGGCAATTTCGTTTTTATCGCGCGAGCCGCACCGCCTGCGGCAAGCCGTCATTTCCAACCATCAAGTCCACCTGGATCCACTCGGCCGCGCGTTGTTCGTTCACTGGAAAACCCAGGGCCACAAGAGTGCTGCGTTGCATGCGCACGCGCACAATGGCTGCTTCTTCGGTCTCGGAAGGCAGGCCTCCCGGCAGCGCCGTGAAGTCGCCCGCATCGTCCTCGCTCGGGATGGAGGCGTACAAATTACTAAGCGCCTCGCTCTGCGCCCCCGGGTTGTTCCCGCCCGTGCCCGCAGAATTCCGCATTGTCGCGCTCTGCGTGGTGATCCCGCGCTTCGCCGTCTCCCATTTTTCCCAGCTCACTGTTGCCACGAGCACCGCTGCCGCGGCCAACGCCCACACCGCCGCCATCGCGGCGCGCCGCGTCTTCATCGTGCGGTGTTTCGTCCGGAATTCCTGCCGCAACCGCATTTCCACCCGAGAGGGAGCTCTTTCCGCCAAAGTGATTTCCGCGAAGGACTGCAAATCCACGCGCGCCGCCCCCCACGATTCCTCCAGAGCGGCGCATCGTGAGCAGGCCCCAGCATGCTCCCGCGCGGCCGCGCGTTCCAGCTCGCTCAGCGCGCCGTCTCGCTCCGCATCCAATCCAATCTCTTCAAACTCTTCGCACTTCATCTGCCGCTTCTCCTGGCTTTCAAACTGCGCTTCACCTTGCCGCCCTTGCCCGCCGCGGAACATCCCGCAACATCTCCAGTTTCGCCAGCAGCAGGGCCCTCCCGCGGTGCAAGCGCGATCGTATCGTCCCGATCGGGCACCCGATCATTTCTGCTGCTTCCTCATAACTCATCTCTTCCAACTCGCACAGCACCACGGCCTCGCGAAATTCCGCCGGCAACTCCAGCACGGCCGCTCTAACGTGCTCCATGCGCTCCCGTTTTTCCATCCAAATGGCCGGCGTAAAACCATCACGCAAGACGATCCCCGGGCCGGTGCCATCCTCGTTTTTCTCTTCCAGCGAAATCTCCCTCGGCATACGTTCGAGATGCTTCATCACGCGGTTCCGCGCTATTCCATACAGGAACGCTCCCACCGCGCCTCGCGATGCGTCGTATTTCTTCGGCTCCCGCACCAGCGTCATAAACACCTCTTGCACAACCTCTTCCGCTCCCCACGCGCTTCCCGTCATGCGCAGGGCAAACCTGTAGAGCGCCGCTTGGTGCCGCCGGTAGAGAAGCGCGAACGCCTCTTCATCGCCCCGCGCGGCCCGCCGCAACAGAACGTCGTCTCGCTCCTGCTGTGCGATCCTCATCTCTCCTGGTAAGACGTTCTGCCCGGCCTCACCTATCATTTCCCACGGGCCAGGCAAAAAGTTCCTGCCGCAAACCTAAAGGCAGCTTGCACGGCAAGTCATAGTCTTCCCCCACGGATTGGACGCATTTCGGAGCCCTTGCGTAACGCACAATTGCGATTTATCCCGGGGAAGCGAAGGGGAGGCAGATTCGAACGGGGGTTCCCAAGCAAAAACTAGCGGCGCTTTCCCGGGCGAAACATGCTCCCGGCAATTCGCGTGACCAGCCGGCGCGGGGCGAGGCGCTGCGCGTGCGCGCCAAGGTAATTTCCGAGACCGGAAATCACGTAGTTTTTTCCGTCGGCGAGCGCGCGCAATCCTGTGCGGGCAACTTTTTCCGCGGTTTCCGCGCTGCGCTTGAATTCTTGCTGCCGCGCCACCTCGTGAAATTCGGATTCCGTTGACCCAGGACACAGCGCACACACCCGCACGCCGTACGGTTTCATTTCTTCGGCGAGGCCTTCAGCAAAGAGCAGATCGAAAGCTTTCGTAGCCGCATACGTTGAAATGTACGGCACGCCCTGAAACGATGCCGTGGATGCGACGATCAGCACATCACCGCGGCGACGCGCCACCATATCAGGCAGATAGAGACGGTGAGGTGCACGACGGCGCTGCAGTTGACCTGTACCATGTCGAGGAGGAGCTGCGTGTCTTGCTTGAAGAATTCGCCGCAGGCGCCGAATCCCGCGTTGTTGATCAGCAGGTCGATTTCAATCTTTTTGTTTTTTGTAAATTGAAAGATCTTTTGCGGCGCGTCCGCTTCGGCCAAGTCCGCGACAACCGCTTCGGCGCGGATCTTGTGTGCCGCCGTGAGTTTCTGCGCTAATTCTTCCAGGCGCTCGCGCCGGCGCGCCGTTAGGACCACGTTTGTTCCGCCCGCGGCCAGCTCTTCCGCGAATGCTTTCCCGATTCCCGCGCTGGCGCCGGTTACTAGCGCCCACTTTCCCGCCCAGTTGTCCATCCGCATCTCCTAAGAGGCAGACCCGTGCGATTTCTGGTGGACCGGAAGACCGGCATCCTCCGCGGCTACCCGGGCGATGACCGACCAGTCTTTGTCCTGATTCCCGCGCGCCATGGCAGTCACAAAACGGTCGCGCAAGACGCTGGCAAAGGGCATGGGTACGCTCGCCGCCTCTGCTGCCTGCAACACAAGCCGGATATCCTTCAATCCCAGGGGCAGGAGGAATCCTGCGGGTTCGTGCTTTCCCTGGATAATTAGGTCGCCATACGATTTATAGACCGGGGCTGTAAACATCGTACTCGTCAAGAACTCGAGCAGAGCTCCTGCGTCTACGCCAGATTTCCGCGCAAAGGTGAGGGCCTCAGCGAGCGATTCGAGGACCGTTGCGATCAAGAAATTTCCTGATAGCTTCACAGCATTGGCCAAAGAAGGCCGCTCGCCAAAGACGAACAGCTTTGGTCCCATCGCCTCGAATAGCGGCTTGCAACGCTGCACGACACTCTCCGGACCAGCCGCCACAACCGCGAGGCGGGCCGCTTCCGCCGCCTCGGGCCGCCCGAAGACGGGCGCCGCAACATAACTCTGCCCCGCTTTTGCGTGTTCGGCAGCCAGCCGGTCGCTCAGCGCTACGCTGATCGTGCTGAGCGAAACATGGACGCCGCCGTGGGGAAGCGATGCAAGAATCCCGCCAGCCCCGAACACGACTGCTTCGAGTGCCGCGTCATCTGCGACCATGGTCAATACGATGTTGTTCTTACACGCGTCCTGCACCGAACCCGCTACCATCGCGCCATCCGCCCGCAAGGCCTCGGCCCGTTCCCGAGTGCGGTTGTACGCCGTCACGCGATGCCCGCCGCGCAACAAACTCTTCGCGATTCCTGCTCCCATCCTCCCAAGACCGATGAATCCCACTTCCATCGTCATAATCCCTCCGCGTTTAGCTTTGCTCCTTCAAGTCGCTTTGTTTGATTCGGAAGAGTCCTCTTTGGGTGCGATCTTCACGGAGGCCCAGACCGCGTCGCGCACGCGCCCGCCCTCGCGTTTGATGCGGGCCATCAAGCGCCGCGCCCAGACGAATTCTGCCGCGAGAAGCCCCAAACCGAGAAAAATCGCCAGCCATCCCGGACCGGGAGTTACCAGCATCACCACGCCAATGAGCAAAAGGGTGAACCCAGCTACGATTCGAAAGACGCGGCGGACCTGTTCAACTGTGCGTAGGAGCATCGGGCCTTTTGGCCGGCGGCTTTCTGGCGGAGAGGGTGGGATTCGAACCCACGGTAGGATTTCTCCTACACACGCTTTCCAAGCGTGCTCCTTAAACCGCTCGGACACCTCTCCCGGGTACAACTAACCTTTTTAATTTAGCAGAAACTCTACTCTCACGCACATCGCTGAGGCGCCTGTGTCCTGTGGCGCGCCTCTGCTACAATTCTGCTATCGGTTCCGGGGTCGTCTAATTGGTAGGACACCAGCCTTTGGAGCTGGTTATCCTGGTTCGAGTCCAGGCCCCGGAGCCAACTCTTCAGTTCATTAGCTTGGACTTTTCGCAGAATTTTGACGTTAGCCTGACAACTCTACTGAGCGATGTTGACAGTCACGTTCCTCCAAGAAGCGTCGAAGCCTGCAGAGCTTCCCGCCGCAAAGTGGACCCCGCTCTGATAAGTCGCGTAGCCAGTACCCAACATACCAAATTGATGCGATAATCGCTCCGCTGTCCCTCCTGGTAGATCGTCCCCATTCGGAGCTTGGATGCGTCCGCCCTTTTGCATCTTCAAGTTGCGAGGCGACGGAAGCCTGCATTCCGTAGAAGCAGGGCAAACCCTCGACCATGCAAGAGCGCGTGTACAAGCACTCGCGGAGTTGTGGCCGGGCCAGCATGTCATTCACAATGAGGAAGCAGGAGAGCGGATGTTTGTTACCGCAAGCGGCGCGACGATGAATTAAGCGCCCTGAAGGTCCCAAGCGATTGGGCAAGTCGCGCTGGAAACGAAAGTGAGTAAGAGGGAGGAAATGCCAACGTGATTATAGGTGACCGCTTGCGAGCATTACGCGAAAAGAAGAATCTTTCCCAAGGGGACGTCCAAAAGCGCACCGGCTTGCTTCGTTCCTATCTTTCGCGCGTTGAGAACGGACACACGGTCCCGGAAATTGGAACGCTGGAGAAGCTGGCGACGGCGCTGGAAGTTCCCCTGTACCAGCTCTTCTACGAAGGCGAGGAGCCGCCAGAGGTTCCTGAGATTTTCAGCCGGCGAAGCGCGGATGAGACCGCTTGGGGCAGTTCCGGCAAAGACGCAGATTACTTGATGAAAGTACGTCGCCTGCTCAGCCGCATGGACGAAGATGATCGTCGGTTAATCCTGCACATGGCCCAGAAGATGGCGCTACCCGCTCGACGATCCACAAAGGGGGGTTGATGCCCACCCACGAACCTGCGCTAGCTGCCCGGGGTGAAAGTCGGCGGACTAGAGCCGTCGTCCAATTTGCGCACTGACCAACCCAAGACCTCACAAAACTAAGGACCAGGTTAGGCGGCTCGGCGCGTGTGCCGTTCTGAAGGAGCGGTCTCGCGAACGGAGATGGGTCAGCTCTTGGCCGATATGGTCGACCACCGCTCCCGCCTTTGGTCCTCCGATGTTTCCTCGACGCGCGTGGCGATCGTCCATACGTGCCCCGACGGATCCATGACCCACCCAATGCGGTCGCCCCAGAACTGATTCGCCACCGGGATCAGGACCTTCGCCCCGCCGGCAACCGCCTGCTCCACCGTTTTGTCCACGTCCTCGACATAGACGTAGATCACCACGGGCGAACTGCCGTCCGGTTTGGGAGCACGGCTCGCCATACCCGGCCACTCTGCCTCGATCATGATCATCGCCGGGCCAATCGTCATCAACGCATGCGCCACGGTCCCGTCCGGGCCCGGCCGGCGCACGCGCTCCACCGCGCTAAACGTGTTCTTGCAGAAATCCATAGCCGCCGCAACGTCGCGGCAAAACAGCCGCGGTATGACCACCGAGGCGCCGTCGGGTATCGGTTTCGCGGTGCTCGTCATTGCGCCCCCTCTGTCTCCTAGATTGAGAGTCTCGCGCGTATGATTGGGCCGGTGGTCCTAGATGAATAGGTCTGCGCTGACATGGAAAAACGCAGCGAGCTTCTTGGCCTGCGTTTTGCTCACCGAACGCTTGCCGTGAAACACCTCGGAAGTAATTCCTTTCGAGCCGAAAATCTTCCACAGGTCTTTCTGTGTCAGCTTGCGTGCCTCCATTAAATGCTGAAGCGTTTGCTGCGGGCCCGCTTTCCGGATTGGATAGCGGCGTTCCTCATACTCGTCAATCAGCACGGTCAGCAATTCGGCAAGTTCCGTTTCCTCCGGCGAAAGATCTTCACGTTCGTCAAGACGCATCAGTTCGTTCGTGAGACGCTCACACTCTTCGTCCGTGTGGATGACATGGGGAAGTGCACGGCCCAGCAGTCGCCCGTAAGTTTTCTCGTCGAGATCGATCGTTGTCGTGCTCATTGTTTCCATGCCCCTTTGTCATATTCCGCGTGCGTCAATAAGTGCAAGACGAAAACCCGTTGGCTCTGGTAGTTCACTCGTGCGATCAACCGGCACTTATTGCCGGCAATGTTGAATACCGTTTTCCGTCCAACCAAGTCAGCGTTGTGATAGACCTGTTTCAGTTCCGCAGGCGTTTTCCAATTTGCCTTGCGCACCACCCCATACCATGCTTCAAGGCTGGCCCTCGCGTCCGGGTGTCGTTGCCAGAACTGTTCGAGTGCGCCTCGTTTTATGATGCGCATGGAGTCTTAGGTTCTCACAATGAGAACCCGAAGTCAAGCGTTTCATTTTCCAGTTTCACTTTTCTGATTTCTATTTTCTAGTTTCTAACTTCTATTTCGTCGGTGGCGCAGGGAAAGTCTTCTCGGGAATACCTTTGGCTAAATGGAGGCTGGCTCACCCCTCCCCCCATTGTCATCCCGACCGTAGCTCGCCCATGCTCGTCATTCCGAACGGAGCAGGCCGATGTTTTCTTCCGCATTCAGTCCTGTGAGCGCCTCGGCCTGCGAGTGTGAGGAACTCTTCTCCATCCCGCGCATTTTGCGGGATGAATCTCTCTTCATCTTGCCAGGCCGTCAGACGGGAAGGGGCTGGCGATATCGCCAGCCCCTTGCTACTTCGTCTTCGGTCCGGGTCTCTTCAGCGAGGCCCAGCCGCCGCCGCCATTGCATGCGTTCCCACATTCACCTTGATCTGCTTTGGCTTCGCTTCCTCGCGCTTCGGTATGCTCAGCGTCAGCACGCCATTCTGATAATCGGCCTTGATGGCCTCCGAATTCACCGAGTTCGCCAGCGAAAAGCTCCGGCTGAACGAGCCATAGGCGCGTTCGATGCGCAGATAGTTGTCCTCGTTCACCTTATTCTCAAACTTGCGTTCGCCGCGAATCGTGAGGACGTTGTTTTCCACGCGGATGTCCAGGTCCTGCGGATTCACATCCGGCAGGTCCGCCTTAACGACCAGTTCGTTCTCGGTCTCGTAGATGTCGACGGCCGGGGCCCAAGGGGTCAAGTTCGACTCCTCGCCCGTACGTCCCACCACATCGCCAAACACGCGATTGATCTGTTCCTGCAAGGTCGTAGCCCCGCGGAAAGGTTGTTCCCAGCGATTCATTGTTCTCATTTTAGCCCCCTCCATTAAACGTTGGCCAAAGGCAATTTCAGATAACTCGTGTCAACTCAGATTGCCGTCTGCCTCTTTATGTACTAGCCCAGCTTAAGTCGATTAACTTATATTGTCAAGTTAAATCGTTAGACATTTCACATAATTAACCCACAGCAGTTAAGCAGCGGGATTCAGTCGCAGCGTTCCCTCGGGTTGTTCGCTCGATCCTGGCGAACTAAGAAAACCTCTTCCCCTTGGTACGTAATCCGACAAGGTCCATTGTTTCCGAGTACGCCGTCATCCGCCCGAAATGTGCACCACCAGCCAATCAACTTTCTAGCTTCCCACATCGGGACTTCAGGATAACTTCCGGCTTGCCCGTTATCCGGGAGTGTTTACAATCGGTTCTCACAAGCCTACTTGCGGCTACTAATCGGCGAAATCGGCGGCAATTCTACGAAAAGACCGTTTCGCCTCCCTTTGGACATC